>Ga0160436_1000233_pt1 | contig 26692 bp, 26 predicted proteins | sample HID1973M_E0MG_FD_108264 | JGI IMG/M metagenome (GOLD analysis project Ga0160436, IMG submission 108264) | Enriched mosquito-associated microbial communities from UW Madison campus, WI, USA - HID1973M_E0 MG | ecosystem: Host-associated > Arthropoda: Insects > Digestive system > Unclassified ...
GCGGTCATCGGCTCCTGCCTGCTCGTCGCGTCCGACATCGTCGGGCGGGTGATCGCCCGCCCCGCCGAGGTGGAGGTCGGCATCGTCACCGCCCTCATCGGGGCCCCCTTCTTCATCTGGATCGTGCGACGCCAGAAGGTGCGCGAACTGTGATCGCGACCGCCTCCCCCACCTCCGCCACCACCACCGCCGTCGTCGCGGGCCGACGCCGACGGGTGCGCCGCCGCGCCCTGCTGACGGGCGGCCTCGCCGCGCTCGTGCTGGTGATCTTCGTCGTGACCCTCATGGTGGGCCACACCTTCTACCCACTCGACGACGTCATCCGGGTGATCCTCGGGCAGCAGGTTCCCGGGGCGTCGTTCACCGTCGGGGAGCTGCGCCTGCCGCGGGCATCCCTCGGCGCACTCGTCGGGTTCGCCTTCGGCGTCGCCGGGGTCACCTTCCAGACGATGCTGCGCAATCCGCTCGCCTCCCCCGACATCATCGGCATCAGCTGGGGCGCGAGCGCCGCCGCGGTGGTGGGCATCGTGCTGCTCTCGCTCGACGAGACCGCCGTCTCGCTGCTCGCCCTCGGCGGTGCGCTCGCCACCGCGATCGCCATCTACCTGCTCTCGAACCGGCGCGGGTTCGCCAGCGCCCGGCTCATCCTCATCGGCATCGGCATCGCAGCCGTGCTGCAGAGCGTCGTCTCGTACACGCTCTCGCGCGCCGCCGAATGGGACCTGCAGGCCGCGATGCAGTGGCTCGCCGGCAGCCTCAACGGAGCGAGCTGGGATCGCGTGGTGCCGATGGCGATCGCGTTCGCCCTGCTCGTGCCGGTGCTGCTCGCCCTCACCCACGAGCTCGGCGCCCTCCGCCTCGGAGACGACTCGGCATCCGCCCTCGGGGTGCGCGTGCCGCTCGTGCGGGTCGCCCTCATCATCGCGGCCGTCGCGTTGCTCGCCTTCGCGACCGCGGCCGCCGGCCCGATCGCGTTCGTGGCGTTCATGGCGGGCCCCGTGGCCGCCCGCATCCTGGGCCCTGGCGCCTCGCTGTTGGTACCCGCCGGCCTCGTGGGAGCGCTGCTCGTGCTCTCGGCCGACCTGGTCGGACAGTTCGCCTTCGACAACCGCCTCCCCGTCGGGGTCGTCACCGGTGCGCTCGGGGCGCCCTTCCTGATCTTCCTGCTCGCCAAGACGAACCGTTCTGGAGGTTCGATATGACCGCGCAACGACGGCTCTCCGCCGACGCCGTGACCCTCGCCTACGGCGACCGCACCGTCGTCGAGCGACTCTCGCTCGACATCGCCCCCGGCCGCATCACGGCGATCGTCGGGGCCAACGGATGCGGCAAGTCCACGCTGCTCCGCGCCCTGGCTCGGCTCATCGCACCGAAGACGGGCCAGGTGGTGCTCGACGGCGCCACCCTCGCGTCGCGCCCCTCGAAGGAGATCGCGCGCGTGCTCGGGCTGCTGCCGCAGAGCCCCGTCGCACCGGAAGGGATCGCGGTCGCCGACCTGGTGGGCCGTGGGCGGCATCCGCACCAGAAGCTGCTCGCCCGCTGGACGGCGCACGACTACGAGGCGGTCGCCTCAGCGCTCGAGGCGACCGGCATCTCCGAGCTCGCCGACCGCTCCGTCGACGAACTCTCCGGCGGGCAGCGGCAGCGCGTCTGGATCGCGATGGCGCTCGCCCAGGAGACCGACATCCTGCTGCTCGACGAGCCCACCACCTTCCTCGACGTCGCCCACCAGATCGAGGTGCTCGACCTGCTGACCGACCTCAACCACGACCGCGGCACCACGATCGTGATGGTGCTGCACGACCTGAACCTGGCGGCGCGCTACGCCGACGAGCTCGTCGCGGTCGTCGACGGCCGCGTGCACGCGATCGGCGCGCCTGCCGACGTCGTCACCTCCGACCTGGTGCGCGAGGTCTTCGGCCTCGAGAGCACCGTCATCGCGGACCCCCTCACGGGCAAGCCGCTCGTCCTGCCCAGTGGGAGGCACCATGTCGGCTGAACCGGCCTACCTCATCGCCCGAGCCCGCGTCGAGAGCGTCGAGCGCGCCTCGCCCACCTTCGCGCGCATCACGTTCGGCGGTGACGACCTCGCCGGCTTCGGCACCCCGGGAGAGGTGCTCGACCAGCGCATCAAGCTGATCTTCCCGGCCGACGGGCGAGCGCTTCCCGACCTCTCCGAGGCGGGCGCCGACTGGTACCGCGCCTGGCTCGAGGTGCCGGAGCACGAGCGCGGCTCGATGCGCACCTATTCGATCCGGGAGCTCACGGCCGGCGCGTCCGGCACCTCCGTGGTGATCGACTTCGTGCTGCATCTGGCTCCCGGCGCCACCGGGCCGGCAGCCCGCTGGGCGAGCACGGCGGCGGCGGGCGACGAGCTGCTCATCATCGGGCCGCGGCGCGGCCGCAGCGACGGCGGCGGCATCGAGTACGCACCCGGCGACGCGCGCGAGATCCTGCTCGCGGGCGACGAGACGGCCGCGCCCGCGATCGCCCGCATCCTCGAGGACATCGATCGCGACACCCGAGGCGTCGCCTTCATCGAGGTGCCGGATGCGGATGACGCGCTGCCGATCGACGCCCCGGCCGGCGTCGAGGTGCGCTGGCTCGCCCGAGACGCCCGGTCGCACGGCGCGGCCCTGCTCCCTGCGGTGCTCGACCACCTGGGCGGCGCGGCGACCGTCGACATCCGGGATGCCGACACCGAGGATCCGCTCTGGGAGACCCCGCAGTTCTCGAGCCTCGGCGAGGAGCTGGAGCCCGTCGCGCCGCACGCCGACCGCTACTTCTGGATCGCGGGCGAGAGCGGGGTCGTGACGACGCTGCGCCGCCAGCTGGTGAAGGAGCTCGGCATCGACCGCACGCAGGTGGCGTTCATGGGCTACTGGCGTCGCGGTGTCGCCATGAAGGGCTAGTCGGCTTCGGCTGCCGCAGGTGAGGCCGTGCGCGCCGCACGGTATGCGATCGCGGTGACGCCGAGCGCCGCGGCGAGGAAGATCGCACCCAGCACGACCCATCCGACGAGACCGTGGTCGAGTGCCGTCGCCGTGATGACGAGCGGCGCCACCATCGATCCGATGGCGAACCCCATCGAGTAGACGCCCTGGTACGCGCCGGCTCGGTCGGGGTCGGCGAGTTCGAAGCTGAGCCCCCACGCGCCCGCCTGCGACAGGATCTCGGCGAACGCGTGCAGAACGGTCGCCGCGAGCAGCAGCACGACCGCGGCGGTCAGACCGACCCCGCCCGCCGCACCGTACGCCACGCACGCGACGGCCAGGAGCACGCCGGCGAGGGCCGTGACGTTGCCCGCGCGCCGAAGGTCGTGGGTGCCGCGAGACATCGGCACCTGCAGCAGGATCACGAGGGTCGTGTTGACGATCAGCATGATCGACAGCAGGAACTCGGGCGCGACCGTGTCGTGGGCGAGCCAGAGGGGAACACCGATGTTCGCGAGCGAGAAGAGCATCGCGAGCACCGCCGAGAACGCCGAGAACAGCAGGTAGCGGGGGTCGCCCCAGGGGGAGCGCCCGCGCGGGGCGGCTTCCTCGCCGACCGTGCGCGCGGGCGCGTCGACCCGGGCGGGCAGGCCGAGCAGGAGGAGCGCGGATGCGGCGTAGGCGACGCCGCCGACGACGAGGACCGCCTGGTAGGCCATCGGCGTGCCGATCGCGAGAGGGATCGCGGCGATGCCGCTTCCGGCGGCGATGCCGATGTTCATGACCGTGCGCAGCACCGCGCGGCTGCTGACTCTCGCGGGTCCGGTGAACGCCCGCGCGATGATCGCGGAGCGCACCGAGCCGTTGGCCGACAGCGCGATCGAGACGACGATCTCGATCGCGAGCGCGCCCCAGAACTCGGTGACGAAGACGAGGGCCGCGAGGGCTGCACCCGTCACGATGGTGGCGACCACCAGCATCCGCCTCGCCGAGATCACGTCCGCAAGGTGCCCGCCGAGGTAGGAGGCGCCGATGCCGGCGGCGGCCCCGATCGTGAAGACGAGGGCGACCTGATCGGCCGGCAGTCCGACGATGAGCGTCAGGTACAGCACCACGAGCGTGAGGGAGACGCCTCGCCCGACCGCGCTCACGAGGGTGGCGATGGTGAGCGCACGCAGCACCGGCTCGGCGAAGACGCCGGCGATGCGGGTGCGGAGGGAGGGTTTGACGGGGGCGGTGCGTGTCACTGGTCAGTTCTCTCATGATCCTCCGACCCGCAGAATCGATGTAGCGTATGCCTACATGTTGAGATATCGGCTGACCGACGCCGACCTGGGCGGCATCCGCTTCGGCATCTCGCCACTGTGCGAGCTTGGCCTCTCGCTGCGCGCCATCCGCGACCCGGGCCGCTTCCCGCTGCAGCTCGGCTGGCTGCGCCGCACCGAGGCGGCGCGCTCCCGCATCGACATGGACACCCTCATGGCCCTCATCGACGACCGACTGTGGACCCCCGACTTCCTGAACCCCCGCCCCGCGTCACCCCTCACCCGCATCGACGACGAGTTCGCCGCGCTCGAGGCGCTCGACCTCGACACCTTCACCCGCGACCTGGAGGCCGTGCACGGGCGCGCCCCGGCGTCGCTCGGCACCTCACGGCGCACGGCCCACCGCCGGGTCGTGCAGGCCCTGCGGCAGCTGTGGGGCGAGGCGTTCGCACCGCACTGGCCGCGGATGCGGGCGGTGCTCGAAGCGGATGTCGTGTATCGGGGGCGCCGCATCTCCCGCCACGGGCTCGCCGACATGTTCGACGGCCTCTCCTCGACGGTCGCGTTCGACGGCAACGTGGTCTCGATCGCACTCCGCGATCCCGCCGTCCGCGAGTACGCCACCGGGGGCGCCGGCCTCACCCTCGTGCCGACCATGTTCACGCGGCGCGCATCCGCACCGGTCGGCGACGGCCCGCCCATGCTCATGTACCCGGCCCGCGGCCAGGGGGCGCTGTGGGAGACCGAGGCGGTGCCCGACGTCGACGCCGTGGCGGCGCTGCTCGGTCCCACCCGCACGCGGCTGCTCGCCGCCCTCGGCCAGCCCGCATCCTCGACCGAGCTCGCGGTGCGCTTCGACGTGACGACGTCCGCGGTCAACCAGCACCTGCGCGTGCTGAGGGATGCCGGCCTGCTCGGCTCGGTGCGCTACGGGCGCAGCGTGCTCTACCTGCGCTCGGAGCTCGGGTCGGCGCTGCTCGCGGCGGGCGGCGGCTAGGCGTTCTCGACGGACCGTCGCGGCCGCCAGGTGAGCACGAGCATCGCGATCCCGCCCACGACGAGGCCCCAGAACGCCGAACCGACGCCGATGATCGCGACACCGGATGCGACCACGAGGAAGGTCACGACCGCCACGATGCGGGTCGCCGGCTCCTCGAGGGCGGTGGTCGTCGCGGTGGCGAACGCCCCGAACAGCGCGAGCCCGGCGACGGCGGTGATGAGGATCGGCGGGCTCACCGCGACCAGCACGGTCGCGGCGCCCGCGCCGAGGCCGAGCACGAGGTACGAGACGCCTCCCGCGACCGACGCCACCCAGCGCCGATCGCGGTCGGGATGCGCATCGGGCCCCGCCATCATGGCGGCGGTGATCGCGGCGAGGTTGAGCGTGTACCCGCCGAACACCGAGCCGGCCATCGTCGCGATGCCGGTGCCCGAGAGGATGGCGCGGGCCGGCGGGTGCGGGTAGCCGAACGTGGTCAGCACGGCGAATCCGGGAACGTTCTGACCCGCCATCGTGACGATGTAGAGCGGCACCCCGAGGCTGACGAGCACGGCCGGGTCGAACACGGGCCAGGTGACGGTGAGGCTCGGCCACAGGTCGGCCCCGGCGAGGTCGGCGCCCTCCCCCGAGACGGCCACCACGACGATGGTGGTGAGCACGGCGCCGGGCACCGCCCAGCGGGGCGCGAGGCGCGCCAGCACGAGCCACACGATCACCACGGGAAGCGCGAGCCACGGCAGCTGCACCGACGCGAGCACGGGCGCCAGGCAGATCGGGAACAGGATGCCGGCGAGCATGGCGCTCGCGATGGCCTTCGGGATGCGGGTCATCGCGCGGGCCAGCCAGGGCCACAGCCCGGTGACGAGCAGCAGCAGCCCGCACAGCAGGAAGGCGCCGATCGCCGCCCGGTAGTCGCCGGTGGTCGCCTCGGCTGCGATGAGGAGCGCCGCACCGGGCGTCGACCACGCGAAGGCGAGCGGCATCCGGTACCGCAGTCCGAGCACGATCGACAGGATCCCCTGCAGCACGCACAGCGCGAGCAGCCCGGATGCGGCGTCCTGCGGTGAGGCGCCGACGGCCTGCAGCCCGGCGATGACGAGCGCGAACGAGCTCGCGAATCCGGTGACCGCGCCGACGATCCCGGCCCCGATGGGCTGGGCGTTGCCGGGTGCGCTCATGGGCAATGAGCCTAGGGGCGCGCACCGACTGCGGCGCCCGGCCACCCGGCGTCGCGTGGCACGGCCCCGGGCCGCGTCCGCCGCGAACTAGACTCGGCTCACTTTCGGATCGGATGAGGTCACCGCACAGTGTTGTCGTTCAGGCGGGCCCGGCGGCACGCCGCGGTCTTCGCCGCTGTCGCCGCCGTCGCGGCTGTCGTCACCGCGGCCTCGCTCGCTGTCGTGGGAGCGCTCACCTCGTCTGCCGACGACGGGGTCCGCCTCGGGCTGGCGTCGCGTTCGGGAGCCGACCTGGCGCTGCGCGCCTCGATCACACTCGCATCCGATCCGGCGGCACAGGATGCCCAGGTGCGCGCCGCGATCGCGCGCTCGTTCGCGGGGCTGTCGGCCGAACCGCAGGTGACCCGCACGGTCTCGGCCGAGCTGGACGTGCGCGCGCCCTCCGCGCCCGGTGAGGAGCGCGCCGGGCTGGTGATGAGCATCCCCGACCTCGAGCAGCGCGCCGACCTCGAGTCGGGTCGCTGGCCGCAGGCCGACGACGAGGTCACGATGCAGGCGGATGCGGCGGTGTCGCTGGAGGCGGTTCCGGGCGACGTGCTCACGATCGAGGGCGCCCCTGTGACGCTCGTCGGCGTCTGGTCGGCCGCCGACACCCTCGATCCGCGCTGGCTGGGCGACCCTCAGGTGCTGATCGGCCGCGGCACCCGGGTTGGTCCGATCGCGGTGGACGAGTCGTTCTGGGCGGTCGCCGTGGACGCCGAGCCGATGGCGCAGTGGACGATCGTGCCGGATGCGGCGCGCATGACCGCGGCCGATCTGTCGATCATCTCCCCCGCCTGGACCCGCGTCACCTCCGACTGGCGCAGCCAGGTCGACGAGCTGAACGCCGTCGGGAAGAGCGGCGGCCTCGCGCTGACGGCTGCCGCGCTGCAGTCCCGGGTCGACGGCATGCGCGCGATCGAGCCGGTGGTGCTGCTGCTCGTGCTGGCGGCGGCCCTCGTGACCTTGGCGGAGCTCGCGCGTCTGCTCGCCGCCGACCGCTCGAGCGAGATCGCGTTGCTGTGGTCGCGCGGTCGCTCCGCAGGTGAGAGCGCCGCCTCGGGTGGCCTCGAGGCGGCCGGCGCGGCCGCCGCCGGCACGCTGGTGGGCGCCACTGCAGGGATCGCGGTGGTCGCGGTCCTCGGAGGTGAACTCCCGGCGTTCGGCTCGGCCGCGGTCGCCGTCGTGCCGTTCGTGCTGATCGCGGCATCCGCGGGGTTCGGCGCCTTCGCGGCCCTGCGGGCCTCGCAACCGGATGCGAGAGCGGGCGCCGCGGAGAGCCGAACGCGCCGCCTCGCAGGGCCGGGCATCGCGGTGCTCGTGGCCGCGGCGGCCGCGGTGTCGGTGTGGCAACTGCGGCTCTACGGCTCGCCGATCACCCCGTTATCCGACGGGTCGAGCGCCATCGACCCGGTCGCCGTGGTCGCCCCCGCGCTGGCGCTCATCGCGCTCGTGCTGCTGGGTCTGTTGGCTTTCCCGCCCGCCGCACGGCTCGCCGAGCGGGCCACGCGTCGAGCTGCGGTGCCTCGCATGCTCGCCTCCCGCACGGTCGCGCGCCGCCTCCCGCGGGTCGCCGCGCTCGTCGTGGTGGTGGCGGTCGCCGGCGGCTCGATCGTCGTCGCCGCCGCATATGCCGGCACCTGGTCGAATGCCTTCGACCGCACGAGCGCGCTGCGTGCGGGTGCGGACGTCGCCGTGGTCGGCATCCGCGGCGGGATCGACGCGCAACAGCTCGACGCCCTCGACGCGCTGCCGTCGGCCGAGGCGGTCGCCCCGGTTCGCGCAGCCGGCATGCAGCTGAGCGACGAGACGGGTTCGCTGGTGGCCGTATCCGCCGACGCCTTCGCGCAGATCGCGACTACGGCGGGAGGGTCGCTCGACACCACCGCGACGGCCGACCGCATCCGGGGCGAGGTGCCCGCCGTGGCGATCCCGGCAGGCGCCGACGGTGTCGTCATCGCAGCCGACGTCCACGGGTTCGCGCAGGCCCCCGCGCTCACCGTCCAGCTCCTCGACCATCGGGGTCGTCTCGTGCGAATCGCCGCAGAACCGGCTGCGGGTGACGGCGAGCACCTCACGTACGCCGTCGCGCTGCCCGACTCGATACGGGGTGCCGACTCCCGTGTGCTCGCCGTCGACGTCGCCATCCCCGACGATGCCGTATCCGGCGCGACGGCGGCGGCGGACTTCGTGCTGACGGGTTGGTCGACGGCCGACGGCGACCCGATCCCGAGCGATGCGAAGCTCTTCTGGTTCCCGATCAGCGTCGGCATCGACCTGTCGCCCGCCGTGCCCTTCGGAGGCAGAGGGTTCACCGCCGACGCCGGAACGCGCTCCACGAGGCTGCTGCCGGGTTCGAACGGCGGCACCCTCGACCTCGACCGCCCCCCGGTCGCGATCTCGCGTGCTCTCGCCGATCGCTACGACCTCGCGGTCGGCGACCCGTTCTCGTTCGGCGCGGAAGGCACCTACGTGCGCGTGGATGCGGTCGTCGCCGACATCGTCGCCGCGGTGCCGTCCGCGGAATCCGGGCTCGCCGCACTCATCGACCTCACGGTCGTGCAGCGTGCCGCACTCGAAGCCTCCGGCTCCCCCGCGACGCCGACCGGAGCGTGGATCGCCACGGCGGACCCCGAGGCGACCGCGGCCGAGGCACGCGATGCCCTCCCGCCCAACACCCGCATCCGGCTCGCCGAGGACCCGGCCGGGCGTACCGTGATCGGTTCGACGACCACCGCCCTGTGGGGTGCCGCACTACTGTGCGGGCTGCTCGCCGCCGTGACCCTCCTCGCCGTCGCCCGCGCCGAACGCCGCAGTCGGAGCGCGGATGTCGACGTGCTCCGCGCGCTCGGGCTCGGCTCGCGCGAGCAGGCGGCCCTGCGGCGCAACGAGTGGTGGTTCGTCGTCGCGTTCGGCGGGCTGCTCGGCGTACTGGCGGGTGCCCTGGTGGCCGCCCTCACGATCCCCGAGCTCGCGAGCGCGGCCATCCCCGACCCCTACCCCGGCGTCGGCACGGCCTTCGCCGTCGACGCGGTCGGGCTGCTGATCGCACTGGCGCTGCTGATCGCGGTGTGTGCGGCGATCATCGAAGCGACCGCCGCACAGGTGGCTCGCCGGGCACGGACGATCCGCGAGGACCCGCGTTGAGCCGCCGATCGCGATACGGAACGCCCGGCCTGCTCGCCCGTCACACGGCGAGCGGGATCACCGGCTCGGTGCTCGTGGCGGTACTGGTGGCGGTGACCGTGTTCGCCGCCGCGCTCGCCCCTCGCGCGCTCGTGCGCCTCGGCACCGAGGAGCTTCAGCACACGCTCGGCGAGATGTCGCCCATCCTGCGCGACCTCAACGGACTCGGCCGCATCGGGCTCGTCACCGGGCTCGCGGGCGCCCCCGTCGACGAGGTGCTCGGGCCGACCGACCGAGCGGTCGATCGCGCGCGCGGTTTCCTGCCCGAGCCGCTGCACGGCCTCACCGGCGAGCCGCATTGGGTGGCGCGCACCGCATCCACCGACACGCAACTGCCGGAGGGCGCCGCGCGGGTGAGCCTCGTCGCCAAGCTGGCCGTCGACCCCGACTGGCAGCAGCAGGTGCGCATCGTCGACGGCGCCGCTCCCGCCGCGTGGGCGGGCTCCGATGACGACTCCGACGAGGACCCGCCGCTCGAGGTGGTGCTCTCCGCCGCCTCTGCGGCCGAACTGGGGATCGGGGTCGGCGACTCGCTCGCCTTCGCGCCCTTCGAGCTCACGGTGGCGGGCATCTACGAGCCGGTCGACCCGTCCGACCCCTACTGGCTGCACGCATCCGATCTCGCCGAACCCTCGGTCGACCGCGAACCGGGGGTCATCCCCAAGGTGCGCACCTCGCTGCTCGTGGCGCCGGAGTCGGTCGGGGGCCTGACCTTCGCGTTCGGCAGCGGCGCGCTCTCGGCCTGGATCCCGATCGACGCCTCCGGCATCACCTACGCGGATGCGGCGCTCGTCGCCACGCAGACCCGCGAGGCGTTCGCGGCGGATGCGGAGCTCCCGGCCGATGGCCGGCTCGGCTTCAGCAGCCGCTTCGCCGACGCCATCGACGCCGTCGTGAGCCGGGTCGTCACCGCGTCGGCGCTGCTCGCGCTCGCCCTCTCGGGCCTGCTCGGCGTGCTGCTGGCCGTCTTCGCGCTCGGGGTCTCCACGATCGTCGAACGGCGCAGGCCCGCCCTCACGCTCGCGAGCGCACGCGGAGCGGGTCCGTTGCAATTGCGCGGGGCGATGGTGCTCGAGGGGCTCGCGATCGCGGTGCCGTCGACGGCCGTCGCGCTGGTGGCCGCAGCGGCCCTCATCCCCGACCCGGTGGGGCTCGAGGGATGGGTGCTGCCGCTCGTCGTCGCCGCATCGGTGCCGGTGCTGTTCGCACTGCTCTCCGGGAGGCCGGTGGTGCGCGGGCAGCGCAGCGACCTGGGCGTGCGCGACGGCAACCGCACCCGGCTGGTGCTCGAGCTGGCCCTGATCGGGCTGGCGGCGCTGTCGCTCTTCCTGCTCGCCCGGCGTGGGATCGTGGCCTCCAGCGAGGCGGTCGGCATCGACCCGCTGCTTGCGCTCACGCCACTGCTGCTGGCGGCATCCGTCTGCATCCTGACCCTGCGCATCTATCCGGTGCCGCTTCGGCTGGTGCTCGCGGCGCTGCGCCGGGGCGACGGTGCCACCGGCCTCGTCGGCGCCGCCCGCGCGGTGCGGTCCCCGTCGCTCGGCTTCGCCGCCTCGTTCGCCCTCGTGATCGGCGTCTCGATCGTCGTGTTCTCGGCCATCATGGGCACCACCCTGCGCGAGAGCGTCGTGACCGGCGCGCGCGACCAGGTCGGCGCCGACCTGCAGGTCACTGCCGTCGCGATCGGGCCCGAGGTGGTGGATGCGCTCGGGCGCCTCCCCGGGGTCGCCGCGGCCGCACCGCTGGATGCGATCCCCGGCGGGCGCATCATCGACGAGCACGGCAGCTCGGGCGTCACCTTCGTGATCGCCGACACCACGGCCCTCCACGAGGTGCGGCCCGACATCCCGGCCGTGACCGCGCGCGACGGCGACCGCATCCCGGTGCTCGTCTCGAGCGACCTCGCGGGGCGCCTCGGCGACGACACCACGATCGCGCGCGTGCCCGTTTCGGTGGTCGGCACGACCCCCGTCGACGCACTGCCCGGGGTCGCGCGATTCTGGGTGCTCATCGACGAGTCGTTCGCCGAAGAGCTGGGGCGCACCGCCACCGAGCCGCAGCGGGTGCTGATGCGCCTCGACGCGAGCGCCGACCCCGCGGCCCTCGCGCCCCGGATCGACCGCATCGTCTCGGATGCGCAACCCGAGACCACGCGCGGGGTCGTCGTCGTGTCGTCCGCGGAGCAGGTGCTCGACGAGTTGCGCTCCTCGCCGGTCGTCGCCGGCATCGAACGCGCGCTCCCCGGAGCTGCTCTCGCCGCCCTGCTGCTCACTTTGCTGGCGGTCGCCCTCGCGACCCTCTCGGCGGCGGGCGCCCGCAGCCACCTCGTCGGCGTGCTGCGCGTGCTCGGCGCCGATGCGCGGCAGCAGCGCGGCATCCTGGTGTGGGAGTTCGCCCCCGTCGTGCTCACCTCGGTGCTCGTCGGCACCGCCGTCGGCATCGCACTGCCCTACGTCGTCACCAGCGTCGTCGACCTGCGGCCCTTCGTGGGCGGCAGGTTCCCGCCCGACCCGGTGATCGATCCGCTCGTCGTCGCACTCGCGGCCCTCGCGGTCATCGTCGTCGCGTTCATCGCCGGTGCGATCGCCCTGGCCCTCGGACGCCGCATCGCACCGGCCGCGAGCCTCAAGATGGGAGAGAGATGAATCCCCACATCCGCTGCACCGACCTGGTGCGCATCTTCAGTGCCGAGGGCGTCGAGGTGCAGGCCCTGCAGGGTCTCACGCTCGCCGTCGAGCGCGGAGAGCTGACCGCCATCGTCGGCGCATCAGGGTCGGGCAAGTCGACGCTGCTGTCGATCCTCTCCGGCCTCGACGTGCCCACCGCAGGCTCCGCGAACGTCGCCGGCCACGACCTGCTCGCCATGTCGGCACGCGAACGCACCCGCTACCGGCGGCACACCATCGGGTTCGTCTGGCAGCAGACGACCCGCAACCTGCTCCCCTACCTGACGGCCGCCGAGAACGTGGCGATGTCGCTCTCGGTCGCGCACGCACCGCACCGTGGTCGCGAGGCGCGCGCCGCCGAGCTGCTCGATCTGATGGATGTGGGGGCCATGCGCGACCGGCGCCCCGCCGAGATGTCGGGCGGCCAGCAGCAGCGTGTCGCCATCGCCGTCGCCCTCGCGAACGCGCCCGAGGTGGTGTTCGCCGACGAACCGACCGGCGAGCTCGACGAGGCCAACTCGCAGCTCGTGTTCGACACGCTTCGCACCGTCAACCGCGAGCTGGGCACGACCGTGCTGATCGTCACGCACGACCAGCGGGTCTCGGCGCAGGTGCGGCGCACCGTGCAGATCCGCGACGGCCGCCTCTCGACGGAGGTGCTCCGCTCGAGCCGCACCGACGAGCACGGAGTCGAGAGCACCCACGCGCAGGAGTACGCAGTACTCGACCGCGTGGGCCGCATGCAGCTGCCCGAGGAGTACCTGCGGGCGCTGTCGCTGCGCGACCTCGTGCGGCTCGAACTCGAATCCGATCACGTGCAGGTGCATCCCACCGCCCCAGGGGAGGAGGAACGATGACCGGGGATGCCGTGGTGCGAGCCGAGGGTCTCAGCCGGTCGTACGGTCAGGGCGCAGGCCTCGTGCATGCCCTGCGCGAGGCGTCGCTCGAGCTGCACGCGGGCGAGCTCGTGGTGCTGCGCGGCCCGTCCGGCTCGGGCAAGACCACACTGCTGAACCTCCTCGGCGGTCTCGACGCCCCGGATGCGGGCACGGTGTGGATCGGCGACCGCCGTCTCACCGGCGCGCCCGAGAAGGAGCTCGTCGACCTGCGGCGCACCGAGCTCGGCTACATCTTCCAGACGTTCGCGCTGCTGCCGGTGCTGTCGGCGGCCGAGAACGTGGAGCTGCCGCTGCGCATCCGCGGTGTCGCCGGGAGCGAGCGCACGGAGCGGGTCGAGGAGCTGCTGGATGCCGTGGGGCTCGCCGCCCACGCCGCCCAGCGCCCCGGCGAGCTCTCGGGCGGCCAGCAGCAGCGTCTCGGCATCGCGCGGGCTCTCGTGGGCGGCCCCCGGCTGCTGATCGCCGACGAGCCGACCGGACAGCTCGACTCGGTCAACGCCGAGGCGATGATGACGCTCATCGCGTCCCTCGTGCACCAGCGCGGGGTCGCCGCGATCGTCTCGACCCACGACCCGCGCATGGCGGCTCACGCCGACCGCATCATCGACATCCGCGACGGGCGGATCGTCTAGCGGGGTCCGCTCATCCGGGACTTGCGCGCGAGTTCCTTCACGTGTAAACAAAGTGCGATGATCTCCGACACCCGCACCCCGTTCACCGCCGAACTCGCCCGCATCGTCGAGGCCGCATCCGCCGACCCCGGCATCGTCGGCCTCGTCGGATTCGGCTCCACCGCCGACACCTCCCGCGCCGACGAGTGGTCCGACCACGACATCGCCGTGATCACCCGCGCAGGCGACGAGGCCCGCTACCGCGACGACCTCTCCTGGCTGCCCGACTCCTCCGGCATCGCGCTGTCGGTCATCGACGAGCACGACGGCGTCACGGTCGTCTTCGACGACGGGCGGGTGATCGAGTTCGGCGTCGCGACGATCGACGGCTTCGCCGGCTGGGCGGGCAACGCGGCGGCCGTGCTCATCGACCGCGGAGGCGTCGCGCCCGTGGTCGAGCGGATGCTGGCGCGGCCGGCCCCCGGCGACGACGTCGACATCGACCGCGAGACGCGTATCGCACTCGCGAAGCTGCTGATCGGCGTCGGCCGCGCCCGACGCGGCGAGCTGCTCACCGCCGACCACAACATCCGGGGCGAAGCGCTCGAGCACCTGCTGCGCGCGTTCGCCGCCGCCCTGCCCGGCGAACGCGACCGCCTCGACACCCTCGACCCGCGCCGCCGCTTCGAGCAGGCGCACCCGGAACTGGGCGCCCGGATCGCGGATGCGCTGCGCTCAGACCCGGAAGACGCGGCCCGTCGGCTGCTCGGTCTCGCGGAGCAGCACCTCGGCGGCCGCGGCGACTTCCCCGCGGCGGGTGCCGACGCGATCCGACGCCGCCTCGGCTGGGAGCGCTAGCTACGCGGACTTCTCGGCGCGACGCGCCGGACGCGGCACGATCGTGGGGGCCGCGTTGTCGATCACGGCCTCCTTGGTGACCACCACGCGGGCCACCTCGTCGCTCGAAGGCACCTCGAACATGATCGGCCCGAGCACCTCCTCGAGGATCGCGCGGAGGCCACGGGCGCCCGTCTGGCGCAGCACCGCGAGGTCGGCGATCGCCTCGAGCGCGCCCTGATCGAACTCCAACTCGACACCGTCGAGCTGGAACATGCGCTGGTACTGCCGCACGAGCGCGTTCTTCGGCACCGTGAGGATCTCCATCAGCGCCGACTGGTCGAGCGGCGTCACCGTCGTGACGACCGGCAGACGGCCGATGAACTCCGGGATGAGACCGAACTTGTGCAGGTCTTCCGGCAGCACCTCGCTGAAGAGCATCGACTCGTCGCGCTTGCTGTGCAGCGGGGCTCCGAAGCCGATACCCCGACGGCCCACGCGCTGGGAGATGATGTCTTCCAGCCCGGAGAAGGCGCCCGCCACGATGAACAGCACGTTGGTGGTGTCGACCTGGATGAACTCCTGGTGCGGATGCTTGCGGCCGCCCTGCGGCGGAACCGAGGCGACCGTGCCCTCGAGGATCTTCAGCAGCGCCTGCTGCACGCCCTCGCCCGACACGTCGCGGGTGATCGACGGGTTCTCGGCCTTGCGGGCGATCTTGTCGACCTCGTCGATGTAGATGATGCCCGTCTCGGCGCGCTTCACGTCGTAGTCGGCGGCCTGGATGAGCTTCAGGAGGATGTTCTCGACGTCTTCGCCGACGTATCCGGCCTCGGTGAGCGCCGTCGCATCCGCCACCGCGAACGGCACGTTGAGCCGCTTCGCGAGGGTCTGCGCCAGGTAGGTCTTGCCGCACCCGGTGGGGCCGATCAGCAGGATGTTCGACTTGGCGATCTCGACGTCGTCGATCACCGCGTCGGCGGATGCGATGGTCTGGCGGGCGCGGATGCGCTTGTAGTGGTTGTAGACGGCCACCGAGAGTGCGCGCTTGGCGGCCTCCTGGCCGATCACGTACTCCTCGAGGAAGGAGAAGATCTCCTTCGGCTTCGGCAGGTCGAACTCGCTCTGCGGCTCTTCGCCCGCCTCGGCGAGGCGCTCCTCGATGATCTCGTTGCAGAGCTCGACGCACTCGTCGCAGATGTACACGCCCGGACCGGCGATCAGCTGCTGCACCTGCTTCTGGCTCTTTCCGCAGAAGGAGCACTTGAGCAGGTCGGCGCTCTCACCGATTCGTGCCATCGCGGTCTCCCCTCGCTGCGGTACCGGAAGCCTAACCCGTCCAGGTGACGCGCGACGGCAGGCGACGAGAATTGACATCCCGGGCGCGCCGCAGGCCGGGTTACCCTGGGTGGGTGACCCCGAGAGCCTCCCGCCTGCTGCGCGGAACGCTGCTCGGCTCCGTCGCCACACTGCTCGCGGCGCTCTCGCACAGCTGGGCGGGCGGGGTGGTGCCCGATCCTCTCGCGCTCGCCCTCGGGGCGGTCTTCGCATCCGCCGTCGGCACGGTCGCCGTCGGGCGCCGCGGATCGCTCACCCGCACGGCCGTCGCGGTCGCCATCGGCCAGCTCGCGTTCCACCTGGCCTTCTCGCTGCTCGGCAGCGGCGCATCCGTCGTGGTGCACGCCGGACACCACGCCTCGGTTGCCGCGATCGTCGCCGACCCGTCGGGCGCCGTCGCCCGCGGAGGCGCCTGGATGTGGCTCGCCCACCTGGCGGCGGGTGTGCTCACCGTCCTCTACCTGCGCCACCTGGAGCGCCGCGCCTGGGCCCTGCTCGCGCGGATCGGATGGCGCGTGGTCGCCGTTCTCGGCATCCGGGTGCCCGTGCGCGAACCGCGCGCCGTCGCGTCCGCCGTGGCGCCGCGCATCCGGCCCACCGCTCCCCTGCGCGGCGCCATCGCCCTCCGCGGCCCGCCGCAGCCCGTCTCCGCCTGACCCGGCCGTTCCCGGCCGCCGCTCAGGCGCGCCGCGAACACACCCGAACCACCCATCAGGAGACACACATGTCCATGCCCACCGTCCGTCGCGGCCCCGCCGCCCTCATCGCACTCGCCGGAGCCGCGGCGCTCGCCCTCGCAGCCCCGCTCGCCGCGAGCGCCCACGTCTCGCTCGACGAGAACACCGCAGAAGCCGGCTCGTACGCCCTGCTCACGCTGAAGGTGCCGAACGAGTCCGACACCGCGAGCACCACCAGCGTCACGCTGACCCTGCCCGCCGACACCCCCTTCACGAGCGTGCGCACCGTGCCGGTCGCCGGCTGGAGCGCCGAACTGGTGCGCACCACCCTGCCCGAGCCCGTCACCGTGGGAGACGGCGAGATCACGGAGGCGGTGACGAGCATCGTGTGGACCGCCGTCGACGGCGCCGGAATCGCCGACGGGCAGCTCGGGCTCTTCCCCGTCTCGCTCGGCCCGGTGCCGGATGTCGGATCGGTCGTGCTTCCCGTCGACCAGGGCTACAGCGACGGCACGGTCGTCTCCTGGAGCGACACCGCGGAAGGCGCCGAGCACCCCGCTCCGGTGCTCTACGTGAACGACGCCCCCGCATCCGACCACCACGGCGGCACCGACGACCACGCGACCCCCGAGGCGACCGTCGCCCCCGACGCGGGCCACGGAGACGCGGATGCGGCGGCGGACGTCGACGTGCTCGCGCGCGTGCTCGGCGTGGCCGGACTCGCCGTGGGTGCGGTCGCCCTCGTGCTCGCGATCGTGTGGCGCCGCCGCGCCCTCGAGGCCGGCACCGCCGATCGGGAGCAGCGGTGACGCGCGCACTGCGTCTGCTCGCCGCGACGGCGGCCGTCATGGCCGGCGGCCTCGCGTTCGCTCTCGTGGTGGCCCCGCCCGCATCCGCCCACAGCGCCCTCGTCGCCTCCACGCCCGCCGAGGGCGAGACGCTCGCCGAGCTGCCGGCCGAGTTCTCGGTGACGATGAACGAGACGCTGCTCGCATCCGCCGGCGACGCCGCCTTCGCCCTCCGCGTGCGCGATGACGCGGGGCTGTACTACGGCGACGGATGCCTCACGATCGTCGACGCGACGGTCTCGACGCCCGCCGCGCTCGGCGCATCCGGCGACTACGTGCTGGAGTGGCAGGTGGTGTCGGCCGACGGCCACGCCGTGGGTGGCGAGATCCCGTTCACCTGGACGGGCGAGGCGACCGCGGAGGGTGCCGCCGCGCCCGCCACCTGCGGCGAGCTGCCCGGTGAGCAGACGGAGGCACCGGCGGCCGGTGGGCATCACGACGCCGAGACGTCGCAGATCCCCGTGGGCGACATCCTCTGGATCGTGGGGGCGGTGCTCGCCGTGGCCGCGGCCGTGACGGTCGCGCTCATCGCGACCCGGCGCAAGCCTCGCGCCTGAACGCAGTTCGGCCCCGGGATCCGTGTGGATTCCGGGGCCGAATCGTCTGCGGCTACGCCTTGGTGAGCGCGGGCAGGGTCTTGCGGCTGGTGAGCACCTGGTCGATGAGGCCGTACTCGAGCGCCTCGTCCGCCTGCAGGATGCGGTCGCGCTCGATGTCGTTGTGCACGTCCTCCTGGCTGCGGTTCGAGTGACGCGACAGCGTCTCCTCGAGCCAGGTGCGCAGACGCAGGATCTCCTTCGCCTGGATCTCGATGTCGGACGCCTGACCGCGGCCGGCCTCGCCGACGGCGGGCTGGTGGATGAGCACGCGAGCGTTCGGCAGAGCGAGACGCTTGCCGGGCGTACCGGCGGCGAGGATCACCGCGGCGGCCGAGGCGGCCTGGCCGAGCACGACCGTCTGGATCTGGGGACGGATGTACTGCATCGTGTCGTAGATCGCCGTCATGGCCGTGAACGAGCCGCCGGGGCTGTTGATGTACATGACGATGTCGCGGTCGGGGTCCTGCGACTCGAGCACCAGCAGCTGGGCCATGACGTCGTCGGCGGAGGCGTCGTCGACCTGCACCCCGAGGAAGATGATGCGGTCCTCGAAGAGCTTCGCGTACGGGTCCTGGCGCTTGAAGCCGTAGGCCGTGCGCTCCTCGAACGTCGGCAGGATGTAGCGCGATTCGGGCATGCGGGAGGCGAGATCGCCACCGGACATGAAGGTGGGGGTTTCCATCTTGGGTTTCCTTCTTCTCTCTCGCGCTTACTTCTTGGCGTCGCTGCCGGTGCCGGCGCCGCCCACGACATCCGCAGCGGACGAGCGGATGTGGTCGACGAAGCCGTACTCGAGCGCCTCTTCCGCGGTGAACCAGCGGTCGCGGTCGCCGTCGGCGTTGACCTGCTCGATCGACTTGCCCGTCTGGTCGGCGGTGATCGCCGCGAGGCGGTTCTTCATGTCGATGATGAGTGCGGCCTGGGTCTGGATGTCGGAGCTGGTGCCACCGAATCCACCGTGCGGCTGGTGCAGCAGCACACGCGCGTTGGGGGTGATGTAGCGCTTGCCCTTGGTGCCGGCGGTGAGCAGCAGCTGGCCCATGGATGCGGCCATGCCGATACCGACCGTGACGACGTCATTCGGGATGAACTGCATCGTGTCGTAGATCGCCATGCCTGCGGTGATGGAACCACCGGGGCTGTTGATGTAGAGGTAGATGTCTTTCTCGGGGTCCTCAGCGGCGAGCAGCAGCAGCTTGGCTGCGATCTCGTTCGCGTTCTCGTCGCGCACCTCGGACCCGAGCCAGATGATGCGGTCCTTCAGCAGGCGGTCGAAGACGCTCGGCGTGAATGCCGGTTCAGCCATGGGAGGAGCTCCTTGTTCTGTGTGAGGACGATGCCTCGATGACGTTGTCGAATCTACCGGGGGGCCGTCGGCGGCTCTGCCGTGTTCGCCGTGGGCAGAGTGCGCGTCGCGAACACGTACCGTGGAGGCATGGAATGGCGTGTGCGGATGGCGGCGGTGTGGGCCGAGGCGGATCGGCTGGACGATGCGGAGCTGGTGCGGCGCATCGACGAGCTCGCGGCCGAACGGCCGGGCGACGCTCTCGCCCTCTTCGAGCAGGGCGGCGCGCGCGACTCCACCGGCGACGAGGCGGGTGCCGAGCAGTTCTACCGCGAGGCCCTCGCGGCGGGCCTTCCGGATTCCGAGCGCGCCCAGTGCGTCATCCAGCTCGCCAGCACGGTGCGCAACCTGAACCGCCCCGACGAGTCGCTCCAGCTGCTGCGCGACGAGTTCACCGGCCGGCCCGACGACGAGTTCTCGGATGCGGCGGTCGCGTTCGCGGCGCTGGCTCTCGTCGAGCTCGGCCGCCCCGTGGAGGCCGTCTCGGCGCTGCTGCATGCCCTCACCCCGTACCTGCCGCGCTACCAGCGCTCGGTGCGCGCGTACGCGGACGCACTGCTCGACTAGTGACTAGTCGAGCAGCTTCTCGAGCGTGTTGAGGTTGCGGCTGGTGACGTAGGGCCTGTACGAGGCCTTGCCGATCGCTTTGCCCAGTTCGGAGTCGAGGGTGTCGCCCTTCGGCACCGTCCAGTAGACGACGCCGTCGCCACCCGCGGCCTGCTCGTGCTCCGCATCCAGGTCGAGTTCGAGGATCGCCTGCTGCACCGCCGCATCCGAGACGAAGAGCGCGTAGTCGTGCCAGCCGTCGCGGCCCCGCTCGAACGGGTAGCCGTCGAATGCGGTGCGCAGCGCGTCCGACGTCAGCACGTGCACGACGGCGTCGTAGCCGAAGCGGGACTTCAGGGCCCCCTCGACGGCCGATTTCACCTCGGCACCGGATGCGGTGGAGGTGGCGAGCGCGTTGCCGCTCGCGAGCACCGTCTTCACGTCGTCGTAGCCGAGCCCGGTGAGGAGTTCGCGCAGTTCGGCCATCTTGACGGTCACGCCGCCGACGTTGACGCCGCGCAGGAGGATCACGTAACGCATCCGGTCACCCTACGCCCGGGGTGCTGACACTCCGCGTCGGTTGCGCGGGCCGCAGCAGTCCGAAACCCCCGCGGGAACGCCGAAGGGCCCGATCCCTCGCGAGATCGGGCCCTCCGGATGACGTCAGTGCGAGTGGCCCTCGTGGTCGTGACCCTCGTGGTCGTCGTGGTCGATGCCGGTGAGGTCGGTCTCCTCGATGATCTCGGAGTCGTCGCTGCCGTCGCCGAGCACCGTCGCGGTGAGGGCGGAGACGTCGACCGCCTTGCCCTTCTCGTCGACGACCTTCGCCTTGCCGAGCGCAACGGCGATCGCCTTCGAGCGGGCGACCTCGCCGACCATCGACGGGATCTGACCCGACTGGCCGAGGGCCTGGATGAACTCGCCCGGCTCCATGCCGTACTGGGCGGATGCCTGCACGAGGTAGGAGGTGAGCTCGTTCTGGCTGACCTTCACCTCTTCGGCTTCGGCGATCGCGTCGAGCAGCAGCTGGCGCTTGAAGACCTTCTCGGACTCCTCGGCCACCTCTGCACGGTGCACGTCGTCTTCGAGGCGGTTCTCGTTCTCGAGGTGGCGGTGCACCTCGTCGTCGATGAGACCCTGCGGGACGGGGATGTCGGCCTTCTCGAGCAGCACCTCGACGAGCTTGTCGCGGGCGGCGGCGGCCTGACCGAACTCGGCCGACTTCTCCAGCTGCTCCTTGATGTCCTTGCGGAGCTCGCCGATGGTGTCGAACTGGCTGGCGATCTGGGCGAAGTCGTCGTCCGCCTCGGGGAGCTCGCGCTCCTTCACGGCGATGAGGGTGACCGCGATCTGCGCGTTCTCACCCTGGTGGTCGCCGCCGACCAGCGCCGACTCGAAGGTGGTCGACTCGCCGGCGGTGAGGGTGTCGAGGGCCTCGTCGATGCCTTCGATGAGCTCGCCGGAGCCGATCTCGTACGAGATGTTGCTGGCGGTGTCGATCTCTTCGCCGCCGATGGTGGCGACCAGGTCGAGCTGTGCGAAGTCGCCCTGCTTGGCGGGGCGGTCGACGGTCACGAGGGTGCCGAAGCGGCTGCGGAGGTTCTCCAGCTCGGCCTCGACCTCATCCGGTCCGACCTTCGCCGACTCGACCTCGACCTTGAGGCCGTCGTACTTGGGCAGGTCGAACTCGGGACGCACGTCGACCTCGACGGTGAACTCCAGGTCGCCCGAGAAGTCCTTCTCGCTGGGCCACGTGGTGACATCCGCCTCGGGGCGGCCGAGCGGCTTCAGCTTCTCGGCGGTGGCCGCCTCGCGGTAGTAGCGCTCGAGGCCCTCGGAGACGGCGTGGTTGAGCACCTCGGCGCGGCCGACGCGCTGGTCGATGATGGGCGGCGGCACCTTGCCCTTGCGGAAGCCGGGGATGTTCACCTGCTCCGCGATGTGCTTGTAGGCGTGCTCGATGGAGGGCTTGAGCTCGTCGGGGGTGACGGTGATGTTGAGCTTGACGCGCGTGGGCGAGAGCTTCTCGACGGTCGTGGTGACCATGGGGATGTATCTCCTGGGGTTTGTTTTCGCTGATGTTCCGTCGGGGCGACAGGATTTGAACCTGCGACCTCCCGCTCCCAAAGCGGGCGCTCTAGCCAAGCTGAGCTACGCCCCGGATGTGCGGGCCTTCTCGAGCCGGCTGTCGGGCGGGGGTGACGGAGCGACGTCCGGCCCGAAAACGGCCTCGCACAGTCTAGCCGGTGCCGGGCGTGCCTTCGCCCGGATGTCGGAGGCCGCCCGCACCATAGAGGACATGGCGAACATCGAGATCATGGAAGTGCGGGCGTACGAGCCCCGCTGCCTCGACTGCGGCGAGACCGGCCCGATCGAGTCGAGCGCCTTCTGGGCGATGGCGTGGGATGAGGCGCACGTGTGCGTCGCGGTGCGCATCGACGCCGAGGCACCCGAGCTGATCAGCGCCTGACCGGAGCACCCTCTCCCCTGCGTTAGACTCGCGGGGTTGCGTCATGCGATGTATGGCGCTGCGGGGATGTAGCTCAATGGTAGAGCCTCAGTCTTCCAAACTGATTACGCGGGTTCGATTCCCGTCATCCCCTCCAAGTTTGCGTCAGGAGCGCTCGAGCAGCTCTCGGATGGTCGCCTCGTACTGCATCCGGTCGAATGTCACTGACACGCCGACCTGGTCGTCGCCCAGGGTGAACGGCTCCCAGTCGGTCTGGTAGCCGATCTCGCGCCAGGCGACGGTGTCGTCATCGACGACGATCTCGGCGCTCAGGGTGTGGCAGTCGAGCCCGGCGCACACGTTGCAGAACAGGACGCCGACGCGACCGCCACCGAAACCGTAGGCCGACTCCGAGGCTCCCTCGCCACCGATGAGGGCTCGCAGGCTGCCCGCGGCCCACTCATCGATCGGTCCTGCCGGCGGGATGAAGGTGCGCTCCCGCGGCTCGCTCCAGTGGGCGTTGGCGCGCCCGAACACCTGGCGGAGGGGGATGCCGTCGATCGTCCAGTCCAGGTAGTCGACCTGCGTCACCGTCTCCACGCTGCGGAAGAAGCGACGGGTCACGGCGACGTATTCGGTGGCAGCGAGGACTACCCCGAGGGTCGCGTGCTTCGTCACACCGGCACTCTAGATCGCGAAGGGAAGTCGCTCGACGGCTCGCACGACATCACCAACCTGATCGGTCGGATCTGCGACGCCAACCAGACCCAGCTCGTGATCTCGGCAGAATACGGCGGCTAGCTCTACCGGAGTCGCCGACCCGGGCAGACCCGAGGCTCGGGCCCACCCGGGCAGGCAGCGACTACTTGGCGCCGACGAACCGCGCGATCCGGTTCTGCCAGCCGACGAGCATCCGCGGCTCGCCGTGGTTCGGCCGGCCGTGATGTGCGCCGACACGCTCCTGCTGCCGGTGGGGGCTGTGCGGCTTGTTGCGCCGCACCTCGAGCCCGCCCTCGACGTGCGCGGGCACGCCCGGCACGCGGTGCGTCAGCCGATGGAGCACGCTTTCGCTCCCCAGGTTCGGCTCCTGCTCGATCGCGCGACGCGCGACGACGTAGCGCTCGCCCGTCGCCGCGGCGCGCGCACGAGCTGCGGCCTTGCGGGCCTTGTCCTTGGTCATGTTCGATCCGTTTCCGGCCGGTCCCACGCCCGCGGCCAGAGATCGGCACGACAGACGGATGCACGAGTCGGTGACCCTTGTCCTCGTCGCCGCGGTCCGCGTGGGGGTCCGTCGGCTCGGAAGCGGGCAGGTGCTGCTGCCTGGAAGAAGGATACTCCGCTAGGCGGCCGCGGACGCCCCGACGGCCCCCGCATCCGGGGTCTTCTCGTCGGCGCCCTTGATCACCCAGTAGACGACCGCAAGCGCGAGCACGGCGATGACGGGAGCGAGGAACGCGCCGAACGCCGCGGAGTTCGGCGCGTAGCCGACCGCGAAAACCGACACGTCCCAGAGCCCGTGGAGCACCATCGCGTAGATGAGGGAGCCCGTCACGCGCCGCAGGATGTAGAAGACGGTCCCGCTCGCGAAGGCGAGGCCCGCCTGGCTGAGGGAGCTGAGGAAGGGAGCCCCGAGCGCAGCGTTCACCAGGTGCATCGCCCCGAAGAGCAGGCTGGTGAGGAACCACACCCACCCCTCCCGCAGCCGCGACCGGAACGCCGTCAAGACGAGGCCGCGCGCCATCAGCTCCTCGCAGAACCCCACGAGGATGCCGAGCGAGAGCAGGGCGAGCAGGAACGACGCATCGAACTTCGACCAGTCGGTGCTGACGACGTTGATGATCGCCGCCACGAACATCAGCACCGGCACGAAGACCGGCCACTTGTGGTGCGAGCGCCTGCGCTCGAACAGGGCCGGCCGCCACCAGCCGAGCAGCGATGCCGTGATGGCCAGGAGCACAGCGGCGACCGCCAGGTCGATGACCGCGCCCTTCCAGGTCGACTCGGCCGAGGTGCCGATGTCGGTGTACGGAACTCCGAGCAGCTTCGTCACCGTGAAGATGACGAGCACGTAGCCCACGTAGATGACGAGGCCGATCCAGATCCGCGGCGTGACGCGCAGGGAGACGTTCATACGCCGATCCTCGCTCATCGCGGCTGCGCCTCGGGCAGCGTCCACGAGCCGTCGAGCACCTCGGGGCGCGGCCGATACAGCCGCACCACATAGTTCCAGCCCTCCATGATCGGGATGGTGTTGGGCGCGTCGCCGCTGCCGAAACGCACGATCGTGGAGCCGTCGGCCTCCTTCACCGAGGTGACGCTGTTGACCGTGTTCACCCCGCGTTCGTTCGGCTCGAAGAAGCCGTCGCCGTTGTAGACCGAGACCGACCAGAACGAGTCGACCGGCACATCCCGCATCACGAGCTCGTGGTCGACGAACGGCAGACCGTCGAAGTTCAGGTAGGTGGCCTCCTCCTCGGGCAGGCCGCCCCATCCGGATGCCGTGCCCAGCAGGTGACGCACCGGGTCGACCTGGTCCTCGCGGCCGAACGCCGCACTGAAGTCGCTGAGACCCCTCGACAGTTCGAGCAGCGGGGCGCGGGTGGCGTCGAGCGTCGCCTCGTCGTAGTCGGGGTACACGAACTCCGCGCCGCCGGCCGACTCGATCACGAAGCCGTCCTGGATGCGGTTCACCTCGGCCACGTCGTCCGGGTTGTCCGGATCGACGAGGATGCGCGCCGCGACCAGCACCCACGGGGTGTCGAACTCGTCGACCGTCAGCTCGTAGACGCCGGCCTCGTGGAAGAGGCGGTTGATGTGGTGGTGCTCGTTGACCACCATCACCGAGAGGTACCGGTCGCCGTGCTCGGGGACGGTGAGGGTCGCGCCCTGGCTGAGGTCGACGATCGCCGAGCTGTAGAGGGTGTCGCGGTTCATGCGGATGACGACCTGGTTGTCGAGCGGCGCGGGGGCGCGGTGGTGGATCCACCGATTCGATCCGCCGGCCGTCGCGGCGAGGCCCGCGAACATCCGATCGGACTCCGCTTCGACGAAGTTGGTCACGGATACGGTGATGGGTCCGGTCTGCTGTGGCACGGGCGCTCCTTGGTTTCGCTGGCGATCTCACTCTTGCGCAGCCCCGCATGCCCGCCAACACACCAAGCGGGTGATCGACGCCCGCCCTGTATGGTCAGTACATGCTGACCATTGCCCCGCAGCTCGACGTGATGAACCGCCTCGGCAAGGCGATGGCCGACCCCACCCGATCACGCATCCTCCTGTCGCTGCTCGACGCACCCGGCTACCCGGCGGTGCTGTCGCGCGACCTCGACCTCACGCGCACCAACGTGTCGAACCACCTCGCCTGCCTGCGCGGATGCGGCATCGTCGTCGCGACACCCGAAGGGCGCCAGACCCGCTACGAGATCTCGGATGCGCACCTCACGAAGGCGCTCCGCGAGCTGATGTCGGTCGTGCTGGCCGTCGACGAAGGAGCGCCGTGCCTCGACGACGCGTGCGACGTCCCGGGGTGCTGCGCGTGACCGCCGCGCCCGCCCGCCTGGGCGACGACCGCCGCGCGGTGCTGCAGCGTCGCATCCGCTTCATCGTGGGGTTCACGATCGCGTACAACGTGATCGAGGCGGTCATCGCGATCAGTGCGGGCGCCGCCGCCTCATCTGCCGCGCTCATCGGATTCGGGCTCGACTCGGTGGTCGAGGTGCTCTCGGCGGCAGCCGTGGCGTGGCAGTTCAGCCGCAAGGATCCCGAACGCTGGGAGCGCCCGACGCTGCGGGTGATCGCGTTCGCCTTCTTCGCCCTCGCCGCCTACGTGAGCGTGTCGGCCGTGCTGACGCTCACGGGCGCCATGCAGCCCGAGCATTCGACGGTCGGCATCGTGCTCGCCGCCGTGTCGGTCGTGATCATGCCCGCCGCGTCGCTCTTCGAGCGCGCCACCGGCCGCGAGCTCGGCTCGGCGACGGCCGTGGCCGACTCGAAGCAGACGATGCTCTGCGCGCTGCTGTCGGTGGCCGTGCTGCTGGGACTCGCCCTCAACTCGCTCCTCGGATGGGCGTGGGCCTACTCGGTGGCGGCGCTCGTGATCGCGGTGTTCGCGATCCGGGAAGGCATCGAGGCGTGGAAGGGCGACACCTGCGCGACCCCGCTCGGGATGCTGCTCGACGACGACGACGAGCACGAGCACGAGCACGAGCACGAGCACGAGCACGAGCACGAGCACGAGCACGAGCACGAGCACGAGCACGAGCACGAGCACGAGCAC
>Ga0160436_1000240_pt1 | contig 26223 bp, 26 predicted proteins | sample HID1973M_E0MG_FD_108264 | JGI IMG/M metagenome (GOLD analysis project Ga0160436, IMG submission 108264) | Enriched mosquito-associated microbial communities from UW Madison campus, WI, USA - HID1973M_E0 MG | ecosystem: Host-associated > Arthropoda: Insects > Digestive system > Unclassified ...
CCTCGATCTCGACGTTGATGTACGGGTACACCTTGTTGAACTCGGGGATGAGCTTCTCCTGCCACTGCTGGGAGAAGGACTGGTTGGCGATCATGGTGATCGTCACCGGGGCGTCCTCGGTTCCGACGCCTCCGCCGTCGGCCTCGGGTTCCGCGGAGGAACTGCACGAGACGAGTCCGACGCCGAGGAGCAGCGCCGTCCCGATCGCCGTACCTCTCTTGAGCCATGCACTGTGGCTGCGCGAGTGCTTCATTGCAACTCCGATCTCTTGGTTTGCCACGCGGAAATATGTCCACGTGGCAAGGCCAGCGTAGACAGGCTTCCGCGACTGTCAAGTTGAGCCGTCCGGCATTCGGAACCGGTCGGCCGTCCGCCAAGTCTGGGGACCGCCGGAAGCGCCTGTCGCGCCACCTGCACAAAGTTGCAGCCCGATCGGGCGACGGCCGTGGCGAACTCCTGGATAATTGCGTGAGCCCAGTGCAGGAGGCCAGATGTCGACGAGCGCCCCCGGGCCCACCCGGGTTCCGACCGCGTCCGCCGTGCTGGCCGCCGAGATCCGTTCCCGCATCATCCGGCAGGGACTCCCGGATGGCGCAGCCATCGAGAGCGAGCCGGAGATCATCGCGGCGAGCGGCCTGAGTCGCGCCACCGTCCGCGAGGCGATCCGTCTGCTCGCCTCAGAAGGTCTCATCACCACCCGCCGCGGACCGGGCGGCGGCATCCGTGTCAGCAGGCCGGACCTCGACGTGTCGACCCGCTCGATCGCGATGATCCTCGCTCGCTCGGGCGCCCCCCTGCGGGAGCTGTTCGAGGTGCGCATCCTGCTCGAGGTGCGGGCCGCCGAGCTGTGCGCAGTCGCCGCCACCGACGATCAGCTCGCGGCGATCCGAGCCGCGGTCGACATCCACGGGAGCAGGCTCCCCGGCCTCATGGACTTCCATCGCCTCGTGGCGCGGGGCTCGGGCAACGAGTTCTTCGTCGTGATGCTCGAGATCGTGCAGTCGCTCGCCGAATGGCACACCCCCGGCGAGGGCCTCGATCGGAGCGCCCTCGAACTCGCGGGCAGAGCACACCGCAAGATCGCCGGACGCCTGTCGGAACGCGACCCGGATGGCGCGGGCAAGGCCATGCGCGTGCACCTGGAGGCGTTCCGCGACTCGCTCGAAGCGGTCGGCCGCCTCGACGAGCCCGTCATCCGAGCTGGGGACTGGGACCCTCGCGTGTGAGTGCCCAGACCGCCGCATCCGGATCGAGTTCGCGCGCGGTGGTCTCGTCGATGATCAGGTCGGTCACGAGGTGCGCGTTCAGCGCACCGCGCAGGCTCGCCTGCTTGCTGGGGTCGGCGACGATGCAGACCCGACGGGGGACCGACCGCAGCGTCTCGAAAGGCGGCCCGCTCGATCGGCCGTTCAGCACGATCCCCTCCGAGCTGCCGTCCTCCCGGTAGAACATCGTGGCGACATCGCCCACGACCCCCTCGCGGCTCAGCTCGTCGCGGTCCGCGTCGGAGAGGTACGAGCTGCGGTACACATGTCCGGGCACCGACGAGAGCGGGTCGCCGACGCTGAAGAAGGCCACATCCATGCGGGCTTGCATCTCACGGATGCGACGGATGCTGCGCTCACGCCACATCGCCTCCTTCGTAAGCGGGTCGTCGAAGAACGCGGGTACCGGGAAGTGCTCGATGCGCGCCGAGAACGCCCCCGCGAAGCGTTCGAGCAGGTCGGCGGCGTATCCGATGCCGCTGCTCTCCGTGTAGGCGGCCCCGTTCAGCTGCACGACGGTGAGGTCGTTGACGGGTCGCAGGTGCACGTGCCTGCCGACCGCCGACATCGTGGCGCCCCACGCGATGCCGATCGTCATACCCGGGTGCACGAAATGGTTCACGAGCTTGCCCGCGTAACGGCCCACGCGGTCGAGACGCTCGAGCGAGCTGAGCCCCGGCGAGCAGGGAATGATGTGGGCGTTCACGCCGTACGCGAGCTTCAGCTGCCACTGCAGCTTCGCGATGCCGTCGCTCGGCGCCTTGATGCGGATGTCGACGAGCCCCGACTGGCGGGCGTAGCTGATGAGACGCGACACCGACGAGCGGCTCACGTGCAGCTGCTGCGCGATCGCCTCCATCTTGCGGTCCTCCACGTAGTAGAGGTGGGCGGCCTTGAGGGCGTTCCGGGTTCGCTCCGAGGCGTCGGTCATGGCGGGCGTCCTTCCGTCAGAAGGCGGCGTGCCCGGTGAGGGCGCGGCCGATGATGAGGGAGTGGATGTCGTCGGTTCCCTCGTAGGTGCGGATCGCCTCGAGGTTCGCGAGGTGGCGCATGACGGGGTAGGCCGAGGTGATGCCGTCGCCTCCGAGGATCTCGCGGGCGGCGTGGGCGACGGCGACCGCGTCGCGAACGTTGTTGAGCTTGCCGACGCTCACCTGCACCGGATCGATCGGTCCGGCCGCCTTCTGGCGCGCGAGCTCGAGGGCGAGCAGCACGCTCGTCTCGTAGCGCACGAACATGCGGGCCAGCTTGTCCTGGGTGAGCTGCTTCGCCGCGAGCACGTCGCCGAAGAGCCGACGCTCGCGCGAGAAGCCGGCGGCGACGTCGATGCACTCCCGCGCGATGCCGGTGGCCCCCCACGCGATGCCGAACCGGGCATCCGTGAGGCACGCGAAGGGCGCACGCAGGCCGTCCGCTCCGGGCAGCATCGCATCCGCCGGGACTCGCACGCCGTCGAGGCCGATGTCGCACTGGATCGACGAGCGCATCGCGAGCTTGCCGCCGATGGCGGTGGCCGTGAAGCCGGCCGTGTCCGTGGGCACCACGAAGCCGCGCACGCCGTCGTCGGTGCGCGCCCAGATCACCGCGATGTCGGCGATCGTGGCGAGGCCGATCCAGCGTTTCGCGCCGTCGATCACCCAGTCGGAGCCGTCCCGCCGTGCCGTGGTCGCCATCGCGGCGGGGTCGCTGCCCCCGGCGGGTTCCGTGAGGCCGAAGCAGCCGATCAGCTCGCCACGCGCCATCCTTGGCAGCAGGTGCTCCTTCTGGGCCTCGGATCCGAACTTGGCGATCGCTCCCATCGCGAGCGAGCCCTGCACCGAGAGCAGGGTGCGCCACCCGGAGTCGACCGCCTCGACCTCCTGGCACACGAGGCCATATGCCAGCGGACTCGCTCCGGCGCACCCGTAGCTCCGGATGTGCAGGCCCAGGAGGCCGGCCTCCGCGAAGGCGCCCACCACCTCCCGGCGGAAGTACCCCGCCTCGAAGTCGGCGTCGATGTGCGGGCGAACGACCTCGTCGACCACGCTGCGCGCGCGCATCGCGAGAGCCCAGTCGTCGGAGGGGACTCGGGCCTGCAGCGGGAAGAGGGTCTCAGTGGGCCTGTCCATCGGAGTCCTTTCGGGGGGTCGTGGCGATCCACGCGCGGATCTCGTCGTCGTGTTCGCCCAGCCGGGGCGGGGCCAGCCGGTAGCTCGGCGGCGTCCGCGAGTACTCGACCGGGTGGCGGATGGTGGGCTGGGCGTCGGGGCCGATGGTCTCGACCGGGTTCAGGCCGAGCCTCGTCGCGAAGGCGATGCCCCCGGCGACGTCGTTGATCGGCGCGCACGGCACGCCGGCGGCGGTGAGTCGCTCGAACCAGTGCTCCGCCCCGGCCGGGGCGAGGGCCTCCTCGATCTCGGCGCGCAGCGCGTCGCGCCACCGGGTGCGGTTCGCGTTCGCCGCGAAGCGGTCGTCGGTGGCGAGATCGGCGCGCTCGAGCACTCCGCAGAGCCGGGCGAACTGGCGGTCGTTGCCGACGGCGATGATCAGTGGGCGGTCGGCGGTGGCGAACGGCGCGTAGGGGGCGAGGCTCGGATGCTCGTTGCCCATGCGCTTGGGCACCGTGCCGCCGGCCGCATACGCGGTCGTCTGGTTCACCATCGCGGCGAGCGCCGCGTTCATCAGGTTGAGCTCGAGCGACTGCCCCTCACCGGTGCGGTCGCGATGGTGCACGGCGGCGAGGATCGCCGAGACCGCGTACAGGCCCGTGATCACATCGAAGAGCGCGAATCCCGCGCGGGTGGGTTCCGCATCCGGTTCGCCTTGCAGCGACATGAGGCCCGACAGCGCCTGCACGCTCAGGTCGTAGCCGGGGATGCCGGCGCCTGCGCCGGTGCCGAAGCCGGTGATCGTCGTGTAGATCAGCTCGGGTCGTGCGGCGGCGAGCGAGGGGTAGTCGAGGCCGAACTTCGCGAGCGCACCCGGCCTGAAGTTCTCGACCACGACATCCGCGCGGTCGATGATCTGCCGCACCGTGCGCAGGTCGGCGGGGTCGGTGAAATCGAGCACGATGCCCCGCTTGTTGCGGTTGGCCGACAGGAAGTACGTCGACTCGTCGCCGCGCACCGGGGGCCGGAATTCGCGGGTCTCGTCGCCGCTCGGATGCTCAACCTTGATGACGGTGGCGCCGAGGTCGCCGAGCAGCATGGCGGCGTAGGGTCCGGCGAGAACGCGCGACAGGTCGGCGACGACGATGTCGGCGAGCGGTCCCGTGGGGTTCGGTTCGGGATGCGTCATGCGGGCTCCGGGGTGAAGAGGGTGAGGGTGACGGCCACGCACGCGGGCTTGTCGCCGCCTCGCAGTTCGATGCGGTGCTCGAGGCCGGCGAGCAGGCCGCCCGCTCGATGTTCCGTCTGGAGGATGGTGACATGGTCGCGCACGGCGGCGCCCGCCGGTACCGACGCGGGGAATCGCACGCGGTCGAGTCCGTAGTTGATGCGGGCCGCCGCGCCGTCGACCTGCAGCAGCTGCGCAGTGAACGCGGGGATGAGCGAGAGCAGCAGCAGTCCGTGGGCGATGGTGCCTCCGGATGCCGCGGCACGTTCGGTGTCGACGTGGATCCACTGGTGGTCGCCGGTGGTTTGGGCGAATGCGTCGATGCGCTGCTGGTCGATGGCGAGCCAGTCGGTGGTACCGAGGTCGGTGCCCGCTGCGGCAGGGAGATCGCCGAGAGAGATGTGTCGCATCCGGCCCCCTTTCGCGTCGTCGCCAATTTAGTATAAGAATTATGCCCTATGTCCAGAACTGAACGAATCGCCCCCGCGCTCGACCCCGACGCGTACCGGATGACCGAACGGCTGAGCGACGCCGATCGTGAGCTCGTGGCGCGTGTGCGCGGCTTCGTCGAGCGCGAGGTGCTGCCGGTCATCAACGACGCCTGGGAAGCCGGCCGCTTCCCCGAACGGCTGATCCCCGGCCTCGCCGGGCTCGGAGTGGTCGGCGGGATGATCGAAGGGAACGGCTGCCCGGGCCTCACCGCCCGCCAGTACGGCCTCGTGTCGATGGAGCTCGCCCGCGGCGACGGCAGCGTCAACACCTTCCTCGGGGTGCACTCCGGTCTCGCGATGGGTGCGATCGACCTGCTCGGCGACGACGCGCAGCGCGCCCGCTGGCTGCCGCAGATGGCACGCCTCGAACTGCTCGGCGCCTTCGCCCTCACCGAACCCGGCCACGGATCGGATGCCGTGTCCCTCGAGACGACCGCCGAGCGTCGCGGCGGCAGCTGGGTGCTCAACGGGGCCAAGCGCTGGATCGGGAACGCGCATCGGGCCGACGTCATCGTGGTCTGGGCGCGTGACACAGCCGACGACGAGGTGAAGGCCTTCGTCGTGGAGCGCGGACCCGACGGCCGCCTCCCCGCCGGGTTCGAGCCGACGGTGATGGGCGGCAAGACCGGCAAGCGCGCGATCGAGCAGAGCGACATCCGCATCCACGAGGTGGTGATCCCCGCCGACCGGCACCTCACACGATCCGCCTCCTTCCGGGATGCGAGCCGCGTGCTCGCCCGAACCCGCGGGGGAGCCGCCTGGGAGGCGGTCGGGCACGCGACGGTGGCCTACCGGATCGCCCTCGACTACGCGCTCGAACGGCAGCAGTTCGGCAGGCCGATCGCCGAATACCAGCTGGTGCAGCACCGCCTCGCCAAGATGCTCGCCGAGATCACCGCCATGCAGCTCTACTGCTTCCGGATGGCCGAGCTGGCCGAACAGGGTGCACTCGAGGGCACCATGTCGTCGCTCGCGAAGATGTACACCGCCGAGCGGGGCCGCTGGGTGTGCTCCGAGGCGCGCGACATCCTCGGCGGCAACGGGATGCTGCTCGAGAACCACGTGGCCAGGCACCTCACCGACATGGAGGTCGTGTCGACCTACGAAGGCACCGACGCCATCCAGTCGTTGATCGTCGGGCGCGACATCGTCGGCGTGCAGGCGTTCTCGAGGGGACGGTGAGCGGGGTGGGCACTCGTTTCGCCGGCCGCACGGCCATCGTCACGGGCGCGGCGCGCGGCATCGGCGCGGCGACCGCGTTGCTGCTGGCCCGCGAAGGCGCGGCAGTGGTGGTGGTCGACCTCGACCCGGATGCGGCTGCCGAACGGGCCGTGGCCATCGGCGCCGACGCCGAGGTGATCTCCGCCGCCGGTTCGGCGTCGAGCGCCGCCGTCGACATGACCGACCCCGACGGAGTGCGTCGCGTGTTCGGCGAGGCGGCGGAACGGCACGGCCGACTGGATGTGGTGGTGAACAACGCGGGAGCGACCCGCGACGAGCTCCTCCACCGGATGTCGCCCGACGACTGGCGGTTCGTGCTCGACACGAACCTCTCGACCGCCTTCAACGGCATCCAGGCCGCCCAACGCCTCATGGTGCCGGCGAGGTCGGGCGCCATCGTGAACCTCAGCAGCCGCTCCGCACTCGGCAACAAGGGTCAGGCGAACTACGCGGCGGCGAAGGCCGGGATCCAGGCGCTCACCGCGACGGCCGCGATCGAACTCGGTCCGTTCGGCATCCGGGTGAACGCCGTCGCCCCCGGGTACATCGCCACCGGCATGACGGCGGCGACGGCCGAACGCCTCGGGATGACGGCCGAGCAGCATCAAGCGGACGCCGCCGACCGCACCCCGCTGCGGCGGGTGGGACGGCCGGAGGAGGTCGCCTCGGTGATCGCCTTCCTCGCCGGCGACGACGCCTCCTACGTGTCGGGGCAGACCCTGTACATCAACGGAGGCGCGCGCTGACCTCACCGCCGACGCGGCCCTGAACGGATGTGCGCCACGATTGCCCGCCCCGATCCCCCCTGCCGACAATCGTCACGCCTCGCGGTGGAGCGGGGCGGGGAGAGGGGATGGCGCGGGTGGGTACCAGCACGGTGCGGGAATCGGTCGAGGCGTTGCGCGGGAGGCCGAGCGCCGACGTGCTCGTCATCGGCGGCGGGATCAACGGGCTCGCCGTGCTGCGCGACCTCGCCCTGCAGGGCGTCGACGTCGCCCTCGTGGAGGCCGACGACTACGCGTCCGGCGCCTCGGGTGCGTCGAGCCACATGATCCACGGAGGCATCCGGTACCTCGAGAACGGCGAGTTCCGTCTCGTGCGCGAATCGGTGCAGGAGCGCAACCGCCTGCTGCGCACCGCGCCCCACCTTGTGTCGCCGCTGCGCACCGTCGTGCCGATCTCCTCGTTCTGGTCGGGTCTCTTCGCGGCCCCGCTGCGGATGCTGACCCACCGGCAGGGGCGCCCCAGCGAGCGCGGGGCCCTGCTGATCAAGATCGGTCTCACCGTCTACGACGTCTTCTCGCGTGGGAACGGCCTCGTGCCGCGGCACCGCTTCGCGGGCCGGCGACGCACCCGCGCCGAGTTCCCCGCGTTCCACGACCGCATCCGCTACTCGGCGCGCTACTTCGACGCCGCCGTACCCGACCCGGAGCGCCTCTGCATCGACCTGCTGCATGACGCGCTCGGGGCGGGCGCGCGCTCGGCGAACCAGACCCGGGCGATCGGGTTCGGCGACGCCGGGGTCATGCTGCGCGACGAGCAGTCGGGCGAGACCTTCCCCTTCGCGGCGAAGGTCGTGCTCAACGCATCGGGCCCCTGGACCGACCTCACCAACTCCGCCCTCGGAATGCCGTCGCACCACATGGGCGGCACGAAGGGCTCCCACATCGTGCTCGACGACCCGGAGCTGCTGCGGGCCGCGAACGGCTCCGAGATCTTCTTCGAGAACAGCGACGGGCGGGTCGTGCTCATCTACCCGATCCGCGGGAGGGTGATGGTCGGCACGACTGACCTCGACGCAGACCCCACAGAACCAGCCGTCTGCACCGAGGAGGAGATCGACTACTTCGCCGACCTCGTCGCGATGGTGTTCCCCGGCCTGCCGGTGCGGCGCGACCGCATCGTGTACCGCTTCGCCGGCATCCGCCCGCTCCCCCGCCACGACGACCTCGCACACGGTTTCGTGTCGCGCGACTACCGGTTGGTGGAGGAGCAGCACGGGTCGAGCGTCGTCATGAGCCTCGTGGGCGGCAAGCTGACCACCTTCCGGGCGCTCGCCGAGAACCTGTCGACGGCGATCATGCGGCGCCTGGGCGGCTCGCGCACAGCCGACACCCGCGAGCTCCCGATCGGCGGCGGCCGTGGATTCCCCACCGAGCCGGATGCGCGCGCCGCGTGGGTCGGTGCGCGCAGCGGCGACCTCGGCGCGGATCGCGTCGACCGGCTGCTCGGGCGCTACGGCACACGGTGCGCCGCGTACCTCGCAGCTGTCGGGAGCGAGCGACCCCTCGAGACCCTGCCCGACTACAGCGCGGAAGAGATCGCCTGGCTCGTGCGCACCGAGCAGGTGGTGCACCTCACCGACGTGCTGCAGCGGCGCACCAGCCTGGCCCTCGAGGGTCGGCTCACCGCCGAATGCCTCGGTGAGCTCGCCGCCGTGGTCGGTGGCGCGCTCGGGTGGACGGATGCCGAGCGCGAGCGCGAGATCGAGCGCGCAGCGGCCCACTTCCGTGAGCTCCACGGCGTCGCGCACCTGGTCGAGGCCTGATGCAGCGGCTCGGTGTGCTCGCGCTCGATCAGGGCACGACCTCGACGCGCGCACTCGTCATCGACGAGCTGGGTGGAGTGGTGACGGCGGTCCGTCGTGAGCACACGCAGTACTTCCCGAGGCCCGGCTGGGTCGAGCACGATCCCGCCGAGATCTGGACCCACGCGCGCGAGGTGCTCGTGGAGGCGGCGGCCGAGGCATCCGCATCCGGGTACCGCATCGCGGCGCTCGGGGTGACGAACCAGCGGGAGACGACAGTCGTGTGGGACCGCCGCACGGGCGAGCCGATCGGGCCGGCGATCGTCTGGCAGGACGTGCGCGCCGGCACCGACGTCGACGAGATGCGCCAGGCGATGGCCCCGGGTCGGTTGCGGGAGGTCACCGGGCTGCCGCCCGACCCGTACTTCTCGGGCTTCAAGCTGCGCTGGCTGCTGCGCCACGATCTGGAGCTGCGCCTCCGGGCCGAGGCTGGGGAGGTCTGCTTCGGCACGGTCGACTCGTGGCTCGTCTGGAACCTCACCGGGGGAGGCGGCGCGGGCGTCCACGTGACCGACGTGACCAACGCCTCACGCACCGCCCTCATGGACCTGCGCGAACTGCGCTGGTCGGCCGAAGCGCTCGAGGCGTTCGGCGTGCCCGAGGCGATGTTGCCGCGGATCGTTCCCTCGTCGGGCGTCGTGGGTCGGGTCCGCGGTGTGCCCGGCCTGCACGGCGTTCCCCTTGCGGGAGTGCTCGGCGATCAGCAGGCGGCCGCCTTCGGGCAGGCGGTGTTCGAGCCGGGACAGTCGAAGTGCACCTACGGCACCGGCAGCTTCCTGCTCGTGAACACGGGTGAGAGTCCGGTGCGGTCCTCCAGCGGGCTCATCGGCACCGTCGCCTACCAGCTCGAGGATGCACCGGCGCGGTACGCGCTCGAGGGGGCCGTGTCGGTGGCGGGCTCCCTCATCCAGTGGATGCGCGACACCCTCGGCATCATCGCGAACGCCGACGAGGTCGAGGCGCTCGCCGCATCCGTCCCCGACAGCGGGGGAGCCGTCATCGTGCCCGCGTTCCAGGGGCTGCTGGCCCCGCACTGGAGCCCGGATGCGACGGGCGCCATCATGGGGCTCACCCGGTTCACGGGCCGCGGGCACCTGGCCCGGGCCGCGTTGGAGGCCGTCGCCTTCCAGACGTGCGACATCGTCGCGGCGATGGAGGCGGACCTCGGCACGGAGCTCGCCGAGCTGCGCGTCGACGGCGGCATGGCGCACAACCGGCTGCTGCTGCAGATCCAGGCAGACCTGCTCGGCCTTCCCGTGGTGCGCCCGCGGGAGCTCGAGACGACGGCGCTCGGCGCCGGGTACGCGGCCGGGCTGGCGGTGCGGGTGTGGGAGTCGACGGAGGAGATCTCGGCGCTCGGAGAGGTCGGCGAGCGGTCGGTGCCGACGCTCGACCCGAGCTCACGGCAGCGGATGGCCGCCGCGTGGGCCTCCGCGGTGGCCCGGGTCGTCGACCGTCCGCTCGTCACAGCCTGAGGTCGGTTGCCCCGGGCTACCGTTCGAGCACGACGGCGAGCCCCTGACCGACGCCGATGCAGATCGCGGCCACCGCCACCCCTCCCCCGCGGCGCTTCAGCTCGTGTGCCGCGTGTCCGATGATGCGCCCGCCGGACGCCCCGAGCGGGTGTCCGATCGCGATCGCGCCGCCGTGGACGTTGACGCGGGCCGGGTCCAGCTCCGGCCAGAGCTTCAGGCAGGCGAGGCTCTGCGAGGCGAAGGCTTCATTGAGTTCGACGAGGTCGACGTCGGCCCAGGTGCGCCCCGCCCGGGCGAGGGCCCGGTTCGCGGCCTCGACGGGCGCGACGCCGAAGAGGTCGGGGTCGTTGCCGTACACGCCCCGACCCGTGACGCGCGCGAGAGGCTCGGCGTCGAGGGCGCCCTCCCGGCCCAGCAGGATCGCGGATGCTCCGTCGTTGATCGACGATGAGTTGCCCGCGGTGACGCTGCCGCCCCCGCCTTCGCCGCCGAAGAGCGCCCGCAGCCCGGCGAGCTTCTCGAGCGTCGTGTCGTCGCGGATGCCCTCGTCGCGGGCGAGCACGGCATCCGGAACCTGCACGATCTCCGCATCGAACGTGCCCGCCGCCCACGCCTCGGCGGCCAATCGGTGGCTGCGCAGCGCGAACGCGTCCTGTTCCTCGCGCGAGATCTCGTGGAGGTCGGCGAGCTTCTGCGCCGACGCGCCGTTCGAGATCGCCCAGGCCTTCGGGAAGGCCGGGTTCACCATCCGCCACCCGATCGATGTGTTCCAGAGGGTCTGGTTGCCCGCCGCCCACGGCTTCGGCGACTTCTCGACCACGAACGGCGCCCGGCTCATCGACTCGACACCGCCGGCGAGCACGATGTCGGCATCGCCCGTCTCGATCGCACGCGAGCCCTGGATGACGGCCTCGACAGCCGACCCGCACAGGCGGTTCACGGTCACCCCCGGGACGGATGCGGGGAACCCCGCGAGTAGGGCGCCGAAGCGGGCGACGTCGCGGTTGTCTTCACCGGCCTGATTCGCGTCGCCGAGGATCACGTCGTCGATGCGCGAGGGGTCCAGGCCGGTGCGCTCGATCGTCGCCCGGAGGACGACCGCCGCGAGGTCGTCGGGGCGCACCCCCGAGAGGGCGCCGCCGGAGCGGCCGAACGGGGTGCGCACGGCGTCGAAGACGTAGCTGGCGGTCAACGGCATGAAGCAGTTCTAGGCGCTCCGCGGCGACCGTGGCGTGTGGGTGGGAAAGCGTGCAGGCGGCGGCTACGCCGTCGAGCGGACCACCGGCTGCGGCGCGCTGCTGCGCTTGGCGACCGCGATGATGCCCGCGGTGAGGGCGAAGCCGAGCACGCATCCGATGGTGTTCGACACCACATCGTTGATGTCGGCCGTGCGCCCGATCCGCATCGCGTACTGCGTGATCTCGATGGCGACCGAACCGCAGAACCCCACCAGCAGCGCCACCCAGAAGCGCGTTCCCCGGATCGCGAGCAGGATGCCCACGGGCGCGAAGAGCAGGATGTTGAGCCAGAAGTCCTCGAGGTCGAGGTGGTTGGTCGTGTCGAGCAGGTCGAGGTTGAGATCGGAGCCGCCGCGCGCGCGGCTGCGCAGCGTCATCGCGGCGATGCCCCAAGCCCACACCCAGAGCAGGGTGGCCGTGATCACCCGGCGCCACGTGGAACCGCGACGCTCCATGGTGGCCGCACCGACCACGAACAGGGCGAGCCCGCTGACGAGCGCGACGAGCGCGGCGACGATCAGCCAGACCATTGGGGACTCCACATTCGGGTATTCGGTGGAATGAATGTACCGGCGGCCACCTGGGAAGCCGACGCAAGCTCGCCGAGTGTGTGCAGAGGGGTTCAGCGCCCGCGGCTAGTCTCTCGGCCATGCAGCTCACCGTTCATCTCGCCGACGCAGCCCAGCCCGACCTCGCGGGCAAGGTGAGTGCGCTCGGACTCGGCTGGTCGTACATCGGCACCCCCATGCCGCCGCACGCCCTCGTGCTCTTCGTCGAGGTGGAGCCGTCGGAGGCCAACGTCGAGCATCACCTCACCTGCGACCTGCTCGACGAGGACGGCCAGCCGGTCTCCTTCAACGGGGAACCGGCGCTGCACTTCGACGGCGAGCTCTCGGTGGGCGCCGCCCCGGATGCGGTGATCCCGGGCGCCGTGATCACGCAGGCGTTCGCGTTCCCGATCCCGGCCGGCATCCCGCTGCCGGCGGGCAGGCGGTGGGAGTACCGCGTGACGGTCGGGTACGCCGTCGCGGCGGCATCCTTCGCGACGCGGACCGACTAGCCCGGCCCTGGCGTGACGGAAACAGGCCGGATCGCGCTCCCACGGCCGTTTCGGCGTGCAAGGACGCGATCCAGCCTGCTTCTGTCACACAGGAAGTCGTCGACTACCCGATCGAGTCGACCGCCGCCTGGATCGCGGCGAGCGTCACGTCCGGGTGCGACACCATCGACACGTGCGAGCCGTCGACCTCGGTGATCGTCGCGCCGGCGCGCTCCGCCATCCGGCGCTGCACGTCGATCGGGATCACGAGGTCGGCCGTGCCGAGCACGGCCCAGCTGGGGATGCTCTTCCACGCGGGCGGGCCCGACGGGGTCACGTTCGCCACGAACGAGGCCGGGCGCTGCGTCGCCACGATCAGCAGGCGCTCCTCCTCGGAGAGGTCCTGCGCGAAGGAGTTGTGCACCGTGTCGGGCTTGAGGAACGCCTCGGCCGCGCCCTCGGGTGCTCCGGGGTAACCGGCCACGTCGAGCACGGTGGTCGGGTCGGCCACGGCGAGCGCCGAGGTGGACCCGTCGAGGATGCTCACGACGGTCTCGCCCTCATCCGGGATGAACGCGTCGACGTACACGAGCGCCTTCACGTCGCCGCCCTGCGCTCCCGCATTGGTGATCACCGCACCGCCGTAGGAGTGGCCGACGAGCACCACCGGACCGCTGGTGCGCTGCGCGAGGAACGACGCGATGTAGGCGGCATCCGAGGTGAGTCCGCGCAGTTCGTTCGGCGGGGCGAGCACGGTGTAGCCCTGCGCCTGCAGGGGGGCGACGATCGCATTCCAGCTGGACGCATCCGCCCAGGCTCCGTGGACGAGCACGATGGTTGGCTTGTTCTCCGGCATTCTTCTTCCGTTTCCTTCACGCGCCAGACGGCGACTTCATGGGGGGAGCGAGGATCGGGTTGTGCGCTGCTGGGAGCGCTCTCTCGGTCAGAGTAGAAGCGTCCGGCGCCAGGCGGATAGCCCGTATCGGGTGAACATCGGGTGGTCCGAAGCCTGTCGGAGCGAATGTGTACAGTGTTCACATGACTCGAGGAAACGACTGATGCCCCTGCTGCGCGCCCACAACATCGCGGTGTCGATCGACGGATTCGCAACGGGCGAGGGCCAGTCCTTCGAGACCCCGTTCGGGCACGCCGGCGGACGTCTCATGGAGTGGTTCTTCCCCACCCGCACCTTCGTGACCATGACCGGCCACGAGTCCGAGGCGGTGGGCGCCGGAACCCGCGGTGTCGACGACGCGTTCGCCGCGGCATCCCAGCAGGGCATCGGCGCCGAGATCATGGGGCGCCGCAAGTTCGGGCCGCAGCTCGGTCCGTGGGAGGACGACGGATGGCGTGGCTGGTGGGGCGAGGAGCCGCCGTTCCATTCGCCGGTCGTCGTTCTGACCCATCACCCGCGCCCCGATCTCGTCGTCGGCGAGACGACGTTCATCTTCCGCGACGCCTCCCCGCGCGAGGCCCTCGACCTCGCCGTCGACCTGGCGGGCGGCAAGGACGTGCGGCTCGGCGGCGGCCCCAGCAGCATCCGGCAGTTCCTGGCCGACGACCTCGTCGACCATCTGCACGTCGTGGTCGTGCCCATCGTGCTGGGGCGCGGGGTGCGCATCTGGGACGGCCTGGAGGGCATGGAGGAGCGCTTCGACCACGAGGCGACCGCGTCGTCGTCCGGTGTCGTGCACCACGTCTTCACCCGACGAGCGCGCTGACCGTGTCGAGCCGCGACGCCGCCACCGCGCTCGCGTGGATCGGCGCGCGGCGCTCGCTCGTCGCCGATCGCCTGGCGGGCGTCGAGGCACGCCTCGCGTCCGTGCGAGAGGCACGCGGCGACTGGATCGACGAGGAGCACGACCCCGAAGGCTTCACGCTCACCTTCGAGTGGCAGCAGGCCGAGGGCTCGCGAGCCGAGCACCTGCGCGAGCTCGCCGAGCTGGATGCGGCCGAGGCTCGCGTGCACGCCGGCACCTACGGCATCTGCACGGTGTGCGGGCAGCAGATCCCGGATGCGCAGCTCGAGCGGCTGCCGGCGCGCACCACCTGCGTGGCGCACACCTAGGTGGGAGCGCCCGCCGCTGGCCGGCGCGTCTCGAAACGCCTCAGGCCGCCCGCCGGTAGGTGTTGACGATCACGCCTCGCTGCAGCGTGCGCGTCTCGGCGAGCTCGAACCGGCTGAGCGGGAACCCGTCGGAGAAGAGCCGCTTGCCGGTGCCGAGCACGATCGGGTAGATCATGAGCCGGTACTCGTCGATCAGGTCGTGTTCGGCGAGCGACTTCACGAGCACCGTCGAACCCCACACCCGGATCTCGCCCTCGCGTTCCTCGCGCAGCCGGCGCACCGCATCCGGTACGTCGTCGCCGAGCAGGTGCGAGTTCTTCCAGCTCAAGTCGTCGGGGGTGAGGGTGCTCGAGGCCACGTACTTCGGGATGCGGTTGTAGCGCCGCGTGAACTCGCCCATCAGGCCGGGCGCATCTTCGGGCCAGACGCCCCACGCGTTCTCCCAGATCTGGTACGTCTCACGCCCCAGCAGCAGCGCTTCGGCTTTCGCCTCCCACTCGGCGATCAGCCCCTCGCCGCCATCCGAGTCGGCATGCTGCTCGTCGTAGTCGGTCGCCCACCCGCCGTACGGGAAGCTGCCCTCGCGGTCTTCATCCGATCCGCCCGGCGCCTGCGCGACGCCATCGAGACTCATGAACTCCTGCACCACCACGGTCGCCATCGGTTGCTCCTTCGCTGTCGGTACGTCCCAGGGTGGCCCTCGCCCGGCGCCGGGGAAAGGCCCTTGACGTGGTTCATTGCGTCGAGTGTGGCGTGGTAGTACAAATGCGATGAGTACCAGGCGTCCAGATTCACCGATTCGGCTAGGCAGTTGAGATGACTATCAAGTACGACCTGTTGACGGGAGGAGCAACCCTAGAGGTGTACCTCGGCACGGATGACGACCTCGTGAGCGCGAACAGCGCGTTCGTTTGGCGGGGTTCTGAGGCTCAGGCTGCCGCGAAGTTGACGACTGAATCCTCGTGGAGCGTCTGGGAACGACTCCCGATCGACGGATCGCATCCTTTGGGCGCGGCGCGGCAGGGAAAGTACCTTGGCGACATTCGCCGAAAGGACGGGTTCGCCCACATCTGGGAGGCCTACCCGGCGACTTCCGCGGGGCAACCGAGCGGCATTTCATCCCCCTACGGTGCCGGCTCGATTGGGTCGGCAATAACGGAGCTCGTGCGGCTGAAGGTCTAGGCGGCAGTTGATGCCCGGGTCGACGCTAGCGCGCTGCGCAAGTCGACGTAGAAGCGATCGTCAGTGGCCTTGCTCAAGTTGCTCCTCGCGCGTGGAGAACACTTGTGAGAGCCGCTGCAAGGCGCCCCGCGGCCCATTCCATCGTCCAGTCGTCCGTCCGATAGGGAGAAGTGCGAACGCAGACAGGTTCGTGTCGAGCGGGGAAGAGCGTGACCTCGTGGGGCAGGTCAACTAGAAGAGTCCCGCGGTCGAAATGCTGATCAAACGGCACTGCCGATGATTCCGAATCATCGCGGCGAGAGAAGAAGATCGAAGGGTAGATTCCCGGCTCATCTCCGATTACATCCCTAAGCTCCGAACTTCGATATCCGAACCACAACAACCATTCGTCCTTGCGGCGACCTTCTCCCACCGTCGCCCACCAGCCATTTCCATCGCGGTCGAGGCTCGCGAGGAGTTCGAAGCTTTCCAGGGTCGGTTGCCCCTGAATCGTGAACTCAAAGCCTCTGGATTCGATCGCGTGTCGCATCTCTCGGCCGAATCGCTCAAGCGCGGACGTCCAGAACATGTAGCGGTCTCGATTGCTCGCCAGGAATCGATCTTGGATTAGCTCGTCGACGTAGTTCGGTCGGGCCATTAGCCGCACCTGCCGTCGCACCGCGCGAACGAACAAATCGTAGAGAGGAAGGATGTCGCCTTCATCGCTGGCTGCGAGAGCCTCTAGGTATTCCCCCCGGTCGCTTTCCGCTCGGAGGATTAGTGGCGGATACCCGTGTCTCGAAAGCTCAAGATTCGCCAGCACCCGGGCGATACGGCCGTTGCCATCCGCGAATGGGTGGATATGAGCGAGCCACGCGTGGACAACGGTCGCGATCAGTATCGGGTCTGCACTGGATGCGCTCCACCAGTCACAGAGGCTGAGGACTTGACGTGCGACGTCGTACGGCTCCGCGGTCTTGAGAACCGACCCGTCGATCCTGTTCCCGTAGACCTTGTATCGTCCTGCGATCTCAGTTTCGCCGAGGATGAGCTTGTGGAGTCCGCGAACCTCGTGGGCGGTGGGTGCCCGGTCGGAGGCCTTCCACTCGTCGGCCAACTCGTGTGCTTTGAAGAGGCCGAGTACTTCATATATGCGCTGATCAGCTCGGACGCTCTCAACCAGAGTGCGGGCAGGGCCGTCCAATAGTTCCCTGTACATCTGGACGACTTCGCGTGCCTGTTCTTTGGTCCAGTCGAAGCCCTCAATCTGGTTGCTCTCGGCCACCAAATCGGTCCGACTAGCGGTCAGATACGCGCCGAGTAGGCCTTCCGCTTCGGATCGAATTCTCGCGTTCTCTCGAATAGCGCGGTCTCGTATTTCAATCGAGCGCGCGTGCAATTGATCGAATCTCGTGGCCGGTCCAGTGCCGTGCTCGATGAGGTAGGGGGTGCCCCGAAGGACCTCGTCAGCCGTGCTCACATCCAAAAGCTAGCGATTCCGTTCACGGAGCGCTGCCTCTTCTCGCTACTACGTACTAGACGGGCCCAATCCCTCGGACGATCATCGGATGCCATGAGCAGAGTGATGCGAATGTGGAGCGGCGTGATCAGGGCGGAGGATCGCGACGAGTACCGCGACTACATCGCCGCAACCGGCCTCGACGGGTACCGCGCGACGCCGGGCAACATCGACGCGTGGATGCTTTACCGCGACCGCGAGGACGGGACGACGGAGGTGGTGACGGTGTCGCTGTGGGAGTCGCGGGATGCGATCGGCGGGTTCGCGGGCGACGACATCAGCGTCGCGCGCTTCTACCCGGAAGACGACCGGTTCCTGCTGGAGCGCGACCTCACGGTGAAGCACTACGACGTGGTCGGATAGCGCTGTCCTGCGCCTCACGCCTCGCGCCCGCGGTTAGGGTCGAAGGCGGGGGAGGGCGCCACATGTCGACGCTGCAGGAGGTCGCACGCCGCGAGGCGATCGCGGAGTACGGGGTGCTCGACGCACCCGCCGCCGATCTGGAGGGGCTGGTCTGGCTCGCCGCGACGCTCTGCGAGGTGCCGAAGGCGGTCATCAACATCATCGACGACCGCTGGCAGCATCAGGTCGCCGCGGTCGGGTTCGAGGCGGCGGTCTGCAGTCGCGAGGACTCGATGTGCGCGAAGGTGTTCGAGCGTGCCGAGCAGGTGGTGGTGGCGGATGCGAGCCACGACGCGCGGTTCGCCGCCAACCCGTTCGTGACGGGCGAGATCGCCGACGTGCGCTTCTACGCATCCAGCCCGCTGGTGACGCCCGACGGCATCCCGATCGGCACCCTGTGCGTGTTCGACGACGCCGTCGGTGAGCTGACGCCGGAGCGCGCCCGTGGCCTGCGGGTGCTCGCCGATCAGGTGGTCGACGCCCTGGAGCTGCGCCGGGTGGCGCGCGAGCTGCGTCACTCGAACGAGCAGCTGGAGTCGTTCGCCGGCCAGATCGGCCACGACCTGCGCAACCCGCTCACGGCGGTGACCGGGTTCATCGAGCTCGCCGCCACCAGCCCCGAGCTCGACGACGCCCCCGAGGCCCGCGAGTCCCTGGCGCGTGCGGATGCGGCCGCCGGGCGCATGAACGCGATGATCTCCGACCTGCTCGACTACGCCCGACTCGGCGGCGCGAAGCCCCGGCGCGAGCCGCTCGACCTCGCCGACCTCGTGGCATCCGTGCTCGACGACCTCGGCGCGGTGATCGCCGAGAGCGGTGCCTCGGTGACCAGCTCGGTTGCCGGGGTCGCCGCGATCGGCGACGCGACCCTCGTGCGGGCGCTGCTGCAGAACCTCGTCGCCAACGCGGTGAAGTTCAGCCGCGCGTCCGGAGCTGCCCCGCACATCGACATCCGCGCGGTGGAGGCGGATGGCGGATGCCGCATCACCGTCGACGACGACGGCCCCGGCGTCCCGGAGGCGCAGCGCAGCCGCGTGTTCGACCTCATGGAACGCGGCGACGCATCCGGCGTCCCCGGCCTCGGCATCGGTCTCGCCACCTGCCGCCGCATCGTCGACTCCCACGGCGGACGCATCGGCATCGACGACTCCCCGCTCGGCGGCGCCCGGGTGTGGGTGACGCTGCCCGGTTAGCGCTGTTGGGGGTGGCCGGTTCCGGGGCGCTCTTCTAGGTTGGGTGGATGACCGGCGCCGCAGCCTTCGAGCCCGACCGGATCGCCCGCGACCTCGTCGCCGGGAACTCGTTCCTGACGCTCGCGACGGCCGGCGCTGACGGCACGCCCTGGGCATCCCCGGTGTGGTTCGCCGCGCGCGAGCTCGAGCTGTTCGTGTGGGCGTCGAAGCCCGGTGCGCAGCACTCGCGCAACATCGCGGAGAACCCGCGGGTGTCGCTCGTGGTGTTCGACTCGACGCAGACGCCGGGGGACGTGACCGCGCTCTACGTGTCGGCGGATGCCGCGCTGGTGTCCGATGCCGAGTTCGCAGACGTGCTCGCCGTCTACAATGCGCGCTCGATCGCGCAGGGGCTCGCCGAGTGGGATGCGTCTCGCCTGCTGGAGCCCGCCCGGCACCGCCTCTACCGCGCGGTCGTGCGCGAGGCGTTCGTGCTCGACGACCACGACGAGCGCGTCAGGGTTTCGTAGGTCTCGGAAGGGGAATCGGATGCTGGAGCAGGTCGTGGAGGGCGTGTGGGTTCACCAGAGCCCGCTGCTGCAGAACAACACCGTCGTGGTGCAGGGAACGGATGGCGTGCTGCTCGTCGACCCCGGCATCACGGCCGACGAGCTGGCCTGCCTCGCTGCCGACCTGCGCGAGCTGGGTCAGCCGGTGGTCGCCGCCTTCTCGACGCATCCGGATTGGGATCACGCGCTCTGGTTCGCCGAGCTCGGCGACGCCCCCCGCTACGCGACGGCCCGCGGCGCGGCCTTCATGCGCGAGTTCTTGGCGCAGGACGACTGGCGCGACCACCTCGCCGAGGCGCTGCCGCCCGAGATCGCCGACGAGATCCCGCTGGAGGGGTTCGGGCTGTTGACGCCGCTGCCCCCGGATGCCGTGGAGCTTCCGTGGGACGGCCCGCGCATCCGGGTGATCGAGCACCCGGCGCACGCCGTCGGCCACGCGGCGCTGCTCATCGAAGACCGCGGCGTGCTCATCGCCGGCGACATGCTCTCCGACATCCTCATCCCCTTCCTCGCACTCGACGCCGACGACCCGGTCGGCGACTACCTCGCCGGCCTCGGCGCGCTCGAGGGTGTGGCGGATGCGGTCGAGGTCGTCATCCCGGGGCACGGCTCGGCCGGGCGGGACGTGCGAGCGCGGATCGACCTCGACCGCGTGTATGCGGAGGCGCTGCGTTCAGGTGGCGGCTCGGATGATCCGCGCGTCGGACCGGATGCGACCTACGGCAACGAGTGGCTGCCCGGCGTGCACGGGTGGCAGGCGTCGCAGGTCGGGGCGAGCTGAGCCGTCTCTCAACGCGAGGTCACCTCGTCGAGGATCTCGAGCACGTGCCGGTACGGCTGACCGGTCGCCCGCGTCATCCCGAGCTCGCAGGTGCGGTTGAGGGATGCGTGGGCGGCGGAGGCGATGCGACCCGCCTCGGCGGCCTCGGCGGCCGTGGCGCTCGCCGTGAGTTCGGGGTGCAGCATGCCTCGGTCGCCGGCGAAGGCGCAGCAGCCCCAGTCGTCGGGGATGGCCACGTCGACCGCAGCGGCGGATGCGACCGTACGCAGCGCCGCGTCGAGTCCGAGGCGTGTGGAGGAGCACGTGGGGTGCAGCGTGAGGGTCTCGACGCGGTCCCCGTCGGGCAGCAGCGGCAGCACCGTGTCGGCGACGAACTGCACCGCGTCGATGATGCGGATGCGGGACTCGCCCGCCGATTCGAGCAGCACCTCGAGCCCCTCGGTGCACGATGACGCGTCGCACACGACGGGCAGCTCGCCGTCCCGCGTCGCCGCGAGCAGTGAGGCCACCACGCGGTCGCGCATCACGGCGTAGCCCGCGTCGAGACCTTTCGACTTCCAGGGCGTGCCGCAGCACAGCGACGGGATGTCGGTGGGGGTCGCGATCGGCACCCCGGCCCGCTGCGCGAGACGGATGAACGACTCGGCGACGCCATCGCCTCCGCCGGCCGGGCCGAACATGGTGGTGGTGCAGCTGGCGAAGTACACGGCCACGGGGTGCGGATCGGCGCGCACGCGCCGCCGTCGCCCGCCGCGGGGAAGGTCGGCGGAGTAGGCGGGAACGGTGTCGGCACCGAGGACGGACCTGGCCACCGTCGTCGCGGCGGCGGGAAGGGCCGCGGGCAGCAGGTTCGCCGCGGTGAGCGCCATCCCGCCGGCGCGGCTCACGGGACCCCACCCGGTTGCCGCAGCCTTCCACCCCGCCTGCGCCGGTGCGCCCTGCTGCTCATTGCGGAGGCGCCGCACCAGGTCGCCCGTGTTGATGAGCACCGGGCACGCGGTCTGGCACATGCCGTCGACGGCGCAGGTGTCGACGCCGTCGTAGCCGTACTCCTTCTTCAGTTGCGCGAGCAGAGCGGTATCTCCCGCATCCTCGGCTCGCTGCATCTCGCGGCGCAGCACGATGCGCTCGCGCGGGGTGAGCGTGAGGTCCTTGCTCGGGCATACCGGCTCGCAGTAGCCGCACTCGACGCAGCGGTCGACCTCCTCCTCAACTCGCGGAGCGGTCTTCAGCGACCGGAGGTGCGCCGACGGATCGTCGCCGATCAGCACTCCCGGGTTCAGCAGATCGTCCGGGTCGACGAGCCGCTTCAGGGCGCGCATCACGTCGTACAGCTCGGAGCCGTACTGGCGCTCGACGAATGGCGCCATGATGCGCCCCGTGCCGTGCTCGGCCTTGAGCGTGCCGCCGTGCGCCAGCACGAGGTCGACCATCTCGTCGGTGAACGCCTCGTAGCGGGCCAGTGACGCGGCGTCGTCGAAGCGTTCGCTCAGCAGGAAGTGGATGTTGCCGTCCTTCGCGTGACCGAAGATCACGCTGTCGCGGTAGCCGTGCTTCTCGAACAGCGCCGTCAGGCCGGCGCACGTCGCGAGGAGTGCGTCCACCGGCACGGCGATGTCCTCCAGCAGCGCGGTGGTGCCGGACGGGCGCGCCCCCGCCACGAGCGTGAAGAGGCCCTTTCGGATGTGCCACAGGGCGGCTCGGCGCGCGGGGTCGGTGCTCAGCGCGGCCGGTGTCACGAGCGGCAGGGCGCTCAGGGTCGACTCCGCCTCGGCTGCCCGTCGCTCCAAGGCCTCGGGTGTCGCCTCCTGCAGTTCGACGAGCAGCGCGGCGTGCGCATCCACCGCGAGTTCGCGCAGATCCTGCGGCGCCGCAGGGTCGTTCTGCGCGACTCGCAGGCTCGCGGCGTCCATGAGTTCGATGGTCGCGAACCCCGCGGCGACGAGGTCGGGCAGGGCGCCGGTGGCCGTCGCGAGGTCGGCGAACAGGAGCAGCCCGGTCGCGAGGCTGGTGCGCAGCGGCACGGTGCGGAACGTCGCCTCCGCCACGAAACCCAGAGTCCCCTCGCTGCCGATCATGAGGTGCTGCAGGATCTGCAGGGGCGTCTCGTGGTCGACGAACGAGTTGATGCCGTAGCCCATGGTGTTCTTGATCGCATAGAGCTGCTCGATGCGCTCGAGGGATGCCGGATCTCGTCGCACCCGTTCGCGCAGTTCCAGCAGCCCGTCGTAGAGGCCGGGCTCGCGGCGGCGCAGTGTCTCGTCGGCGTCGGGCTGTGCCGTGTCGACGACGGTGCCGCTGGGGAGCACGAGCACCATCGATTCGAGCGTGCGGTAGGTGTTCTGCTCGATGCCGCAGGCCATGCCGCTCGAGTTGTTGGCCACGACACCGCCGATGGTGCAGGCGATCTCGCTCGCCGGGTCGGGACCGAGCTTTCGGCCGTGGCGCGCGAGGCGGGCGTTCACCTGCCGAACGGTGATGCCCGGGCCGCAGCGCACACGTGCCCCGTCGTCGAGGATCTCGATGCCACGGAAGTGCCGGCGGGTGTCGATGAGCAGCCCGTCGGTGCCCGCCTGGCCGCTCAGGCTGGTGCCGCCGGAGCGGAACGTCACCCCGATCCCGGCGTCGCGGGCCGCACCGAACGCGAGGGCCACATCCTCGATCGTGCGTGCCCGCACCACTGCGCGCGGAGTCAGCAGGTAGTGGGAGGCATCGTGCGCGGCGGCGAGCCGGTCGCTGGCGCGGGCGGCCACCTCGAGGCCGATCGCGGCGAGGTCGCCCGCCAGCACCTCGTCGAGAGGGGTGATCATGCGCTCGCGCGGCGCTCCGCGCCCGCAGGCGTGAGGAGGCTCGCCGCCCGCCGGTCCGCGATGACCACGACCTGCGGGTGCCGTTGGACGATCGACGCCGGCACCTGCGGCCCCACAGGCCCCTCGAGCGCGGCAGCGAGGGCCCGCGCCTTGTGGTCGCCGAACGCGAGCAGGACGAGGGTGCGCGCCCGTGCGATCGTGCCGAGCCCCTGGGTGATGCACTCGGTCGGCACCAGCTCGGTCGACGAGAAGAAGCGGGCGTTGTCTTCGCGGGTCTGCGCCGAGAGCCGCGCGACGCGCGTCAGGCTGTCGAGCGGCGACCCGGGTTCGTTGAACGCGAGATGGCTGTTGCGGCCGATTCCGAGGATCTGCACGTCGATGCCGCCTGCGTCGACGATGCTCTGCTCGTACCGCGCCGCCGCGAGGTGCGGATCGACCCCGTGGGAGACGGGCACGTGAACGCGCTCAGGGTCGAGGCCGAGCGGCATGACCACCTCCCGGCGCACCACCGACTCGAAGCTCTCGGGGTGCCCCTGCGGCAGGCCGATGTACTCGTCGAGGGCGAATGCGTCGATCCCGGAGAGGTCGAGGCCTTGCGCCTCGAGTGCACCCCAGGTGGTGAGGGGAGTGGATCCGGTGGCGATGCCGAGCACGAACGAGGCGCGCGTACCGACCCGGTCGGCGATGATCTCGGCCGCGACCTCGCCCCCCTCGTGGTCGTCTGCGACGACGACGACGCGTCTCATCGCTCGGCGGCCCATGAGGCGAATCGGCGGCGGAACGGGTCCAGGTCGACGCGATCGCGCGACGGATGGACGCGGTTCGTGAGGAGCACCGCCGCTGTGCCCGTTGCCGGGATCGTCAGCCACAGGGTCCCCGTGAATCCCGGGTGACCGAACGCTTCGACGTCGCCGAAGACGTCCCGGTCGGCAAGCCACGGCCCGATGCCCTGCCCGTGGGGCGCCGTGATCCCGGCGGCGAGCTGGTCGGTCGTGGCGGCACGCAGCGCCGCTGCGCCGAGGAGACGGCCGTCGACGAAACTGTGCGCGAACGCGAGCACGTCGTCGGCGGTGCCGAACAGGCCCGCGTTGCCGCTGACCCCTCCGAGGTACCAGGCGGTCTCGTCGTGCACCTCGCCGCGCACCAGCCCGCGGCCGGCCCACGGCTCCTCCTCGGTCGCGACTGCCGAGGCGGGATCGACGGGTCCGTAGTGCACCGAGGCGAGCCCCAGCGGCCCCGTCACGAGCTCTTCCAGCAGCTCCGCGAAGCTCTGCCCCGTCGCCTCCTCCGCGTATGCCGCTGCAGCGATGTATCCGATGCAGGAGTAGCGGTACTCGGCACCGGGGGCCGACACGAGCGGTGTCGCGAGCACGGCGGCCCGGCGTTCCTCTGGCGCGATCCCAGGCGAATCGCGCCAGAGGAAACTGATGTCGGGCAAGCCCGAAGTGTGCGTCAGCAGCATCCGGAGCGTGATCCCGGATGCGCCCTCACCGCTGCCCACAGGGAGCATCGCGCCCACCTCGTCGTCGAGGGAGACGCGGCCCGATTCGACCAGCTTCAGGAGAACCGCGGCCGTGAACGTCTTCGACACCGACGCGAGGTCGAACAGGCTGTCCGCCCCGACCGGCGTCGCGTCGCCGTAGGCGTGGGTGCCGACGACGGCGAACTCACGCGCATCCCGCGTCCAGACGCCCGCGGCCGCGCCCGAGTAGAGGCCGGCATCCAGCCCCTCCTCGAGCAGTTCCTGCAAACCGGTCATCTCGGTCAGGGGACGACGACGTCGACGGGCTTGCCCGACTCGATCGACTCGATGATCGCGCACAGCACGGCCGTGACCTGCAGGCCCTCCTCGCCGGTTGCGAGAAGCGGCCCGTCGGCGGTGACGGCGTCGACGAACTGGGCGATCGCATCCATCACGAAGCCGGTCAGCCGGGGGCCGTACGGCACGGCGAGCACGTCGGGCCAGCGGATCTCGTCGGTGAAGAGCTCGACCGTCCGGTTGTGGGACGTGTCGACGTACACCGCACCGTCCGAACCCAGCACCTCGAACTTGAGGTCCTTCTTCGTCGGGTGACTGTCGGGCAGGATCCATGCGTGCTCGAAGACGGCGAGAGCGCCCGTGTCGAATTCCGCCATCACGACGAAGATGTCGGGGGTCGTGATCCCCCGGCTCTCGAGCACACCGCTCGAGGCCTTCGCGGTGACCTTCACGATCTTGTGCCCCACGACCCACTGCGCGATGTCGACCATGTGGCTCGCGAGGAACCAGAGCGACGAGGAGGCCGAAGCCCAGCGGATGCCGGATGCGATGCCGATCGTGTTGCTGAGTCGCGCGTAGACGTACTTGACGTCGCCCAGCTTGCCGTCGGCGACCGCAGCCCGGGCGTCCATGAACGGCGGGTTGACCCGGTTGTGGAAGTCGACCATGAGCTTGCCGCCGCCGGCCTTGGCGGCGTCGATGATCGCCTGCGCGTCCTCGACGGTGGTGGCCAGAGGCTTCTCGACGAGGAGGTGCTTACCGGCCCGCGCGACCGCGACAGCCGGAGCCGTGTGGAGGTGGTCGGGTGTGGCGACCGAAACCGCTTCGAGTCCCGGGATCGCGAGGAACTCGTCGATGTCGGTGTAGACCTGCACCGGCTTGGTCGCGAACTGGGCGACCGACTTCTCGGCGAGTTCCCGGTTCAGGTCGAGCACCGCGACCAGCTCGGCGGCCGGGTGGCGGTCGAGGGCCTGGATGTGCCGTGATCCGAACGTTCCGGCTCCGATGACGCCGAACTTCATTGCTGCTCCTTCTCGATTGCGTGCTGTGCGGGGAAGAGGTTGAGGTATTTGGGGCGGGCCTGGGTGATCCGGCCGGCGAGGATGTGGCCGGCGAGGATCTCCACACCGTCGATGACCTCGCCGCCGCCGACGACGACCTCGGCATCCGGGTGCGAGGCCGCGACACCGCGGCGGAAGCTCGACGCCAACGGGTCGCCGATCGTGGCGATTCCGCCGACGAGCGCCACGCGGTGGGGGATCCCTTCGACGAGGAGGCTGGTCGCGGTCTCGGCGAGCCGCCACCCTGCCGCATCGAGGATCCGGATGGCGGCCTCGTCACCGGCCTTCGC
>Ga0160436_1000241_pt1 | contig 25989 bp, 18 predicted proteins | sample HID1973M_E0MG_FD_108264 | JGI IMG/M metagenome (GOLD analysis project Ga0160436, IMG submission 108264) | Enriched mosquito-associated microbial communities from UW Madison campus, WI, USA - HID1973M_E0 MG | ecosystem: Host-associated > Arthropoda: Insects > Digestive system > Unclassified ...
CCCCGGCGACGCGCGCCAGGCGATCCGCCTGCACGGCGACATCGTGGTCTCCAACCCGGACATGCTGCACCAGGGCATCCTGCCGCATCACACCAAGTGGGCGCAGTTCTTCGAGAACCTGCAATACGTGGTGATCGACGAAGTGCACACCTACCGCGGCGTGTTCGGCAGCCACGTCACCAACGTGCTGCGCCGGCTCAAGCGGATCTGCGCGTTCTACGGCGCGAACCCGCAGTTCATCCTGTGCTCGGCGACGATCGGCAACCCGCAGGCGCATGCCGAGGCGCTGATCGAAGATCGCGTGCACGCGATCACCGAGTCCGGCGCGCCGGTCGGCGACAAGCATGTGCTGCTGTGGAATCCGCCGGTGGTCAATCCCGACCTGGGGCTGCGCGCCTCGGCACGTTCGCAAAGCAACCGCATCGCGCGCATCGCGATCAAGTCCGGGCTGAAGACGCTGGTGTTCGCGCAGAGCCGGCTGATGGTCGAAGTGCTGACCAAGTACCTCAAGGACATCTTCGACCACGATCCGCGCAAGCCACCGCGCATCCGTGCCTATCGCGGCGGCTACCTGCCGACCGAGCGCCGCGAAGTGGAACGCGCGATGCGCGCCGGCAACATCGACGGCATCGTCAGCACCTCGGCGCTGGAGCTGGGCGTGGACATCGGCGCGCTCGACGTGGTGGTGCTCAACGGCTACCCCGGCAGCGTGGCGGCGACCTGGCAGCGCTTCGGCCGCGCCGGGCGGCGCCAGCAGCCGGCGCTGGGCATGCTGGTGGCCAGCTCGCAGCCGCTGGACCAGTACGTGGTCCGGCACCCGGATTTCTTCGCCGACGCCTCGCCCGAGCACGCGCGCATCGCCCCGGACCAGACCCTGATCCTGTTCGACCACATCCGCTGCGCCGCGTTCGAGCTGCCGTTCAACGCCGGCGAGCCGTTCGGCCCGGTCGACCCGGTGGTGTTCCTGGAAGCGCTGGCCGAGAGCGGCGTGATCCACCAGGAGAACGAGCGCTGGGAATGGATCGCCGACAGCTACCCGGCCAACGCGGTGAGCCTGCGCTCGGTGGCCGACGGCAATTTCGTCGTCGTCGACCGCAGCGACGGCAAGCAACAGATCATCGCCGAGGTCGACTACTCCGCCGCCGCGCTGACCCTGTACGAAGGCGCCATCCACATGGTGCAGAGCACGCCTTACCAGGTCGAGCGACTGGACTGGGAGGGCCGCAAGGCCTACGTCACCCGCACCCACGTCGACTACTACACCGACAGCATCGACTACACCAAGCTGAAGGTGCTGGACCGCTTCGACGGCGGCCCGGCCGGTCGCGGCGATTGCCACCACGGCGAAGTGCACGTGGTGCGGCGCGTGGCCGGCTACAAGAAGATCCGCTACTACACCCACGAAAACATCGGCTACGGCCCGGTCAACCTGCCCGACCAGGAACTGCACACCACCGCGCTGTGGTGGCAGCTGCCGCAGGCCACCCTGGGCCAGGCCTTCGCCTCGCGGCAGGACGCGCTGGACGGTTTCCTCGGCGCGGCCTACGCACTGCACGTGGTCGCCACGGTGGCGGTGATGGCCGATGCGCGCGACCTGCAGAAGGCGGTCGGCAACGGCGACGGCGCCTGGTTCGCGCTGGCCGACCAGAGCGGTCGCGGCCAGTTGCGCGGCCTCGATGGTCAGCAAGAGACCGTGGAACTGCAGCAGCAGTTCGTGCCGACGGTCTACCTGTACGACAACTTCCCCGGCGGGGTGGGGCTGAGCGAGCCGCTGTGGCAGCGCCAGGCCGAACTGGTCGCACGTGCCAGCGAGCTGGTGCGCGGTTGCGATTGCAGCGCCGGCTGCCCGGCCTGTGTCGGCCCGGTGCTGGCCGCGCAGGAGCAGGGCGATCACGCCACGCCCAAGCGGCTGGCGTTGAAAGTGCTGGCCCTGCTCGCACAGCTCGACGGCCTACCTGACCCGCAGGGCACGGACGCACCGGCCGCGCTGGAAGCGGCGACGTGGGCGTAAGCGCCGACAAGCTGCGCCTGTTGCGCCGCGAGGCGGGCGCAGCCGGGCCAGAAACGGGCACGCCCGCAGCGACGGCCGACCGCGTTGCGGCGCCGGCGGTTTCCGTCGCGCAACCGCCAGCGAACGCGCCTTCGGCAGCGCCACGACGCCCGGCCATCGACGCCGAACGCCTGCGCCTGCTGCGTCACCAGGCCGGGCACGCCGCCCCCCATCCGTCGCCGCCAGCGGTGCCGTCGCCGCCGGTACCGGTCGCCCAGGCGGCACCCACGCCGGCGAACGAACCCGTGTTCGCCTGGATCGACCGAGAAGTCCGCCACAAGCCGATCCCTGCCGCGCCCTCGACACCGATGCCGACCCCCGCGCCGGAACCGACAACGAGCGCGCCGGCCCGGTCGCGCGGCACCGACATCGCCGCGCTGCGGCGCCTCATCGGCCAGCGCGAGCGCGCGGTGGCGCCCACCGCCAGCGTGCCCCGAGCCGCCGCGCGCGACCGCCACCTGCCCGGCGAACAGATCGCGCCCGGCCTGCACCTGGTCGAAGCCTTCCTGCCGCAAGCGCATCCGCTCGCGCCCTTGCCGCTGGCCTTCGCCCGGCGCGACGATGCGGTCGATCCACGCGACGTGCTGTTCTTCGACACCGAGACCACCGGCCTGGCCGGCGGCACCGGCACGCGCGCCTTCATGATCGGTGCGGCCGACTGGCATCGCGACCCCGCACGCGGCGAAGGCTTGCGCGTACGCCAGCTGATGATGGCGACGATAGGCGCCGAGACCGCGATGCTCGACACCTTCGCGTCGTGGCTGGGCCCACGCACGGTGTTGTCCAGCTACAACGGCCGCTGCTACGACGCGCCGCTGCTGAAGACCCGCTACCGGCTCGCGCGCCGGCCCGAACCGCTGTCCGCGCTGGACCATGTCGACCTGCTGTTCCCGACCCGCCGGCGCTACCGCGGCAGCTGGGAAAACTGCCGCCTGGCCACCATCGAGCGCCAGTTGCTGCGCATCGTGCGCGAAGACGATCTGCCCGGCGCGCAGGCGCCGGCCGCGTGGCTGCATTACCTGCGCGGCGGCGACGCCGTCGACCTGCGTCGCGTGCTCGACCACAACCACCAGGACGTGGTGACGCTGGCCCAGTTGATGCTGCGGCTGGTGGAGGCCGAGGAGGCGGAGCGGCTGGCGCTGTGATCGTGCGCCGATGGATCTAGAGGCCATTGTAGGAGCGGCTTCAGCCGCGGCCGCAAACCCTGCACCACGACAACATCGCCTGCGCTCGCATACCCATCAGGGCTGAACGCACCGTGCCGCTATCACGTCGAAACACCCACCTCGCTCTCGATCCCCCACTCGGCGAACGCCCCCTCGAAATCCGCCAAGGTCAGCAGCCCCATGCAGGCCTGCGCGCCGACCGGCAACGCCTCGCCGCGTGCCAGACGACGCGCCAACAGCACCGCCGCCAGGCAGGGGATTTCCGGACCATGCAAATAGGCCGCGGTGAGATCCCAGCGCAGCACCTGCGGCCGGCCATCGCGTTCGCCACGCAGCACGACCGACATGCCACCCAAGTCGCTGCCGAAACGGTCGAACCAGCGCCCGGCCCACGAGAACGCCGGCGCCAGCGCCGCCATCGGCACCGGCGCGCCCCACTGCCGCAACGCGGCGATCAGCGCCAGCGCCCGCTGCAGGAACGGCAACTCCAACGCCGCGCGGAAACGCACCGTGCGCACCCCGGGGTAACGCGCAACCAGCAGGTCGTGGTCCGGCACATCGCAGGGCGAAGCCAAGCGCGCGTCGATACGCGCGAAGCGGACCCGCTCGGGACGCCGCCAGCCGACGATGTTCCGCCATTCCCCCTCCTGCCAACAGCGGAACGGCTTGCCGCAGTACGACAGCACCGCGCGTACCGTTGCCAGCCCCAGCGGCGTGCGCTGCGCCGGCGCGATCACGATGTCGATATCGTCGAGCGTGTCGAAGCGTCCGCGCAACGCATCCACCACCGCGCTGGAAATCGCCGGCAACGTGCTGGCCCCGGTGATGGCGGCGCGATCCGCCGCTCGCGCTAGCGGGTCCATTCGCGCCGGAAATTCGCGGACGAAATCGCGGCCATCGGCCAGGTCCACGTAATGCGCACCCGCGCGCAGGCAGGCCTCGGCCACCGCATAACCCTGGCCCTGGAAAGGCCCGGCGGTGTGGATCACCAGATTCGGACGCAATGCCGCCAGCCGTGCGTCCAGGTCGCCCGCGCCGATGTCGAGATCGACGAATTCCAGCCGCGAGGCGAGCGCCGGGAAATGCGCGGGACCGTGCGTGCGCGCATGGCGTCCAGCGACCACGACGGCCATCGCGTCGTCCTTGCCCAGCGCACGCGCGATGCGCGCGCCGAAGTGCCCGTAGCCGCCGAGTACCAGCACCCGGCAGCGCATGTCTGCGTCCTGCATGAAGTCCCCCTTCGCTGAGAGGGAGATTATCCCGCAGACTTCGCTGCCGGCGGATTCCCGCGCGCAGCGGCCATGTCAGCCGCGCGGCCCGCCCATCACCGGCAGGATCGCGCCGCTGATATAGCTGGCGGTGACCGGCGAGGCCAGGAACACATACGCCGGCGATAGCTCCTCCGGTTGCGCGGGCCGCCCCATGTCGCTGTCCTTGCCGAAGTCGGCGACGTCTTGCGCGGACTTGTCGGCCGGGTTCAGCGGCGTCCACACCGGCCCCGGCGCGACCGCGTTGACGCGGATGCCGCGCGGTTGCAACTGGCTGGCCAGTGACATCGTGAACGCGTGGATCGCGCCCTTGGTTGCCGAGTAGTCCAGCAGCGCCTTGCTGCCGAACAAACCGGTTTCCGAACCGGTATTGATGATGCATCCGCCACGGCCCAGGTGCGGCACCGCCGCCCGCGCCATGTGGAAATAGCCGCCGATGTTCGTCATCAAAGTCTCTTGCAGGTGCGCGTCGCTGAGGTCTTCGATGCGTTCGGTGTGCAGTTGGAAGGCCGCGTTGTTGACCAGGATGTCCAGCCGGCCGAATGCCTTGACCACCTGCGCCACCGCCGCGTCGCAGAAGGCGCTGTCGCGCACGTCGCCGCTGACCAGCAGGCAACGCCGGCCTTCGGCCTCGATGTGGTGGGCGGTGGTCTGCGCATCTTCGTGTTCGTCCAGATACAGCACGGCGACATCGGCGCCCTCGCGCGCGAACAGCACCGCCACCGCGCGGCCGATGCCCGAATCGCCGCCGGTCACGATCGCGGCCATGCCCTCGAGCTTGCCGCTGCCGGCATAGTCCGGCGCCAGGAATCGCGGCTCCACGGCCAGCGCATGCTCGTTGCCCGGCTTGCGCAGGTGTTGCTTGGGCAAGGGATTTTCCGGCTGCCGGCGGCTACCGGCCTGGGTCGCCTTCTTCGCCGGCTTGGACTTCGGCCTGGCCGCATCGCGACGATCCACGTCGGACTGCAGCGCGCGCTGGCGGTCCGCGGTCTGCTTCGCGGTCGTGGGGCGGGACGCCTTGGCCGACGCGCGCGCTGGCGCCTTCTTCTTCGGCGAGGCGGAAGTAGTCTTGCGGGCTGTTTTGCGTGTAGCCATCGGATGGCCTCGATGTGGGGACGGGATCAGGCGCGGTCGGCCACGCCCTCGACGCCGGCGTGGCGCGCGCAATGGGCGCAGCAGTAGATCTTTCCGCCGCCTTCGACGCCGTGGCCGATGATCTTGCACTGGCAATGCGCGCAACTCGGCGCGAAGGCATGGATGGCGCATTCGAACGAATCGAACGTGCCGCGGCGTTCGCCCTGGCTCAGGGTGAAGGCCTTGTCGTAGTCGTTTCCGCAAACGTCGCAGGTCGGCATGGCGCGGCTCCCGAAGGTGGCACCGCACCTTGCCTGCGCCGGTGATCAGGTCCGGTGACGAGGCGCCGCCGGCCCTTCATGCCGTCCACACGCCCGCCTCCCCACGCTAGGCGCATTCACGACCCGGAGCCGCGCCATGAAACGTCTTGCCTTCTGCCTTGCCAGCCTCGCCACCGCCGCCACGCTGTCGGCTTGCAGCACCTCGCACCTGATGGCAGTCGCGCCGATCGATGGCACGATCTCCGGCGTGTGCCACGTCGACATGGTGCGCGGCGCGGTCGGGCTGGCCGCCTCCGAGCAAACCGTGGAGCGTGCGCGCGTGGATAGCGACAGCCTCAACATCCAGGTGGTCAGCCACGGCGGTGGGCAGAGCGGCGCCACCAGCAGCGGCCAGGCCGATCCCTCGCAGGGCGCAGGCCAGACCGGCGGCGACCGCCTGACCATCGAGAAAGGCGCGACCAACAACATCACCGCCATTTATTGCGGGTGACCGTGCCACGACCCGCTGCGCGGGCGGTGCCCCACTCCGGTCTTGCCTACTCCTGTCGCTGCGGGCACCGCCCTGACGGGAGGGGGCGGGCCCGGCTCGGTTGGACAAAGCGCACTCCCGGCTGAGTATTTCCCCGGCCGTGGCGACGGCTTCATTCCAATGGGTGTTCATTCCAATGGGTGACGGAACGTGCGGGGAGCGCGGCCGCTGGCCCCCCCCTCCCGCCAGGACGGCGCAAAGCACGTTGTTATTACGGCTTCGATCGAGGCGCGCCGGGAGGGCGGGAGGGTAGGAAGAAAAAGCGCAGCTCCCGATTGCCATCGGCCCCCGACCCATCCCGCCTTCGAGAGGTCCCCACTGTAGGAGCGGCTTCAGCCGCGACCGCAGGATCCCTCGGTCGCGGCTGAAGCCACACCACGCGCGCGCTCAAGTCGCCCTGCGCCGCTTGCCATGCGCGCGCGCCAGGAAACGCAACGCGTACTGCTCCCACTGGCGCGGCCCACGCACCTGTTCGTCGACCTGCAGGCGGCCTTCGCGCCAGGCTTCGAATACACACGGATCGATATAGGACTTGCGGCAGACCGCCGGCGTATTGCCCAGCGCGTCGGCGACTTCGCGCAGGACCTCGTTCTGCAGTTGGGTCAGGGCGCGCTCGCTGCGGCGTTCCGGCAGCGGCAGCCGCCCCAGCTTCTGCAACGCCGCCAGGGTGCCGCCCCAGGTGCGGAAATCCTTGGCGGTGAACTCCGCGCCCATGGCTTCGCGCAGGTAATCGTTGACCTGGCCCGAATCGACCGGCTGCAGCTGGCCGTCGTCGTCGCGGTACTGGAACAGCGCCTGCCCTGGCAGTTGCTGGCAGGCGCGGACCAGCTTGACCAGCCGCTTGTCGTCGATCTCGATGTCGTGCTCCAGCCCGCTCTTGCCGCGGAACTTCAGCCGCGCGCGGCCGCCGCGCAGGAATTCCAGGTGCCGGTTGCGCAGCGTGGTCAGTCCATACGAGCGGTTGCTGCGGGCGTATTCGACATTGCCGACGCGCACCAGGGTATCGGCCATCAACGCGATCACCGTCGCCAACACCTTCTCGCGCGGAAAGCCCGGCCGCGCCAGGTCCCGCCGCAATTGCCGGCGCAGCCGCGGCAGCGCCTTGCCGAACGCCACCAGCCGCTCGAACTTGCCGTCGCCGCGCACCCGCGACCAGTCGGGGTGATACCGGTATTGCTTGCGGCGCCGCGCATCGCGTCCAGTGGCCTGCAGATGGCCTTGCGGCAGCGTGCAGATCCACACCTCGGTATAGGCCGGCGGAATCGCCAGCGCGCGGATCCGCTGCAAGGTCTGCGCATCGCGTACCGGCGCGCCGTCGGGGTCGCGATAGGCGAAGCCCTTGCCGGCACGGCGCCGGCGGATTCCCGGCGCGGCATCGCTGACGTGGATCAGGCCGGCGCGGCGGATCTCCGCGGGCGGCGTGGCAGCGGGGGCAGTGGGAGAGGACGGCGGGCGACGGGGCACGCACGCATTCTCGGCAGGCACGCGCGGTGGGCACGTCAACGGCGCATCCACGCCGGGTGAGGACGCCGCGGCCGGGCTGGCGGCGGGGTAGCTGCCACGAGGCCGGCCTTGTGCTTATGCTTGAGGCCCCATTCCGGCCGGAGCCCACCCATGCTTGAAGCCGCTGTCCCGCGCACGCGCCGCCGCCTGCTCGCCATCCCCCTGTCCGTGCTCGTCCTGTCCTTGTCCGCCTGCCAGTCGCCGCAGCCGGACGAACAGGAAGCCGTCACCGCCCAGGCCCAGCAGGCCGCCGCCGAAGCCGCCGCGCCCGCGCCCGAAACCGCGCCGCAAGCACCGCCGATCGGCACCTGCGACGCCAGCCAGCTGCAATCGCTGGTCGGCCAGAAGCTCACCGATGCGTTGTCCGAGCAGGCACGCGAGGACGCCCATGCCAAGAGCGTGCGCGTGCTCGAACCGGACCAGATGGTCACGATGGAATTCAACGGCGAACGCCTGAACCTGGAAGTGGACGCGCAACGCGTCGTAACTGCCGCGCGCTGCGGCTGACGGCTCGCCATCGGGCCTGCGCGCGGCATCGTCGATGACCGCGCCAGGCCTTGCCGCGCATGGCTTTGCGCGGGTTCTCGTTGCATCTGTAACGGTGTGTTGCCGCGCCGCAGCAACTGTGATCTATTCGATCATCCGGTGACCTCAAGACGCGCGCTGCTGGTAGAGCGGGCACGGTTGTCGCCGCTTCCCGGTCGCATCGCTACGAGGCATACATGGCCCCCCGCACTCGCCAAGGGCTCGAACAACCCGGTCTTTACGACGCAGCGCGCGACGAACGCGATGCCTGCGGCTTCGGCATGATCGCGCAGCTGGACGACCAGCCCTCGCGCGCGCTGGTCGATACCGCCATCGCCGCGCTGTCGCGCATGACCCACCGCGGCGGCGTCGCCGCCGACGGCCTCACCGGCGATGGCTGCGGCCTGCTGATGCGCAAACCGGATGCCTTCCTGCGCGCGCTGGCGCGCGAAACCGGCATCGAGCCCGGCGCCCGCTTCGCCGCCGGCGTAGTGTTCCTGCCGCACGACGCGGCCGAGGCCGCGCATTGCCGCGCCGAACTGGAACAGCAGCTGCAGCGCGTCCAGGCGCAGCCGCTCGGCTGGCGCGTGGTGCCGACCGACGACAGCGTCTGCGGCCAGCTCGCCCGCGACACCTTGCCGCGCATCGAGCAGATCTTCGTCGACGCCGGCAACGGCCAGGACGAGGACGCTTTCGGCCTGGCGCTGTTCCTGGCCCGCCGCCGCGCCGAACAGGCGCTGCGCGAGGTGCCGGACTTCTACGTCAACACGCTTTCGCCCAATGGCATCAGCTACAAGGGCATGGTGCTGCCGGACAAGCTCGGCACCTTCTACCCGGACCTGCAGCGCAGCGACCTGGCGTCCTCGGCGATTGTTTTCCACCAGCGCTTCTCCACCAACACGCTGCCGCGCTGGCCGCTGGCGCACCCGTTCCGCCTGCTCGCCCACAACGGCGAGATCAACACCATCGAGGGCAACCGGCGCTGGGCGCAGGCGCGCAGCAAGGTGTGGAAGACCCCGCGCTTCGACATCGCCGAGCTCGATCCGGTGATTTCGATGAAGGGCTCGGACTCGCAGAGCCTGGACAACATGCTCGAGCTGCTGATCGCCGGCGGCATGGACCTGCTGCAGGCGCTGCGCATCCTGGTGCCGCCGGCCACCCAGTCGCTGGAGTTCAAGGACGCCGACCTGGCCGCCTTCTACGAGTTCCATGGCCTCAATACCGAGCCGTGGGACGGCCCGGCCGGCATCGTCGCCTGCGATGGCCGTTATGCCGCCGCCATGCTCGACCGCAACGGCCTGCGCCCGGCGCGCTGGATGCTGACCTCCGACCGCCACTTCCTGGTCGCCTCCGAGGCCGGCGTGTGGGAACTGCCGGCCGAACGCGTCACCCGCAAGGGCAAGCTCGGTCCGGGCGAAATGATGGCCATCGACCTCAAGCGCGGCGACCTGCTCGACTCGGATGCCATCGACCGCATCAACCGCGCACGCGCGCCGTACAAGCAGTGGCTGCACCAGGGCGTGACCTACCTGCAGACCGAGCTGATCGATCCGTCGCTGGTGGAGGAACCCTTCAGCGAGCAGACCCTGCGCAGCTACCACAAGCTGTTCCAGCTCAGCACCGAGGAAGTGGAGCAGGTGCTGCGCCCGCTGGCCGAAACCGAGCAGGAAGCCACCGGCTCGATGGGCGACGACACGCCGATGGCGGTACTCAGCCAGCAGACGCGTCCGCTCTACGACTATTTCCGCCAGGCCTTCGCCCAGGTCACCAACCCGCCGATCGACCCGCTGCGCGAGAGCTGCGTGATGTCGCTGACCACCCAGCTCGGCAAGGAGACCAACGTCTTCCATGCCGGCCCGGAGACGGTCAACCACGTCATCCTCAATTCGCCGGTGCTCAGCCAGCGCAAGCTGCGCCAGTTGCTGAAGATGCCGCAGTATGTCGAGCGCAATCGCCTGATCGACCTGTCCTATGGCGTCGAGGAAGGCCTGCAGGCCGGCATCGAGCGCATCTGCCGCGATGTCGAACAGGCCGCGCGCGACGGCACGGTGATGCTGTTGCTCAGCGACCGCTACCCGGTCGCCGACCGGCCGATGGTGCACGCGCTGATGGCCACCGGCGCGGCGCATCACCACCTGTCCCGGCTCGGCCTGCGCTGCGACGTCAACCTGATCATCGAGACCGGCACCGCGCGCGATCCGCACCATATGGCCTGCCTGCTCGGCTTCGGCGCCACCGCGGTATATCCGTACCTGGCCTACCAGACCCTGTTCGACCTCGGCCGGCGCGGCATCCTGCAGCTCAAGAAGGGCGGCGAGCAGTCGCAGATCGGCCGCAGCTACCGCAAGGGCGTGTACAAGGGCCTGTCGAAGATCATTTCCAAGATGGGCATCTGCACTGTCGCCAGCTATCGCGGCGCGCAGCTGTTCGAGATCGTCGGCCTGGACCCGGAGGTCGTCGCGCTGTGCTTTCCCGAGACCCCGTCGCGCGTCGGCGGCGTTGGGCTGGCGCGCCTGGACGCCGAGGCGCGCGAGCTCACCGCGCGCGCCTGGAACGACCTGCTCAAGCCGGAGGTCGGCGGCCTGCTGAAGTACGTGCACGGCGGCGAATACCACATGTACAACCCCGACGTGGTGCTGACCCTGCAGCGCGCGACCCGCACCGGCGATGCCGCCGACTGGCAGCGCTACATGGACGCGGTGCATTCGCGCCCGCCGTCGGCGCTGCGCGACCTGCTGCAGCTCAAGCGCGCCGCCAGCCCGACGCCGCTGGATGAAGTGGCCCCGGCCGATGACGTGCTGCGCCGCTTCGACACCGCCGCGATCAGCCTGGGCGCACTGTCGCCGGAAGCGCACGAAGCGCTGGCGATCGCGATGAACCGCCTCGGCGGGCGCAGCAATTCCGGCGAAGGCGGCGAAGACCCGGCACGCTACGGCACCGAGAAGCGCTCCAAGATCAAGCAGGTCGCCTCTGGGCGCTTCGGTGTCACCCCCGAGTACCTGGTCAATGCCGAGGTGCTGCAGATCAAGGTCGCGCAGGGCGCCAAGCCCGGCGAGGGCGGCCAGTTGCCCGGCCACAAGGTCAACGAGCTGATCGCGCGGCTGCGCTACGCCAAGCCCGGCATCGGCCTGATCTCGCCGCCGCCGCACCACGACATCTATTCGATCGAAGACCTGGCCCAGCTGATCTATGACCTCAAGCAGGTCAATCCGCAGGCACTGGTGTCGGTGAAGCTGGTCTCGCACGCGGGCGTGGGCACGATTGCCGCCGGCGTGGTCAAGGCCGGCGCCGACCTGATCACCGTGTCCGGCCACGACGGTGGCACCGGTGCCTCGCCGGTGAGCTCGATCCGCTATGCCGGCGTGCCGTGGGAGCTCGGCGTGGCCGAGTCGCACCAGGCACTGGTCGCCAACGACCTGCGCGCGCGCACCCTGGTGCAGACCGACGGCGGCCTGAAGACCGGCCTGGACGTGGTCAAGGCCGCGCTGCTGGGCGCCGACAGCTTCGGCTTCGGCACCGCACCGATGATCGTGCTGGGCTGCAAATACCTGCGCATCTGCCATCTCAACAACTGCGCCACCGGCGTGGCCACCCAGGACGAGCGCCTGCGCGCAAACTACTTCACCGGCCTGCCCGAGCGCGTGGAGAACTTCTTCCGCCTGCTGGCCGAGGAAGTGCGGCAATGGCTGTCGTACCTGGGCGTGCGCTCGCTCGACGAGATCGTCGGCCGCACCGACCTGCTCGAACAGCTCGACGTCGCCCCGCGCGAAGGCGTGCGGGTCGACCTGTCGCGCCTGCTCAAGCCGGCGCATTTCGAGGGCAGCCACTGCGCCGCGCAGCGCCTGTACGAATCGCCGGACAGCCTGGCCACGCAGATGGACGGCCTGCTCGCCAAGGCGATCGCCGGCAAGACCGGCGGCGACCACCGCTTCCTGATCCACAACACCGACCGCTCGATCGGCGCGCGCCTGTCCGGTGCGATCGCCCGCGCGCACGGCAACCACGGCATGAGCGATGCGCCGTTGAACCTGCGTTTCCGCGGCACCGCCGGGCAGAGCTTCGGCGCCTTCAACGCCGGCGGCCTGCAGCTGGAGCTGGAAGGCGAGGCCAACGACTACGTCGGCAAGGGCATGGCCGGCGGCCGCATCGTGATCCGGCCGCCGCGCGGCGCGCGCTTCGAGGCGCGCAACACGCCGATCCTCGGCAACACCTGCCTGTACGGCGCCACCGGCGGCGAGCTGTTCGCCGCCGGCCGCGCCGGCGAACGCTTCGCGGTGCGCAACTCCGGCGCGCTGGCGGTGATCGAGGGCGCCGGCGACCACTGCTGCGAATACATGACCGACGGCATCGTGCTGGTGTTGGGCAAGGTCGGCCTGAACTTCGGCGCCGGCTTCACCGGCGGCCTGGCCTACGTACTGGATATCGAGCGCGACTTCGTGGACCGCTACAACCACGAGTTGATCGACATCCACCGCATTTCGGCCGAGGGCTTCGAGAACCACCGCCAGCATCTGCACAAGCTGATCGGCCGGCATCGCGAGCTGACCGGCAGCATCTGGGCCCAGCAGATCCTGGACGAGTTCCGCGACTACGCCGGCAAGTTCTGGCTGGTCAAACCCAAGGCCGCCAGCATCGAGTCGTTGACCGAGTCGCTGCGCCGCGCTGCATAACTGCTCCCCTCTCCCGCCCGCGGGGGAGGGGCCGGGGGTGAGGGCGACGCGCGCGTCCCCCCATCCGCCCCTTCGGGGCACCTTCCCCCGCAAACGGGAGAGGGGAAAAGGAAAACCACGAGACCCGCCATGAGCCGCAAGCAAGTCTTCCAGTTCCTCGATCTGCCCCGCACCATGCCGCAGCGCATTCCGGTGGAATTGCGCACGTCCGGCGACTGGAACGAGCTGTACGGCAAGTTCGACAAGGCCGACGCGCAATACCAGGCCGGCCGTTGCCTGGATTGCGGCAACCCCTACTGCAGCTGGAAATGCCCGGTCCACAACGCGATCCCGCAATGGCTGCAGCTGGTGCAGGAGAACCGCATCGAGGAAGCCGCCGCGCTGTGCCACTCGACCAATCCGCTGCCGGAAGTCTGCGGCCGCGTGTGTCCGCAGGATCGGTTGTGCGAGGGCAGCTGCACGCTGGAGGAGTTCGGCGCGGTGACCATCGGTGCGGTCGAGAAATACATCGTCGACACCGCGCTGGCCCAGGGCTGGCGCCCGGACCTGGGCGACGTGCAGCCCAGCGGCAAGCGCGTGGCGATCATCGGCGCCGGTCCGGCCGGCCTGTCTTGCGCCGACCGCCTGGCGCGGGTCGGCATCCATCCGGTGGTGTTCGACCGCTACGAGCAGATCGGCGGCTTGCTGCAGTTCGGCATCCCCAACTTCAAGCTGGACAAGTCGGTCATCGCCAAGCGTCGCGAGGTGCTGGAAGGCATGGGCGTGGAGTTCCGGCTCGGCGTGGAGATCGGCGGCGAAGTCACGATCGAACAGCTGCTGGGCGAGTTCGACGCGGTGTTCCTCGGCACCGGTGCCTACCGCTACACCGATGGCGGCCTGCCGGGCCAGGACCTGAAGAACGTGCTGCCGGCGCTGCCGTTCCTGGTCCAGAACAGCCGCATCGTCGGCGGAAATGATCCCGTGCTTTCCACGGGCGCGGGTAGGCCCATTGCCGGCTGGGAGGACCAGCTCGCCTTGCCCGACCTCAACGGCAAGCGCGTGGTCGTACTGGGCGGCGGCGACACCGGCATGGACTGCGTGCGCAGCGCGGTTCGCCTGGGTGCAGCCAAGGTGACCTGCGCGTATCGCCGCGACGAGGCCAACATGCCTGGCTCGGCGCGCGAAGTCGCCAATGCGCGCGAAGAAGGCGTGCGCTTCCTGTTCAACCGCCAGCCGCTGTCGATCGAGGCCGGCGCCGACGAGGAGGCGATCGGCGTGACCGTCGTCGAGACCCTGCTCGGCGAACCGGACGCGCGCGGCCGCCGCAACGCCGTGCCGATCGAAGGCAGCGAATCCTTGCTGGAAGCGGACGTCGTGATCATCGCCTTCGGCTTCTCGCCGACCTTGCCCGAGTGGCTCGCCTCGCAACAGGTGCAGGCCACCGACAACGGCCGCATCGTGGTCGGTGGCGGCGCGCGGCTGGCCTACCAGACCACCAATCCGAAACTGTTCGCCGGCGGCGACGCCGTGCGTGGCGCCGACCTGGTGGTCACCGCCGTGGCCGAAGGCCGCGACGCCGCGGCCAGCATCGCGCAATGGCTGGGCGTGGAAGCGGTCACGCGCACACCCGCGGCCGCATAAGCCCAACGCACTGAAATCGCATTTGTAGGAGCGGCTTCAGCCGCGACCCATGAATCTTCCGGGTCGCGGCTGAAGCCGCTCCTACAACAACAGCCAAACCCCTCAGCCCACCCGCTCGCCGTCTTCCTTGAAGAACGGCGTCGCCAGCGGCGGCAGGATTTCCAGTGTCAGCTCCGACGGCCGGCACAGCCGCGTGCCCAGCGCGGTCCGCACGAACGGGCGCTCGATCAACACCGGCTCGGCCAGCATCGCATCCAGCAAGGCCTCGTCATCCAGCGTCGCATCGTCCAGCCCGCGCTGGCGATACGCCGGCTCCTTCGCGCGGATCGCCTCGCGCACGCTCAGGCCGGCCGCGGCGATGGTCTCGCGCAACAGCGCGCGGTCCGGCGTCTGCTGCAGGTACTCGACCACCCGCGGCTCAAGACCCGCATGGCGCAGCAGCGCCAGCACATTGCGCGAGGTCCCGCAGCGCGGGTTGTGCCAGATCACCGCATCAGCGGCCGCGTCGCCCGTGGCAATCATCGTGCCGCCTCGGCCAGCGAGGCCATGTCGATCACGAAGCGATACTTCACATCGCCCTTGAGCATGCGTTCGTAGGCCTGGTTGATCTGGTCCATCCGGATCATCTCGATATCCGAGACGATGCCGTGCCTGGCGCAGAAATCCAGCATCTCCTGGGTTTCGCGGACGCCGCCGATCAACGAGCCGGCCAGCGTGCGCCGCTTCATGATCAGGTTGAACACGCCCGGCGAGGGATGCGGCCGGTCCGGCGCGCCGAGCAGCACCATCGCACCGTCGCGCTTGAGCGTGTTGAGCAGCGGATCCAGGTCGTGCGGCGCGGCGACGGTGTCCAGGATGAAGTCCAGGGTGCCGGCCTGCGCGGCCATCTGTGGCGCATCGCGCGAGATCACCACCTCGTCGGCGCCCAGCCGCAGCGCATCGGCGCGCTTGTTCTCCGAGCTCGTGAACAGCACTACCGCCGCGCCCATCGCCTTGGCGATCTTCACCCCGACATGGCCGAGCCCGCCCAGCCCGACCACGCCGACCCTCTGGCCCGGCCCCACCTTCCAGTGCGCCAGCGGCGAGTACGTGGTGATGCCGGCGCACAGCAGCGGCGCCACCGCGGCCAGGTCGTCATCGCCGTGCGAGATGCGCAGCACGAACTTCTCGTCAACGACGATGTGGTCGGAATAGCCGCCATAGGTGTTCTGGCCACCGGACGTCGGCCCGTTGTAGGTCCCGGTGAAGCCCTGCTCGCAGTATTGCTCTTCGCCTTCCTGGCAGGACGAACAGCTGCGGCAGCTGTCGACCATGCAGCCGACCCCGGCCACATCGCCGACCTTGAAGCCCTTCACTTCGCTGCCGACCGCGCTGACCCGGCCGACGATCTCGTGGCCCGGCACCGACGGATAGAGGGTGTTCTGCCACTCATTGCGCGCGGTGTGCAGGTCCGAATGGCAGACGCCGCAATACAGGATGTCCACGCGCACATCGCGCGGACCCGGCTCGCGGCGATCGAAAGCGAAGGGCGCCAGCGACTCGCGGGCGGACTGGGCGGCGTAACCGTGGGCACGACTCATGCAGATTCTCCTGGGTGGATGGGCCAGGCCATGGACGGCTGGCCAAGCGCGGGCGACAGGGTAGAGCAGGGCGCCCCGTCGAGGGCCGGAAAACAGCAACGCTTGGACCGGGGCTCGCTTCGCGCACCGCAGCCGTTTGCTCCGGTCTGTGACGCAGTGCCGTCAACGGAAGCGATATCGAACGCAGCGTCCATGCCGCGCTAACGATCGCCCGCTTACTGTGCCCCTCTCGTTAGATTTTTCTTATCCGCCCGTGGTCCCCACCCCCGGAGGAATCGCATGTCCCTGTTGCTTCGATGCCTGCCCCTGCTGATGGCTGCAGCGGCAGCCTTGCCTGCGCATGCGCAGGACCGCGCGCTGCGCTATGCCGGCATCAACCTGGCCGGCGCGGAGTTCAACTCCGGCAAACGCCCCGGCACGCTGTACAAGGACTACACCTACCCGGCGGCCACCGACTACAGCTATTTCGCGGGCCAGGGCATGAACATCGTGCGCCTGCCGTTCCTGTGGGAGCGCCTGCAGCCGCAGCCGGCCGGCGAACTGGACGCCGCACAGCTGGCGCTACTGCAGAAAGCGGTCGCCCAGGCCAAGGCGCAAGGCCAGCACCTGATCCTGGACGTGCACAACTACGCCAAGTACAACGGTGCGCGGCTGGGCAGCGAAGGCACGCCGCCGACCCTGCTGGCCGACCTGTGGCGACGGCTCGCCGAGGTGTTCAAGGACGACGACGCAGTGATCTTCGGGCTGATGAACGAGCCCAACGCAATCGGCGCCAACGAGTGGGCGGCCACCGCACAGGCCGCCATCGGCGCGATCCGTGCGACCGGCGCACGCAACCTGATCCTGGTCCCGGGCACCGCCTACACCGGCGCGCACAGCTGGGCCAGCACCAGCTACGGCGGCGTCTCGAACGCGACCGCCCTGCAGTCGGTGCGCGACCCAGCCAATCGCATGGCGATCGAAGTCCACCAGTACCTGGACAAGGATTACAGCGGCACCCGTCCCGACTGCGTCAGCGCGGACATCGGCGTGGACAAGCTGCGCGGCATCACCGAGTGGCTGCGCCAGAACGGCCAGCAGGGCTTTCTTGGCGAGTTCGCTGGCGGGCCCGACGCGGTCTGCCAGCAGGCCGTGGACAACCTGCTGGGCTTCATCGAACAGCACGCGGATGTCTGGCTGGGCTGGACCTGGTGGGCGGCCGGCGCGTGGTGGAAACCGGACTACCCGTTCAACGTACAGCCCGGCAAGGACGGCAGCGAGCAGCCGCTGATGCCGCTGTTGTCGCGGCACGCGCGCACCGCCACGCAGCCCTGAGCCGGCGGGTAGATCTGACCAGTGACCAAACAATCTAGAAACACTTAGACTCGTCGCGGGGACTTTCCGAAGGGACGGGTACATGCGCTTGGGCCTGGCTGCGAACCGGCTGCACCACCATGGCAAGGACGCGGCCTTGTTCCGCTGGTTGCGGGCCTGCGAGAACGGCATCCGCGAGTTGGACCTGGGCCTGCACGCAGTCGGGCGCACCTACGACGCAATTGCCGGGGTCGGCCTGTTGGCCGGCCATGCCGGCCTGCGCCGCTATCCGTTCGGGCGCGAAGGCGGGCTGATGAAACTGGTCGCCGAGGTGGTCGGCCTGGATGCGGGCGCACGCACGCTCGACGGCGCGATCTACCTGATCGACCCGGTCGATCCCTCCTCGATCTTCCCCGAGGCCATCGCGCTCAAGCGCCAGTGCGTGATCCACGGCAAGCCCTTCATCTCCACCGTCGCCTCGGCGCGCGACTGGATCGAGCTGGAACGCGTCCATGCCGGCCTGTCGCCCGATCCGGGTGCCGATGACCTGCACGCGTTCGAAACCCACACCCTGGCCTTGATCGCGCACGATGCGATGAAGCCACAGATGCTGGCCTTCGCTGACGAGCACTTCGAGCTGTTGTCGCGCTTCGCACGCCGCATCGGCACCGGCACCACCGGCCAGCGCCTCAACGAGCTGGCCTGGGGCCGTGGCTGGCCGCACGACCACCCGTGGGTGCAACGCTACGAGAGCGGCCCGATGGGCGGCGATGCGCAGATCGCCGACCGCGTGCTGCAGCGCCAATGCCAGCGCGCGATCTTCTTCGAGGATCCGCACGTCGCACGCCAGCACGAAGCAGATATCCAACTGCTCGAACGCGCCGTCACCACCGTCACAGACTACGCCGTGTGCATCACTTCGCCGCTGGTGGCGCGGCGCTGGGCCGAGGCCGCCAAGCGGCGCGCGACCAACCCGGCCTGACGCGGCGCATCGGCGGGCATGCGCAGTCTCGCGCGTGCCGGCATCGGTGGCGGCCGGCGCGATGCGCGGCGGCACGGCCGGCGCGACGCGTCACCGCCCTGTCATGGAGTCCGGCAACACTCCCGGCGCTTTGTCGCAGTGGGGGATCCATGTCGCACGTTCTGTTCCGCCTGGCCGTGGCCTGTGGCCTGTGCCTGTCTTCATCGTTGCCGCTGCACGCCCAGGAGGCCGAGCGCCTGCACGTGCACGGCTCCAACACCCTCGGCGACCGGCTGATGCCGGCGCTGGTCGAGTCCTGGCTGGGCTCGATGGGCTATGCCCAGCTCAAGCGAGTCGATGCCAACGCGGCGCTGACCGAAATCCATGCGATTCGCGATGGCGAGCCGCTGGTGGTCGAGATCGGCAAGCGCGGCGCAGCCGCCGGCATGCGCGACCTCATCCAGGGCGACAGCGAACTAGCGATGCTGGCGCGTGCGCCGAGCGCCGCCGAACAGGATGCAGCCTGGCAGCTGGGCGAGCTGACCTCGCCGGACCAGCAGTTCGTGGTCGCGCTCAACGGAGCGCAAGCGGTGGTGGCGCAGTCCAACCCGGTCAAGACCCTGTCGTTGCCGCAACTGCGCGAACTGCTCGGCGGCGGCGTGCACGACTGGAGCCAGCTCGGTGGCCGTGGCGGCGAGGTGCGTTTGTATTGCGCGGCCGCCAGCAGCGGTCTGTCGGACTACCTGTCCGAGCGGGTCATGAAGGGCGCAGCGCTGAAGGGCTGCAGCCGCCGCTTTCCGAGCTTGCGCCAGGCCGCCGCCGCCGTCGCCGGCGATCCGCAGGCCGTGGCCGTGGTCGAACTGGCGACGCCGCTGGCCGGTGCCACGCAGGCGTTGGCGATCGCCGATGGCGGCATCGCGATCGCGCCGACGGCGGTCAACCTGCGCAGCGAGGATTATCCGCTGGTGCAGCGCTACAGCGTCTATGGCGGGCAGATGATGTCGGCGCTGGGCCGCAGCCTGGCGATGTACCTGATCTCGCCGCCGGCGCAGCGCATCGTCGCGGCGCAGGGCCTGCTGGCGATGAACCTGCCGCAGACCATGGAAGCCGCGCCGACCTCGGCACCGGCGCCGTACCGCGAAGCAGTCGCCGGTGCACAGCGCCTGCCGCTCAGCGTGCGCTTCAACCTGCGCTCGCTGTCGACGATGTTCGAGGGCGGCTCGGCGCAGGACCTCGATCGCCTGGTCGCCTTCATGCATCTGCCGCAGAACCGCGGCCGCAGCCTGGCGGTGATCGGCTTCGCCAACGCCGACCCGGAGAACCGGTTGTTCCCGACCATCGCCAGCAACGACCGCGCCGACATCATCGCCGGCTATCTCGCCCAGCACGGCATCGTGGTGCAGCGCGCGCGCGGGCTCGGCGCGATCCGCCCGCTGGTGGCGCAGGATGCGACCGGCGCCCGGCAACGCAACGAGCGCGTCGAGGTCTGGCTGCTGTAGCACCCGCCGGGGCGGGTTGGCGAAACAGGGGCCATGCGTGATGCCAACGCCGTAGCCCTCTCCCGCTTGCGGGAGAGGGTTGGGTGAGGGTGCCGTCCGCTAAGACGTTGTTCGCGGCGATTGCTTTGGTGCTCGCGGTGTTGCCGGGCCTGCTCGGGTCCTCCTAGTTCGGCAAGAGCTGTCGCTCGCGCATACGCGGCCTCCACGCGACTGAACCGTTGCGACCGATACAGGCGCTTTTCACCCGCCCACCATCGGTCCACGCGGAGCATGGCGGCACCGCTCAACGGAGATCCGCCATGAATGCGAAATCGCTTGCCCGCCATGGCACGGGCGCCATGCTCGCGCTGGCCCTGGCCGGCAACATCGCCCTGGCCCAGCAGCCACCAGCCAAGGGCCAGCCCAACCAGGCGCTGACCTCGGCCGAAGTCACCTCGATGTTGACCGCGCAGGGCTACCGCGACGTCCACGACGTCAAGTTCGAAGACGGGGTGTGGAAGGCCGACGCCAAGAGCGGCGACGGCAAGGACCTGGACCTGAAGATCGACCCCGCCACCGGCCGCGCCTACCCGGACCAGATGGCCTCGCGCATGGGCGAAGACGACGTACGCGCCGCGCTCGCCGCCGCCGGCTACTCGAAGGTGCACGACATCGAGTTCGACGACGGCCTGTGGAAGGCGCGCGCCGAGAACCGGGCCGGCAAGGACATGAAGGTCCAGATCGATCCCGACGACGGCAAGATCGTCGCCGCCGAAAACGACTGAGGTTTGGTAAGCGGATACCGCCGGCTTCGCTGCGTCCCCTTGGAACGGACTTCGCCCCCACTGCATCTGGGGTACTTGTAGGAGCGGCTTCAGCCGCGACCCGACAGACGAAGGTTCTACTCCCATCGCGGACGCGCGAGCTTTCGCGGCTTGCGAGGTGGGGATTTTTTATTGAGGGGCGCGCGTGCCGTGTGCGGTTGTTGTGTCGGCTTACGGTAAGGGCACCGCCCTGCCGGGAGGGGGTGGCCCGGCTCGGTTGGACATCCTGTCCAACTCGCCTACCGCGGACATCCATGTCCGCTGGCCACCCCCTCCCGCCAGGACGGCGCAAGGCGCGTTGTTAATTACGGCTTCGATTGAAACGCGCCGGGAAGGTGGGAGGAGAAGAGCCTGGTTCCCCATTGCCATCGGTACCCGCCTGATCCCGGCTTCGAGAAGATCTTGATGCTCTTTGTAGGAGCGGCTTCAGCCGCGACCGAGGGATCCGGCGGTCGCGGCTGAAGCCGCTCCTACATCGAAGGCGGGATTCGTCGGGGGCCGATGGCAATGGGGAGCCGGGCTTTTCTCTTCCAACCCTCCGGCGCGCCCCAATCGAGGGCATGAATACCGACGCGCCTTGCGCCGCCCTGGCGGGAGGGGTGGCCAGCGGCCATGGATGGCCGCGCTAGGCGAGTTGGACAGGATGTCCAACCGAGCCGGGCCATCCCCCTCCCGTCAGGGCGGCGCCCTACCGTAAGCCGACACAACCAACCGCAAACCGCACGCGCGCCCCTCAATAAGCCCATCCCCTAGCAAGTTGCAGCGAATGCACGCATCCCACACATGCAAAAAGAAAGGCCTCCGCAAAGGAGGCCTTTCTTCGTAGCGTCAGGCGCCGCTTCTTACCGCTTCGCCGCCTCAACCGGCGTCGCGGTGTTCTTGCCCTTCATCATCGCGTCGCGCGCGGCCTTGAAGGCATTGCCCTCGTACCAGTTCGGCCAATGGTCGCCGCCGGCCAGTTCCTGGCCCACGCCGTACATCGCCTGCAAGTCCTCGACCGTGCCGTCCAGCTTCCACGTCGCCGCGTCGTACTCGTCGGCCGGGCCGTGATAGCGATGGTCGCCATAATCCTCGGCGGCCTTGCGACCGGCCTCGATGCCACCGTCGCGCAAGTCCTCGCCACCATCGGCATACAACGCCGGCACGCCGGCCTTGGCGAAGTTGAAATGATCCGAACGGAAGTACGAGCCGTTCTGCGGCGTGGCCTCGGCATGCAACATGCGGCCCTGCTTGGCGGCGATCGGCTTGAGGATGTCCTCCAGCTCCGAGCTGCCGTAGCCGACGACGGTGAGGTCCTTGGCGCGACCGGCCACCGACATCGCATCGATGTTGATCACCCCGGCGATCTTGTCCAGCGGGAAGGTCGGATGGGCGACGTAGTACTTCGAACCCAGCAGGCCCGATTCCTCCAACGTCACCGCCACGAACACCACCGAGCGCTCCGGTGGCGGCTGCTGCTTGGCGAATTGCCCGGCGATCTCCAGGATGCCGGCCACGCCGGTCGCGTTGTCCACCGCGCCGTTGTAGATGTTGTCGCCCGGCTCGCCCTCGTGCTTGCCGAGGTGGTCCCAGTGCGCCATGTACAGCACCGCCTCGTCCGGCCGGCTGCTGCCCGGCAGCACGCCGACCACGTTGCGCGACTGCTTCTGCTCGATCTGGCTCTTCAGGTCCACCGACCAGCGGGCCTTCAGCGGCACCGGCTTGAAGCCGCGCTTGGAAGCGTCCTTATAGGCCTGGGCCAAGTCCAGCCCGGCATCGGCGAACAGCTGCTTGGCGGTCTCGGCCGAGATCCAGCCCTGCACCGGCAGGCGCGGATCCGGATCGTCCGCGGCCGGCAGGTCGTACTGCGGGCCGGCCCAGGAGTTGCGCACCACGTCCCAGCCATAGCTCGCACCGGGCGTGTCGTGCACGATCAGCGCAGCGGCCGCGCCCTTGCGCGCGGCCTCTTCGAACTTGTAGGTCCAGCGCCCGTAGTAGGTCATGCGCTTGCCTTCGAACAGCGAGTCGTCGCCGGTGTGGAAACCCGGATCGTTGACGAACATCACCACCGTCTTGCCCTTCCAGTCCTGGTCGCCGTAGTCGTTCCACTTCTGCTCGGGCGCATCGACGCCGTAGCCGACGAACACCAGCTCGCTGTTGTCGATCTTCACCTGTGGCTGGCCGCTGCGCGTGCCGACCACAATGTCGGTGCCGAACTTCAGGTCGCGCGTCTTGCCGCCGGATTCCAGCTTGGGCACGGTGCCCTCGTCGGCGGTGGTCTCCACCATCGGCACGTCCTGGAACCAGCTGTCGCCGTTGCCCGGCTGCAGGCCGATCCGCTGCATCTGGTCGCGGATGTACTCGACTGTCTTCTGCTCGCCCGGCGTGCCCGGGCCGCGGCCCTCGAACTCGTCCGACGCCAGGGTCTTGACCAGCTCGCCGAAGTCGCCCGCATTGATGTCGGCGGAGAAGGCATGGTCACTCGCCGGGGCGACCGGCGTGGCCGCGGTGGCGGCAGGCGCCTCGGGGCTGGCGGGCGGCGCGGCAGCCGGCTCGCGCTTACAGGCTGCCAGCGCGGCAACAGCCGCCAGGCACAACAGGATCTTGCGGGACATCGGGCGCACCCTCGAATGGACCAAGGCCCGATTCTATAGGGGCGCCGATCCATAGGGGCGCCGACAGGCGCATCGCCAGCCGCCGGACCGCGCGAGCAGCCGGGCTTACTTCTCCGGCGCGACGTTGCCGTCGAACACCTGCGCGGTGGCACCGTTGACGGTGCCGATCTTGGCGCTGCGATGCACGTACAGGGTGACTTCGCGTTCGAAATCCAGCGCGCCTTCGACCACCGCGTTCGGCCCGATGATGATGCGCGGCTTGCGCGAGGGCTTCAGCGAAAGGTTGAAGTTCGGTTTCTTGACCTCGATGCCGCCGACCACATGCGAGTCCACGCCGACGGTGATGTCGCCGTTGACCGTCTCGATGCCCTTGCCGAGGCTGGCGCCGACCAGGCCGATGCTGCCATTGACCGTCTCGATGCCATCCCTGATCTGGCTGCCGCGATCCACGAACACGCTGCCGTTCACCGTCTCGATGCCGCCACCGACGATCACCTTCTGGCCGACGCTGACGCTGCCGTTGACCGTCGACAGGCCGCCGGTGCGGGCATTGGCCGCGACCTCGATGCCGCCATTGACCGTCTCCGCATCGCCGGTGGTCGCCCCGTCCTTGATGGTGATGCCGCCATTGACGGTTTCCAGGTCGCCATACTGGTTGCCCGATTCAGCGACGATGCGGCCGTTGACCTTGCTCACGTCCTGGTGGTCCGAGGCGCACGCGGCGCCGCTGGCCAGGGCCAGACCGAGCAACAACGCAAGTTGACGACGCTTCATGCGAACCTCCCGCTGGTCGGCGGTATCGATGGCTGAGACTGGATGGGACCACGCTTGGCTACAATCCGCACCTGCCTGAAGTCACTGGACCCTGCCGCCTTGATCCAGCCCTGCCCACGTACGCGCAACCGTCCTGCCGCCCGCGGCTGGCGCATCGTGGCCATCGGCTGGCTGCTCGGACTGGCGACCGTCCTGCCGGCGGCGGCGCAGTCGCAACGCGAGACCGAGCGGAAACTGCAGCAGATGCGCTCGGAACTACGCGACATCGGCAAGGAGCGCCGCAAGCTCGAAGACCAGCGCGGCGAAGCCTCGCGCCGGCTGCGTGACGCCGACGAGAAGGTCGCCCGCACCGCACGCAGCTTGAGCCAGACCGAAGCCGCGCTGCGCGAACAGCAACAGGCGCTGGTGCAACTGCAGGCCCGCCGCGAACAGATGCGCCAGGGCCTGGCGCAACAGCGCGCCGAACTGGCCGGCCTGCTGCGCGCGGCCTACCAGATCGGCGACAACGCCCCGCTCAAGCTGCTGCTGTCACAGGACACCAGCGCCGATGCGACCCGCCTGCTGGCCTATCACCGCTACGTGCAGCAGGAGCGCGCCCGCCGCATCCAGGCCTTGTCGGCCGAGTTGGCCGAACTGGACCGCCTCGAGCAGGAGATCCAGGACAAACGCACCGCACTGGATCAGTCGCGCCAGCAACAACAGCAACAGGCACGCGAGCTGGCCCAGGACCGCAAGCAGCGCGCGGCCACCATCGCCACGCTCGAAGATCGCTACCAGGAACGCAGCGAACGCGAGAAGGCGCTGGGCCAGGATGCCAAGGCGCTGGAGACCCTGCTGGCCAACCTGCGCGCCGCCGCCGCCCGCGCCGAGGCCGAGCGCCGCGCCGCCGCCAAGCAGGCTGCCGCCGACGCCGCCGCGCAGGCCAAGTCGGGTAGCCGCGCGGGCGGCAAGACCCCTCCCAAGGTCGTCGCCAGCGCGCCGGCGCCGAAGGTCGGCGGCCTGGGCTGGCCGGTCTCGGGCAACCTGCTCGCGCGTTACGGTGGCCGCATGCCCGATGGCCGCAGCAGCAGCGGCGTGCTGATCGGCGCGGCCAACGGCACCCCGGTCACCGCGGTGGCCGACGGCACCGTGGTGTTCTCCGACTGGATGACCGGCTACGGGATGATCCTGATCATCGACCACGGCAACGGCTACATGAGCTTGTACGCGCACAACGACACCCTGCTGCGCGACGCCGGCGCAAGCGTGAAGCGCGGCGAGACCGTGGCCAGGGTCGGCAATTCCGGCGGGCAGGGCGTGCCGGCGCTGTACTTCGAATTGCGCCGCAACGGCCAGCCGGTCGATCCATCGTCGTGGCTGCAGCGCCGCTGACGCAGGCGGGCAGGGCATGAACGGCAGGTTCCGGGCGGCAGTGGCGCGGCACGGGAATTGAACGAGGCTTCGCGCATAATCGACCCACCCGTCGCGCCGCGGCGGCTGTTTCCGCCTCGGAGTGCTTCATGCGTGTAGCCCTGTCCGCCGCTTTGCTGCTGGCGCTTGCGCCGATGACCGCCTGGTCCCAGGACGCGGCCCAGCCGCCCGCCACGGCCACCGCCGACGATCCCGACGCCAGCGAGTCCTCCAGTTCGAAAGTGCCGTTGGACGAGATCCGCCGCTATGTCGCCGTGTACAACGCGGTCAAGCAGGCCTACGTCGATCCGGTCGACGACAAGAAGCTCATGCAATCGGCGATCCGCGGCCTGCTGCTGGACCTGGATCCGCACAGCACCTACTTCGACAAGGAAGACGCCGAGGCATTC
>Ga0160436_1000242_pt1 | contig 25916 bp, 22 predicted proteins | sample HID1973M_E0MG_FD_108264 | JGI IMG/M metagenome (GOLD analysis project Ga0160436, IMG submission 108264) | Enriched mosquito-associated microbial communities from UW Madison campus, WI, USA - HID1973M_E0 MG | ecosystem: Host-associated > Arthropoda: Insects > Digestive system > Unclassified ...
GGATGCACGTGCTTGAACAGTCCCTGCCGCTGCGCCAGTTGCTTGAGCCGGATCTGAACCGCACGTTGCGAAATCGGCGCGCCACCACGACCGGGGAACACCTGCGCCGCCTCGTCGCCACCCTGCTCCACACGCCAGGCGGTCAGCGCATTGCGTGCGTGTGACCCCACCGGCACCTTGCGCTGCTTGCTGCCCTTGCCCAACACGGTGACGTAACCGTCGCGCAGATCCAGATCGCCCCAGCGCAGGCCGCACAGTTCGCTCAGGCGCAGGCCGGAGGAATAGAACAACTCCAGCAGCGCGCGATCACGCAGACCCAGCGGCACATCGGTAGGCACTTCCACCAGCCGCACCGCTTCGTCCGCATCCAACACCTGCGGCAATTTGCGCGCGGCCTTGGGCGCTTTCAGACCGGAGGCCGGGTTGGCGATCACCCGGCCGTGCTTGAGCAGCCATTGATAGAAACTGCGGCAGGCCGACAGCCGCCGCTGCAAACTCTTGGGTGACAGGCCGCGGCGATGTTCGGCGGCGACGAAGCGACGCAAGGCCTCGGCCGGCACCGCGGTTATGTCGTCCAGCTGCTGCGCCGCCGCCCACTCGGCCAACACGATCAGGTCACGCCGATAGGCATCCAGCGTATGCGCCGACATGCGGCGCTCCACGTGCAGGTGTGACAGGAATTCGTCGATGCAGGCGCGCGCCGCGGCGCTGGCTTGGTTGTCGCTCATGCCCGGCCCTGCATCGCGTCCACGCCTGGCGTTGCCGCCAGGCTCAGGCCTCGAAGCGCTTCAGAGCGGCGCTGAGCGACTCGCCCATCATGCGCAGGAACAGCGTGCCCATGCCCGGATAGAAGCGGTTGGGATCCAGACTGCCCACCGCCACCAGACCCAGGCCCGGCAACGGCAGCAAGGCCGAGGACTGCACTTCCTCGGCGCGCGCGGCGTACAACACCACATTCTTCTCCGGTTGCAGACGGCCGCAGATCGGCTCGCCGTCTTTCAGGCAATCGCGGAACGGGATCAGATGAGCGTTGGATTCAGCGATCACCTGCAGCCATTCGGCATCTTCCAAGCCCGCCACCGGCTTCAGCAGAACGATGCTGACGCGATCCCCGTTGAAGTCTTCGGCCAGCGACGCGGCCATGGCGCGCAGCGTGTCAGCAGCGTTGTTCTGCTTGAGCAACGCCAGGGTCAGCTGGTGCGTGCGCACGGCCAGGCGCTCGTTCTCCTGCGCATTGGCGAACAAATCGTTGAGGCGCTTGGACAGTTCGCGATTCTTGTCGCGCAGCACTTCCAACTGGTAGCTGGCCAGTGACGCGGCCGGGCCGTCATCGCGCGGCACCACCAGGCTCAGTGCCAGATCCGGAAACTGCTTGAGGAAAGCCGGATGCCGGCGCAACCAGGCGGCGATCTCGTGCGCGCTCAGCTTCTCGTGTTCGTTCATGCCTTCCATTCCCCTTCAAATACCAATGCCGTGGGCCCGGACATGATCACCTGCGCGTCGTCGGCGGGCCATTGGATGCGCAGATCGCCGCCGGGCAGCGAGACGGTGACGTCGCGATCAATCCGGCCGCGCTTGATCAGCACCACTGCCGCCGCGCAGGCACCGCTGCCGCAGGCCAGCGTCTCACCCACGCCGCGCTCGAACACGCGCAAACGAATGTGATCGCGGGCCACGACTTCGGCAAAGCCGACGTTGACCGACTCCGGGAAACTCGCCGACTGCTGCAGGGCAGGACCGTAGTGCAGCACCGGCGCGGCGGCGGCCGAAGGTACTTCGATCACCGCATGCGGGTTGCCCATCGACACCGCGCCAAAACGCAGGCGCAGATCTTCGTCGAGGGTCACGTCGTATTCGTTGTGCGGCTGGGCAAAGCCAGCCAGCGGAATGCGCGCCGGCTGGAACTCGGGCACGCCCATCGCAATGGCGTAGCGGCGCTCGCCCAGCACCTGCACCTCGTGGGTGGTCAAGGGGCTGTCGACGCGGAAGCGCTCGCCGCTGGCCACACCCGTACGCACCAGCCAGTCGGCCACGCAGCGCGCGCCATTGCCGCACTGCTGCGAACTGGAGCCGTCGGAATTCCAGATGCGGTAGGCGGCCACTGCGCCGATGCTGCGCGGCGGTTCGATGGTCAGGATCTGATCGCAGCCCACGCCGATGTGGCGGTCAGCCAGCCGGGCCGCCAAGGCCGGGTCCGGCGGCGGCGTGCCGTCACGCAAATCCAGCACCACGAAGTCATTGCCGGCGCCATGCATCTTGCTGAAATGCAGGCGCTGCTCGCTCGCCGAGGCGCTTGCGCTCATGGCTTGCCGGTAGTGGTGGCCGGCGGCGGCGTGACCGGCGGTGTGCTGCTATCGGCAGGCGGAGTGTCAGTCTCGGCGTCCGACTTCGCGTCCGTATCGGTTGCCGCATCCGTGCCTGTGTTGGCGTCGGTTTCCAAGGCCTCGGCGCCATCCGCCCCTTCGGTGGGCACGTCGCTGGCTGGCTCCACTGTGTCCACCGGCGGCTCTTGCGGCGGCAGGAACAAGGGGCCCTTGGCGCCGCATGCGGCAAGCAGGAGCACGGCGAGGCTGGCGGCAGCGATTCGGAGCGGTCGGTTCATGGCCGCGAGTATAGCCAGCCGCGCATGAATTGGTCGGCGCCTGCGCGGGCCCGCTGCGCGCGAGGCTTACGCCGGTGGCTCCGGGCGCAGCCACAACCAGGTCGCCACGATCGCCATGCAAGCGATGGGCAAGGCGACCATCCAGGCGCGGTGGCCGCCGCTGGCCAGCATGATCGCCAGCAAGATGATCGCGCAGGCGAGCATGGTCCAGGTCGCGGCCCATTTGGCCCGGCGCGAGACCGCGCGGTGCGCCTGCCAGTCCGTGATCATCGGACCGAAGCGCGCATGCGCCAGCAGCCAGGCATGCAGGCGATCCGAGCCGCGCGAAGCGGCGTACGCGGCAATCAGGATGAACACCGTGGTCGGCAAGCCCGGCACAAAGATGCCGACGATGCCCAAGCCCAGGCTGGCGTAGGCCAGCAACCACCAGGCCCAACGGAAGCGCGTGCGTGGCGGTGGCGGGGGCGGCGACGATGAATTCACCCTGCCCTTGTACCGCATGCGCCCCCTGGCATGCATCCACTCGCGCGCAAAAAAAAAAGAGCCGGGCCAGGCCCGGCTCTTCGCTGTTGCGGCTATCGCGTGCTTACTGCACTTGCTCCTTGGACACGCCCAGCTCGTCGATGACGAAGGCGTAGTACTCGGAAATTTCCTTGTAGCGACGGAAGCGACCGGACTTGCCGCCGTGGCCGGCGTCCATGTTGGTACGGAACAGCACCGGCAACGAGCCAGTGTTGAGGTCGCGCAGGCGCGCCACGTATTTGGCCGGCTCCCAGTACTGCACCTGCGAATCCCACAAACCGGTGCCGACGAAGATCGCCGGGTAAGCATGCTTGGACAGGTTGTCGTACGGCGAGTAGGTGAGCATGTAGTCGTAGTACTGCTTCTGCTCCGGATTGCCCCACTCGTCGTACTCGTTGGTGGTCAGCGGAATGCTCGGATCGAGCATGGTGGTGACCACGTCGACAAAGGGCACCTGCGAGACGATCACCCGGTACTTGTCCGGCGCCAGGTTGGTGATGGCGCCCATCAGCAGGCCGCCGGCGCTGCCGCCCATCGCCGCCACGCGGTTCTTGCTGGCGTAGCCCTGCTTGACCAGGCCGTCGGTGACGTCGACAAAGTCGGTGAAGGTGTTCTTCTTGTTGAGCAGCTTGCCGTTGTCATACCAGGCGCGGCCCATTTCCTGACCGCCGCGGATATGCGCGATGGCGTAGACCATGCCGCGATCCAGCAGGCTGACCACGGTGGTGCTGAAGCCCGGATCCATCGAGGCGCCGTAGCTGCCGTAGCCGTATTGCAACAGGGCGGCGCTGCCGTCCTTCTTGAAACCCTTCTTGTAGACCAGCGACACCGGCACGCGGGTGCCGTCGCGCGCTTCCACCCACACCCGCTCGGTGGTGTATTTGCTGCTGTCATAGCCCAGCACCGGCTGTTGCTTGAGCTGGCGACGCTCACCGGTCTGGGTGTTGATTTCGTAGGTGGTGGCCGGGGTGGTCATGGAGGTGTAGCTGTAGCGCAACCACGGCGTGTCGTGCTCGGAGTTGATGTCCAGGCCCATGGAGTACGCCGGCTCGTCGGCCTTGACGTATTCTTCCTTGCCGTCCGGACGCAGCAGGCGGATCCGCTCCAGGCCTTCGGAACGCTCACTGATGGCGGTGAAGCCATCGAACAGCTCGAAGCCTTCGATATAGACCTTGTCGCTGTGCGGGACGAAGTCCTTCCACTGATCGCGCGAGGTGGCGTTGCTGGGCGCGGTCATCAGCTTGAAGTTGGTGGCGTTCCAATTGGTCCGGATCACCCAGCGGCCGTCCAGATGGTCGGCGCTGTATTCCACGTCGCGCTCGCGCGGAGCCAGCACGACGAACTTATCCGGGTTGGCCGCCGGTGCGCAGCGCGATTCGGACGAGACCGTGCTCTCCACGCCGATGCAGATGAACTTGTCATCGCGGGTGCGGCCCACGCCCATGTAGAAGCTGTCGTCTTTCTCTTCGTACACCAGCACGTCCTGCGCCGCCGGCGTGCCGAGCACGTGCTTCTTGACCTTGACGGTGAGCAGGGTCTCGGGATCGTTTTCGACGTAGAACAGGGTCTTGTTGTCGTCGGCCCAGACCAGGTTGGGCGAGACGCCCTTGATCACGTCCGGATAGATCTCGCCGGTGTCCAGGTTCTTGAAGCGGATCGTGTACTGGCGGCGACCGTTGTCATCATCGGCATAGGCCAGCACGCGGTTGTCCTGGGTCACCTCGAAGTCGCCGACGCTGTAGTAGTTCTTGTCGGCGGCCAGATCGTTGACGTTGAGCAGGACCTCTTCGGCTGCGTCCATGCTGCCTTTGCGGCGCGCGTGCACGGGGTAGTCCTTACCGGTCTCGAAACGCGTGTAATACCAGTAGCCGCGCTGGCGGTAGGGCACGCTGCTGTCGTCCTGCTTGATGCGGGCGACGATTTCCTTGTACAGCGTTTCCTGCAACGGCTTGAGCGGGGCCATCTGCTGATCCACATACGCGTTCTCGGCGTTGAGGTAGGCCAGCATGTCCTTGTTCTCGCGCTTGTCATCGCGCAGCCAGTAGTACTCGTCGTTGCGCTCGGCGCCGAACGGGGCCTTGACCACGTGCGGCTTCTTGGCCGCGTCGGGCGGACTGACGGCGGCGGCGAGGGCAGGAGCGGAGATCGGGGTGGTCATCAGGACGGTCGCGAACAGAAGGGAAGTCGGCTTCATGGATGGGGTCCGGATTTATTTAGTCAACTGCTGCCAGAGGAACGTGAAGGCCAGCGCATTCATATGCGCGGTCTGCGCATTGTTGGCCGCGCCGCCGTGGCCGCCTTCGACATTTTCGAAGTAGCGCACGTCTTTGCCGGCATCGAGCATCTTGGCCATCATCTTGCGCGCATGACCGGGGTGCACGCGGTCATCGCGCGTGGAGGTCATGAACAAGGTCGGCGGATAGGTCTTGGCCGGATCAAACAGGTGGTACGGCGAGAACTTCTGGATGTAGTCCCAGTCGGCGGTGTCGGGGTTGCCGTATTCGGCCATCCACGATGCACCTGCCAGCAGGTGGCTGTAACGCTTCATGTCCAGCAGCGGCACCTGCACCACCACCGCACCGAACAGCTCCGGGTACTGGGTGAGCATGTTGCCGGTGAGCAGGCCGCCATTGCTGCCGCCCTGGATGCCCAGGCGCTTGGGCTGGGTGATCTTGTTGGCAATCAAGTCCTGCGCCACTGCGGCGAAGTCTTCATAGGCCTTGTGGCGATTGGCCTTGAGCGCGGCCTGGTGCCAGCGCGGGCCGTACTCGCCGCCGCCGCGGATGTTGGCCACCACGTACACGCCGCCCTGCTCCAGCCAGCCCTTGCCGACCGAACCGGAGTACGAGGGGGTCAGCGAGATTTCAAAGCCGCCGTAGCCGTACAACAGGGTGGGCGCGTTACCGTCGTACTTCAGATCCTTGGGGCGGACCAGGAAGTACGGCACCTTGGTGCCATCCTTGGAGGTGGCGAAGTGCTGCTCGATCACGTCGCGCGAGGCGTCGAAGAAGGCCGGCATCGACTTGAGCTGTTCCGGCGCCTGGCCAATCTCGGCCAGCGACAATGTGGACGGAGTCAGATAGTCGGCCGCGGTCAACCACACCGCGTCGCTTTCATCCGCATCCACTGCCGCCACCGCCAACGTGCCAAAGGCCGGCGCGCCGACAAAGGCGCTCTTCTTCCAACCTTCCGCACCCGGCGTCAGCACGCTGAGCTTGTTCTTGACGTCTTCCAGCACGTTCAAGACCAGGTGATGACGGGTGAAGCTGAAGCTGGCCAGCGAAGTGCGATCGGTCGGTGCAAACAGCACCTCGAACTCGCGCTTGCCGGCAATGAAGTCGTCAAAGCGCGCGGCCAGCAGCGAACCGGCGGCGTAGGTCTTGCCGCCCACAGTCCAGGGCTCGCGCAGTTCCAGGGTCAGCCATTCGCGGAAGGCGCCCTTGTTGGCCGAGTTGGGCGCATCGATCTTGGTCAGCTTGCCGTCGGCGCCACGCAGGTACAGCTCATCGTTGTAGAAGGCGATGGTGCGGCTGACAAAATCGCGCTCGAAACCCGGAGTGTCATCGCGCATGGCGGCGATGTACATGTCATCGGTCTTGCCTTCGTAGACCACGGTGGCCGCGCTCAGCGGGGTGCCGCGCTTCCATTCCTTGACGATGCGCGGGTAACCCGAGCTGGTCATGCTGCCGTCGCCAAAATCGGTGTACACGTAGACCGTGTCGGCGTCCTTCCAACCCAGGCCGCCCTTGGCGGCGGGACGGAAGAAGCCGTCCTTGAGGAAGCTCTTGCTGGTCAGATCGAATTCGCGGGTGACGTCGGCGTCGGAGCCGCCGTGCGAGAGCGCGATCAGGCAGCGACTGTAGTCGGGCTTGCGGCAGTCGGCGCCATGCCAGACCCACTTCTCGTCGCCGCTCAGGCCTTCGGCCTGGTTGAGCGCGTCCAGATCCAGCACGGTTTCCCACTGTGGCTGCGGCTTGCGGTACTCGGCCAGGGTGGTGCGTCGCCACAGGCCGCGCTCGTGCTGCTTGTCCTTCCAGAAGTTGTAGTAGTACTCGCCGATCTTCTGGACAGCGGGAATCTTCGCGTCCGAGTCCAGGATGGTCAGGATGCTGGCTTCGAGCTGCTTGAAGCGCGGGGTGCTGGCGATTTCCGCCTCGGCCTTGGCGTTCTGCGCCTTGACCCAGTCCAATGCCTTGGCGTCTTCGACTTCTTCCAGCCAGGCATACGGGTCGGCGGACACGGGGGCTTTCTCCTGGGCATGGACGGCGCCGGTGGCGGCAAGGGCAATGCCTGCCGCCAGGCAGGCGTGGGCGAGTTTGGGCATGGGCTAGCGACTCCAATGGCGTGCGGTGAGCAGCCTGGCACGCTAGCACAGCGCCTAGAAGCGCCTCCCCTGCCGAAGGTCAGGCCGCTCGCGCCCAGTGTGCCGGCATCGGCGCGCGTCGGCGAGCCTGGCCACCGATGCGGCGACGGCGGCGCTGGGTCCGGGCGCCGCGTCGTGGCCAGGGCAGGCGGAAGCGATGCAGGGCCCACCACGCGGCCAACGGCATGCCGACCAGCCACAGCGGCGCCCAGCCCAGCCACGGGATTTGTCCGCGCGCCAACGGGAACAGCAGCACCAGCGCCAGTCCGCACAGGACGATGCGGCGCAGCCAGCGATCCAGCGGCAGCAAGGGTGCGTGGGGACGGTCGGATTGGGTGGCGAGGGTCAGCATGGTGTGAGGCCCGTGTGTGGAAGGGCGCCAACGTGCGTCACTGCTTTCTCACACATTGCGACGTTCAATGGGGTGCCGGCATTCTCCGATTCCGATCCGTATGCGATAGTCGGCACTGCCAACGCGTCGCGCCGGGGAGGCGGTAAGCGTGGTTTCCGATGATGGTTCCCCGACAGGAGTCCTGCATGTTTTCAACGCCGCGCCTTCTTCGCACCGCGCTGCTGGGTGCCTTGATTGCGACGTTGTCGGCTTGCGCCAGCACTGAGCCGCTGCCGCAGGCGTTGGATCCGTCCAGCCGCGTGCAAGGCGATGTGGACCTGCCCCGCTTCATGGGCACCTGGTACGTGGTGGCGCACATCCCCTACTTCGCCGAGCGTGGCCATGTCACCGGTCGCTACGAGTACAGCGAACGCGATGACGACAAGGTCGGCGTGCGTTATCTGTACCGCGAAGGCTTCTCGCAGCCGGAGCAGGTGCGCGAAGCGCGTGCGTCGGTCAAGGGTGGCAGCGGCAACCGCGAATGGACGCTGTGGTTTGTCGGCGTGGTGCCGGCCAAGTTCCGCGTGCTGGAAGTGGCGCCGGACTATTCCTGGGCCCTGATTGATTACCCCGAGCGCGACCTGGGCTGGATCTTCTCGCGCAATCCGAAGGTCGACGACGCGCTCTACCAGCAACTGATCCGCAAGATGCGCGACTACGGCATCAATGCGCGCCAGCTGGTGCGCGAACCGCAGCTGCTCGAAGAGCAGGGCCAACCCGGTTTCGCCGAGCCCAAAGTGCCTTGAGCTGAATGCCTTGAGCTGATTGCCCGGCGACGGCGCATCGCCGCGCCGACGACAGCCGATGGTTACGAACGCTTGGCGTAATTGGCCAGGGCCAGTTCCAGATGCGACTTGGCCTGCTCGCGCAGCACCGCCGGCTCCAGGATTTCCGCATCGGCGCCGTAATGCAGGATGTCCATCAGCAACTCACGCGAGACGCTGTAGGGCACCTTCAGTTCATAGCGGCCGTCGGGCAGCATCCGTCCCTGCTGCTTGGAATGCCATTGCTCATCGGCCACCCAGCGCGCGGCCTTGGCACTGAACAGAATCGTCGCCCAGCCCTTGGGCTCACCGGAAAAGATGCCGTAGCTCGAGGCCAGGTGCTGGTTGAGATCGTCGTTGGACAGATCCTTGGCCGGCTCGTCCAGCGCGCGCGCCTGGCCCATGCGGTCCACGGCAAAGCTGCGCAGGCCCTGGCGTTCGTGATCCCAGGCGTCCAGGTACCAGTTGTCGCGGTAATGGGTGATGCGTTGCGGCGACACCAACCGACGGGTGCGCTCGTCGGTGGAGCGGGCGCGGTATTCGAAGGCCAGCTGGCGGCGTTCCAGCACCGCCGAGGCGACAGCGCGGAAACTGGCTTCGTCGATATGGCGACCGCGATGCGGGATCACCCGCACCCGGTCCACCGGCCATTGCGAGACGCCGGCGTGATCGGCCAGCAAGCCTTCGATGCGCTTCTGCAGCGGCGCCAACGCGCCAGACAAGACGCCGCCGCCGGTGCGCACCAGCAATTGCTGGGCCGCCAGCAGCGCGTACAACTCGTCGGAGCTCAGCCACAGGCCAGGCAATTCGAAGCGGTCACCTTCGCTGGCGTTGTAGCGGAAGCCGGCTTCGCCGTCGCCTTCGATCGGCGCCATCAAGGCATCGCGCAGGTAGGCCAGGTCGCGATACACGGTGGCGCGGGAACAGCTCAGTTCTTCCTGCAGGCGCTTGACCGTGACCGGATAGCGCGAGGCTTTCAGGATGCGATGCAGGGAAGTGATGCGTTCGATCTTGTCCATGCCATGATTATGGCCGAGCCGTGGCCGTTTTCGACGCCCGGTTCGCGTTGGCACCGATATGAGCCCTCGGCCGCTTGGGCCCGTGCGGTGCCAGGCCTCCGGCGCGTGTCCATGCCGTATGTCCTTCCGCCCGGACGCCCCCAACGCACGGACCCAAGCGGCCGTCGTCCCCCGACTCGTGGAGCCTGCCATGCCCCGTCGCGCTCAGTTGTTGTCCGCCCTGCTGCCACTGCTGTTGTTGAGCGCCTGCCAACGCACGCCCGAACCACCGGCCGCCGCAGCCCCACCCGCTGCCGCTGCCGCCAGCGCTCCCGCACCGGCTCCTGCAGAACCCGCGCCCACGGCCGCACCGGAACCCACCGAGGCGGCGTTGGCCGAAGTGCGCGCCTCGATGGACAAGTTCCTCGCCGCCAAGAGTTTCCACGCGGTGATGACCGTGGAAGGCAGCGCGCCGATGCAGAACGAATTGGATTTCGTCGCGCCGGATCGTTATCGCATGGCCATGCCGGTGGGCACGCAGGTGATCATCGGCGACACCATGTATATGGATATGCATGGCCAACGCACGCGTGTGCCGATACCGGAAGGCACGATCAGCGGCTGGCGCGACCCGCTCAAGATTCAGCAGAACCGCAACAGCCTGGCCGTGCAGTTCCTCGGTCAGGAGCAGGTGGGCGAGCAGCAGGCGCGCAAGTACCGGGTCCAGCACAGCCAGCCCGAACCTGGCGAGTTCCTGTACTGGGTCGACCGCGACGGCCTGCCGCTGCAGCTGCGCACCAGCGGCGAGGCCAAGGCCGGGCCCTACACCATGACCCTGCAGTACTCACGTTTCGACGACCCCAGCATCAGCATCAACGCGCCTTGAGCGCGCCGCGAAGATGAAATGCACCTGAGCCGGCGGCCAGGTGTGTGACAAAACTGAATATTCGCGTGGCAGAATCGGTCACGAAAGTGAATCCAAACAATCACTTGCCTTGAGGCAGTGGTCCGGGATTCGTTAACATGTAACCGTTTTCTGCCCGCCTCGGCCTATGCCAGCGGGTGGCGCTCCCCGTCTGTCGAGGCCCCCATGCCGCCCAAGTCGTCCCTGCTCGTCCCCACGTTGCTCGCCCTGGCGCTGAGCCCGGCCCTGGCTGCCGCCCAAGAGGCAGCGCCGGACGCCAACAGCCAGGAAAACATGAAGGTGCAGGTCGACGTGCCGCCCGCCAAGGTCGAGGGCGCGGTGACCCAGAAGGATTCGCTGGCCAAGAGCCATCGCTTTGCAGTCGTGCCTTTGCCGCCGCCGCCGGTAGTGGAAGCCGAACCGCTCAAGCCCAGCTCGCCCTGGAGCGGCGGCGGCGAACTGGGTTTCGCCTCGGCGCATGGCAACAGCTCCAACGAAAGCCTCAACGCCAAGCTGGATCTGAACTACGCCGACGGCAGCGAGTGGAAGTACAGCGGCAGCCTGTCTGGCCTGCGCGCCAGTTCCGAATACACCAACGAACAGCCCGACGGCAGCATCACCCGCGATCGCCGCACCACCGCCAACCGTTACACGCTCAATGGCAATGCCGCCTACCGCACCGACTCGCGCGGCACGGTCAACACCTCGCTGCGCCATGAGCATGACGACTTTGGCACCTTCAGCCAGCAGACCTCGCTGAGTCTGAGCTACGGTAACCGCGTGGTCGATGGCGACCGCACCCAGTTGGATCTGCAGGTCGGCCCGGGTTATCGCCGCGCCTTCGACACTTTGGAAGAGCGTTACGAAAGCAGCCTGATCGGTCGCGGCCTGGTCGATCTGCGCGTATCGCTGAGCGAGAGCACCGAGTTCAGCAACAAGCTGCTGGTCGAATCCGGCGAGTACAACACCTTCGCCCAGAACGATCTGAGCCTGTCGGTGACGATGAACTCGCATCTGGCCTTGAAGGCCGGCTGGCAGGCACGCCACAACAGCAACGCTGCGGAAGATCTGAAGAAGACCGACACGCTGTCGACCATGAACGTGGTCTACCGCTTCAAGTGATCCCTCGCGCCGCGCGCGGCGCGGCGACGGCGCTGACGCGGCTTACGTGGCCAGCGCGCCTAGCAACCGCACAAATTGCGTCAGCCGTGCGCGGCCAGCAACTCGTCGGCGCCATTGGCCAGCAGTTGCTCGGCCACCGCGATCCCCAGTGCTTCCGGATGGCGCGCATCACCCTGCGCCTGCGCACGCACCGCGCGACCGTCTTCCACCGAACCCACCAGGCCTTGCAGATGCAGCTGCGCGCCGTCGGCGGACAGCTCGGCGATTCCGGCCACCGGCACATGGCAACTGCCATGCAGGCGACGGTTCATGGCGCGCTCGGCCTCCACGCAGGCGCGGGTCGGTGCATCGTCCAGCGCGGCGAACAGGGCCTGGGTGGCCGCGTCGTCCTGCCGGCATTCCACCGCGATGGCGCCCTGCGCCGGCGCCGGCAGCCAGTCCGGCGGCAGCAGCCGTGCGCGGATGCGCGACTGGAAGCCCAAACGATCCAGGCCGGCGCAGGCCAGCAGGATGGCGTCGTACTCGCCCGCATCCAGCTTGGCCAGGCGGGTGTTGACGTTGCCGCGCAGGTCGCCGACCTGCAGATCCGGGCGACGCGCGCGCAATTGCGCCTGCCGCCGCAACGAGGAGGTGCCCACGCGCGCACCCGCCGGCAACGCGTCCAGGTCGGAGTAATGGTTGGACACGAAGGCATCGGCCGAATCCGCGCGCGTCAGAATCGCGCACAGCGCGAACGGGCCTTCCAAATCCATCGGCACGTCCTTGAGCGAATGCACCGCGCAATCGGCCTCGTCGCGCAGCATGGCCAGCTCCAGTTCCTTCAGGAACAGGCCTTTGCCGCCAATGGCCGCCAGCGAGCGGTCCAACACCTCGTCGCCGCGCGTGCTCATCGGCACCAGCTCCACCTGCAACTCGGGGTGGGCGGCGCGCAGGCGTTCGGCGACGTGTTCGCTCTGCCAGAGGGCGAGCGGGCTCTTGCGGGTGGCGATGCGCAGTTTCATGGCCGCCATTATCGGCGCAAGCCCACGCCAGCGGAAACACGCACCGGCCTGGCTGCGGCAACCGGCCGCAGGCCGGCGGGCCGATTCAGAGGTTCTTGACCGTCTCGCGCAGGCCGGCCACGCAGCGACGACTGACTTCCAGCGGCGCTTTGGCATGGCGCAGGATCGCCTGCACATGGCCATCGCCCACTCGCTTGAGCTCGACCAGTTCATGCCGGGCCACCAGGCAGTTGCGGTGGATGCGCACGAAGCGTTCGGCGAACTCTTCTTCCAGCGACTTCAGCGATTCCTCGATCAAGTCTTCGCCGCGCGCGTGATGCACCACCACGTATTTCTCTTCGGCCTGCAGATAGTGCACTTCATCGATCGGAATCAGCCGCAGGCTGCCGCGCAGGCGTGCGCACAAATGGGTGCGCGCCGAAGGCCGCAGCGCTTCGCCATTGCCGGCGTGGCCATTGCCAGCACCGTTGCCGCCGCGTCCGGCGATGAACATGCGTGCGCGATCCAGCGCCGCCAGCAGGCGTTCGGCGCGGATGGGTTTCATCAGGTAATCGATGGCGGCCGCTTCAAAAGCCGACAGCGCATGTGCGTCGTAAGCGGTGCAGAACACCACCGCCGGACGCGGATCAAACGCAGCCAGATGGCGCGCGGCTTCCAGCCCGTCCACGCCAGGCATGGCGATATCCAGCAGCACCACGTCGGGCTTGTGCTCGGCGCAGGCTTGCAGGGCTTCCAGCCCGTTTTCCGCCTCGGCTACGACTTCGATGCCGGCCTGTTCGGCCAGCAGCGCGCGCAGTCGATCGCGGGCCAGTGATTCGTCGTCGGCAATGACCACCTTCACGGGACGTTGTTCCTTGGGCTCAACGGCAGGGAGGTTTTGCACAGCGTTGACGTTGATAGTAGCCCCCGCGCGAGCGGGCGTCATCCGTGGCGAAAACCGTCGTTTTCCGTCACAACGCAAAAAGTCCCGACATCCAGTCAGCCAATGCGGCGATCTCTTCGGCGCAGACCTGATGGCCCATCGGGTAGGCATGCCACTGGACCTGGAAGCCCATGTCCTGCAGCGCCTGCACGCTGCGTTGTGCATGCACCATCGGGATCACCGGATCGCCGCTGCCATGGGCCATGAATACGGGTTGGCGCGTGGCTTCGGCGGCAAGACGGGCCGGAGCCTGCTCAATGCCTGGCAGGTAGGTGGACAGCGCAATCACGCCGGCCACCGGCTGCGTACGCCGCAGTGCGGTGCTCAAGGCAATGGCGCCGCCCTGCGAGAAGCCGGCCAGCAGCAGCCGTTCCGGCGCAATGCCGCGCGCCAGTTCGCGCTCAATCAGCGCTTGCACCTGCACGATCGATTCCTCGATGCCGTCGCTGTCGGCGCGGGTGGCGAAGTCCATGCCGACAATGTCGTACCAGGCGCGCATGCGCACGCCGTTGTTGATGGTCACCGCACGCACCGGCGCGTGCGGGAACACGAAGCGCAGCGCCGGCCAGCCCGGGCGGACCAGCTCCGGCACGATCGGGGCGAAGTCGTGGCCATCGGCGCCCAGGCCATGCAACCAAAGGACGGACCAGGTCGGCGCGGGGCCGGTTTCCTGTTCCACGGTATCGAGCAATGCGTTGGGGGAGGTATCCATGCCGGCCATTGTCGCCGCTGCGGCCCGGCGACGGCCAGCCCGCCGGCCTTACATATCGAAGGCCAGCATGTCGCGACCCACCGCATTGCGCAGGATCCGCTGATAGACCGGGGTGCCGCCGCCGCCATTGGTCATCACCACGATGCCGCGCCGATGCAGCGGATCGCCGATCGCGAAAGTCTTGTAGCGGCCGGCATTGGCGCCGCCATGCCAGCACCAGCGCTGGCCTTCGCCGATCAATTCCAGATTCCAGCCCAGGCCCTTGTCGATCAGTCCGGCGCGGACCGGGAACTGCGGCGAGAACATCGCCGCGCGCGTGGCCGGCCGTAACGCGCCGCCGTGCTCGCTGTCGCGCATGGCGAAGTCCAGGAAGCGCGCGTAGTCGCTGACCGGGCCGCGCAGGCTGGCGGCGGCGTTGGCGATCAGATCGCCGGGCCAGACAAAGTGCGCGCTGTCGCTCAAGGCCACTGCGCGCGGCAGCAGCCGGACCGCATCGGCCCAGCGCCAGTCGGCGATCGGTTTGCCTTCGGCATCAGCGATCTTCTGCAGGATCGCCCATTGCTCGCGGAAGGTCTGCACCGGCGGTGTTTCGCCGGGTGCGGCCACGCCGACCACCGAGTCGCGCGCGGCATCGGCATTCCACGTATACGTGCTGCGCTGCATGCCGGCCGGCGTAAACAGCAGGCGCTGCGCCAGCCGATCCAGGCTTTGATCACAGACCGATTCCACCGCCAGCTGCAGCCAGAAGAAGGCCTCGCCGGAGTAGCGGATTTCCTTGCCGGGCTCGGCGATCGTGCGTAGCGGCGTGCTCTCGGGATGCTCGCGCCAGTTGGGCAGGCCGCTGGTGTGGCGCAGCACATCACGCACGGTAATGCGTGCCAGCCGCGGATCATCACTGGCCAGATAGTCCGGGCGCAGATAGCGGAACAGCGGCGCGTCCAGTTCGATTTGTCCCGCATCCACCAGTTGCAGCACCAGGCAGGCGAAGACCGGCTTGCTCAGAGATGCGCATTCAAAACGCGAACCTTCGTGCACCGGCCGACCGCTGGCGGTATCGGCGATGCCAATGGAGCGGGTCCATGCCACCTTGCCGCCTTCCAACACCGCAATGCCCACGCCGGGCACGCCAAAGGCGCCCATCAAGGCGGGCAGATCGGCGAGGAATTCATCGTCGGGAATCCAAGGATGGTCGTAGCGCTTGGGTGATATCGCCCATAGCGATGAAGGCACTACGGCCAGCACTCCCGCGGCCGCCAGCTGCCGTGCCAGCGCGCGCCGGCCGGCGTTGAATCCCTTGCCCATCCCCACTCCCCGCTCAGGCTGTCATGGCCGGAGTGTAGCCGGCACGGCTACGCAGGTTCAGTGCCGGGTGGTGGTCGCCGCGGGATCGTGTGCAACGCCGAGCTTGCGCAACTCGTCGACGGCGTGGCCGTTAGCCGGATCCAGTTGCAACGAGCGCTGGTAGTTGCGGATGGCGGCGGCGCGATCACCACTCAAGGCCTGCGCCTCGGCCAGGGTGTCGTAGGTGTTGCCGCTGCGCGGATACAGCACGGTGTTGAGTTCCAGCACGGCCAGGCCTTCGCGGTTCTTGCCTTCGTCGGCCACCAGCCGCCAGCCCCAGCTGTTGAGTTGATCTTCGCTGACCTCAAAGCCGGGATCGGCGCGCTTGAGCTCAGCCATGCGCGCAGGACCATCGCGCCAGTCATGCGCGATCAACGCTTTGCGCAGCGCCTTGAGGTTGCGCGGCAAGCCGCCGCCATTGGCGACGTTGAAATCCGGCAGCCAGAAGCCGGCGATTTCGTCGATGAACTCTTCCGGATTGGCGCCGGCCAGATTGGTCAGCACGACCACCGCCAGATGATCCTGCGGATACACATAGAAGGCCGAGCGACGCCCGCCAATGCCGGCGACGGCGGGATGATCTTCGTGCGCCACCGTTGGCCAGCCGTTGGCCCACGGCGTGGGTCGGCCATCATTGAAGCGGCCTGCGGTCCACAATTCGGCCAGGTGATCCGATGACAACAACTTTCCCTGCTGCAAGGCGATCAACCACTGCGCCACGTCCTGCGCGCTGGCATTGATGCCGGCGCCGGTGCGCAGGATGACGGGGAACTCGTCGAAGGCGTTTTCCAGCTTGCCTGATCGCAGCGTGCCGGCGCCCTGCGGATAGCGGTACGGCGTGGCGCGGTGTGCGGTCACATCACGCGAGTCACCAAAGCTGGCCGAGTGCATGCCGGCCGGCTCGAACTGGCGCTGGCGGATGAAGTCGGTGAAAGGATGGCCCGACAACTTGTCGATGATCTTGCCGAGGATCGCGTAGTTAGTCTGGTTGTAGCGATACGCCGTGCCGGTGGCGAAATCCATCGGCAGGGTTTGCACCTGCACCCAGGCTTGCTCCTCACTGCCGCCGCCGACCAGCGTGCCGGTGCCCTGCGCGCGCGGCGGCACCAGGATGTCGGGCAGGCCGGAGGTGTGGTTGAGCAACTGGCGCACACGGATCGGCTGCCATTGCGGCGGCAAGCCGTCCAGATAGCGGCTGATCGGCGCATCCAGATCCAGCTTGCCATCCTGCACCAGTTGCAGGATCGCCACGCCGGTAAAGGCCTTGGTGGCCGAGTTGATCGAGAACACCGACTGCGGCGTCACCGCCACTTGGTCCTGCAGATTGGCCACGCCGTAGCTGCCGGAGAACAGCAGGCGACCATCGCGCACCACGGCCACTTGCATGCCGGGGATACGCTTGCGCTGCATCTTCTCGCGCAGGTAATCCTCCAGCCCCGCCGGTGCGGCCGTGGTGGCTGGCATCGACGCGCTGGTAGCGGCGAGTGCAGTCGGCGCGGGCAAGGAAGCGGTGGCAGTCAGCGCCTGCCAGAACGTCACGATGGCGGTGAACAGCAGCGACAGAATCTTCATGCACGCATCCCTGGCCAGTCGCCTGACGGAACCAGGCGGGTCTCAGGTCAGATGCGGCAAGCACGCAAAGGGTTGCAGCCCGCGCGCAAATTGGCGAAGCGCAACGGCAGGCGCCGTGGCTCAGCCCAGCGCGTGGCTGACGAGCAGGTTGATCGCGCCGCCGCCGACGATCAGGAAGGCGAACAGACACAGCGCCAGCAGCAAGGGCTTGAGCCCGGCCTGACGGATCGCGCCAACATGCGTGCGCAGGCCCAGCGCGGCCATCGCGGTGGCCAGGATCACCGTATCCAGTTGCACGATCATCGCCACCCAGCTGACCGGCAGCAGGTGCAGCGAATTGAACAGGCAGACCGCGATGAACAGCACCGCGAACCAGGGAATCATCAACTTGGGCTTGCCCTCGCCGGCCTGCGCGCCACCCAGTCGCGCCGACAGGATCAACAGGAACGGCGCCAGCAGCATCACCCGGATCATTTTTTCGATCACCGCCACCGAGGCAGCCGTCTCGCCAATCGCCTTGCCCGCCACCACCACCTGCGCGACTTCGTGGATGGTCGAACCGGCATACACGCCGTAGGCGTGTTCGCTGATACCCATACCCGCCACCAGGTGCGGATACAGCGCCGGGTACAGGAACATGCCCAGCGTGCCGAACACCACCACCGTGGCCACCGCCACCGAGACCTTGTGCGCCTGCGCCTTGACCACTGGTTCGGTCGCCATCACCGCAGCGGCGCCGCAGATCGCACTACCGGCGCCAATCAGCATCGAGGTTTCGCGATCCAGCTTGAACACGCGCGTGCCCAGCCACACCGCCAGCAGGAACACCGAGGCCACGACCACCGCATCGATCACCAGGCCGGCGGTGCCGACCTGGACGATGTCCTGGAAGGTCAGGCGGAAGCCATACAGCACGATGCCCAGGCGCAGCAGGGTGCTCTTGGCGAAATCCACGCCCGGCGCGGCCTGCGCGGAAATCTTCGGAAACACGGTATTGCCGGCAACGATGCCCAGCAGGATCGCCGCCGTCAGCGCGCTGATACCCCAGCCCTGCACGCTCGGCAGGCTGGCCAGCCACAGGCCCACCCCGGCCAGGGCAACCGCCAACAGCAAGCCGGGCCAGCGGCCGGGGGCGTGCGGGGGGTGGGTCAGGCCTGGCAGGGATTGCGAAGACATGCGCGGGACAACAAAGGACTGGCGATGCGCGGCACCTTAGTGGCCATGGCAGAATGAGTCCAATGCATATAACTCACTCATGCATGAATATTCCTCATTCAATCAATCTGCACCTGCTTCGTATCTTTGCCGCCGTGGTGGAGCAGCAAAGCTTCTCGCGCGCCGCTGAGATTCTCTTCATCACCCAGTCGGCGGTGTCCAAGGCGGTACGCGAGCTGGAGCACCAACTGGACCTGCCGCTGATCGACCGTGGCCCCGGCGGCAGCCGCGGGGTGCGCGGGGTGCGCCTGACCGAGGGCGGCCAGGCCCTGTACGAACACGCGCGCGGCATCTTTTCGATGGAGCGGATTGCGCTGGAAGACGTGCGCGAACGGGTCGGCCTGCGCAAGGGCGGCCTGCGCATCGGCGCCAGTACCACCGTGGCTGGTTACTGGTTGCCGGCGCATATCGCCGCCTTCGCCCGCCGCCATCCGGACATCGGCGTGGAGCTGGTGGTGGCCAACACCGCGCAGATTGCCGAGGCGATCATCAATTGCGAGGTGGATGCCGCCATCGTCGAAGGTCCGGTGGACGACCCGCGTATCGACACCCGCATCTGGCGCGAAGAAGCGCTGGTGATCATCGCGCCCGAAGACATGGGCAACCCCGGCAGCCGCCGCACCAGCGCCGCCGCCTTGAGCGAGCAGACCTGGCTGCTGCGCGAACCCGGCTCCGGCACGCGCCGCGTGGCGCAGGAAATCCTGCGTTCGCACGGCATCACCCCACGCCAGCAGCTGGCCATCGGCAGCAACGAAGCAATTGCGCGCGCGGTGGCGGCCGGCGCCGGCGTGGCGCTGCTGCCCTCGGTGGTGGTGGAAGATTTGATCGCCATGCGGCGGGTGCGCGCCTTGAGCATGGATCAGCAGGTGTTGTTCTCGCGGCCGCTGTTTCGCCTGGAGCTGCTCAACCGCCGTCGCTCGCCGGCGCTGCAGGCGTTCCTGGACGATCTGCCGGGCTGATCTGACGGCGTTGACTTGTCGTAGCCGACGCAAGCCCGACAATACCGCCATGCCGGAATTTGACCGCAAGCCACGGAGTGCGCGTCCCGCTGTGCCAGCGGACGATGTCGCCATGCCCCGTCAGCGAGTCCCGGCCATGTCGATTCCCAGCCCCCACCTGCCCCCGCGCAGCCACACCGCCCGCACCACGCCCGATCCCAAGGCCGCGTCCCAGCGCGAGCCCGCAGAGCAGGATCCACGCTGGGCCGCCCTGCTCGCGCGCGATCCCGAAGCCGACACTCGCTTCGTCTACGCGGTGAAGACCACTGGCGTTTACGCGCGGCCCAGCAGCCTGGCCAAGTTGCCGCGCGCGGAGAATGTCGAGTTCTTCGACACGCCGGCCGCAGCCGAAGCCGCCGGCTACCGACCCAGCCGGCGCGCGCATGCGGACCGCAGCAGCGTGGCCGCGCAACAGGCCGCGCTGATCGCCCAGGCTTGCCGCCTGCTGGAAACCGATGAACCGCCCCGGCTCAATGCGCTGGCGGAACTGATCGGGCTGAGCCCCTACCATTTCCATCGCCAGTTCAAAGCGGTCACTGGCTTGACGCCCAAGGCCTATGCCGACGCCCATCGTGCGCGTCGGCTGCGCGCGGGTCTGGACAGCGACGGCTCGATCACCGAGGCGATAGTCGATGCCGGTTTCAGCTCCAGCAGCCGCTTCTATGAAACCTCCAACCAGCGCCTGGGCATGCGCCCCAGCGACTATCGCGACGGCGGCCTCAACGCCGACATCCATTTCGCCCTGGGCCAATGCTCGCTGGGTGCAATCCTGGTCGCGCGCAGTGCGCGCGGCGTCTGCGCGATTCTGCTGGGCGATGATCCGGACGCCTTGCTGCGCGATTTGCAGGATCAATTTCCGCGTGCGCGCCTGCTGGGCGGCGATGCTGCCTTTGAACAACTGGTGGCGCGCGTGGTCGGCCTGGTCGAAGCGCCCGGCGTAGGCCTGGATTTGCCGCTGGATGTGCGTGGCACCGCCTTCCAGGAGCGCGTATGGCAGGCGCTGCGGCATATTCCCGCCGGCCAGACCGCCAGCTATGCGCAGATCGCCCAACAAATCGGCATGCCACGGGCGGTGCGTGCAGTGGCGCAGGCCTGCGCCTCCAATCCGTTGGCCATTGCCATTCCTTGCCACCGCGTGGTGCGCAGCGATGGCGGGCTGTCCGGCTATCGCTGGGGCGTGGAGCGCAAGCGCGAGCTGCTCAAGCGCGAAGGCGCGGCCTGAGTCATCGCGCCCGGTCGCGGATCATCCGCCTGGCGCACGCAAGGCCACAAGCGGGAGCGCGTGCGCATCATGGCGATGGGCTTGCATGTTACGTTCGCGTCCTCGCCAAACATGATGAGGACGGCATGCGTGCAGTCTGGTTGCGGACACTTCCCTTGCTCGGCTGCTTGTTGATGTCGCCAGCGCATGCCGCCAATGCGAACAGCGACAAGCTGGGCGAACGCGCCTGGGCAGCGGTGGATCCCTTCATCGGCACCGGCGGCGAAGGCCACACCTATCCCGGCGCCACTGTCCCCTTCGGCATGGTCCAGCTCAGCCCGGACACCCAGATCAAACCGCGCAAGGAAGCCTACGGCTGGGCCGCCGGCTACCGCTACGACGATCAGACCATCGTCGGCTTCTCGCATACGCACTTCTCCGGCACCGGCCACTCGGATCTGGGGGATGTGCTGCTGATGCCCATCAGCGGCGAAGTCAAGTTGGAACGTGGCGATGTCAAGCAGCCTGGCAGCGGCTACACCTCGCGCTACTCGCATACCAGCGAACAGGCGCAGCCGGGCTACTACGCGGTGACCCTGCAGGACTACGGCGTGCGCGCCGAGCTCACCGCCAGCGCGCGCGTGGGCTGGCATCGCTACGCCTTCCCGAAAGGCAAGCCGGCGCATGTGCTGATCGATCTGCGCACCAGCATGTACGACTATCCGGGCAAGGTGCAGTGGTCGCGCCTGCGCGTGCGCAGCGACGGCACAGTGACCGGTTTCCGCGAAACGCGCGGCTGGGCGCCGGGCCGGCAGTTGTACTTCGCCATGCGTTTCTCACGCCCGATCAGCGGCCAGCAACTGCACGACACCGAGCAGGACGTGGTCTACAAGGGCTTCCCGCCGCCGGGCGAGAAAGATCCGCGCCAGCGCGCACAGATCGAAGGACGCCAGCTGGTCGCCGCGTTTGATTTTGCCGAGGCGGCGGGCAAGGAACTGCTGGTCAAGGTGGCCATCTCGCCGGTCAGCGAGGACAACGCCATTGCCAATCTCGACGCCGAGGCGCCGGCGTGGGATTTCGACGGCGCACGTGCCGCCGCCAAGGCGCAATGGCAACAGGCGCTGTCGGCGATTGATGCGCAAGGCAGCGCCGAGCAGCAGCGCGCGTTCTACACCGCGCTGTATCACACCATGCTCGGGCCGACCTTGTTCATGGATCACGACGGCCGTTACCGCGGCCCCGACAACGCCGTGCATCAGGCGCAGGGCTTCACGCATTACTCCACGTTCTCGCTGTGGGACACCTACCGCGCGTTGCATCCACTGCTGACCCTGGTGCAGCCGGAGCAACGCAACAGCGACTTCGTCAATTCGCTGCTCGCCTCGCAACGCCAGAGTCCCTACGGCATGTTGCCGATCTGGGCCTTCCACGGCCAGGAAACCTGGTGCATGGTCGGCTACCACGCGGTGCCGGTGATCGCCGATGCCTACATGAAGGGCATCCGCGGCTTCGATGCGCAGCAAGCATTGGACGCCATGGTCGCCACCGCCAACTACGGACCCTACGACGGCATCGCCCAATACCGCGAGCTGGGCTACGTGCCGATCGATGAGGAAGGCGAAGCGGCGTCCAAGACCCTGGAGTACGCCTTTGATGACTGGACCATCGCGCGCATGGCGCAGGCGCTGGGCAACAAAGAGGTGGCCGCCGAGTTCGAGCGCCGCGCCGGCAACTGGCAGCACGCCTTCGACGCCAAAACCGGCTTCATGCGCGCGCGCAAGCGTGACGGCGCCTTCCGCGAGCCCTTCGATCCCACCGTCAGCGGCTACGGCAGCGACTACACCGAAGGCAACGCCTGGCAGTACTCCTGGTATGTGCCGCAGGACGTGGCCGGACTGGCGCGCGCGCACGGCGGCGAAGATGCGCTGCTGGCGCGGCTGGATCAGGTATTCGACGCCAAGGTCGATCCGAAGATCTTCGAGCACATGGAAGACATCACCGGCCTGATTGGCTGGTACGCACATGGCAACGAGCCCAGCCACCACGTGGCCTATCTGTACGCCTACGCTGGCCAGCCGTGGCGCAGCCAGGCGCGGCTGGCCGCGATCATGCGCAGCCAATACGCAGCGCGTCCGGATGGCCTGGCCGGCAATGATGATCTGGGCCAGATGTCGGCCTGGTACGTGTTCACCGCGCTGGGTTTCTATCCGGTCACCCCGGGCAGCAATCAGTACATCATCGGCCGGCCGTTCCTGCCGCGCGCGCAACTCAACCTGCCCAACGGCAAGCAGTTCAGCGTGATTGCCGAAGGCCTGGACGAGGCGCATACCTACATCGGCAGCGCCACGCTCAACGGCCAGCCGCTGAATCGCGCCTTCCTGCGTCACGAGGAAATCCTGGCCGGCGGCGAACTGCGCTTCCACATGCAGGCCGAGCCCAACAAGCAGTGGGGCACGGCCGAACGGCCTTACTCGATGAGCCGCTGAGACAGCGGCCCGGTTTGCGCCGCGCTCAGTGCGCGGCGCGCGCCAAAGTGCGCTCGACCGTGCGCAGGATCTCGGTCATCTGCAGCGGCTTGTGCACCACCGCCGAGATGGTGCCGCTGGGCAGGTCGTCGTGTGAGAGCGGATGGGCCGGATCTTCCAGGCTCACCACCGGCCCTTCAAAGCCGGCCTCACGCAGCGCCAGCAACAAGCTGACCGCCGACAGCAGCAGGATGTCGCTGTCCACGATCACCAGATCCGGCTGGCCGTCGGTATCGAGCAGGCGCAGCGCCATCGCGCCGTCGGAGGCCACCCAGGGCTCGTAGCCCTGGCTGCCCACCGCGGTGGCCAGCAACGACAAACGGGTGGTGTCGCCATCGACCAGCAGGATGCGCTGGCCGCGACCTTCCAGGAAGCTTTCGCTGGCCGGCTCTTCCATCACCGGCGTACGCACCGGCAGGGTCAGCACGAAACGGGTGCCCTGACCCAGTTCGCTCTCCACCAGGATGCGCCCATGCATGGCGTCAACGATGCGCTTGCACGACAGCAGGCCCAGGCCGGTGCCGTTGCGCTTGGTGGTGAAGAACGGGGTGAACAACTGCGCCTGCATCTGTGGGGTCATGCCGACGCCTTGATCGCTGACCTGCAGCACCACCTTGTCGCCCTGGCGCTGTGCCGACAGCGTCAGCTGACCCTCGCGGCCCTCCATCGCCTGGATGCCGTTGAGGCAGAGGTTGATCAGGCACTGCTGCAACTCGGTGAAGTTGCCTTCCACGGTCACGTCGTCATCGGGCAGCGTCACTTCCAGCTTGACCGATCGCGGCAGACTGCCTTGCAGCAACAGCTGCACGGCCTGGAACAACGACGCCAGCTTGATGGTCTCGCTCTGCTTGCGCGAGCCGCGCACGAACGACAGCATCGACTCGGCCATCTCATGGCCGCGCCGCCCACTCTCGGCGATCAACGCACCCAGCTTCAGGATCTTGGGGTCATCGCTGTAGCTGGCCAGCAGGTCCGGCACGATCAGCATGGGCTGCAGGATGTTGCGCAGGTCGTGGCTCAGGCCGGCGGCCAGCATCGCCAGCGCGTTCAGCCGTTGCGAGCGCATCAGCTCGTTCTCGGCACGCTCGCGTTCGCGCTCGTTGCGCGCCTCACGGATCGCGCGCGCCGCCGCCGCCGGCAGGCGCACGGTGTTGTGCTTGAGCACGTAGTCGTTGGCGCCCTGTTGCAACGCGGTCACCGCGGTGTCTTCGCCAATCGTGCCGGAGACGAAGATGAAAGGCAGCACCGGATCATGCTGGCGCAGCAGGGTCAGTGCCTGATGGCCGGAGAATCCGGGCAGATCCAGATCCGACAGCACCAAGTCGAAGGATGACTCCAACAGCGCCTCGCGCAGCTCGCCTTCGCTGTCCACGCGCACGAACACCGCCTCCAGGCCGGCATCAACCAATTGCAGGCTGATCAGCTCCGCGTCTTCTGGCGAGTCTTCCACCAGCAGAATGCGGACCGGTCCGAGGGGCGCTGCCGTCAGGGGCATGTTCAATCCTTGCCGGGGGTTTCGTTGATGACCGCCCAGAAGGTGCCCAGCGTCTTCACCGCCTGGAAAAACTGGTCGATGTCGACCGGCTTGACCACGTAGGCATTGACGCCCAGATCCCAGCTGCGCGCCAGATCGCTTTCCTCGCGCGAGGACGACAGGATCACCACCGGCATGGTCTTGAGCGAATCATGCGTACGGATCGAGTTGAGGACTTCCAGCCCGTCCATGCGCGGCATCTTGATGTCCAGCAGCAGCACCGCCGGCAGGCCTTCCGGGCGCTGTGCGTAGGCACCGCGGCGCAGCAGGTAGTCCATCGCTTCCACGCCGTCTTCCACGTGCACGATCGGATTGAGCAGGTTGGCTTCGCGCAGGGCGTCGATGGCCATTTCGGCGTCGGCGTGGCTGTCTTCGGCCAGCAGGATGGTGCGGTATTCGGTCATGGATGCGGTTCTCGCGGCAGGGGCGCTTCAAGCGCACTGGGAAGGAGGAAGTGGAAGGTGGCGCCCTGATCGGGCGTGGCCTCGGCCCAGATGCGGCCGCCATGGCGCGATAGTACCCGCCGCACGCTGGCCAGGCCGATGCCGGTGCCGGGAAAGTCGCTGGCCTTGTGCAGGCGCTGGAACACGCCGAACAGCTTGCTGGCGTATTCCATGTCGAAGCCGGCGCCGTTGTCGCGCACGAAGAAATGGTGGCTGCCGTCGTCAGTCAGTTCATGCCCGACTTCAATCAACGGGCGTTCGCGTTGGCTGCTGTACTTGACCGCATTGCCGAGCAGGTTCTGCCAGACCTGGCGCATCATGTTTTCGTCGGCCACCAGGATGGGCATGGGCGCGATCCGCCATTCCGGCCGCGGCGCACCGGCGTCGGCGGCGTTGGAATCGAGCATGGCGCGGGTCTCGGCCACCAGCGATTGCATATCCACCGCCTGCAGGCGCAGCGCGCTGCGACCCAGGCGCGAATACACCAGCAGATCGTCAATCAGCTGCGACATGCGCCGCGCCGAATTGCCGATCACCTCCAGATAGTGGCGGCTCTTGTCGTCGGCGGCCTCGCCCAGATGGCGGCCCAGCTTGTCGGAGAAGCCGGCGACGTGCCGCAACGGCGCGCGCAGGTCATGCGAGACCGAATAGCTGAAGGCCTCCAGCTCGCGGTTGACTTCCGAGACCTGCTCGACCTTGCCCTGCAGCTGGGTGTTCAAGTCGGCGATCTTGCGCTGCACCGCCTTCTGCACCGAGATGTCGCTGATGGTCATCAGCACCACGTGA
>Ga0160436_1000247_pt1 | contig 25644 bp, 22 predicted proteins | sample HID1973M_E0MG_FD_108264 | JGI IMG/M metagenome (GOLD analysis project Ga0160436, IMG submission 108264) | Enriched mosquito-associated microbial communities from UW Madison campus, WI, USA - HID1973M_E0 MG | ecosystem: Host-associated > Arthropoda: Insects > Digestive system > Unclassified ...
CGAGATGTTCTACAACCCGATCCGCCGGCACGGTTCCGCTGGCGGGGTGTCACCGGTAGAGTTCGAACGGCGCTACGCGCAACGCGGCAACTGAGTGTCTACGGAACCCTGGCCGGTCCATCCAACCGCCGAACCTCGTCAACGTCCATCCACGGCTCGTTGTTCAACGCCTTGGCGTAGACGCCAGCACGATCAGCAGCATTGCCACGCAGCAGAGCGTCAACGTTGTGTTCGGCGTAGTAGCGTTGGCGTGCGATGGGGCCAAGCATCTGCTGCGAGATAGCGGATTCCCATACCGTAATCCAGCGCGTCAAACTGAACTTGACGAAGTTCTCAGACAGCGAAGTGACGTTGTTGTACGACGCTTGTTCCAGCGAGCCAATCATGATCGGAGCCACGCGGAACATGCGGCATACTTCGGTAACGCTGAAGTTCATTGCTTCCAGCCACTGTGCATCGTCGTTACTCAGGCCCACGCTTTCCAGCTTCAGACCACGAACGCCCATGATGAGCGTCTTGCCGGCGTTGGTCGGCGATGCGTAGTTGTCCATAAGTCCACGCAGGCTGCGCAGTTCTTCGGTGGTCAGGTCGCGCTTGCTGTCGTTGTAGAGAACGGACGCCGGACGTGCGCCACGCCCGAAGCTGGCCGAACCATGCGTGCGCAGGGACAGCGACAGGCCCAGGGTTTCACGCGCAATGGCAATGCGGCTCTTGCCGACAATGCTGCCCGGCTCGGTACGGTCACGCAGGTGCAGCACTTCATCGGAAAGCAGACGCACAACGCCGCCCGCATCGTCGGTGTAGTCATAGCGGTAGCGGCCGCTGTCCAGCTTGACGATGGACACGCGGTTGGGCTGCATCGGGTGCAGAGCCACCACTTCGCCGGCACCGTTGGTCTCTTTCCGGGCGTAGCCGTTGCCGTTCAACAGAACACTGGCCGTCAAGCATTCGCGAAGCTCCATGCCCGATTGGTAGTCATTCGGCCTTTCGAGAACGCGGGAGAGCCAATGACCGTCCGCACGTTCCCGGCTGCCATCGTCGTTGCGCTTATAGGTGTGCAGCGGCAGGCACGCGGTGGATTCGCTCAATGCCTGCACGCAGGCGAAAACCGTGGAAATGGATTCAGCGGTTTTGGTGTCAACGTAAGCGCCGGCCGTGGTGTTCCCGCCAGGGCCGTTTGCCAGTGCATTCCACGACGGGTCTTCAGCGCGCGTCTCAAAGCGGCCGCGCAGCATGTCGAAAATTTTCATGATTACCTCACCGTTTCCAGCCAGTAGTGCAACAGGGAGCGCTGTGCTTCGGGGCACAAGCTGCGAAGGGTCACGGTCGTGTCGGCATAAGCCGGGTGGGCGCTCACGATGCTGATTTCGTGCAACTCCACTTCGTGCAACGTGCGCAAGTCGCCGGACCACGAGTCGCGCACCGCACGGAAGCCCATCGACACGCCGCCGATGTCGCCACGCTGCGCCAGTTCGCGGATGTCGTTGCCTACGCTGGTGTCCGGCAGCGTCAAGGTGTATTCCAGGCCCTGCGCCGTCTCGCGCAGCGCCAGCGTTCCGGACTTGGTGCGCCCCAGGACGCGCGTCGGGTCATGATCGGCCAGTGCCAGGATGTCGCGCTGTTCGGACAGCGTGCGAGTGAACGCACCGGCTGCGATCACTTCGCGAAAGTCATTGATGCGGGTTTCAGCGCAATAGGGAGCGGCCACGCCAATAAGCTGCCGGCCTTCCACCTTCGCGCCGTGCGCGTAGCGTTTTTCAATGGTCATGGGGCGTCTCCAATGACTCACCCCGCCACTAGGACGGGGTGAGCGTTGCGGGCGGTTAGGAAGCGATGACGAAGGCTTCTTCGTGCCTGACCGCGACATCGACGGTCGAGAAGGCCCGGATGAGGACGCCGCCACGGCGGTACGCAGACTCCGCGAACGGGTTGACCAGGATTTCCACGGCATCGCCCCACTGGCCCAGCAGAATCTGCGACCAGTCACCCAGGATGGCGATGCCGCCAGCGACCGCATTGCTGGACGCCGCCGGCAGGTCGCCGATCTTGTCACCCGTGGCGATGTAGCCCGGCAGGCCCGCTTCCTTCAGCGTGCCGCGCAGCGTGGTCATCACGCCCGGCGACGTGTACCAACCGGTCGGGGTGACGTTGACCGCTGCCAGCTGCTGTTCGATGGCAAGCACGTCCTGCCAGGTGGTCGGCATGTCGGCCGTCTGCACGTCACCGCTGGCACCCGTGCGGGCGGTCAGGCCCTTGGGGATCGCGCCGACGCCGGAGCCGGAAATGATCGCCGCATCCACGGCAGCCGCGATGGCGAACGACAGCTGTTCGCGGGCGATGTCTTCGATAGCAGGCGAGGACTGTTGCAGCATCTGGCGGGACATTTCGGAAATGCCACCCACGTGACGCGGCGAGAGCGTCACGGACTCGAAGTCCATGTCCGATTCCGGCAGCGCCTGACCTTCGGCCACCCAGCCCACGGACAGGCCAGCGCCCGCCTTCGGGATGGACACGTTGCCGGTCAGGCCCGGCAGAGTGCGCACGCCCAGCTTGCGGACCAGCAGCGAGTTGCGCAGCGGGCCGATGTACAGGTCAGCGCGATGCGCGGTGCCGACCAGTTCCGGCGAGCCGGCCACGGTGTTGGCGCGCGTCTCAAACGCCGACAGCGGGACCAGGATGCCGCCATGCTTCGGGGCACCATTGCGGCGCTCCAACTCGGCATGCATTTCGGCTTCCGCGCCGGTCAGCGCGCGGCCTTCGCTGGCGGCACGCAGCACGGCCAGCAGGCTGACACGCTGTTCCAGCGAATTGCGGGTGTCACCGTTGCCGGTGACGACGGTCACGCCAGCAGCGCGGCGTTCGGCATCGTCAACGAACTGCTGGCGGGATTCGGCCGCTTCCAGGTCGGTGATTTCCGCCTTCAGCGCGTCGAACTTGGATGCCTCATCGGCGTTGAGGTTGCGATTCTCTTTGGTGGCGTTGTCGATCAGCGCGCGCTGTTCGGCAACTTTCGCGGCCTTCTTCTGCCGCAGTGCTTGGATGGTCATAGCTATGTCTCCGGGAGGTTGTTTGGGAATTCCCGGTTGCTCATAGAACATGACCGTTGCGGTATTAAAAGCAATCTTTCTGGCGACTCGTGGCGACCCCCTGGCGATAGTTGCGGTAGTTGTGGCGTGGGTCGTAAGTGCGCGAACTCAGTAGCCGGTCGAGTCCACGACGATGTACTGCGCGGCGGTGTCATCCATCGTAGGGCTGGGCACTACCTGCAACGGGCCGGACCAACTGTCGGCCCACTCCGGCGTGTACCAGCCGGCGATGACCTGGCTGCCGCTAACGTAGGCCCGAGATTGGATGAAGCGGCGGCGGTAGTTGTACCAGCCGGGAGGGCTGCCAGGATCGTTGCGCACTTGCTGCTCCACTATCACGCCGCGCTTGACCATGATGACAGCGTATTCCCGCCCGCTGGCGTAGCTCTTTGTGACGGTCCCGGATGTCGGCCCGGCGAACACGTCCACCACGCGTGCGTACTTCAGCATCGCATCGAAGGTGCATTCGCCCGCAGCGTTGAAAATCTGCAAGCCATGCGTGGCACCGCTGGGAATGGGAACGTCGAAGCGCCACCATTTGTACGTTGCGCCTCCGAGGTCGCTGTACTTGAAGGCCAGCATGCCGGTGCCGGGCACCGCGGGCGGGCCGGCCTGCGTGCCTTGTTCGCGAAGGGCCAAATTCCGGTACGTCTCGTCAATCTGGACGGTACCGGCGCTGTTGATGATCTGTATTCCGGCGGGCATGTCAGTACACCGATATGTTGAGTTGAACACTGCGACGATCAGAAGCGGGCGCACTGCTGAAAGACCACGAAACCGTCGTGCCGCTGCTGGTAACCTGGGAAGTCACGCCGTCGCTGGGAACGTTGGTGGCGACACCGACCACAGTTCCCTGCACGGCACCAGGAACGCTCACGCTCCCGTCCGATGTTCCCGTGACCACGCTGGTCAGGGTGCGCAGCAGACGGCTGTCCACGCCGATCTGAAGCGATCCGTCTGCGCCGTAGATTTCAATGCCACTAGTCATTGGTGAATCCTCCTACGTTGATGAAATGTGCGTTGGTCACGCCAGCGGGTCGGAGATCGGAGGTCGGAGGTCGTTTCAGCCGGCCTTAGCCAAAAGCACCCATACACGGCCGTACCTCAAACCACCTCAAACCTTCTATTTCTTCTTTACCACATACTTCTATCTCCGACCTCCGACCTTTAACGAGAAAAGCCTTGTGCTATATGGGTTTCGCCGGGTCGGAGTTCAGGTCGGAGATAGACAACTCCGACCGGATTTCCTCGTTGGTGAGTTCAACGCCATTGCGCAGCCACACGGTGCAGGCCGTGGAGTTCCACTTCACGTCGCGTTCCAGCTTGCTAAACCCCATGCGCGTGTACATGTGGTGCAGCGCCTTGCCCTGCGGCATGGCGAAGCTGTCGAAGCGGGCGCGGGCTTCCAGCAGACGGGCAAGGTGAGCACTAGAGAACACACGCGCGGTCACGCCGTGGGCACCCTGCGCGATGATGGCTTTGGCAACGCTCTCGGCCTCATCCTCGCCGGAGGACATCATGCGGCGCTTCTCCGGCGTCATCATGGCGCTGCCGTTGATGTCGAAGCTGTCAGGAATGGGGAAGCTCAGGAACCACGCACGCAGTTCACCAGCGCAGTGATTCTTGGCGTGGTCAATGGCATCCGTGCGAGCCTTCCACCCAGCCGCATCCAAGCCGCAGTAGGCGAGCATCCCTGCCATGTCCGCCCAAGGCGTAAAGATGACGAACCAACGGCGGTCGGTCGGTTCGAGAGGCAGGGCGTCGTTGTGATTGGTGTTCGCCCAATGATTGGTGCAGTTCCACGCCTGATACGGCCGCGCACCCTTGGGGTTGATGTCCACGATGTTGTTGCTGATGAATTCCTTCATCGCGTTGTAAAGCTGGTGCCGCAGCTTTCCGGTCAACATGATTTCTTCGATGACGTTGACCGCGCCGCGAACCGCCCAATCGGTGAACCCACCGCTGTTGGCAATGTTGCTGTTGCTGGTGGTGCTGACGTTGCGGTAGCCCATGACCGCGCGCAGCACAGCAGCAGTCAGCGTCTTTCCGTCACCGTGGATGCCCTTCAGGATCGGCGACCAGCGAATCTTCACGCCAGGGCGCTGCACGTTGTGGGCCATCCAGTACAGCAGGTTCAAGTAAACGTCGTCGCGGCGACCGCACATGTCGTACAGCAGCGCCTGGAATGCGGTGATGCCGGCCCAGCCCTGCGGGGTGTACAACGGCGCGACGGCCGGCAGACTGGTAGGCGAATAGCTGTTGGCGTACTTCGCGCCATCCCATTCGTAAATCGGTCCACAGTCCGGGCGATAGCCAATCTCGTCAACTTTCGGCATGCCCCAAAAGTGCAGGCAGCGCTCGGCCGCGTTGTCGCGCTTGCCGTTACTGTTGACGGGCATCTTCTCGCCATAGATGGCCTGGAAGCCGATCATGTCCATCGACTTGCCGTTGTCCGTGTTGTAAAAGCGGTTGCCGTTGGCGACGAAACAGTACGGCCTGGCCCAATCAGGCATCGCGTCAGGATCGACGGTGGCGCGCGGCAGCGCAGGCGGGAACAGCAGCGCCCGGAGGTCAGCGCGCGAGATAGGCGCGCCGGAGAACTTCAGCTTGTGTTCGATGGCCTGCACGATCTGCCCGTGAAAGACACGCGGCAGGCCACGATCCCTGATGCTGGGAATCACTTCGTTGTGCAGTTCCACGCTGTCGCCGCATGCCGCGATCCAGTCCAGGATTTCGCGCACGTCGGCGGCGGTTTCTTCAGAAATGACAGGCGCGCGCGAGACGGTCGCCAATGACGTATTCAAGGTGTACCCCTGTTGTGATCCGCGTAAAGGTCCAGCCTGCCAAGGTGTCGGGGCGCGGATGAGATGCTGGGGCGTTACTTGCGAGGCGGAACGTACATGGTCACCAGGGACCACATGCCGTGGAAATGCTCGGCGCGTTCCTGGGGGTCATCGCACAAGGTGCCGTGAACAAACAACGCGCGGGCTGCGGTCAATTCGCGCGGCTCATCCGCCAGCACTTCCAGCGGCGTATCGAACCAATGCAGCGACGCGTTGTGCCAGCACGCCAGGACATCGGCGCGGCTAGCCTTCGGATACTCACGGCACAAGCTGTCAATCACGCGGGGATCAGGCTGCGGGCGCATTGTCCACCCCCGGATAGAAAGGCCGGCACAGCGTGTTGATGTTGCGCCGGTAGATGCGCCGATAGTGGTCGTTCGGCACCAGCCCATACAGCGCGAACAGCGTGGCCACAGCCTCACGCTCACGCGTGGGCAGCTTGTCCAGGCGGTCAGCGTAGGCGATGCCACCCTCGACCCAGCGGGCGATTTCGCCGGCCTGTGCGTGCGGCAGCAGGATGCGGATGCGGTTATGGATGTCCATTAATGCAAGTCCCTCCGCGCCAGCCATGCGTTGTAGGTGCGCGTGGCCTCTGCGTCGTGACGCGCGTAGGTGTCGGCGTCGCCCGACTCCATGCCTTCCAGGTACAGCAGGGCCACGGCCTTTGCCTCATCGGGAGCGTCGTTGCCCGGCACCAGTTGGAACATCGCCGATACCTTCACGACGATTTGGCCCAGGATGAACATGCGGCGGTGGGAGGCGGACGGCCAATGGTCCGACATGAAGTCCGCCACGCGCGGCAGAAAGAGTTGTTCAATCATGGCTTAGGCCCTCCGGCGCTGGCGGGCGCGTTCGGCCTGTGCACGCTCAGGCGTGCGGCGTTCGGAGAGGTCGCGCGCCATATAGCGAACCGGACGGCCCGCGTTGCTCTCAGAAGCGAGGAAGTCCACCCACCGCTGCACGGCTGCGGGGGTGGCATACCGCTTGCGGCCAACGCATACCGTCGCAAGGTCGCCACACGCAATGGCCCTGTCGCAGTTCGACAGGCTCTGCCCGGTGATCGCCGGCAATTCCAGCCGGCTGTACATGAGTTTGCTGGTCATCTTGTACCCCTTCGCGACTCGTCGCACTGCGCGACGTGATGGGGTGCATGCTGAAACCTAGAGTCTCCGGTGTGTTCCTGGAAACCTTTGAGTTATCAGGAATCGGAGGGGAACCATTTGTAGTAGGTGTCCACGCCGATACCGTTGCGCTCGCAGAGAATGCGAATGGACGTGCCTTTCTTGGCGTTGGTTTCGTGAATGCTCCAGACCATAGCCATGGTGCGAGCGAAATCAAGGATTGCTTCGTTTCTCTCACTGAGAGTCATGGGCGGAATTTCGTCAAGATCAATGACGCCACCCGAGATGGGAGAGAGCTTCTTTGGTCTGCCCATCTTCTTCGGCTTAGGGGTGATGAAGGCATCCGCAAGAGCGTCAACCATTCCGCGCAGCAGTTCAGTGTCAGATGAGCGTGCAGCAATTGATTTGACGCGTTCTGCGGTTGCCACGGTGTGGCCTTGATCCAGCCGCCGCCGGATGTCGGCCAGTATCTGCTCATTCGTCGGCTTGCTAAGCATCATCATGCCTTTACCCCCAATTTTGCGACCGCATCGGCCAGCTTGTCCGGCGCAAGATGCGCATAGCGCAGCGTCATGCGAATGTCGGAATGCCCAAGCAGTTCGCGAACCGTGTTCAAGTCCACGCCGGCCATAACCAGCCGGGACGCGAAGGTGTGTCGCAAGTCGTGGAAGCGAAAGTCGGTCAACTTGGCATCGGTACAGATTTCTTCCCAGCTTGAGTTGATGTTGTCCATACGCCCACCCGTCTTAGGTGACGGGAAAACAAGCCGCGCGCCCTTGTCGGCCTGTTTCTTCCAGCGCGTCAGCGCATCCAGGGCTTCGGCATTCAACGGCAGGTGACGTGCCTTGCGAGACTTGGCATTGCCTACCGTGATGGTCAGTAGCTTGGCCGGTAGGTTCACGCTGGCCCATTCCAAGCCCAGCAGTTCCCCACGCCTCATGCCCGTGTTCAATGCCACAAGCACCATCGGCAGCAAGTAGTCGGTAAAGCTACCCGCCGGCCAAACGGGGTGCCCCTTGCTGCCACGTTCGGCGTGCCACGCGTTGTGCCGCTCCCGGCTGGCCCGGCGCTCACTCTCGCGGGCTGTCAGCGCGCCCCTAAGTGCCTTTTCCTCATCGGCAGTCAGGTATCGCACGCGACTGTCGTCTGCACCTTTCGCCTGCTTGACGGTTTTCAGGGGATGCGTGTCGAGCATTCCCCAATCAACGGCACGGGACAGGGCGCCACGGATGCGGGACAGGTCGCGGTTGACGGTCGCCGGTTTGATCTTGGCTTTCAGGCGTGCCGACTTGATCCGTTCGAAGTCGAAGGCAGACAGGCTGCGCAGGTCACGGTCGTACAGGTCACCAAAGCAGGCTTTGAGTGCGTCAATCGTTGCCCGGCCGGATTTCTGATTGGCCTTGGCCCAAGCGGCATAGTGGTCGGCGATGAACACGCCAAGCGTTATCGGCTTTTCCGCCGCCGGCTTGTTGGCTTCAATGACTGCCAGGGGAGCGCCGTGCTGGTCGGCTTCCGCCAGCTTTGCCAGCGCCTTGCGGCGAGCCATGTCCAGCGTGACCACGGGCCATTTGCCCAAGGCGAGGTCGCGGTTGCGCGCCCAGGTGACATTCCACGACTTGACGCCGGACGGCAGTACCCGGAGACACAGCCCCGGTACCTTTGCATCATGCAGTCGATAGGCCTTGGCCTCCGGCTTTGCTGCTTTGATCTCGTTCTCTGTCAACGCCACACGCGTCATCGCCGCCTCCGTGCCAGCACCGTGCCAGCAATGGAATCATACATGCGACTCGTCGCAAAGCGTCGTATTGTTGTAAATCAATGACATAGGTCGTATGCCATTGACCCGAAAGAGGTAAATATCGCGTTGACATGGTAGGGGTCACATGTTCGAACCCTGTACCGCCCACCATCCAAGTACCTGGGGCGCCAGTGGAAAGGATGGAGATCAGCAAAGCCGGCCGTGAGGTCGGCTTTTTTGCTTTCTGCACCTGTCGCGTGCGGGGAAGGGGCGATCCATCGCCTTTGCGGGTGCCGGCGAATGCAGGGGCGCCGGTCAGTCGTGATTGACCGCCTGCCGCAGCAGCTTGAGCTCGCCCTGCGCATCGCGCTGCCACAGATTCAGGCTCTTGCCGCGCACCACGCCGTGGTCGTTGCCGGCGCGCCAGGCGACGCGATAGAAGCCCTCTTCCAGGACGACGTCATGCCCCTGCAGGGGGCGGATCGCGCCGCGCTCCAGGTGCAGTGCCTCGATCGCCACTTCGCCCGGCTGCTCGTGCGCGAGGAAGTAGTCGCGGATCTGGGTTATCCCGATGCGCATGGGCGAGTAGTAGGGCAGGTAGATCGCGTCGGGCAGGAAAAGCGCCGCGTGGTCGCTGCCCCGCCGCTCGGTGACCAGTTGCCCGATGAGCGCATTGCGGGCGGCGACTTCGGCGGCGAGCGAAGGATCGGGTGCGTCTGGCGAGGCACGCGGAGACGATGGCAGGTCGATTGCCGGCAAGGCCGTGCGTTCGAATGGTGAATCGGCGCCCCAGAGTTCGCAGACCAGCCTCGGCGTATCCGTGCGCAGGTCCCACAGGGCCATGAACTTGCCTCGAAATTCCCGTCCCGGCGATGTCGCCACCGCGAGCACGAGCCGGTAGGTGCCGGTCTGCACGGCGTGCCCGTCGTACTCCAGGATGTTCTGCGACATGCGGTGGTAGTCGGTGACGCGCGCGGCCTTGAACAGCGCGGCATAGTAGGCGCCGATGGCCGGCGCGCCTCGCCTTGCGGTGGCGTGCTCGGGCATCAGCACGGCGTCGTCGACGTAGCGGGACTGCAGGGCGATTGCATCCGCCGCCAGCCAGTCGCGGCTGATCCCGGCATTGGCGCGTGCCAGGCGCCGTTCGATGCGCGCCTCGTCGGTCGCGTGGGCAAGGCAGGGGACGGCGAACAGAATGAGCAGAAGCCACTTCATGGTGGGCCTCGCGTCACGGGCGGCGGCGGGGATGCCGTCGGGCACAGCGTAGGAGATCCGGCGCTTCGTTGCTTTGCCTGCTTGCCCGGGAAGGACACCACTTCTCCATCACCTGCACATTCATGCCGGGGGCGCCACGTTCACTCCCGGTGCGCGGTCGCCGTGCTATTGCTCGGCCGTCGCCCGCGATCGGAGCACGTCATGCGCCTGCTGCACCTGTCCTTCATGATGGCCCTGCCCATGGCGTCCTGCATCGGCCTGGTCGCCTGCCAACGCTCCGCCGAACCGGAGGCGGTCGCGCCCGCGCCCGCGGCCAGCACCGTGCCCGCATCGCCGGCGTCGCCGGCGCCGATGCCCGCCTTCACCTGGCCCAGCTCGCTGCAGCCGTTCGGCGAGGGCTATCCGAATCCTGGTGATCCCTGTCGCCGCATCGGCGAATCCCCCGCGGTGGCCGACCTGCTCGACCACACCCGCGTGCTGGTCGGCTGCCCCGGTCGCGCCGACGAAGCGGCCGCCGCTGCGCTGCTCGCCGACGGGCAGGGCAAGGCGCTGGCCTACCTCGATGGCGTGACCCTGATCGCGGTCCCGCCGAACGCTGCGATGTGATGCCTGCCCCCTTGCAAAGCCGCGTTCGGGCTTGAATACGTATGCAGCCAGCCCCCGCCGCCAGGGTCCGACGCTAAGCTAGCCGGGTTCGTCTGGGCACCGTTTCAAGCTGCCCGCAAAGCCCGGAGGGGGGCTCGATGTCGAAGACTCCATGGTGGCGGGGAGCCGTCATCTATCAGATCTATCCGCGCAGCTTCCTGGATGCGAGCGGTGATGGCGTAGGCGACCTGCCCGGCATCATCGAGCGCCTGGACTACATCGCGGCACTGGGCGTGGATGCGATCTGGATCTCGCCGTTCTTCAAGTCGCCGATGGCCGATTTCGGTTATGACATCGCCGACTACCGCGATGTCGACCCGCTGTTCGGCACGCTCGACGACTTCGATCGCCTGCTGGCCAGGGCGCATGCGCTGGGCCTGAAGGTGATGATCGACCAGGTGCTCAGCCATACCTCGATGGAGCACGCCTGGTTCCGCGAAAGCCGGCACAGCCGCGACAACGCCAAGGCCGACTGGTACGTGTGGGCCGATGCGCGCGAGGACGGCACCGCGCCGAACAACTGGATGTCGCTGTTCGGCGGCGTGGCCTGGCAGTGGGAGCCGCGGCGCGAGCAGTACTTCCTGCACAACTTCCTGGCCAGCCAGCCGGACCTGAACTTCCATAACCCGGAAGTCCAGCAGGCCACGCTGGAAAACGTGAAGTTCTGGCTGGACAAGGGCGTGGATGGCTTCCGCCTGGATGCGATCAACTTCTGCTTCCATGATCCATTGCTGCGCGACAACCCGCCCAAGCCGGCGGACAAGCGCGTCGGCCGCGGCTTCAGCCCGGACAACCCGTACGCCTACCAGTACCACTACTACAACAACACGCAGCCGGAGAACCTGGCCTTCCTGGAGCGCCTGCGCGCGCTGCTGGACCAATACCCCGGCGCGGTGAGCCTGGGCGAGATCTCCTCGGAGGATTCGCTGGCGACCACCGCCGAGTACACCACTGCCGGCCGGCTGCACATGGGCTACAGCTTCGAGCTGCTGGTGGATGACTTCAGCGCCGCCTACATCCGCGACACGGTGTCGCGCCTGGAAGCGGTGATGACCGAAGGCTGGCCGTGCTGGGCGATTTCCAACCACGACGTGGAGCGTGCGGTGACGCGCTGGGGCGGCCATCCGGCCAACCCGCGCCTGGCGCGCCTGCTGGTGGCGATGCTGTGCTCGCTGCGTGGCTCGATCTGCCTGTACCAGGGCGAGGAACTCGGCCTGGGGGAGGTCGAAGTGGCTTTCGAGGACCTGCGTGATCCGTACGGCATCACCTTCTGGCCGAACTTCAAGGGCCGCGATGGCTGCCGCACGCCGATGCCGTGGAACGACGGGCCGCAGGCCGGCTTCAGCGTCGCGCGGCCGTGGCTGCCGATTCCGCCCGAGCACGTCCAGCGTTCGGTCGCCGCGCAGGCGCACGACCCGCATTCGGTGCTGGGCGCGTTCCGCGCGTTCCTGGCCTGGCGCCGCGATGAGCCGGTGCTGCAGCACGGGGATATCCGCTTCTTCGACACCGAAGAGCCGGTGCTGATGTTCGAAAGGTGCCTGGCGGGCGAGACGATGCTGCTGGCGTTCAATCTCTCTCCTGCGCCCGCGCAGCTCGTGCTGCCCGCCGGCACCTGGACGGATGTGGCGGTTCCCGGCCCGGACGTTGGCGCGGCGAAGGACGGCATCGTCCAGCTTCCGGGCCATGCGATGTACTGCGCGCGAAGCCGCTAGGCCACGCGCGCCAGCGCGCTGGTCCACCAGGTGGTCCAGCGCGTTCCCCCATCCAGCGACAGTGCCTGCTCGTGCCGTGCCGAATCCGGCCCGGTCGCCCACCACGAGGTGCGCGTGCGCACGCGACGCGCGGCGACCTGTTCCTCGCCTTCGAAGCGGATGCCGCCGGCCGCCGCGGCGCCACGCTGCGGTGCGCCGATCCGCGTGGGCTGGCGCAGGTCCAGGTGCCAGGCCAGCCACCGGCCTGGGCCTGGTTCGAACGTGTGCAGGCGCACGCTGTATTCGTCCCCCGCGTGCGGGTGCATCGTGATGTCGGCGACGCCGGCGTGGCCGCCGAGCACGGGCCAGTGGGTGAGCGTGCCATCGAAGGTTTCCCAGTCGTCGCGGCCGGAGAAGGGGTCGCGCAGGCGGCGGTGCCGCACCTGCCAGCGACCATGCAGGAAATCCCAGTCGCGCGGTGCATCGGCCAGGGCCGGCAGGATCGTCGGCAGTGGCGCGGTGCGGGTGAACCAGTTGCGCCAGTTCACTTCCCACGAACGGCCCTGGTCGGCGGAGAACGCCTGTTCCCACCACGGCTCGTTGCCGTGGATCGCGCGCCAGGTGAAGCGCATCACGATCGGTTGCCCGCGCAGGGTATCGTTCCCCGAGAACACGCCGGTATCGCCCTGGAAGCGGCCACGCACCGGCGGGTCGATGCGGCCCGGGTCGCGTCCGTCGAGCCACCAGATCGCCCAGGTACCGGAGGCGGCATCCCATGCACGCAGGCTGACGCCGCGGTAGCTGCCGGCCGGGAGTTCGACGAGGTTGTCGTCAAGGTTGCCCAGCCCGCCCAGGGTCGGCCACGCCGCGCTGCGGCCGCCGAACGCCTCCCAGTCGTGGCTGTCGAGCAGGCGCTCGCGCAGGCGGCGGTGGCGCACGTTCCAGCTGCCGGTAAGCCAGGCCCAGTCGCGGGCCCGCGCCTGCCGCCCGGGGTCCGTCGTGGCGGCCGGCAGCGGCCAGGCACCCAGGCCGGCGAGGGCGCAGCCGATGGCCGAATACTGCAGTAAACGACGTCTGTGCATGGCGATGCTCCACGCGGCGAGGGTTGCATGGTGCCCTTCGCGTGGCCGGGGTTACCATCCAGCTTTCGGTCAGCAGGCCAAGCCAGCTTGAGGGTCGGCGTCCCTCCCATGCCGTCGTTGGTGGCGATCCGGGCCTTCGAGTCGGCGGCCCGGCTGGGCAGTTTCGCGCGTGCCGCCCAGGAGCTGGATATCACCGCCGCCAACGTGAGCTACCACGTGCAGCGCCTGGAGGCGGAGCTGGGGCTATGCCTGTTCATCCGGCACCCGCAGCACGTGGAGCTGACGGTGCCCGGCCGGGTGATGGCCGAGGAAGCCACGCGTGCCTTCGCCGCCTTGCGCGCCAGCTTCATCCGGGCCGCCGATGCCGAGCTCACCCGGCTCAGCATCACCGCGCTGCCGAGCCTGGGGACAAGTTGGCTGACGCCGCGGCTCGGGAATTTCCGTGCGCAGCATCCGCATCTGTCGCTGGCGCTGGACCTGTCGCCCGAGCCGCAGGACCTGGGCACGGGGCGTTTCGACGCGGCGATCCGCAACGGCCACGGGCATTGGCCGGGCGTGCATGCGGTCGAGCTGTTTCCCAGCATCTTCCTGCCCCTGTGCGCGCCGTCGCTGCGGCGTGCGGCCATGGCGATCGAGGACCCGGCCCTGCCGCTGGGCGTACCGTTGCTGGGCCGGCCGGACTGGTGGCGGTTGTGGTACCGCGCCCGTGGCTATCCGCAGGCGGACCTGTCGGGGAGGTTCGGCACGCGCTTGTCGGCGGAGTACCTCGACATCGCAGCCGCGGTGGCCGGGCACGGCATCGCGATCGGTTCACCGCTGCTGTTCGAACAGGAACTGCGTACCGGCGCACTGGTGCCGGCGCACACTTTCGTCGCCTCGGACGGGCGTTCCTTCTGGTTTGCCGTGCCCGTGGGCAAGAGCCACCAGGACAAGATCGTCCGCTTCCGCGAGTGGGTGCGTGCCGAAGCGGTGCAGTCGTGCCGCGCGGCGCGGCCATACCTGTCGCGCGTGGTCTGTTGTCCGCCCGCGGCCGGGGACTGAAGCGCGGGTCCGGCAGGCGCGAGGCAAAAAAAAGCCCGCTGCCGAAGCAGCGGGCTTCCAGACCCTGGGGGGATCAGAACTTGTAGGTCACGCCCATCAGGTAGGTGCGACCCCACTCGATGTACTCGAGCGGACGATCCTTCGTCCCGGCGTAGGTGCGGTACGGCGAGTTGGTGAGGTTGCTGACCTGCAGCAGGATGCTCAGGCCTTCCAGCGAATCCCCGAAGCTGTAGCTGACCTGCGCATCGGTGATGCTCTCGCCGACCACGTAGCGCAGCGTGCGGTTGCCGTTGAAGTTGCCGATCTCGCCGATGAAGTCCGAGCGGCGACGCTGGCTCACGCGGGCCTCGAAGCCCTTGTTCTCGTAGTAGGCGGTGAAGTTGTAAACGCGGTCCGACAGGCCTGGCAGCGAGATCGGATCGCTACCCACGCTGGAGGCGCTTTCCGGATCGAGGATCTTGATGCTGCTGTCGTTGAACGTCGCGCTGGCCTGCACGCCGAAACCCTGCAGCGGCGACCACAGCATGTCCAGCGGCAGCGAAGCGGTCAGCTCCAGGCCCTTGAGGTTGCCACCCTTGTTGTTCTCCGGGCCGGTGAAGGTGCCGATGGTCTGCGCCGGCGGCTGGCCCGGCTGCGGGACGTAGCCGGCCACCAGGTCGGTGAAGTCGTAGTCGTCGCGGGTCTGGGTGTAGATGTAGCTCTTCAGGTCCTTGTAGAAGATCGCGGCGGCCACGTAGGCCTTCTCGCCGAAGTACTTCTCGTACGACAGGTCCAGGGCGTTGGCGCGCCACGGGTCGAGCTCGGGGTTGCCGCCGCTGGCGCCGGGCTTGCCGGTGGTGGCGTCCACGCCGAAGTCGATGCCGGCGCGCAGCTGGTCCACGCGGGCGCGGGCGAGCTGCTTGGCCGCGGCGAAGCGCAGCGTCTGGTCGTGCGGGAACAGGAACACCAGGTTCATGCTCGGCAGCCAGTCGGTGTACTTCTTGCCGCCCTCGATGGGCTGCACTTCCTGGCCGGCCGGGCGGGTGGAGTCCCAGTAGTTCGAGGTGGAGGACTGGTCGGTGCGCTGCATCTGCACGCCGAAGTTGCCGCGCAGGCTCACCGAGTCGCTGAGCTCGCTGTCCAGGTTCGCCCGCAGCCAGGCGGTGGTGATCTTCTCCTCGACCGTCCAGGCCTTGGGGATCAGGTAGGACAGGTCGTCCACCGGATCGAAGGTCATGTAGCGGTCGACCGCCGCCGGCACGTTCCAGGACGGGATGAAGCCGACGCCGGCAAAGCCCAGGTTGACCGGCGAGTACTGCAGGTCGGCGGCGATCGTGGTGTCGCCCTGCGCGCCGAGGTTGATGTTGCCTTCCGGCTGGGTCTTGTCCTTGCTGCGGTCGGCGTAGTTGGCGCCAACGTCCAGGTCGGAGATCCAGCTGACCGCGTCGGACATCGGGAAGCTTGCCTGCAGGCGCGCGCCCTTGAGCTCGTCCTCCACCGAAGGCACCTTGCCGTAGCCGGAGCCATAGATGGTGTTGGTCAGGAACAATGCGTCGGGGTTGGAGTAATCGCGACCCGGTACCAGCTGCGAGAAATCGTTGCTGTGGTAGGTGAGGGTGACGTCATCCAGCTGCGGCATCGGCGCCAGCTGGGTGTTGTTCTCCAGGTTCAGTTCCTTGCGGGTGGCCTTGGAGTAGTTCAGGTCGGCGTTGACGCGGATGCCGGAAGCGAAGGTGAATTCGTTGTTCCAGCCATAGACGTCGATCTTGTCCTCGCGCTTGTTGTACATGCCGCGCACGAGCGGATAGACGTTGTTGGCCACGCCGCCGGTGAAGGTGTCGTTGCCGTTGACCTGCGGATTGGTGACCACGAAAGTCGGGCTGTAGCCACCGTTCCAGCCGCTGAGGTTGACCTCGAACTGGTTGGCGGTGTCGATCTGTTCGGCCTCGGTATGGAAGGCGTCGATCGTGCTGGTCCAGGCGTTGGACGGACGGAACTGCAGGGTCGCCATCACCGCGTCGCGCTTGGCGTTGCCGGTGCGGCGCAGGGCCTTGATGCCGTCGGAGTAGTAGGTGCCGGCCGGGACGTCGGGGCGGTAGCCCTGGTCGGTGTTCTCGGTCGACCACGGCTCGTACAGGCCGACCTGGTTCTCCTGGATCGGGGTGTCGGTGTGGGCGTAACCGATCGACAGGCCGACCTTGCCGTCCGCGTACTGGTCGATGTAGCTGGCGTTGAAGCGGTTGCCGTTGGGGTCGACGTTGGCCGCCTTGCCCAGCGAATTGTTCTGGAAGTGGCCGCCGACGGTGATCACGCGTTCGCTGAAGCTCAGCGGACGCACGGTCTGCATGTCGATGGTGCCCGACAGGCCCTGGCCGACCAGCGCCGCATCCGGGGTCTTGTACACGGTCACGCCGTTCATCAGCTCGGCCGGGTACTGGTCGAACTCGACGCTGCGGTTGTCGCCGGTGCTGACGACCTCGCGGCCGTTGAGCAGGGTGGTGGCGAAGTCGGGCGACAGGCCGCGGATGCTGATCACCTGGGCGCGGCCGGCGACGCGCTGGGCCGACAGGCCCGGCAGGCGGGCCAGCGATTCGGCGATGGAGATGTCCGGCAGCTTGCCGATGTCCTCGGCCGAGATCGCCTCGACCACCGAGGTGGCGTCGCGCTTGACCGCGATGGCGCTCTCGATGCCGCGGCGGATGCCGGTGACCTCGACGGTGTCGAGGTTGGTGACTTCGTCGCTGCTCTGCGGCTTGGTGGTGTCGGCGGTGGCCGGATCCGCGGACTGCGCCGAGGCCAGCATCGGCATCATGGCGGCGGCCAGCGCGATACTCAGCGCGCTGTGCTTGTGGTTCAACATTTTCCCCTCCCAGGCAATGTTGTCATTCGAATTGTGTCGCCCCATGTCGTGGGACGCGTCGCAACCAGGACGGTGCGCGACTGTCGGTAATGGTAGGCAGTGCGTGCAAGCTGTGAATCACCCTGCATACGTATTCAATGCAGGTCATGCCGTTGGAATCGATTCCAGAAGGCGTTTTTGCCGCCAGGACGAAAGCGCGCCAGCTCACTGCATCGGCGTGAACCGCACCGCTTCGCCGCCGCCCGGTGCCAGCTTCAGCTGCAGGATGTCGCCTGCGCCGACCTCGCGGGTTTCGCGGGCGAAGGCGAATGGATTGGTGCGGAAGTCGGCGCCGTCGCCGTCGCGGTATATCTGCGCGCGATAGCGCACGCCCGGTTCGAGGAAGGAAAGGGATACCGGCAGGACCCGGCCGTGCTCGTCGGTGATGCTGCCGAGGAACCAGTCGCGGCTGTTGCGGTCCTTGCGCGCGATGGTGACGTAGTCGCCGACCTCGCCATTGAGCACGCGGGTGTCTTCCCAGTCGACGGCGACGTCCTCGATGAAGCGGAAGGCATCGCGATGCTGCTCGTAGTGCTCGGGCAGGTCGGCCGCCATCTGCAGGGGGCTGTACAGGGTCACGTACAGGGCCAGCTGGCGGGCGAGGGTGCTGGGGATCTTCTGCCCGTTGCGGCCGATCAGGCTGACGATGCCGGGGGTGTAGTCCATCGGCCCGGACAACAGTCGGGTGAATACGAGGTTGACCTCGTGCTCGGGCGGGTTCGGCGGCTGGCCCCAGGCGTTGTACTCCATGCCGCGTGCACCTTCGCGCGACATCCAGTTCGGATAGGTGCGGCGCAGGCCGGTGTCCTTGATCGGCTCGTGCGAATTGACCGCGATATGCCGCGCCGCCGCCTCGGTGACCACCTTCATGTGGTGGTCGGCCATGAACTGGCCGTCGTGCCATTCGCGCCACGGCGGCCCGCCGGCCGGGTTGCGGCGCTGGACCTGGCCGTCGTCGCAGACATAGCCGGTCTTGACCACGTCGATGCCCAGGCGCGCATACAGGTCGAGCGCGGCGCCGAGCTGGTCCTGGTAGTGGTCGATCGCGCAGCCGGTCTCGTGGTGGCCGATCAGGCGCACGCCCTTGCGCGCGGCATAGGCCGCCAGCGCCTCGATGTCGAAGTCCGGGGTCGGGCGGGTGAAGTCGAAGACCTCGCCCTTGCCGACCCAGTCGCCGTCCCAGCCGGGATTCCAGCCTTCCACCAGCACGCCACGAAAGCCGTGGGCGGCGGCGAAGTCGATGTAGCGCCTGGTATTGGCCGTGGTGGCGGCGTGCCTCGGGCCGGTGCCCCAGGTTTCCTCGTTCAGGTGCATCGACCACCACACGCCGATGTACTTGGCCGGATGCACCCAGCTGACGTCGCCGAGCCTGTTGGGCTCGTTGAGGTTGAGGATCAGGCTGGATTCGACCAGCCCGCCGGCGCTGTCGCTGACCTGCAGCGTGCGCCACGGCGTATCGAACGGCAGCGTGCGGCGAACCTTCCAGCCTTCCGCGGCCGGCGAGAGCTGGGCACGCAGGCGCTGGCCGTCGGTGCGGCGCAGCCACATGCCGGCGTAATCGACCAGCGCCGCTTCGTGGATGCTCACGTGCAGGCCGTCGCGGGCGCGCAGGGTGATCGGCGTGTGCGCCAGCGGCACCTGGTCCAGCGGCGTGCGCCGATACAGGTATTCGTAGTGGATCGGCTCGCCGGCGGGAATCCACCAGGCGGTCGATTCGGGGACGATGTCGAACTCGGTCAGCTCCTCGTCGATGATCGCCTCGCGCAGGCCCGGCTGCTCCGGGAAGCGGTAGCGGAACCCCAGGCCATCGTCGTAGACCCGGAACACCAGGTCGAAGCGGCGGCGCGCGCCGGCCTTCTCGCCGAGGCTGACGGTCAGCTCGTTGTAGTGGTTGCGGATGAAGCGGCGCTCGCCCCAGGGCTGTTCCCAGGTCTCGTCGAAGCTGCGGCTGGACTGCGCGAGCACGACCAGGTCGCGATCCAGCCGGCCGTCGCGCAGGTTGAAGCCCAGGCGGGAGCTGCCGACCACCGGTTCGCCGAAGCGCTCGACACGGTAGCTGGGCTGCCCGCCTTCCAGCTGCACGTCCACCCGCAGCACCTTGCCCGGGGACTCGACGCTGGCGACGGTGGACGGTTCGGCGCGCAGCGGCGCGATGCCGGCGAAAGCCAGCAGCGGTACCAGCAGGCAGGCGAGGCGGGCGGCCGGGTGCGGCTGCCCGGTCGCGGCGGTCGATGCGGACCACGAACGGAACGACAGCGGCATTTCCCCTCCCAAGGCGGCCGTGCGGTTGCCGAAAACTATAGCGGCGCGGTCCGTGCGCGCCGCCGCGAAGGCCATGAATACGTATGCAGCTGGACGCGCCTTGCCGGGGCATGCCTACCATGGGCGCAGGGCCGCCTGGGAGGGGGCCGCGACCCTGCACCGGGCCACCGGGGCGGGACCGACAACGCGGGCTGAGGGAGGAAGGCCGACCGGTGCGAGCCGGTTCGCCGCTTCGATGCTGAAGAAGATATTGCTGGCCGTCGCCCTTGGGGCCGCGGCGGGATCGGCCATGGCGGCCGAGCTGGAATTCCAGGGCCGCCGGGCGGGCGCCGAACGCGTCGCCGGCGGCGGTTTCGTGCTGCACGCGGCGGAACAGGACGTGCACATCGCCGCGCAACCAGTGCGCAGCGACACCGGCAGTGCGCTGTTCGACGCGCTGCTGGCGCTGGCGCAGCAGGAACTGGACGCCAACCGGGTCGATGCGATCCGCGATCCGGCCTTCGACGAAGGAAGTCCGGTGCCGTGCGAGTGCTTCCAGACCGGTGCGCGCTGGCCCTACGTGTGGACGCGCGACATGAGCTTCGCGGCCGACCTGGCGCTGGCGCGGGTCGATCCGGTGCGCACGCGGCAATCGCTGCGCTTCAAGCTTTCGCCGGCGCGTGATGGTCGTACGCCGGGCCTGTTCGTCGCCCAGGACACCGGCTCCGGTGGCAGCTGGCCGATCAGCAGTGACCGCGTGGTCTGGTTCCTCGGTGCGCGCGATCTGCTCGACGACGACGCGTTCGCCGGGCAGGTCTGGGAGGCGCTGCAGGGCACGCTGGCACAGGACCGGCAGTACGTATTCGATCCGGCGGTGGGTCTGTATCGCGGCGAGACCTCGTTCCTGGACTGGCGCGAGCAGACCTATCCAGCCTGGACCGCGCAGGACGTGCGCTTCATCGGCGAGTCGTACGCGCTGTCGACCAACGTGCTGCATTACCAGGCGCTGCGCCTGGGAGAACAGCTGGCCCGTCGCCATGGCGACGACCGTGCCGCGCGGTACGCCGCCTGGGCCGATGCGCTGCGCACGCAGATCGACCGGCGCTTCTGGCGTGAGGATGCGGGCCAGTACATGAGCTACCTCGGCCCGGCCGGCGGGCGCGATTCGGCCGGGGCGGCGACGGCGCTGCTGCCGGTGGCCAAGGTCGACCTGCTCGGCCTGTCACTGGGCGTGCTGGCCGACGTGTTCCCGGTCGATCGCGCCCGGCGCGCGTTGTCCACCTATCCCGTCACCGCGGCTGGCAGCCCGGTGGTCTGGCCGCAGGCGAGCGACCAGCCGATCTACCACAACCGCGCGATCTGGCCGTTCGTCAGCGCCTATGCACTGCGGGCCGCGCGCCGCCTGGACGACGCGCCGCGCATCGCCGTGGAGATCGAGTCGATCCTGCGCGGTGCCGCGCTGGCTGGATCGAACATGGAGAACTACGAAATGCTGACCCAGGCCGTCCATGTCGACGACGGCGCGCTCAGTGGCCCGGTGGTCAACTCGCAGCGCCAGCTGTGGTCGGTGGCCGGCTACCTGGCGATGGTGCGCGAAGGCGTGTTCGGCATCGAAGCCGATGGCAGCGTGGCGCCGAAGCTGCCGGCTGCGCTGCTGCCGACGCTGTTCGGCGACCACGAACGCATTGCCCTGGACGAGGGCGGCCGGCGCTACGTGCTGGTGCGGCCACAGCACGTCGACGGCGACCTGCTGGTCGCCGGGACGACCCGCGTCGACGGCCGGGACACCATCGTGCAGCTGGTTGGCCGGCACAGCGGCGCGGTCGCACCGCCGCAGCCGGTCGAACGCTTCGCGCCGGCCACGCCCGCCGCGCCGGACCTGGCAGCCACGCGTGGTGGCTGGCGCGTGGCGGTCCCCACCGGCGCAGTGCTCTGGCGCGACGGCGTCGCCCAGCCGGACGGTGCCGATTACGTGACCGTGGCGAGCGGGCAGGCGAGCTGCCTGCGACTGAGCCGTCGCGAAGGCGGGCTGGAATCGCTGCCGGGACCCGAGCGTTGCGTCGGTGCGACGGCCGGGATCCAGGGCGCTGACGATTGGCGCTGGACACCTGCGCATGCCGGCTTCTGGCGCGCCCGCCTGCGCTACGAGAATCCGCATGGCCCGATCAATACCGGCGTCACTGCCGCGGTCCGGCAGCTGCGCGTCCGCTGCGACGGCCAGCCGGAACAGCGCCTGCCGGTGGTGATGCCGCACAGCGTGGGCGCGCAGGCGTCGACGCTGGTGGAATTCCGCGCCGGCACCGGCGCGTGCCGCTTCAACCTGGAGGACGGTTTCAACATGAGCGCACTGGCACATTTCGCCCATTACACGGGTGGGCAGGGCGGGCGCGATGGCGTCGTCAACGATGCCCATGTCCTCCGGCTGCAGCTGCTGCCGGTGCCCACCATCGTGGAGGACGCGCGATGAGTCCCAAGCCCCGCCTGTCGTTCTGGCAGATCTGGAACATGTGCTTCGGTTTCCTCGGCATCCAGTTCGGCTTCGCACTGCAGAATGCCAACGCCAGCCGCATCTTCGAAACCCTGGGCGCCCCGATGGACGCGGTGCCCGGGTTGTGGATCGCCGCGCCATTGACCGGCCTGCTGGTGCAGCCGGTGATCGGCTATCTGTCCGACCGCACGTGGACCCGCTGGGGCCGTCGACGCCCCTATTTCATGCTCGGCGCACTGTTCACCACGCTGGCGCTGCTGGTGATGCCCAACTCGCCGGCGTTGTGGATCGCGGCCGGTACGCTGTGGGTGCTGGACGCTTCCATCAACGTCTCGATGGAACCGTTCCGCGCCTTCGTCGGCGACCAGCTGTCGCCGCGCCAGCGCCCGACCGGCTATGCGATGCAGAGCTTCTTCATCGGCGTCGGCGCGATCGTGGCCAGTTTCCTGCCCTATGTGCTGGCGCATTACGGCGTGGCCAATACTGCCGGACCGGGCGAGGTGCCGGACACGGTGCGCTTTGCCTTCTACGCCGGTGCCGGCGTGCTGGTGCTGGCGATGGCCTGGACGGTGTTGAGCACGCGCGAGTATTCGCCGCAGCAGCTGGCCGCCTTCGACGATGCCGAACCGGCTGCGGCCCGGCCACGTGACGCAGCCGCCGAGGCGCCGGCCCCGGTCCGCCAGGTCGCCACCTGGTTGCTGCTTGGCATTGCCTTGGCCGCGGCGATCGCCTGGCGCCAGGGCGACAGGATGCTCTACGTGCTCGCCGGCCTGTGCGCCGCCTACGGCCTGCTGCTGGGTGCCACGCGGGTGCTGCCACGCACGCACATGGTCGCGGTGATCGTCGCCGACCTGCGCGCGATGCCGCAGGCCATGCGGCGGCTGGCCTGGGTGCAGTTCTTCTCCTGGTTTGCCCTGTTCGCGATGTGGATCTACACCACCGCCGCGGTGGCGGGCAGCCATTTCGGCGCGACCGATCCGGCCTCGGCGGCCTACAACGAAGGCGCCAACTGGGTCGGCGTGCTGTTCGGCGCCTACAACGGATTCGCCGCGCTGGCGGCGCTGCTGATCCCGCCGATGGTGAGGGCGATCGGCCTGCGCTGGAGCCACCTGGTCAACCTGTGGCTGGGCGGGTTGGGGTTGATCTCGCTGATGCTGATCCGCGACCCGCACTGGCTGCTGCTGTCGATGGTTGGCGTCGGCTTCGCCTGGGCGTCGATCCTGTCGCTGCCGTATGCGCTGCTGTCCGACAGCGTGCCGGCGGCGAAGATGGGCGTGTACATGGGCATCTTCAATTTCTTCATCGTGATCCCGCAGCTGGTCGCGGCCAGCGCGCTCGGCTTCGTGCTGCGCGCGCTGTTCGGCGGGCAGCCGATGCTGGTGCTGGTGCTCGGCGGCTGCAGCCTGCTGGTCGCCGGCCTGTGCGCGCTGCGGGTTCCCACCGTTCCGGAGGCCGTCTGATGTTGCAGCGTTCGCAGGTTTTCCTCGCCCTGGCCCTGGTCCTCGCGACGGCGCCGGCCGTCGCCGCGCAGGCGCCCGGCTACTACGGCACGCTGGAGCCGTTCGCCGCCGACGCGGTGTATTTCGTGGTCACCGACCGCTTCGTCAACGGCGATCCGGGCAACGACCACCGCGACCAGGGCGGCGACCACCCGACCTTCGACATCCCGGTGCATTGCCCGGATGGCATCGATGGCAACATCGGCTACCTGGGCGGCGACTTCAAGGGCGTGGCCGACAATGCCGGCTACATCCGCGGCCTGGGCTTCGGCGCGGTGTGGATCACGCCGATCGTCGACAATCCGGACGAGCCCTTCAGCGGTGGCAAACCGGTCAGCTGCGACAGCAACCTCAGCGACAACGGCAAGACCGGGTACCACGGCTACTGGGGCGACAACTTCTACCAGCTCGACGAGCACCTGCCGAGCCCCGGGCTGGATTTCGCCGGCTTCACCCGCGCCATGCACGGGCAGGACCTGAAGGTGGTGCTCGATATCGTCGGCAACCACGGTTCGCCGGCCTTCACGATGACCCGCAAGCAGGCCAAGTTCGGCCAGATCTTCGACAAGGACGGCAAGCTGATCGCCGACCACCAGAACCTGCCGCCGCAGCAGCTGGACCCGAAGCACAACCCGTTGCACGCGTTCTACAACAACATCGGCGCGGTCGATGCCAGGGACGGTTCGATCTTCGACGGCAACCTGGCCGAGCTGTCCGACCTCAACCAGGACAACCCGGCGGTGCTGGACTACCTTGCCGGTGCCTACCTGCAGTGGCTGGAACAGGGGGCGGACGCCTTCCGCATCGATACCATCGCCTGGATGCCGGATCGGTTCTGGCATGCCTTCAGTGCGCGCATCCGAGCGCACAAGCCGGGCTTCTTCATGTTCGGCGAGGCCTTCGACTATGAGCCGGCATCGATCGCCCGCCATACCTGGACCCGCAACGCGGGTGTCAGCGTGCTGGATTTCCCGCTGCGCGGTGCGCTCTCGGAGGTCTTCGGCCGCGCCGGCGGCGGGTTCGAGAAGCTCGATGCGGCGCTGTTCCTGGGCGAGGGGCCGTACCGCAACCCGTACGAGCTGATGACCTTCTACGACAACCACGACATGGCACGGCTGGATGCCAGCGACGAAGGTTTCATCGACGCCCACAACTGGCTGTTCACCGCGCGCGGCATCCCGGTGATCTACTACGGTTCGGAAACCGGCTTCATGCGCAGTCGCGCCGAGCACGCCGGCAATCGCGCCTATTTCGGCCAGGCGCGGGTCGATGCGGCGCCGCGCAGCCCGATCTTCGCCCCGCTCAAGCGCATCGCCCACCTGCGCGAATCGACCCCGGCGCTGCAGCGCGGCCTGCAGGTCAATCTGCGCTTGCAGGGCGACCAGGCGGTGTTTTATCGCGTTTACCAGCATGACGGGGTGGCGCAGACGGCGCTGGTGATGCTCAACAAGGGCGACACACCCGCGCGGCTGCGCGCGGACCGTTACCTGCAGGCCGGTGCCTGGCGCGACGGCTTGGACGGCAGTCCCGTGGCGGTGCGCAAGGGCGTGCTGGAGGCCGAAGTGCCGGCCCACGGCGTGCGGGTGTTCCTGCTGGATGGCGCGATCACGGAGCCGGCGCTGCGCCAGCAGCTGGATCAGGCCATGGCCCGCCAGGCCGCGCGTGATGCGCGCGATCTCAGCGGCGAGTAGGGGGCTTTGCCGCGATTGCTGCTCCGGGTTTCTGCCACGGGCTGCTTGGGGGGATGGGTTCTACGCTGGAAGCGGGGCGCCTCGCTTGCGCGGGCTGTGTTGGGGTTTGTTGAGGGCGCGCCTCGTTTAGCGGTTGGTTTGGCTCTGACTTACGTTTGGGTGCGCCGCCCCGACGGGCAACAGAATCACGCTATCGGCTGTTCATTCCTCCCTGCCGTGGCGACGGCGTCATTTCCCAGGTACGGGGAGAAGATGGGCGCGCGGGCGCGTCGGTTTCGGCAGACGTCCGTGTCGTGACGAAACCGAACGTGGGCCATCCATGGCCCACTCGCGCCCATACCCGCCGGGACGTCACCCGGCGCCTTGGTTTCCCCATTCTTCAAAA
>Ga0160436_1000251_pt1 | contig 25254 bp, 27 predicted proteins | sample HID1973M_E0MG_FD_108264 | JGI IMG/M metagenome (GOLD analysis project Ga0160436, IMG submission 108264) | Enriched mosquito-associated microbial communities from UW Madison campus, WI, USA - HID1973M_E0 MG | ecosystem: Host-associated > Arthropoda: Insects > Digestive system > Unclassified ...
GATCGCATCGACGCGATCCTCAAGACTGTCCTCATCCCCGCCGCAAGCCCGGCCCCGACCTCCGCCGAGCGCGGTAATGGAGTATCCGTATGACTCACTTCGACGCTACCGCCGACATTGCCTGTCGTCCTGCCACCTCCGCCGTGCGCGCCGGCATTGATCGCGACACCGCCTACGGTGCGGTGACACCGCCCATCGTGCTGTCGTCCAACTTCAGCTTCGATGGCTTTGGCAACAAGCGCGAGTACGACTACACCCGCAGCGGCAATCCCACTCGCGATCTGCTGGGCGAAGCCCTGGCCGAACTGGAAGGTGGCGCCGGCGGCGTGATCACCTCCACCGGCATGGGCGCGATCAACCTGGTGCTCAATGCGCTGCTGCAGCCGGGCGACCGCCTGGTGGTGCCGCACGATGCGTACGGCGGCAGCTGGCGTTTGTTCAATGCGTTGGCCAAGAAGGGCCACTTCGAATTGATCACTGCCGATCTGACCGATCCGCGTTCGTTGGCCGATGCGCTGGCGCAGTCGCCGCGCTTGGTGCTGATCGAAACCCCCTCCAACCCGCTGCTGCGCATCACTGATTTGCGCTTTGTCATCGAGGCCTCGCACAAGGCCGGCGCGCTGACCGTGGTCGACAACACCTTCCTGTCGCCGGCGCTGCAGAAGCCGATTGAGTTCGGCGCCGATGTGGTGGTGCATTCCACCACCAAGTACATCAATGGTCACAGCGACGTGGTCGGCGGTGCAGTGGTGGCGCGCGATGCCGACATCCACCAACAGTTGGTGTGGTGGGCCAATGCGCTGGGCCTGACCGGCTCGCCGTTCGACAGCTTCCTGACCCTGCGCGGTCTGCGCACGTTGGATGCGCGCCTGCGTGTGCACCAGGAAAACGCCACCGCCATTGCCGAACTGCTGGATCAGCATCCGGCGGTGTCGCAGGTGTACTTCCCCGGTCTGGCCGCGCATCCGGGCCACGCCGTGGCGGCGCGCCAGCAGAAGGGTTTCGGCGCCATGCTCAGCGTTGAGCTGCATGGCGGCGAAGACGCGGTGCGCGCCTTTGTCGACGGTCTGCGCTATTTCACCCTGGCCGAATCACTCGGCGGTGTGGAAAGCCTGGTCGCCCATCCGGCCTCGATGACGCACGCCGCCATGACCGCCGAAGCGCGTGCCAAGGCCGGCATCTCCGACGGCCTGCTGCGCCTGTCGGTGGGCATTGAAGCCACCGAAGATCTGATCGCCGATCTGGAAGCCGGCCTGGCCCGCGCCCAGCGCGCTGCCGCCGGCGGCGAACGAAAACTCGCCGACGCATGAGCACCGTCGTGCAACTGGCCAGCGCGCGTCGCCGCGCGCCGCGGCTGGCCTTGTTGGGCACCGGTGTGGTCGGCACGGCCTTCGTAGGCCGCTACGCGCGCTTGCGGGATCAGTTGCAGCGACTGCCGGATTTTGCCTGGCTGGCTAACTCGCGCAGCCTGCAGACCTGCGACTCGGATTTGGCCGCAGCATTGGAACAGGCGCGTCAGGCGCCCGCGCACGCTTCGGTGTTGCCGCCGTGGGCCGAAGCCGAGTCGCTGCACGTGGGCGATGTGGTGGTGGACGCCACCGCCAGCGAAACCGTGGCCGACTGGCATGCCGAGTGGTTATCGCGTGGCATCCATGTGGTCACTGCCAACAAGCTGGGCAACGGTGCGGCGCTGGTGCGTGCACAGGCGATTCATCGTGCTCGCCAGCATGGCGGTGCGCACTACGGCGACAGCGCCACGGTGGGTGCGGGTCTGCCGCTGCTGCGCAGCCTGCGCGCGCTGGTGGCGGGGGGCGATCGCATCCACCGGGTCGAAGGCATCCTGTCCGGATCGCTGGCCTGGTTGTTCAATCATTACGACGGCGCGCGTCCGTTCTCTGCCCTGGTGCGGCAGGCGCGCGATGCCGGTTACACCGAACCGGATCCGCGCGATGACCTGTCGGGCGAGGACGTGCGCCGCAAGCTGCTGATCCTGGCGCGCGCGGCCGGCATTGAATTGCAGGCCGAGCAGGTGCGGGTGGAGTCGCTGGTGTCGGCCGAGTTGGCCGCGCTGTCAGTGGCGGAGTTTGATGCGCGCTTGCACGAGCTGGATGCGCCGTTGGCTGCGCTGTTTGCACAAGCCGAACAAGCAGGCGCCAAGCTGCGCTTCGTCGGTCGCTTTGAGGGTGATGGCGCCAGCGTCGGCGTACAGGCGCTGCCGGAAAGCCATCCCTTCTGCGCGGGCGGCGGCACTGACAACCGCGTGGCGATCTATAGCGATCGTTATCCGGAGCAACCGCTGGTGGTGCAGGGACCCGGCGCGGGCGCGGAAGTTACCGCAGCGGCACTGCTGGATGATGTGCTGAACATCGTCAGCTGATCTTCTGTAGGAGCGGCTTCAGCCGCGAAGCTCGTAAACGTCCAACGTTTCTGGCTTCGCGGCTAAAGCCGCTCCTACAGGTGAAATGCGTGCGCGGCCGCCTGCAGCTCAGCACTCGATTACGTTCACCGCCAGCCCGCCACGGCTGGTTTCCTTGTACTTGTCCTGCATGTCGCGGCCGGTGTCGCGCATGGTCTTGATGACCTTGTCCAGCGAGACCTTGTGCTTGCCGTCGCCGCGCATGGCCATGCGGCTGGCGTTGATGGCTTTGACCGCACCCATCGCATTGCGCTCGATGCAGGGAATCTGCACCAGCCCGCCGATGGGGTCGCAGGTCAAGCCCAGGTTGTGTTCCATGCCGATTTCGGCGGCGTTCTCAATCTGACTGGGGCTGCCGCCGAGCGCGGCAACCAGACCGCCGGCGGCCATCGAACAAGCCACACCTACCTCACCCTGGCAGCCGACTTCGGCGCCAGAGATGCTGGCGTTCTCTTTGTAGAGGATGCCAATCGCCGCGGCGGTGAGCAGGAAATCAAAGATGCGCTGCTCGTTGGCGCCCGGGCAGAAGCGGTCGAAGTAATGCATCACCGAGGGAATGATGCCGGCCGCACCATTGGTGGGTGCGGTGACCACGCGGCCACCGGCGGCGTTTTCTTCATTCACCGCCAGCGCGTACAGGTTGACCCAGTCCAGCACGGTGAGCGGGTCGCGCATCGCCGCTTCCGGGCGCAGTGACAGTTCGCGGTTCAAGGCGGGCGCGCGACGCGACACATGCAGGCCGCCGGGCAGGGTGCCTTCCTCGCGGATGCCGCGGCTGACGCAGGCCTGCATGGCATTCCAGATGGCGCGCAGGCCGTCGCGGATTTCTTCTTCGCTGCGCCAGCAGGTTTCGTTCTCGAACATCATCTGCGCAATGCTCAAGCCGCTGCGCTGGCACTGCGCCAGCAACTCGTCGCCGCTCTTGAACGGATACGGCAGCGGGGTTTCATCGGCGACGATGCGGTCCACCGCCGCGTCATCCTGGTTGACCACGAAGCCGCCGCCGACCGAGTAGTAATCGCGCGTGGCGATGACGTCGTCATTGGCGTCATACGCGGTAAAGCGCATGCCGTTGGTGTGGTAGGGCAGCTTCTGCCGCTTGTTCAACAACAGGTCGCGCTTCTCATCAAACGCCACCGCATGGCTGCCACCCAGCAGCACCCGCTTCTCGCCGCGGATGCGCGCCAACGCCGGCGGAATCACGTCCGGGTCAATCTCGTTGGGGTAGTGCCCTTCCAGGCCCATCAGCACGGCCTTGTCGGTGCCATGGCCGCGCCCGGTCAGGGCCAGCGAGCCGAACACTTCGGCGCGGATGCGCGCCACCTCGTGCAGGCGGCCGGGCTCTTGCAGCCAGCGCGCGACAAAGCGCGCCGCTGCCCGCATCGGGCCAACGGTGTGGGAGGAACTCGGGCCTATGCCGATCTTGAAAAGGTCGAAAGTGCTGACTGCCATCCGCGTATTCTATGCCGCCGGCCGCGACGAACTCTCCCGCGCCGCAGCAGATGACGTGGAGACCCCGTGCGCCTGACCCTGTTCCAACGCGATGACTGCCACCTGTGCGACCTGGCGCTGGAGGTGCTGGCGGCCGCGCGTGTGCCGGAGTTCGACAGCGTCTTCATCGATGAAGACCCGACACTGGATGATCGCTACGGCGTACGCGTGCCAGTGCTCAGGCGCGAGGACGACGGCGCCGAGCTGGACTGGCCGTTTGGCGCCGATGAGGTGAGAACGTTCCTGTTGTTGTAGGAGGGGCTTGATCAGACATGCGTCTGTTGAAGGCCAGCCCCGAACGCTTTTCGACCAGATCACGCAAAAAGCGTTCGGGGCTGGCCTTCAACAGACGCATGTCTGATCAAGCCCCTCCTACAGGGTCACTTCGCCTTCAACACCACCTTGGTGCTGACCGCCACATCATTGGGAATGGTGCCGGTATCGGCCCAGTCGCCGCCGCCCACGCCAAAGTCCAGGCGCTTGACCGTGGCCTTGCCGGCCAGCACGGGCTGCGCGCCCGGGGTCCAGGTGAAGGTCAGGGTGACCGGCTTGCTGACGCCGCGCAGGCTGAGCGTGCCGTCGGCGGCGTACTGGTTGCCGCCCAGCGCACGGAACTTGCTGGCGGTGTAGCGCGCTTGCGCAAACTTGCCGACGTTGAAGAAGTCGGCATCGGCCAGGGTGCTGTCGCGATCATCGTTGCCGGTCTTGGTACCGGCCAACTGGATGGTCACGTCGAGCTTGGACGTCGCCAGGTTGGCCGGGTCGAAGCTGAGCGTGGTGTTGAAGCTGCCGAAGCGACCGACGAAGGTCTCGCCCTGGTAGTTGCTGGCGAAGATCAAGGTCGAACCCGGCGCCTGCACATAGTCGGCGGCGAAGGCGGGCAGGGCGGCGAACAGCAGGCCGGCCAGGGCCAGGCGAGCGGTAGTACGAATCATGGAGCGGTCTCCTCGGGGGGCGGAGCGGTGGGGGACGCCAGCACGCGACGCCGCGCCGGCAGCATGCGCCGCAAGGTGTCGTCGTTCTGGAACAGGTGATGGTAGAAGGCGGCGCCGGCGTGCATCACCACCAGCACCACCAGCACCCAGAACAGGAATTCGTGCGCGCCCTCGGCCAGCTCATGCAGGTCGTGGTTGCGTCCGGTGATCGCCGGCAAGTTGAACAGCTTGAACCATTGCAGCGGGTAGCCAGCTGCGGAGTTGAGCACCCAGCCCGACAAGGGAATGGCGAACATCAGCAGGTACAAGGCGCCATGCGTGAGCGTGGCGATGCGCTGCTGCCAGCCCGGCGTGCCGGGAATGGCCAGCGGTGCGCCCGCGTACACCCGCCAGAACACCCGCAACGCCACCAGCGCCAAAATCGTCAGGCCGATGGACTTGTGCAGCGCATAGATATTGATCTTGCGCGGCCCGTTGGGCAGGTCGCCCATGGTCAGGCCGATATAGGCGATCACCAGCAGCAGGATCACGATCAGCCAATGGAACAGCTGGCTGACAGCACCCCAACGTTCGGCGGTGTTCTTCAAACTCATGGTGTGGGCTCCGGTGTGGAATCTGCGGGCTCGCTGGCTGGCGCGGAGGGTTCAGGGGTGGGGAGAGTGTCGCTGGGCGCGGCAGCGTCTGGCTGCTCGGATGATCCGCCGCGGGTGGCTTCGGCTTCGATGCGCAATTCCACTTCATCGCCAATCACCGACTTCCAGCTGGAGATGCCGAAGTCCGAACGCTTGAGTGTAGTGGTCGCCGAGAAGCCGGCGGTGCGCCGGAACGGCGGCAGCGGATGGCGCTTGAGCGCATTGAACTTGACGTCCAGGCGCACTTCGCGGGTGACGCCATGCAGGGTCAGATCGCCGTAGACATAGGCACGGTCGGCGGCCTGGGCTTCGATGCGGGTGGAAACAAAGCGCGCTTCGGGGAAGCGCTTGCCGTCGAGCAGATTGCCGGCCAACGCCGCCTTGTTCCATTTGTCATCGCCCAAATCCAGTCGGGTCAGTGGCACGCTCACCTGCAGTCGCGCCTGGCTCCAGTCCTGCGGATCAAAGCTCAGCTGCCCGGTGCTGCCCGAGACCGTACCGATGGCATGCGAGAAACCGGCGTGCTCCACCGCAAACATCACCCGGGTGTGGACCGGATCGATCTGATAGGTCTGCGCTTGCTGTGCCTGCACCGGCATCGTCACACCGCCCACCAGCAACAGGCCCGCCAGCGCGAGCGCGAAGGGCAAGGGGCGCGACAACGGGAATAGGCAGCGTCTGCTCATGGGCGGGATTCTAGAGGGCGCGTCTGAAGATACGCTGCTTGCGCCTGAAACGGTCCGTTGCGAGGATTCACCCGGGCGACACGTCTTGTACACAGGGACCGGTGGCATGAAGGGCAGCAGATGGGCGCGGTGGACACGGGGGGCGGCCAGCCTGCTCGTGCTGGTGGCGTTGGCCGGGCCCGCGCCGGCGGCCGTACCGGAGATTCCGCGCTTCCGCCTGATGACCGTGGCCGATGGTCTGCCTTCCACCACCATCCCGGTGCTGGCGCGCGACAAGGCCGGTTTTCTGTGGCTGGCCACTTGGGACGGTGTGGCGCGCTATGACGGGGTCAACTTCAAGGTCTGGCGGCACGAGCCCGATGATCCGGCGTCGCTGCCGGGCAACGTAGTGCAGGCGCTGCACATCGACGAACAGGATCGCGTGTGGGTGGCCACCGAGAACGGCGGCCTGAGCATGATGGGACCGGAGCGACGCGGCTTCCGCCATTTCCGTCGCGCGCAATATCCGGAGATGGGCAGCGACGACATCTTCACCATCACCAGCCACGGCAACGAAGTCTGGTTTGGCACCTTTGGCGGCGGCTTGAACCGGGTCACCGCCGACGGCCGCATCCTGCGCTTCCGCACCGGCGCCAACAGCGACGGCCTGCCTTCGGACAATGTGTTGTCGATTGCCTTCGACACGCAGGGTCAGATGTGGGTCGGCACCATGAGCGGCCTGGTCCGCTACGACGGCAAGCGCACGCATGCCGAAGCCTTGCCGGCCGGCGAGTCGCTGATCATCTATTCGCTCACGCCCGACGGCGACAGCCTGTGGGCCGGCACCTCCGGCGGCATGTTCCGCTGGCGCAAGGACAGTGGCTGGACCACGCCGGCCTGGTCGCGCATGTTCGAGCGCCCCAACGCGGTCAACGCGCTTACCCCCGACGGCAGCGGCGAATACTGGCTGGCCAGCCAGGGCGGCCTGTGGCACACCGATGGCGATCGCGCGCCCACTCCGATTGCGCAGGACAGCCAGGGCGCCGGCGTGGGCCGCATCGTGCAGACCCTGTTGCGCGAACCCGACGGCGGCTTGTGGGTGCCGGTGCCCACGCGCGGCGTGGCCTATCTGCGTGCCGACTGGCGTCGGATCGCCTCCTTCACTCCCGCGCAAGGCTTGGGCGGTGGTTTGTATCGCGGCTTGGCGCGTAGCGCGCAGGGCCTGTGGCTGGTCAGCAGTCTGGGCGGAGTGGAGCGGCTGGACACGCAGACCGGCGAGGTCACGCCGATCGGTTTGCAGGCCGAACGCTTCCGGCAACTGCGCTTCACCTCGGTGCTGGAAGATCGTCAGGGCCGGCTGTGGCTGGGTCACCGCTACGGCCTGATCCGCCTGGACCCGGCCAGCGGCGCGGTGCGCGAGTGGGGCAACGGCAACAGCAGCGACGCCGTACCCGACTCCTCGTCCATCGATTGGTTGGTGCAGACCGCCGACGGCAGTCTGTGGCTGGGTACGCAACTGGGATCGCTGCAACGCCGCGATGCTGAAACCGGGCAGGTGCTGAGCACGCTCACGCAGTCAGAAAGCGATCCGCTGCCGCAGGAAATCGAAGCCATGCGACTGGGCCCGGACGGCCAGCTGTGGACGGCGGGCACGGCGGGCGTGCGTCGCTGGGATCCAGAACGACAGGACTTTGTCACCGTGGTGCGCGGAGGAGTGGAGCGGATCCTCTCGTTCGCCTTCATTGGCCGCGACGAGGTGTGGGTGCATCGTCTGTCTGGCCTGGAACGCTGGCAGGCCAGCGCCGATGGTTGGCAGAAGACCGCCACGGTCGGTCCGCGCCAGGGTCTGCCTGCACTCGAGTCCACCGGCTTGGCGGTGGATCCGCAGCAACGTCTGTGGCTGGCGACGCGGCGTGGTGTGTTCCGGGTGGAAGTGACGCCGGACCGCAAACATGCCGCCGACATCGACGTGCGCGTACGCAACTTTGGCGTGCGCGATGGTTTGATGAGCCAGGAGTTCAATGATCGCGGCCTGTTGATGGTCGACAACGGCCTGCTCGCCGGCAGCACCGCCGATGGCTCGGTGATGTTGCTGGATACGCAACTGCCGGATTCGCCGCCGCATACGCCCAACCTGCTGATCGACAGCCTGCACGTCTCGCGCGGGGATCGCGCGGTGCCCTTGCCGCTGCAAGGCGGGTTTGAACTGCGTCCGGACGATCAGGAGCTGCAGTTGAGCCTGCGCCTGCTCAGCTACGAAAATCCGCTGGCCAACCGTTACCGCTCGCGCCTGGAAGGCTTCGACCCGGATTGGGTGGATCAAGGTGGCAGCGGCGAGCGCGTGTTCTCCACCTTGCGGCCCGGCCACTATCGTTTGCGCCTGCAAGCCTTTGACGCCGCCGGCACGCCGTCGCAGGAAAAGGTGCTCAAGTTCCAGGTGCTACCGCCGTGGTATCGCAGCGGCTGGGGCATCGCCTCGCTCAGCGCCTTGGGCCTGTTGCTGCTGGTGGCGCTGGCCGCGGCCTATCGACGTCGCGTGCGTCGACGCACCGAGTACCAACTGGCCCAGCACAAGCGCGAAGTGGCCGAACAGGCTTCGCTGGCCAAGACCCGCTTTCTGGCCACGCTGGGGCACGAAGTGCGCACGCCGATGACCGGCGTGTTGGGCATGAGCGAACTGCTGCTGGCCACCCAGTTGGATGATCGCCAACGCAACTACACCAACTCCATCCAGCAGGCCGGGCAGCATCTGCTGCGGCTGGTCAACGATGCCCTGGATCTGGCGCGCATTGAAGCCGGCAAGCTGGAACTGGACATGCAGCCGCTGGATCTGCGCGCGCTGGTCAACGAAGTCAGCACCATGATCGCGCCGATCGCGCAAAAGCGCGGACTTCAGTTCGAACTGGACTACGCCGCCGATGCGCCCGTGCATGTGCTGGGCGATCCGCTGCGCCTGCGCCAGATTCTGCACAACCTGCTGGGCAACGCGATCAAGTTCACCGAACGCGGCAAGGTCGGTCTGCGTGTCTCCGCACGCACGCCGCACGGTGTGCGTCTGGAAGTGCATGACACCGGCCCCGGCATCAACACCGATCAGCAGGCGCGCCTGTTCCAACGTTTCGAGCAGGCCGAAGGCGCGCGCACCGCCGCGCGCTATGGCGGCAGCGGCCTGGGTCTGGCCATCTGCCAGGAGTTGGCGGTGGCCATGGGCGGCGGCATCCAGGTCGACAGCAAGCCCGGTCTGGGCACGCGCTTCCTGGTCGACCTGCCGTTGCAGGCGGTCGCTGCACCGGCGCCGACGGCAACGCCGACCAGCGGCGAGGTGGAACCGCTGTCGCTGCTGCTGGTGGAAGACGATGCCACGGTGGCCGAGGTGATCGTGGCGCTGTTGCGCGCACGCGGCCACACGGTGACCCATGCACCCAATGGGCTGGCGGCGTTGGGCGAGATTGCCGCGCAGCGTTTCGATCTGGCCTTGCTGGATCTGGATCTGCCCGGCCTGGATGGTCTGGCCCTGGCGCGGCAACTGCGCCTGGGGGGATTCAGTGCGCCGCTGTTGGCGATCACCGCCCGTGCCGATGCCGAGGCCGAGCCGCAGGCGCGTGCCGCCGGCTTCGACGGATTCCTGCGCAAGCCGGTGACCGGCGATATGCTGGCCGAGGCGGTGAAGTTGGCGCGCAGCTAGCAGGACGCAGGGCTGCGCAGTTAAGGCGAGTTATCAGGGGACTGCAATGCGCAAACACGGATTCCGAAACTTGCGTGCGGGACTGCTGTTGCTGATGGTGGCCAGCTGCGCCGCCGCCAGCGCGGCCACGCCGGCCCAGGACAAGACACCAGGCAAAGACACCGCCTCTGCCGAGGATGCCAGCCCTGCGAAAGGCGATCAGCCAGAGTCCGCGCCACTGCCTTTCCTGGGCGGCTTCCTCACCGAAACCCGCATCCTGTATCCACTGCGGGTGGACACCTGGGAATCACGCAACGAGCATCGCTACGAGCAGGCCGAGTACGGCGCCTCGGTGCGCTACAAGGACACCGCGCACGAGGAACGCTGGCTGGATGTCTACTTCTATCCGGTCGGCCTGGTGCCGCCGGAGAATGCACGCAGCGAGATGGAATCCACCCTGCGCAACATCGCCAGTCTGGCCGGAACGCAGGATGCCTATGAGCGTGTCGGCCTGGGAGCTACGCACGCCTTCCGTATCCCCGTGGATCCCAATAATGCCGGCAGCGCGCTCAAGGCCTACTCCGGCGAGCTGGCTTTCACCGGCAAGGGCCAGGAGTACAGCTCGGCCATCGTGGTGCTGGTCAAAGACATGTACTTCATCAAGGGTCGCCTGAGCCTGCCGGCCGACAGCCTGTCGCCGCAAGCCACACGCGAACTGTTGGAAACCTTTATCGCCGGGCTGGTGCGGCAAAGTTTCCTGATCAGCACCGGCCGTTGCTGGGGGGCCCAGACCGATGGGGCGCCCGCGTCCATTCCCGGTTGCGCCGCGCCCGAGCAGATGACCCCCAACGTGCCCCCCGAACAACGCGAACTGCGCTTTGAGTATCCGCCGCCCAGTGATCGCAACGATGGCAGCACGCCGCGCCTGCGCAGTTCGCGCCGCGGCTTGAGCTGACGCAGGGAAATGCAGTGCTGCGCGCGCGAACTCAGCGCATGCGCACGCAGACCAGTCGGGCGCGGCGGGCATCGTCGGGATCGGCGTGCAGCCACAGACCGCCGGCTTCGGTGGGCAGGTACAGGCCGTCGCGACCGGTGGGGTCGTCCTGCATGCGCGCGCCGCTGCCGTCGTTACCGCGTTGCTCAATCAAGGTGCGCAGGCCGGCGCGTGCGCGCAAGTAGCTGCAGCCCAGCAGGTAATGCCATTCGCGGCATTCGCCGTCGTCGATGTTGTGCAGCTCCAGCACCGGCACGCCGCCCAGGGTGAGGACACCCGGATGCAGGACAGCACAGGCGTGCTGGTGGATCAGCTGGCCGTCGTCATCGATCGCCGGCGCCAGCAAATCCAGCGCCGCTATCGCCTTGCACCAGGGCCAGGCCAAGGCATTCAGCGCCTTCACTCCGACGATGGCGGCGTCTCGTCCGCGCGCTGCACGGGCGAACAGCGAGGGAAACGGGAACTCGGCGGTGGCCGGCATGCGCGCCAGCTCCAGCGGGCCCTGTGCGCGCGCGCTGGAGCGGAACATGCGCCGGCCGCCGGCCATGCGCCGCGGCGAGGTCATCAAGGTGGACCAGAAAGCAGTCAGGCGATTGGGCATGGAGGACAGGGCTGGCAAAGAAGGCCGCGCAGCGTACAGGCGGGAATCCGCCGAGTCATCTCACTTTGCCTAGTCGGCCCAGGCCTCGGAGTAAATCGTGCGGCTGGCGTCGTCGGGATCGGCGTGGATCCAGATGCCACCCACGTCATTGGTTTCCAGATACAGCTGGTCGGCCGATTCCACCATCGCGCAGCCAATCGGCGCGGTGACTTCATCGCGCAGGGCGCGCTGCTGGCATTGGCTTTCCACTTGCGCGCGTAGATCGGCGGCAACCTGCTCGTAGCGGCCCGTGACGATGTACTGATGATCGCCGTACAACTCCGAATCCATCAGGTGAACCTCGGCCACCGGATGTCCGGCCAGCCAGACCCGGCCTGGCAGCAACAGTGCGCTCACATCCAGGCTGATCAGATGCTCGGCATCGTCCAAGGGCTGGCAGTCAAAGCGAATCCGATCCACCGCTTCGCGCCAGGGATAGGGCAACTCGTCCACGCGGCGCGCGCGTACCGCTTCGCAGCCGGGCGCACTGGGCAATCCAGTTTCATCCAGCGGCGGCGGCAAGCCGGTTTCGTGCACCAGCATGGGAAAGTCGTCGCCGCGCACTTCAATCGTTACCGGCGCCTTGGATGCGGGTGACGATGCGTTACGCGCCGCCGCCGGAACGCCGACCAGCAAACCGGCCGCGAGCAGAGCGGCCGGCATGGCGTCGAAGGGGGCGCGCGCAAAGTTCATCGATCAGCGTGCGCTGAACTCGTGCACGGCATCGACCAGCACCTTGACGTGATCCGGATTCATGTCCGGCGACATGCCGTGGCCCAGGTTGAACACATGGCCCTCGCGACTGCCGCCATTGCCTTCGGCATAGCTCTCGAGCGCGGCGCGCACCTGCGTGCGGATCGCCTCGGGTGAGCCGTACAAGGTGGCCGGGTCCAGATTGCCTTGCAGCGCCACACCGGAGCCCGCGCGACGACGCGCATCGCCCAGCTCAATCAACCAGTCCACGCCCACGGCTTCGGTGCCGCTGGCGGCCAGCGTCTGCAGATGCGCGGCATTGCCCTTGCCGAACAGAATCAGCGGCGTGCGCTCGGCGCCTTCGCCGCGCTGCAACTCCTGCGCGATGCGGGTCAGGTAGGGCAGCGAGAACTCGCGGTACATGGACGGCGACAGCACGCCGCCCCAGGTGTCGAACACCTGCAGCGCCTGCGCGCCGGCTGCGCGCTGCGCTGCCAGATAGGCAATCACCGCATCGGTGTTGACCGACAACAGATGATGCAGGGCCTTGGGTTCGTTGAGCGCCATCGCCTTGATGCGCGCGAAGTCCTTGCTGCCGCCGCCTTCGACCATGTAGCAGGCCAGCGTCCACGGGCTGCCGGAAAAACCAATCAACGGCACCTGGCCATCGAGCTCGCGACGAATCAGGCGCACCGCATCCATCACATAGCGCAGCTCGGTTTCCATGTCCGGCACGCCCAGCTTCTGCGCCTCGGCGGCGCTGCGGATGGTGCGTTCGAACTTGGGGCCTTCGCCTTCGACGAAGTACAAACCCAGGCCCATTGCATCGGGCACGGTCAGGATGTCGGAGAACAGGATGGCGGCGTCCAGATCAAACCGGCGCAGCGGTTGCAGGGTGACCTCGCAGGCCACCTCCGGATTCTTGGCCATACCCAGAAAGCTGCCGGCGGCGGCGCGGGTGGCGCGGTACTCCGGCAAATAGCGGCCGGCCTGGCGCATCAGCCATACCGGCGTGCAATCCACGGGTTCGCGCTTGAGCGCGCGCAGGAAACGATCGTTTTTCAGGGGGGACATGGGGCTTCCGGTTTAAAGACTTAGTGCGGCGCGTCGGCGCCACGGGTGAACATGATCTGGTAGCCACGCTTGAGGTGACTGTCGCGGGCCTTCTCGAACGCCGCGTTGGCTTCGTCCTGCAACAGGTACTGCTCGCGCTTCAGGCTGGCGCGGCCGCCAATCTGCCCGGACTCGCGCAGCAACTCCCAGCCGCCGAACAGATCCGGCTGCAGGGTCAGTTGCACGTAGCGGGGGGCTTCGCCGCCTTCAGGGCGCTGTTGGAGGAAGACTCGCATGGGTCGCGATTGTAGCGGCTGGCCGTGAAACACGGACGCGGCGCCCTGCCGCAGGGGTGCCATGTCGCGAACCGGCGGCGTTTGTAGGAGGGGCTTTAGCCCCGAAGCAGTGGAGTTCGCAGCACCCCGCGTAATCATAGCCACCGGCTGGCGTCCGCCTATCCGGGCTTCGGGGCTGAAGCCCCTCCTACAAGGGTCTGTGCAGCGAGTGCAGGGCCGGTCTAGGGTGTCAGAACGGCCAACACGGCGGCTTCGTCCACATCAGGCACCACCTCGGCGCGGCCGATGCCCCGCCAGAGCACCAGCCGCAGGCGGCCGGCCAGGTTCTTCTTGTCCAGACGCATGCGCGCCAGCAAGGCGGCCGGGTCCAGGCCGGCGGGAATGGCAGTGGGCAGGCCGTAGTCGGCCAGCAAGCGGGTCAGGCGCTCGCCATCGGCCGCCTCGGCCAGGCCCAGCGCCGCCGACAGCCGCGCGGCCAGCACCATGCCCACGGCGACGGCCTCACCGTGGTTGAGGTTGTCGTTGTCCGGGCTGCCGTAACCCTGCTCGGTCTCGATGGCATGGCCAAAGGTGTGGCCCAGGTTGAGCAGGGCGCGCTCGCCGCGTTCCAGCGGGTCACGCTCGACTATCTCGGCTTTGTGCTCGCAGCTGCGCGCAATGGCCTGGGCCAGCGCACTGGCGTCACCGGCCAGCAAGGCCTCGCGCTCGGCCTGCAACCATTCAAAGAACAGCGGGTCGCGAATCGCGCCGTACTTGATCACTTCAGCCAGTCCGGCGCGCAACTCGCGCGGCGGCAGGCTGCGCAGGGCGTCGGTATCGGCAAACACCGCGCGCGGCGGATGGAACGCACCCACCAGATTCTTGCCCTGCGGGATATCCACCGCGGTCTTGCCACCGACCGAGGAATCGACCATCGACAACAAGGTGGTCGGCAACTGCACGCAATCCACGCCGCGCATCCAGCAGGCCGCGGCAAAGCCGGCCAGATCGCCGACCACGCCGCCGCCGAGCGCGAACACGCAGGCATCGCGGGTGGCGCCGAGCGTGGCGAAAGCATCAATGGCATGGCCGAAGTGGGTCAGCGTCTTCGAAGCTTCGCCGGCCGGCAGGATAAAGGTGCCGATCGCCAGCTCCGGCCGCGCCGCGTGCAGGGCTTCGCGCACCGCGCCGGCATACAACGGGGCCACGGTGGAGTCGCTGACCAGCAAGACATGGCGGCCGCGCACGTGCTTGGCCAGCGCTTCGCCCTGGCTGAGCAGGCCGGGCCCAATCTGGATGGTGTAAGGATTGGCGCCGCCGACGTCGACGTTGCGGTGGGTGTGGCTCATACAGGCATCTCTTGCTGGCGCCAACGCGCGGCCAGCAACTGGCACAGGCGCGCGGTGGCCTCGGGTGGACTCAGGTCGTCGGTTTCCAGGCTCAGATCGGCCACCTGCTCATACAACGGCGTACGCACGCGGGCCATCTCTTCCAGCACCTGTTCGCGATCCGGGCGCTGTAGCAAAGGACGATTGGCACAGCGGCCCAGTCGACGCATCTGCGCCGGCACGCTCACGCCCAGGTGAACCACAAAACCACGCTGGCGGATCAACTCGCGATTGGCCGCCGACAACACCGCACCGCCGCCAGTGGAAATCAACTGACCTTCGCCCGCCAGCAACAAGCTGAGCGTCTGCGCTTCCTGTTCGCGAAAGCCGGCCTCGCCCACGTTCTCGAACAGGCTGGCGATGCTGGCCCCAGCGTGATCGACGATGGCCTGGTCGACATCGACAAACACCAGGCCAAACCGCTCAGCTACGCGCTTGCCAATCGAGGTTTTGCCAGCGCCGGTCGGTCCGACCAGGACAAGGTTGGGGGCGGGGTTCATGGTTAGGGATGCTAGCACCGGCGCCGCGAGGGATTGAATGCTTCACCGGCAAAAACACAGGTGCATTTGCAACCAATGCAATCCGGTTCAACGCGGATGGCGCTGCGCGTCCAGTGGAATCACGTGGTCGGCGATGGCGGGCAGAGTACGCAACACCTGCCGGCTCACCCGCTCGAAGTGCTGGACGAAGCGCGCAACGCCCTCGCGATCCATCAGCGCATCGCGGCCTTGCGCCCGGGCCAGCGCCTGCTCCTGCTGCCAACGCCAGTCCACCACCACTTCGAAACCGGGCGGCTGCAGGAACCACAGCCCATCCAGGCGTTGCCAGAGCGCCGGATAGTCGCGCGCCAGCGCAGCGTTGCAGTAGCGTCGCCAGATGGCCTGGGCATCTTCCTCGCGTTCCAGCGTATTGAGCGGCGCCTCCAAGGCCGACTCCGGCTCGGCCGGCACGCCCAGGCACCAGCCTTCCACGATCACCAGATCAACGGCGCCTTCGACGGACTCACCCTGGCTCAGCGGCAGCCGATCATCCGCCAACTTGTCAAAGCGTGGCAGCTGCACCGGCTCACCGGCACGCAGTGCATCCAGCAGCGCGCAGCCCAGGGCGACATCGTGCGTGCCCGGCGGCCCGCGCGTGGCGAGCAAGGGATGCACCTGTCGCGCCAGCTGTTGGCGCTCACCACGCGGCAGATACAGATCATCCAGCGACAACACCACCGCGCGCCGGCCTTGCGTCTGCGCAAGCGCGACCATCTGCGCGGCCAGCGTCGACTTGCCGGTGCCCTGCAGCCCCGACAAACCAAACACCGGCACGCGCGCCGACGCTGCCAGCGCCGCGCGCAGGGCGGCATCGACCAGCCCGGACGCAAAGCCTTCAGCCTGCGGATGCATGTTCACCACCATCGCGAGACAATAGCGCACGCCTGCCGCGGCGGATGCGCGGCGCCCTGTGGAGCCCCCATGACGGACGATCTGTACACCGAAGCGCTCACCACCTTCGCCTCGCTCTACCAGGAGGCCGTGACCTCCGGCACCGAGCCCGAAGCCAATGCCATGACCGTGGCCACCGCCTCGGCGCAGGGCGTGCCCGCTGCGCGCACGGTGTTGCTGAAGAGCTTCGACGAACGCGGCTTTGTCTTCTACACCCATCTGGACAGCCCCAAGGGCCGCGACCTGCAGGCCAATCCGCACGCCGCGCTGCTGTTCCTGTGGCGCAGCCTGCGCGAAGCCGGCATCCAGGTGCGGGTGGAAGGCGAGGTGGAGATCGTCGATGACCGCGAGGCCGACGAGTACTTCGCCACCCGCGCGCGCATGAGCCAGATTGGCGCCTGGGCTTCGCACCAGTCCGAAACCCTGGCCTCGCAGGCCGAGTTTGATCAACGCATCGCCGAGACCGAGGCGCGCTTCCAGGGCCAGGATGTGCCACGTCCACCGGGCTGGAGCGGCTTCCGGGTGGTGCCGCGCGCGCTGGAGTTCTGGTACGGCGCGCGTTTCCGCCTGCACGAGCGTTGGCGCTATGAGCGCGCCGCCGATGGCAGCTGGAGCAAGCGGATGCTGTTCCCGTGACGGGACCGCAGCGCATCGTCTGCCTGACCGAAGAACCCACCGAAACGCTGTACGCGCTCGGCCAGCAGGATCGCATTGTCGGCATCAGCGGCTTCACCGTGCGGCCGCCGCAGGCACGCAAGGACAAGCCCAAGGTCAGCGCTTTCACCAGCGCCAAGGTTGAGGAGATCCTCAAGCTCAAACCGGACCTGGCGATTGGTTTCTCCGACATCCAGGCCGACATTGCCGCCGAGCTGATCCGGCGCGGGGTGGAAGTGTGGATTTCCAATCACCGCAGCGTCGACGGCATCCTGGATTACATCCGTCGGTTGGGCGCACTGGTCGGCGTGGCGCAGCAGGCTTCCGATTACGCCGACGGATTGGAGCGCGATTTGCAGGCGATAGCGGCCTCCGCCGCCACGCTGCCGCGCCGACCGCGCGTGTACTTCGAAGAATGGGACGAGCCGATCATCACCGGCATCCGCTGGGTCGCCGAGTTGATCCAGATTGCCGGCGGCGAGGATGTGTTTCCCGAGCTGTCACGCGAGCCGCTGGCCAAGCAACGCATCCTGGCCAATGGCGATGAAGTGGTGCGGCGCGCGCCGGAGATCATCCTGGGCTCGTGGTGCGGCAAGAAATTCCGCCCCGAGCGGGTGGCGGCGCGTCCGGGTTGGGACAGCATGCCCGCCGTGCGCGATGGTCAGCTGTTCGAGATCAAGTCACCGTTGATCCTGCAGCCGGGGCCAGCGGCGTTGACCGATGGCGTGCGCGAGATGGCGCGGATCATTCAAGCGTGGGGTCAGAAGTTGCGCTGAAACTGGAACTGCCCGGTCTTGCCGTCAGCTTTCACCGTGACGTCGAAGCGATACGTATCGCGCGCGCTGACCTTCATGATGGCGATGTAATCCACGTACTCGCCGGTGCGTGCTTCGCGGAAGTTCAGTGTCTGGCTGCCACCCGACAGATCGCGTACGGTCGCCGCCACTTCGCCGGTGGCGGGCGTTTCGTCACTACCGGCCACCCGACGCAGCGCGACCACCACCAACGCTGATCCTTCTTCGCGCTTCACGCCGTATTCCTTGGCCACTGCCTCGGTCAGCGACTGCGACGGTATGGCGTTGAAGTGCACGCGCAGATCACCAAAGTCCTGCCGCGTGGGCACCGGCTGCACGAACTCGGCCGGCTTGGGGGTTTCGCCATTGGAACAAGCGGCCAACGCCGCCGCCAACACCGTGCACAGAATGAAAGCACGCATCGATCGTCCTCAGTCGTTGGCCGCGGCCAGTTCGCGGCCGCGCTCGGTGGCGGCGGCAATCGCGCGCGCCACCAGCGCTTCGAAGCCGCCGGCTTGGAAAGTATCAATGGCCGCCTGGGTGGTGCCGTTGGGCGAGGTCACGCGGCGGCGCAGCTCGGCTGGGGCTTCGTTGGTTTCGGTCAGCATGCGCGCCGCACCCAGCAGGGTCTGCAGGGTCAGGGCGCGCGCGGCCTCAGCACTCAAGCCTTGTTCCAGGCCGGCCGCTTCCATCGCCTCGGCCAGCAGGAAGACATAGGCCGGGCCGCTGCCGGAAACGGCGGTCACCGCATCCATCTTGTCTTCGCTATCAATCCACACGGTGCGGCCGACCGCATTCAACAGCGCCTGGGTGCGCTCGCGACCTTCCGCATCCACCTGCGCATTGGCAAACAGCCCGCTGGCGCCGGCGCCGAGCAGGGCAGGGGTGTTGGGCATGGCGCGCACCACCGCCACATTGCCGCCCAGCCACTGCGACAGTTGCTCGGAAGTAATGCCGGCGGCAATCGAGACCACCACCGGCTTTTGTTCTTGTGCACGCGCCGCCAGTGATTGGCAGACCTCGCGCATCGCCTGCGGCTTGACCGCCAGCACCCACAGACCGGCGCCGTATACGGCCTCGCTCGCCTGGCCAAACACCTGCACGCCAAAGTCGGCGGCCAGCGCCGCGCGCAGGCTCTCCACCGGCTCGGCCACGCGGATCTGCGCCGCATGCGCGCCGCGCTGGACCAGGCCGCCAATCAGGCTGCGCGCCATGTTGCCGCCGCCGATGAATGCAATGGGATGTTGGGATGTCATGGCCAGCCTCGGGAAAGTGCAGCGAGCATTCTGCGTTAGAAAGGGAGTCGGGTGAGTCGACCATGACCGGTCGGGGCTAAAGCCCCTCCTACGGTTTGGCGCGCATGCCCGTCGAATTTGCGATCGCTATTTTGCCGGGCGCGCCCCAAACAATGCGGTGCCTATCCGTACTTGGGTCGAACCTTCGGCCACCGCCAACGCCATGTCATCGCTCATGCCCATCGACAGCGTATCCACCTGCGGATACTGCGCGGCCAGTGCGTCGTACAGGGCGCGGGTCTGGCGGAAGGCCGGTCGCCGCATCTCCACCTCCGCATGCGGGGTAGGGATGCACATCAGCCCGCGCAGGCGCAGCCGTGGCTCGGCGGCAATGGCGGCGGCCAGGGCCGGCACCTCATCGGGCTGGCAGCCGTGCTTGCTGGCCTCGTCATCGATGTTGACCTGGATGAGCACGTTGAGCGGCGCCCGATCAGCGGGTCGGTAGCGGGCCAGCAGCGGGATCAACTTGGCACGGTCCACCGTCTCCACCCAGTCGAACACCTGTGCGGCCAGCTCGGCCTTGTTCGATTGCAGGTGGCCGATCAAATGCCAATCCAGCGAAAGCTCGACCAGATCACGGACCTTAATAGCCGCTTCCTGCACATAATTCTCACCGAAGGCGCGCTGTCCGGCGGCCGCGAGCGTGGCCACGGCCGTGGCCGCCTGGGTCTTGGACACCGCCAACAACCGGGGGCGTGGCCGCTTGGCCTGTTCCGCAGCGTTTTCAATACGTTGCAGGGTCTCGCGCAAGTTCTCAGCGAGGGGCATTCGGGTCGCTTGGAAGGTCGGACGGGAGCGCTATACTGCCCTTCGGGGAAGTATCGTTCCAGTTCGCGGCACATTAGGGGAAGGCAAGCGTATGGATATCGCCGAGCTGTTGGCGTTTTCGGTCAAGAACAAAGCATCGGACCTGCACCTGTCGGCAGGCCTGCCGCCGATGATTCGCGTGGACGGCGACGTGCGCCGCATCAACATCCCGGCGCTGGACCACAAGCAGGTCCATGCCCTGGTGTACGACATCATGTCGGACAAGCAGCGCCGCGATTACGAAGAATTCCTGGAAGTGGACTTCTCCTTCGAGATTCCCAGCCTGGCCCGCTTCCGCGTCAACGCCTTCAACCAGAACCGCGGCGCTGGCGCCGTGTTCCGTACCATTCCCTCCGACGTGCTGACCCTGGAAGACCTGGGCTGCCCGCCGCTGTTCCGCGAGCTGATCGCGCAGCCGCAGGGTTTGATCCTGGTCACCGGCCCCACCGGCTCGGGCAAGTCGACCACGCTGGCGGCCATGGTCGACCACGTCAACAAGAACGAGTACGCGCACATCCTGACGGTCGAAGACCCGATCGAATTCGTGCACACCTCGCAGAAGTGCCTGATCAACCAGCGCGAAGTGCACCGCGATACCCACGGCTTCAACGAAGCCCTGCGCTCGGCACTGCGCGAAGATCCCGATTACATCCTGGTCGGCGAATTGCGTGACCTGGAAACCATCCGCCTGGCGCTGACCGCCGCGGAAACCGGCCACCTGGTGTTCGCCACCCTGCACACCAGCTCGGCGGCCAAGACCATCGACCGCATCATCGACGTGTTCCCCGCCGGCGAAAAGCCGATGGTCCGCTCGATGCTGTCCGAGTCGCTGCGCGCGGTCATCTCGCAGGCGCTGCTCAAGAAGGTCGGCGGTGGTCGTACCGCCGCCTGGGAAATCATGGTGGGCACGCCCGCCATCCGTAACCTGATCCGCGAAGACAAGGTGGCGCAGATGTACTCGTCCATCCAGACCGGTCAGCAGTACGGCATGATGACCCTGGACCAGCATCTGCAAGACCTGGTCAAGCGCAGCCTGGTCACGCGCCAGCAGGCCAAGGAATACGCCCGCGAGAAGCGCTTGTTCGAGTGAGGCAAGGCACCGGTCACCGTTAGCCGGTAACCGGTCCCTTTTTCGAGTCTTATCCGGCTAACGGCTATCAGCACACGGCTCCTGGAGTTTCCTATGAGCAGCATCGATTTCACCTCCTTCCTCAAGCTGATGGCGCACCAGAAGGCGTCTGATCTGTTCATCACCGCCGGCATGCCGCCGTCGATCAAGGTGCACGGCAAGATCTCGCCGATCACCCAGACCCCGCTGACGCCGCAGCAGTCGCGCGACCTGGTGCTGAACGTGATGACGCCGGCCCAGCGCGAAGAGTTCGAAAAAACCCACGAGTGCAACTTCGCCATCGGCGTGGCCGGCGTGGGCCGCTTCCGCGTCAGCTGCTTCTACCAGCGCAACCAGGTCGGCATGGTGCTGCGTCGCATCGAGACGCGCATCCCCACCATCGAAGAACTCAACCTGCCGCCGATCATCAAGACGCTGGCGATGACCAAGCGCGGCATCATCATCTTCGTCGGCGCCACCGGTACCGGTAAGTCGACCTCGCTGGCCTCGATGATTGGCTATCGCAACCAGAACTCCACTGGCCACATCATCACCATCGAAGACCCGATTGAATTCGTGCACAAGCACGAAGGCTGCATCATCACCCAGCGCGAAGTCGGCATCGACACCGACAGCTGGGACGCCGCGCTCAAGAACACCCTGCGCCAGGCGCCGGACGTGATCATGATTGGCGAAGTGCGCACCCGCGAAGGCATGGACCACGCCATCGCTTTCGCCGAAACCGGCCACCTGGTGCTGTGCACCCTGCATGCCAACAACGCCAACCAGGCGATGGACCGCATCATCAACTTCTTCCCCGAAGACCGCCGCACCCAGCTGTTGATGGACATGTCCCTCAACATCAAGGGCGTGGTGGCCCAGCAGCTGATTCCCACCCCCGACGGCAAGGGCCGCCGCGTGGCGATGGAAATCCTGCTCGGCACCCCGCTGGTCCAGGACTACATCCGCGACGGCGAAATCCACAAGCTCAAGGAGCTGATGAAGGAGTCCACCAACCTGGGCATGAAGACCTTCGACCAGAGCTTGTTTGAGCTGTACCAGGCAGGCGAGATCTCTTACGAAGATGCGCTGCGTTACGCCGACTCGCAGAATGAGGTGCGCTTGCGCATCAAGTTGTCGCAGGGTGGTGATGCACGGACGTTGGCGCAGGGGTTGGATGGGGTGGAAGTGGCTGAGGTGCGCTGAGGCGTTCAATCAAGCCGCCGCGCCAATGGGCCCGCTGAGAAGCGGGCCCTTTTGTTCTCAGGGGACAACTGCCAGATGGACTCGCTGTCTGCCTTTGAGACGCCAGTCATAGTTGGCATATGGCGGCTGCAAACGCTATCCAGGTTCGCCTCGATACACTCAAAGGTGCCAATCGCAAGGAAGAACTTGTCCAACCAAGTCGGCGAGTTGTTGCGCATTGTAAAGCTGGACTAGATTCCAGCATCGGGCAAAAACTATGTGCCGATGCGACCTTCTGGTCTTCCCAATAGTTGTTGTCTTATGCAACGGTAACCTTCGATTTCATGAGCGATTCTTTTCGCCACCTGACTCCATCAAGTTCGCTTCTTGAGATGTGGCTGGCAAAGCATAGTCGCCCCTTCATCCTCACCGGCGCCGGCATCAGCACCGCCTCCGGCATCCCCGACTATCGCGACACCGACGGCCAGTGGAAGCGCACGCCACCGGTCACGTATCAGGCCTTCGTCGGTGACCCGTTGACCAACGCGCGTTACTGGGCGCGCAGTTTCATCGGCTATCCGCGCATGGCGCAGTCGCAACCCAACGCGGCGCACTTGGCACTCGCGCGTTGGCAGCGGGAGGGCAGGCTTTCTACCCTGCTGACTCAGAACGTCGACGGCCTGCATGAGCGCGCTGGCAGCCGCGATGTTATCGATCTGCATGGCCGCATCGATCAGGTGATTTGCCTCCGCTGCCAAACCCTGTCAGCCCGAAGCGAGCTGCAAACCCGCCTGCATGCAGCCAATCCGGACTGGCATGACCTGGATGCCGCCACCGCGCCGGACGGTGACGCCGATCTGGAAGGCCATGACTTCAGCTGCTTCCAGGTGCCTGAGTGCTTGAACTGCGGTGGCATGCTCAAGCCTGACGTGGTGTTCTTTGGCGAGAACGTGCCGCGTGCGCGGTATGAGGCTGCGCGTGATGCGTTGTTGGCGTCAGATGCGCTGCTCGTGGTGGGGTCTTCGCTGATGGTTTATTCCGGCTACCGGTTTGCGCGCATGGCGCATGAGGCGGGGTTGCCGATTGCGATCCTTAATCGTGGGCGGACGCGGGCGGATGAGTTGGCGGAGTTGAAAGTAGAGGCTGATTGCGTGGAGGTTTTGGCTAGCATTTGAAGGACGTCGGCTCCGTTCTGCCCCCATCCCAACCTTCCCCCGCAAGCGGGGGAAGGGGCCATCAGCGGAGTTTCTTCGACTTCGCCGCGACCTTGACGCCATCCATCCACGGCGGCGACTTCTTCGCTGCCTTCGCAAACGCCGGGCAAGTCTCCCGATGCGCGCCCGGCAGATAGCCCAAGCTCATCAGAAACTCACCGGTAATCTCGCCACCGGTAAACCGGAACGTCTGCTTGAACAACTTCACCCACGCGGCCTTGTCGCGCGGATGGTTCGCCTGCAGCCACTCATGGAATCCGCCATGGCTCTTGCGCAAACCCTGGATCACCTGCGCATTGTGGATGGCCGCGTCCACTTTCAGCCGGTTGCGGATGATGCCGGCGTCGGCCAGTAGCCGCTGGCGATCCGCTTCGCCATAAGCCGCCACCTGGTCCACGTCGAATCCGCTGTAAGCGCGGCGGAAGTCCTCGCGCTTGCGCAGCACGGTCTCCCAGCTCAGGCCGGCTTGGTTGATCTCCAGCAGCAGGCGCTCGAACAGCACGGCCTCCTCGCGCTGCGGGAATCCGTACTCGTGATCGTGGTAGGGCCCATGCAATGGGTGGCCGGGGGCAAAGTCGCAATATCCGCTCATGTAATCAGGTTAACGCTAGCGGGCTATGATGTGTCCATGTCCCCCGACTCGTTCCTCGCCAACCAGTTGCTGATTGCCGCTCCGGCGCTGGATGACCCCAACTTCTCCCGTGCCGTGACCCTGGTCTGCCAGCACGACGGGGAGGGCGCCATGGGCGTGGTCATCAACCGGCCTTCCGAATACACCCTGGGCGAAGTGCTGGAGCAGATGCAGCTGCAAACCGGCGATGCCGGCCTGCGCGAGCAGATTGTGCTCAGTGGCGGGCCGGTGCATCCGGAGCGCGGCTTTGTGCTGCACAACGACGCGCGCGAGTGGGAGTCCACCCTGCGCGTGGCCGATGGCCTGTACCTGACCACCTCGCGCGACATCCTGGAAGCCATGGCCGCCGGCATCGGCCCCGAACACGCCATCGTCACCTTGGGCTGTGCAGGCTGGGGTGCGGGACAGCTGGAGTTCGAACTGGGTGAGAACACGTGGCTGACGGCGCCGTCCGATGCGGCGGTGTTGTTTGAGTTGCCGCTGGAGCGACGTTGGCAGGCGGCGGCCGGCTTGATTGGGGTGGATATGACTCGCTTGACGGACTACAGCGGACACGCATGAAACGCGGATTCCCCCGTTCCGGCGCCAGCGCGCTTGGCTGGCCCCGGCCGCGTTTTGGGAGCAGGGCATGAAACTGGACGGCACGGTGTTGGGCTTTGATGTGGGGTCGCGGCGGATTGGCGTGGCGGTGGGAAGTGCTTTCGGCAGCGGCGCACGCGCGCTGGCCGTGGTCGATGTGCATGCGCACGGGCCGGACTGGCCGGCCATCGACAAGTTGCATGCCGAGTGGAAACCCGACGGCCTGGTGGTCGGCGACCCGATGACCCTGGACGGCAGCGACCAGCCCATCCGCAAGCGTGCCCAGGCCTTTGCCCGCGAGCTGCACGCGCGCTACCAACTGCCGGTGGTGCTGATTGATGAGCGGGCCAGCTCCATCGAGGCCGCGCAGCGCTTTGCGCTGGACCGGGCCGAGGGCCGCAAGCGCAAGCGCGATGCGGTGGCGCTGGACGCGGTGGCGGCGGCGGTGATCATCGAGCGCTGGTTGGCTGCGCCGCAGGACGCCACCCAGGTAACGCTCTGAACGCGCGCTCCGGCGCCGATAGCACGAGCGAAATCCGGTCCCAGGATTTATCCTGTACGGGTCCCATCTGCCTGTGACCCCATGACCCAGCAAATCGATTCCGACGGACGCCTGCGCCATCTGCTGACTCTAGAGGGCCTGCCCCGGGAGACGATCTGCCGGTTGCTGGACCGGGCCGGGAACATCCGCGATGCCGCCCTGGGGCGCAC
>Ga0160436_1000252_pt1 | contig 25179 bp, 23 predicted proteins | sample HID1973M_E0MG_FD_108264 | JGI IMG/M metagenome (GOLD analysis project Ga0160436, IMG submission 108264) | Enriched mosquito-associated microbial communities from UW Madison campus, WI, USA - HID1973M_E0 MG | ecosystem: Host-associated > Arthropoda: Insects > Digestive system > Unclassified ...
AGTTACGGCCCAGAGATCTGCCTTCGCCATCGGTGTTCCTCCTGATATCTGCGCATTCCACCGCTACACCAGGAATTCCAATCTCCCCTACCGCACTCTAGTCTGCCCGTACCCACTGCAGGCTGGAGGTTGAGCCTCCAGTTTTCACAGCAGACGCGACAAACCGCCTACGAGCTCTTTACGCCCAATAATTCCGGATAACGCTTGCACCCTACGTATTACCGCGGCTGCTGGCACGTAGTTAGCCGGTGCTTTTTCTGCAGGTACCGTCACTTTCGCTTCTTCCCTACTAAAAGAGGTTTACAACCCGAAGGCCGTCGTCCCTCACGCGGCGTTGCTGCATCAGGCTTGCGCCCATTGTGCAATATTCCCCACTGCTGCCTCCCGTAGGAGTCTGGGCCGTGTCTCAGTCCCAGTGTGGCCGGTCACCCTCTCAGGCCGGCTACCCGTCGTCGCCTTGGTGAGCCATTACCTCACCAACAAGCTGATAGGCCGCGAGCTCATCCCGAACCGAAGTTCTTTCCAGACGCTGAAGATGCCTTCGCGTCTCGTATCCGGTATTAGACGTCGTTTCCAACGCTTATCCCAGAGTTCGGGGCAGATTGCTCACGTGTTACTCACCCGTTCGCCACTGATCCAGCAGGAGCAAGCTCCCACTTTCACCGTTCGACTTGCATGTGTTAAGCACGCCGCCAGCGTTCATCCTGAGCCAGGATCAAACTCTCCGTAAATGTTTGATTGCACGTCGACCGAAGTCGCCGGCACATCTGGTGTGACGACCGGGCGGGGAAAACCGCCGGGTGGTCGTCACGAGTTCAATCTGACTAAAGGATTGTCTACTGACAATCCGTCAATCCAAAGGAATCTCATCTGGTGACCGAAGTCACCAGTCGAGGTATTTTGGCATTTGACATAGTGCACGCTGTTGAGTTCTCAAGGATCGGACGCACCTGGTGCTCTCCGTCTCCGGATCGCTGCCAGGGCAACTTCTCTATCCTAACCCTCTCGTTCCGTCTGTCAAATCGACGCGCCGGAGTGAAGCTCCGAGCTGCGACCGATGACCGCGATCCACGAGAGTGGAATCCCCATCCTAGACCCGAAGGTCGTGCAGACTCTAGGTCTGATCTTCAGAGGGGGTTTGTTCCCGCTTGAGGGGGCGGGGCCTTCCGGCCTCTCCGCTCTTCCCTTTGGGGCGAACAAGTAAGACATTACGTGGGATCCGGCGCGGTGCCAAATTCTGGCCGCATCCCGGGCGTGTCGCGCCTGTTTCCAGGGATGTCGACCCGCCCGCGACGTCAGGGCGTCGGCGTCACGCGCACGCCGGCGAGGGTCTTCTTGCCCCGGCGCAGCACGGCGACCCCGCCTGCGAGGGCGGAGCCGGCGAACGTCGTCGACTCGTCGTCGACCTTCACGTTGTTCAGGTACACCCCGCCCTGCGAGATCGCACGCCGCGCCTCCGACAGGCTCGAGGTGAGCCCCGTGTCGACGAGCGCGTGAGCGACCGTCGTGTCGGCGGCCAGCTCGGCGTTCGGCAGCTCGGCCACCGCCGCGACGAGCGTCGCCGCATCCAACGAGGCGAGATCTCCCTGCCCGAACAGGGCCTCCGACGCGGCGATCACCGCATCCGTCGCCGCCGAACCATGCACGAGCGACGTCACCTCGCGAGCGAGGGTGCGTTGCGCCTCCCGCCGGAACGGCTCGTCGCGCACCGCGCGCGCGTGCTCCTCGATCTGCTCCCTCGTGAGGAAGGTGAACACCTTGAGCCGGGAGACCACATCGCCGTCGTCGGTGTTGAGCCAGAACTGGTAGAAGCGGTACGGGCTGCACATCTCGGCGTCGAGCCAGATGGCGTTGCCCTCGCTCTTGCCGAACTTGGTGCCGTCGGAGTTGGTGATGAGCGGCGTGCCGATCGCATGCACACTCACCCCCTCCGCGCGGTGGATGAGGTCCGTTCCGCTCGTGAGGTTGCCCCACTGATCGGATCCTCCCGTCTGCAGCACGCATCCGTACTTCCGGTACAGCTCGAGGAAGTCCATGCCCTGCAGCAGCTGGTAGCTGAACTCCGTGTAGCTGATGCCGGCATCCGAGTTCAGGCGCGCCGCCACCGCATCCTTCTTCAGCATCGTGCCGACGCGGAAGTACTTGCCGACATCCCGCAGGAAGTCGATGGCGCTGAGGGGCGCCGTCCAGTCGAGGTTGTTCACCATGCGCGCCGAACTGTCGCCCTCGAATGAGAGGAAGCGCTCGATCTGGCCCCTCAGGCGATCCACCCACTCACTCACCGTCTCCGGAGAGTTGAGGGTGCGCTCCGCTGTGGGCCGCGGATCGCCGATGAGTCCCGTGGATCCGCCGACCAGCCCGAGCGGGCGGTGGCCCGCCAGCTGGATGCGGCGCATCGTGAGCAGCTGCACGAGGTTGCCGAGGTGCAGGCTGGGGGCGGTGGGGTCGAAGCCGCAGTAGTACACGATGGGGGGCCCCGCGAGCAGCGCCTTCAGCGCATCCGGATCGGTCGAGACGTGCACGAGGCCGCGCCAGTTCAGCTCCTCCCACACGTCGGCGAAGGAGGGGTCGTTGCGCTGCGCGCTCAGGGCTTCGGTTGCGGGCACCGGGCCAGGTTACCGTCTCGCTCGGTAGGCTCTGGCCGTGCGACGACCCCTCACCCGATCCCCCATCAGGTTCGCCGCGGGGGTTCTCGCCGTGATCGCCGGGGTGCTGCTTCCCGCGATCCCCGCGACCGCAGCATCGACCGCGGGCGCGGGTGCCGACGACTTCCGGATCGCCTCGTTCGACGCGGACTACGAGCTGGGGCGCGACGCCGACGGCTTCTCGACGCTGCGGGTCGTGGAGACGATCGACGCGGTGTTCCCCGAGTACGACCAGAACCACGGGCTGGAGCGCGCGATCCCGCTGCGGTACGGCCGCGTCGACACGGAGCTCGAGGTGGTGAGCGTCACCGACGGCGCCGGAGCCGCGCGCTCCTTTGCCAGCGAGGACACCGAGGGCTCTTCGGGCGATGCCTTCCGCGTGCTGCGCATCGGAGACGCCGACAGCTACGTGCACGGACCGCAGACGTACGTCATCGAGTACACGATGCGGCACGTCGTGGCCGAGTTCGCGGACACGGGCGTCGACGAGTTCTACTGGGACCTCAACGGCGACGGATGGGCTCAGCCCTTCGACCGCGTGACGGCGCGGCTGCACCTGGCGCCCGAGCTGCGCGACGCCCTCACCGGCGCGACCGCATGCTACGTCGGCGGATACGGCGACACGACGCCGTGCGAGGTGACGGCGACGGGTGACGGCTTCAGCATCGACGTGGCCGGCCTCGGCCCGTACCAGACCGTCACCTGGGCGATCGCGTTCGACGCCGGCACCTTCCAGCCCGGCCCCACGGCCGCGGACTCCTGGCTCGTGCAGGTGCTCCCCTGGGTGCTTCTCGGGATCGTCGCCGCCTGTGTGCTGGGCGTCGTGCTGCTGCGCCTGCTGGTCTTCCGGAACGCACCCGGGCGCGGCATCGTCGTGGCGCAGTACGAAGCCTTCCCGGAGCTCGGCGTCATGGAGGCCGCCGCGCTGCTCGGTCGCACGCAGAAGGGGCTGCCCGCCCAGTTCGTGCAGCTCGTCGTCGCGCGGGCCGCGCGCCTCATCGACCGCGGCGCCGACGCATCCGCCGATTCCCGCTACCGCCTGGAGCTGGTCGACCCGTCCGGGCTCGACCGCGACGACGCGATCGCCGTGGCCTCCATCTTCGGCAGCACCAACCCGGGCGCGGAGGTCGTGCTCGACCGCACGGACCGCAAGCTCGGCGACCGCCTCGCCGCGCTCACCGCCAAGACGACCACCGAGGTCGCCACCCGCTACCGCGCCCGCCGCAAGTCGTTCTGGACGCCCGTCATCCGGGTGGTGCTGTTCCTCGCCGGGGTGGCGGAACTCGGCGTCTTCTTCTGGGCAGCGGGCAACGACGCGGTGACGCCCTGGCTGCTGCCGGTGCTCGGTGGCGCATTCGTCGCGGGCATGATCGGCTTCGGTTTCGCGGGGTCGCCGCTCAGGCTCACCCGCGAGGGCGCGCTCGCCACCGAGCATCTCCAGGGCGTTCGCGACTACCTCCAGCTCGCCGAGGCGGACCGCATCCGGATGCTGCAGAGCCCGGCCGGCGCGGAACGCACCCCGATCGATGCGGGCGACCGCGACGCCGTCGTGAAGCTGCACGAGCGCCTGCTGCCGTACGCCATCATCTGGGGAGTCGAGGAGCGCTGGCAGCACGAGCTCGGAACGCTGTACGCGACGACGCCGACCGAGATCGCGCCCACGCTGGGGAGCACCAACTTCGCCGCCTTCGCGACCGGGTACGCGATCGGCGGTTTCGCGACCACTCCCCCGGTGTCGACATCGTCGTCGTCGTGGTCGGGTTCGGGCGGCAGCAGTTTCTCCGGCGGCTCGGGCGGCGGTGGCTTCTCGGGCGGAGGCGGTGGAGGCGGAGGCGGTGGAGGCTGGTGAGGTTGATGTGCGCCATATCTAGCTTCCATGCTTGATCTCTAGGGAATCATCCCCTTATGGTTGATGTCGGAGGCATCATGTTCGCGATCACCGCCGACCAGATCGACAGCCGTCACGGGCCCGACCTCGCCGACCACGCCCTGGCCCTGCTGGGCCGCATCGGCGGCGACCGGCTCGCCCTGCCCGCCGACCGCACCGCGGGCGACGAAGTGCAGGCGATCACCGCCGACCCGAGAGCCGCTCTCGAACTCATCCTCGAACTCGCCCGCACCGGCGACTGGAGCATCGGCCTCGGCGTGGGCGACATCCGCACCCCCCTCCCCGCCGACACCCGCGCCGCCACCGGCCCGGCGCTCATCGCCGCGCGCGACGCCGTCGAAGCCGCGAAGAAGCGGCCGTCGCACGCCGCCGTCGCCGGCCCCGGCATCCGCCCCAGCGCCGACACCCTGCAGGCGACACTCGAACTGCTGCTGCAGCTGCGCGAGCGCCGCTCCGCCGAAGGATGGGAGCTGTACGACCTCGTCGAATCGGGGCTCACGCAGGCGGATGCCGCGGCCGAACTCGGTATCACCCCCCAGGCGGCGAGCAAGCGCGCGATCGCTGCCGGAATCCGGCTCGATACGGCGGCACGCGACGCGCTGACTTCGCTGCTGTCGCTCGCAGATGAGAGCATCGGCACGGAAGGAGCGGCATGACCGTCATCAGCTACGTGATGTGGGCGCTCGCCCTGCTCGTCGTCGCCGGAGGCGTCGCGGCGGCCGTGCTCGCGACGAGGATGCAGCGAGCGTCCCTCGCCCTCCTGTGCCTCATCCCCATCGGCGGCGGGCTGCTGCTCGCCGCGTTCGGCGTCGACCTCCTGCCGGCGGCGCGACCCTTCGCGGTCGTGCTCGCCCTCGGGATCGCCGCCATCGGCGTGCTCGCCGGCAACCCCCTCACGACGTACGTGCTCGACCTCGCCACCCGCAACACCGTGCGCCGGGGCGCCCACGGCGGCATCCTCATCCGCCGCGAAGGCACGGGCGAGGAACGCGAGGTGCTGCGCGGTGGGACGACGATCGGCTACCTCGAGCGCGTCGCGATCGTCGGAGCGATCGCCGTCGGTCATCCCGAGGTCATCGCCGCACTCATCGCCATCAAGGGCCTCGGTCGGTTCTCGGAACTGGAATCCGCGGCCGCGCGCGAGCGGTTCATCATCGGCACCCTGGCGAGCATGATCTGGGCATCCGGATGCGCGCTGCTGGTCGGCGTCGTCAGCTGACCGCGGCGAACCTCAGTCCGCGAGCTCGCCGTCGTCCGTCGACGGCCGCGGCGGGTACACCCAAGTCACGAGCACGACCGAGACGATCATGAGCATGAACCACGAGCCGAGCTTCGCGACCGAGACCGGCTCCCACCCGTCGACCTGGCCCGGGTAGCTCCAGGCGCCGGCCCAGGTGGCGATGTTCTCCGCCAGCCAGATGAACACGGCGACACCGCCGAACGCGGCGAGGATCGGCACGTCGATCCGCACCCGCAGCAGCCGCGCCTGCATGACCGTCGGCCAATAGACCACCACGACCGCCGCTATCAGCAGCCAGCGCAGATCGACCCAGTAGTGGTGGGCGAAGAAGTTGACGTAGATGCCGGCCGCGATGAGCGCGGTCAGCCTGCGTCGCGGGTAGCGGTCGAAGCGCAGGTCGAACAGCCGGTAGACGCGCACCATGTACGAGCCGACGGCCGCATACATGAAGCCCGAGAACAGCGGCACCCCCGCGATCCGCAGCACGCCGCCCGGGTCGTACAACCAGGATCCGACGTCCGTCTTGAACAGCTCCATGACGGTCCCCGCCACATGGAAGAGCACGATGACGCGCAGCTCGCCCACCGTCTCGAGACGTGCGGCGAGCATCATCACCTGGATGAGCACGGCGGCGAGCGTGAGGGCGTCGTTGCGGTGGAGGGCCGCGTCGTCCGGGTACCAGAGCCGCGCGGCGACGATCACCACCAGCAGCAGGAAGCCGAACAGGCAGGCCCAGGCCTGTTTCGCCCCGAACACGAGGAACTCGACGAACCAGCTCCACGGACCGCTCTCGGGGCGTCCCGCGAGCAACCGGTGCGCGGCATCGTCGATGGCCTGCTCGACGGAGGTCAGCCGCGCCACAGGACTCCCCTCATCCGGTCGGGATCCCAGCACAGCAGACCGCATCCGCCTCCGCGTCGTCCGCGAGACGGATGTCACCCGCGCGGGGACCGCCGGTAGGTGGAGACGCTGGGGTCCTCGGGAATCCAGAACCGCAGGGGGAACGCATCCGTTCCGCCCGCACCGGACACGCCGACACGTGGACCCGTCGCGAACACGGCGGGCTGCTGCGGCAGCTCGAGCGCGAACGGCTCCCCGTCGAGGGGTGCGGTGTCGTCGCCGAGCGTGATCCCCAGCGCCTTCGTGAGCCGCGCGGGACCGCGCGCCAACTCGAGGTCGGTGCGAGCGGTCGTTCGGCGCTCGCGCGCGAGATCGAGGCCGTCGACGACCTCACCCGCGCGCAGCAGCACGGCGCTCGCCACCCCCGGCGGCGAGCAGACGACGTTCGCGCACACGTGCATCCCGTAGCTGAAGTACACGTAGAGGTGCCCCGGCTCGCCGAACATGGTTCGGGTGCGGGGGGTCACGCCCCGGAAGGCGTGGGATCCCGGATCCGTCTCGCCGAGGTAGGCCTCCACCTCGGTGAGCCGCACGGTCACGCCGCGCCCGGTGAGCAGCGCACCGAGCAGGTGCGGTGCCACCTGGTCGGCGGGTCGCGCCAGCAGATCGACGAGGGAGCTCAGGATGCGGTGATCCCCTTCACCCGCGCGGTGAGGGCCGCGAGCTGCTCGGCGACACGTGCGGATGCGGTGCCGCCGACGCCCGCCCGGCTCTCGATCGAGCCGCGCACCGTGAGCACCTCGCGCACGTCGCCCGTGAGCCGCTCGTCGATGGCCGCGTACTGGGCGTCGGTGGGCTCGTCGAGTTCGAGGCCGTTCTGCTCGCAGAAGCGCACGAGTGCGCCCGAGATCTCATGGGCCTCCCGGAACGGGACCCCCCGGCGCACGAGATGGTCGGCGACATCCGTGGCGAGCGAGAACCCCTGCGGGGCGAGTTCGGCAAGACGGTCGAGGTCGAACTCGAGGGTCGCCACCATGCCCGTGAAGGCGGGCAGCAGCACCTCGAGCGTGTCCACCGAATCGAACACCGGCTCCTTGTCTTCCTGGAGGTCGCGGTTGTAGCCCAGCGGAAGCCCCTTCAGGGTGGCGAGCAGGCCCGTCAGGTTGCCGATCAGGCGGCCCGACTTGCCGCGCGCCAGCTCCGCGATGTCGGGATTCTTCTTCTGCGGCATGATCGAGGACCCCGTCGAGAAGGCGTCGTGCAACCGCACGAACCCGAACTCGCGGGTGTTCCAGATGATGATCTCCTCCGACAGCCGCGAGAGGTCGATGCCCAGCTGCGCGGCGATGTAGGCGAACTCGGCCACCACATCCCGGCTCGCGGTGGCGTCGATCGAGTTGGGCATCGGATGCGAGAGGCCGAGCTCCGCGGCGATCGGCGCCGGATCGAGGCCAAGCGCTCCCCCCGCGACAGCCCCCGCGCCGTAGGGCGACTCGGTGGCCCGCACGCGCCAGTCGCGCAGACGCTCGAGGTCGCGCACGAGCGGCCAGGCGTGGGCGAGCAGGTGGTGCGAGAGCAGGATGGGCTGCGCGTGCTGCAGGTGCGTGCGGCCCGGCATGACGGCGTCGGGATGCGCGGCCGCCTGTGAGGCGAGGGCGTCGACGAGCTGCACCACGAGGTGGGTGATGCGCTGCGCGTGATCGAGCAGGTAGAGGCGCACGAGCGTCGCGATCTGGTCGTTGCGGCTGCGGCCTGCCCGCAGCTTGCCGCCGAGCTCGGCGCCGACGGTGGCCACGAGCTCGCGTTCGAGTGCGAAGTGCACGTCTTCGTCTTCGGGCAGCGGACGGATCACGCCGTCCTGGATGCCGCGATCGATCACGTCGATGCCCTCGAGCATGCGCGCCAGCTCGTCCGCGTCGAGGAAGCCTGCCGCGGCGAGAGCACGCGCGTGTGCCCGCGAGCCCTGCAGATCGTACGGGGCGAGCGCCCAGTCGAAGTGCGTCGAGCGGCTGAGGGCAGCGAGCTCACGGGACGGGCCGTCGGCGAAACGTGCCCCCCAGAGGCTGGATCCGCCTGCCGTGCTGACGTCGTCGTGCGGGGTCCCGTGGTCGCTGGGGCCTTGTGCCATCGGTTCTGTTCTCCTCGTGTCGTGTCCAGTCTAGAAGTCGCCCCGGACGGCTAGGGTGTGTCCATGTCCGAGCCGAACTCGCCCGCCATCCCGCCCGTTCCGACCACCCCCGAGGCTGGTCAGCCCGCACCGAAGTACGGCGAGTTCGCCCCTGTCGAGCCGGCTGCCGCGCCGGTGCCGCCCGCCGCTCCCGCGGCTCCGGCCGCCGCTCCCGGCTACCCCGCGGCATCCGGGTACCCGGCGGCTCCCGAGGCGCCCGCCCAGCCCGCCTACGGGCAGCAGCAGCCGTACGCCCAGCAGCAGCCCTACGGGCAGCAGCCGCAGTACGGGCAGCAGCCCGCCTACGGTCAACCCGCGTACCAGCAGCCCGCATACGGTCAGCAGCCCGGGTACGCTCAGCCGGTCTACGGCCAGCCGGGCTTCGGGGCGGCGCCCGCCGCGCCGCGCCGCCGCACCTGGGATGTCGTGCTCACGATCATCCTGCTGGTGCTGGGCCTCGGCGGCCTGTCGCTCGGCGTGCTCTACGGCGTCATCTTCAGCTCCCCCGAGCTGCTCGACCAGGTGTTCCAGCAGCAGGGTCTCGGCGGTTTCGACGGCGAGATCGGCTACGGCCCGACCATCATCATCGTGAGCCACGTGGTGCTCTACCTTCTCGCGCTGGGGCTGTCGATCCTGCTGCTCGTGAAGCGCAAGGTCGCCTTCTACGTCCCGCTGTCGGCGGGAGTGATCGCGGCGATCATCTTCTGGGGCGCCCTCATCGCGATCATGATGAGCGACCCCGACTTCATGTCGGTCTACGGCGGCGGCTACTGAGCCACGGGCTCAGCCCGCACGCTCCAGCAACCACACCAGCAGCGCCTTCTGGGCGTGGAGGCGGTTCTCGGCCTCATCCCAGATGACGCTCTGACCGCCGTCGATGACGCTCGCCGACACCTCGTACCCGCGGTCCGCGGGCAGGCAGTGCAGGAAGATCGCGTCGGCTTTCGCCGTCGCCATGAGCTCGTCGGTGACCTGGTAGGCGCCGAAGGTCGCCACCCGGTGGGCCTTCTCCTCCTCCTTGCCCATCGACACCCAGGTGTCGGTCACCACGACGTCCGCGCCGGCGACGGCCTCCACCGGGTCGGTGTAGAGGGTCACCGAGCCGCCGGTCTCGGATGCACGGCGGTCGGCGTCGGCGACCACGGCATCCGCAGGGCTGTACTCGGCGGGCGCGGCGATACGGACGTGCATGCCCGCGGTCGCACCGGCCAGCAGGTAGCTGTGGGCCATGTTGCTGGCGCCGTCGCCGAGGAAGGTGACCGTGAGGCCGGCGAGCTCGCCCTTGTGCTCGCGGATCGTGAGCAGGTCGGCCAGGAGCTGACAGGGGTGGAAGTCGTCCGACAGCGCGTTCACGACCGGCACGCGGGTGCCTGCCGCCATCTCCTCCAGCCCCGCCTGGGCGTAGGTCCGCCAGACGATCGCCGAAACCATCCGCTCGAGCACCCGCGCCGTGTCCGACGGGGTCTCCTTGCCGCCCAGCTGGCTGTTGGCGGTCGAGATGATGAGCGGGCTCCCGCCGAGGTCGGCGATGCCCACGGCGAAGCTCACCCGCGTGCGGGTGGATGACTTGTCGAAGATCACCGCCACCGTCTGGGGCCCGGCGAGCGGCGTGCGCCCCCAGCGGTCGGCCTTGATGAGCTCGGCGAGATCGAGGATCTCGGCCTGCTCGATCGGGCTCAGGTCGTCGTCGCGCAGGAAGTGGCGGGTCATGGGGTGTCTCCGGGGTCGGTGTGAGGGATCTCGAGGGCGTCGGCGAACTTGCGGGTGAACTCGTGCAGGTCGTCGTCGCCGATGATGAGCGGCGGCGCGAGGCGGATGCGGTTCTCGTTCGCCGCGTTGATGATGAGGCCGGCATCGAGGGCGCGTCGGGCGACGACTCCGGCGACCGGCTCCGCCAGCCCGATGCCGAGCAGCAGGCCGCGGCCCTGGATGTCGGTGATGAGCGGCGAGGCGAGGAGCTGGATGCGGGCACGCAGCTCGGCGCCGCGCACGCGCGCGTTCCCGACGAGGTCGGCTCGCTCGATCTCGCCCAGCACCGCGTTCGCTGCGGCCGCGGCGAGCGGGTTGCCACCGAACGTGGACCCGTGGTGGCCGGGGCCGAAGAGTGCCGAAGCGTCGCCGAAGGTGACGAGCGCACCGATCGGGAATCCGCCGCCGATGCCCTTCGCCAGGGCGATGGCATCCGGCACGATCCCCTCGTGCTGGAAGGCGAACCAGTCGCCCGTGCGGCCCGCGCCGGTCTGGATCTCGTCGAGGATCAGCAGCGCGCCGTGGCGGGTCGTGAGCTCTCGTGCCGCGCGGAGGTACCCCTCCGGCAGTTCGACGACGCCCGCCTCGCCCTTGATGGGCTCGACGACGAGTGCCGCCACGTCGCCCGCGGCGAGTTCGGCCTCGAGAGCCTCGATCGTCGACGGGATGTGGGCGACGCCCGGCAGCAGCGGCTCGAACGGCGCACGTAGGGCCGGCTTGCCGGTGAGGCTCAGCGAGCCGATCGTGCGCCCGTGGAAGGCGTTCTCGAGGGCCAGGATGCGGGGGCGCCCGGTCAACCGGGCGAGCTTCACGGCCGCCTCGATCGCCTCCGCACCCGAGTTGCAGAGGAAGACGCGGTCGCCGCCGCTCAGCCGGCTGAGGCGGTCGGCCAGCTCCAGCTGCGGCCGGGTGGCGAAGTAGTTCGACACGTGCGCGAGGCTGCCCGCCTGGCGGCTCACCGCATCCGTGAACACCGGATGCGCGTGCCCCAGCGAGTTGACGGCTATGCCGGCGAGGAAGTCGAGGTAGTCCTTCCCCTCGACGTCCCACACTCGGGTGCCCGCGCCGCGCTCGAGCACCGCGAGAGGCGCGGGGGCGGACCTCATCATGACCCGCGAGAACAGCTCGGTGTACTCGTCGGTGACGGTCGTCTCGGTCATGCCGGCACCACCTCCGTTCCGATTCCGGCGTCGGTGAAGATCTCGAGCAGGATCGAGTGGGGGCGGCGTCCGTCGATGATCGCCGCCTTCGGCACGCCGCCGTCGACGGCCTCGAGGCAGGCCGCCATCTTGGGGATCATCCCCGACTCCAGCTTCGGGAGCAGTGCGGCGAGGTCGTCCCGCGTGATGTGCGAGACGAGCGAGTCGCGGTCTGGCCAGTCGCGGTAGAGCCCCGCGACATCGGTGAGCACCACGAGCTTCTCGGCCCCCAGCGCGACGGCGAGCGCCGCGGCGGCGGAGTCGGCGTTGACGTTGAGCGACTGCCCGGGCACGTCGATGTCGGGGGCGATGGAGGAGATCACGGGGATGCGGCCGGCCTCGATCTCGGCGAGCACGGCCGCCGGGTCGACGGCGACGACATCGCCGACCAGTCCGATGTCGACGGTCTCCCCGTCGACGAGCGCCCCACGGCGACGCGCCTGGAAGAGCCCGGCGTCTTCACCGGAGATCGCGGACGCGAGCGGCCCGTGCTGGTTGATGAGCGTGACCAGCTCCCGGCTCACCTGGCCGGTCAGCACCATCCGCACGACCTCCATGGCCTCGGGTGTCGTCACCCGGTAGCCGCCGCGGAACTCGCTCGGGATCCCGAGCCGGTCGAGCATGGCCGAGATCTGCGGGCCGCCGCCGTGCACCACGACGGGCTTCAGCCCCACGGAGCGCAGGTACACCATGTCCTGCGCGAAGGCGCGTTGCAGCTCGTCGTCGACCATCGCGTTGCCGCCGAACTTCACCACGACGATGCGCCCGGCGAACCGCAGCAGCCACGGCAGGCTCTGGATGAGGGTGTCGGCTTTCACGGCCGCATCGGCCGTGCGCGGATCGAGCTCGTCGATGGGGTTGTCACCGGTCATGAGGAGTAGGCGCTGTTCTCGTGGACGTAGTCGTGGGTGAGGTCGTTCGTGAGGATGGTCGCGGCCGCGTGGCCCGCGTTGAGTTCCAGCTGCAGCAGCAACTGGCGCGGTCGCAGGTCGACATCGGTGCGGGGCCGGTCGGGGCCGCCCTTCGTGCACACGCGCACGCCGTTCATCGACACGTCGACGTCGTAGGGGTCGAACGCCGCCCCCGTGGTGCCGATCGCGGCGAGTACCCGACCCCAGTTGGGGTCGTTCCCGAACACGGCAGCCTTGAAGAGGTTGTTGCGCGCGATCGCGCGGCCCACCTCGACGGCGTCGTCCTCGGTGGCGGCGCTCATCACCTCGATGACGATGTCGTGGCTCGCGCCCTCCGCGTCGCCCTGCAGCTGGAACGCGAGATCCATGCACAGCTCCGTGAGCGCGACCGCGAACTCGGCGTTGTCGGGTTCCACCCCCGATGCGCCGCTCGCGAGCAGGGTCACCTGGTCGTTGGTCGACATGCAGCCGTCGGAGTCGAGGCGGTCGAAGCTCACGCGGGTGGCCTGCCGCAGCGCCGCATCCAGTTCATCCGGCAGCAGCACGGCATCCGTGGTGATGACGACGAGCATGGTGGCGAGGCCCGGCGCGAGCATGCCTGCGCCTTTCGCCATGCCGCCGATCGTGTACCCACCGCGCTTCACGACCGCGGTCTTCGGCTTCGAGTCGGTGGTCATGATGGCGCGTGCCGCGTCGGCACCGCCGCTCGTGCCGCGTTCGACGGCGGCGAGGTTCGCACCCGCCACGAGCTTGGACCGGTCGAGCTGCTCGCCGATCAGGCCGGTGGAGCACACGAGCACGTCGCCGGCCGAGATCCCGAGGGCCTCGCCGACCGCCTCCGCGGTCTCGTGGGTGGTCTGGAACCCTTCGGCACCGGTGAAGCAGTTGGCGCCGCCCGAGTTGAGCACGATGGCGCTGACCGTGCCGTCTGCGATCACCTGCTGCGACCAGATGATCGGGTTCGCCTTCGCGCGGTTGCTCGTGAAGACGGCGGCGGCGCTGCGCAGCGGCCCCTCGTTGACCACGAGGGCGAGGTCGAGCTTGTCGAACCCCTTGAGTCCCGCGGCGACGCCCGCCGCGGTGAATCCGGATGCTGCGGTGACGCTCACGGCGCGACTCCGTTCACGGGAAGGCCCGCGGTCTCGGGGAGCCCGAGCGCGAGGTTTGCGGACTGGATGGCGGCACCGGCGGTGCCCTTCACGAGGTTGTCGATCGCCGACACCACGACCACCCGGCCGGCGTTCTCGTCGACCGTCACGCCCATGAGCGCGGTGTTCGCCCCTGTGGTGTCGCCGGACCGCGGGAAGGCGCCGGCGGGGAGCACGTGCACGAAGGCCTCGTCGGCGTAGGCGCTCTCCCACGCATCCCGCACATCGGCGGTGGAGACGCCCGGCGCGAGCCGCGCGGTGGAGGTGGCGAGGATACCCCGCGACATCGGGACCAGCACGGGCGTGAACGAGATCGACACACCCTCTCCCCCGGCCGCGCGCAGGTTCTGCACGATCTCGGGCGTGTGGCGGTGGGTGCCGCCGACCGCATACGCCGACGCCGAGCCGGCGATCTCGCTGGCCAGCAGGTCGGTGCGCAGCGACTTGCCGGCACCCGAGGTGCCGACGGCCAACACCGACACGAGGTCGTGCGAGTCGATCACCCCCGCGGCGATGCCGGGAGCGAGTCCCAGCGTGATGGCCGTCACGTTGCATCCGGGTACCGCGATGCGCGTCGCGCCCGCGAGGTTGTCGCGCTGCTTCGAAGCGCCGCCGTCGAGCAGCAGCTCGGGCAGGCCGTAGGTCCAGGCTCCGTGGTAGTCGCCGCCGTAGAAGGCGGCCCATGCCGCCTCGTCGGTGAGGCGGTGGTCGGCGCCGCAGTCGACCGCGAGCACGTCGTCCGGGAGCTGAGCGGTGAGGGCCCCGGATGCGCCGTGCGGCAGCGCGAGGAACACGACGTCCGCCTCGGCCAGCACCTCGGCCTCCGTGGGCTGCAGCACCAGCTCGCGCAGGCTGGTCAGGTGGGGGTGAACGGCGGACAGCGGCTGGCCGGCGTTCTGGTGCGCGGTGACGGTGCGGATCTCGAACTCGGGGTGGTTCGCGAGCAGCCGGAGCAGCTCGCCCCCCGCGTATCCGCTCGCGCCCGCGACGGCGACGGAGATGGGCATGGATTCAACCTTAGGGTTCGACGGGACAGGGCCAGAGCGGCGACGTCACGTGAACGGCTGAAACAGGTGTCAGCTGCGCGACGTCGCCGAGATTCGGCGCACGCGGCGGACACTACGGAGCGAGACGCTCTCGGTGGTGATCCGCTGACCCATGCGCACGAGGCTAGCAGAACCCGTCAGTCGGTCGGGAACCGCCCGTCGCGGGCCGCCTGGTCGAACGCGGCATGGTCGGCCTCCGCCTGATCCGCGTACGCGAGACCCCAGCGTGCGACGGCCCGGTCGAAGGTGTCGCCCTGCCCGAGGTAGCCGGAGATGAACGGCACGGCGGGGCTCTGCGCGTGACCGCGGGCGAGCACCCAGGCGCACACCCTGCTGTACCAGCGGAAGCCCTCCTCGTCGAGGCTCTCCACCTCGACCGAGGAGTTGCCGTCGCGGAACTGCCGCACGTAGAACGCACGACCCTCGTTCTCGAGGTAGCCGAGGAACGGATCGGAGACCGCCTGCAGGATGCGCTGCCCGCTCACCACCCGATACCCGGGCTCCGCAAGGGCCCGCTCCTCGTGCATTCCGGGAAGCGAGGCGCCCGGCATCCCCCCGTGGCTGTTCGCCACGGCGGCGCCCGCCTCCTTCACCTGCATGACGAGCGGCTCGCGATCCGGACCCGACAGGGCGAGCACGAAGCACCGGGTGCCGACGCTTCCGACACCCACCACACGGCGCACGATGTCGTCGATGCGGTAGTGCGCCAGCAGCAGCGCCACATCCGCCCTGGTCGTGAGCAGGTACTGCTCGAAGAGCCCCGCGACGGCCTGACGCTGCTCGTCGAGCACGTGCGACATGACGGGCGGATCCTCGACGAACCGCCGGCTGCCGTCGGCCCCCAGCACGGTCGTTCGCGCGATCACACGGGATGCGGTGCGACGTTTGGCGGCACGCCGGGCGTCGCGGACCACCCCGGCGAGACTCGGCGGGATGTCGGCGCCGGAGTCGAGATCGATGCGGCGGAAGTACCGCTCGATCGCCGGCAGCCCGTCGAAGGTGCGGATCGCCGTGCGGTACATCGCCGCGGTGTCGGACGCCATGGACTCCGCGACGGCCGGGGAGGCACCGCGCGCCCTCGCCGCGACGACGACGCTCGCGACAAGGCGCTTCACATCCCACTCCCACGGGGCGACGGTGGCCTCGTCGAAGTCGTTCATGTCGAAGACGAGGGTGCGCTGCGGCGAACGGTAGAACCCGAAGTTGGAGATGTGGGCGTCGCCGCTGATCACGACGCGCGCATCCGTCACGGTCTCGTGGGCGAGATCCGCCGCCTGGATCGCCGCCGTGCCCCGATAGAACGCGAACGCGCTCTGCCGCATCCGCTCTGTGCGCAGGCCGAGCAGCTCCTGCAGACGGCCCGAGTTCTGCTCCTCGATGATGCCGAGCGGATCGCGTGTGCCGGAGGCGCGGAACTCGGCGTGCGCAGACCGCGGAACCCGCTCCCTGCGCGCCCGACCCGCCTCCCTGAGGGCGTCGCCCGAGTACATGTCGAGGTCGTCGAGCTGCGTGAGTTCCATGGTCGTTCCCGTCTCTGCTGCTCGTGAATCTAGCCCCCTCCGGGGCTACAGTGAGGCGCACCAGCCCCGATGGAGAGGAACGGCCATGGCCGACTACGACGAACTGCTCGCCCAGATCCCGATCGCCGACATCGCACGGCAGCTCGGCGTCGACCAGGAGGTCGCCGAGGACGCCGTCGAGAAGGTGCTCCCCGGCCTCGTCGGCGGGCTCGAGGCGAACGCGAAGGACCCTGCGGGCGCCGCATCCCTCGAGCGGGCGCTCGCATCGCACAGCGGAACGCCGCGGCTGCGGACGGTCGAGGAGGTGGACACCGCCGACGGCGAGAAGATCGTCGGCCACGTCTTCGGATCGAACACCGACCAGGTGGCCGCGAAACTCGCCGACGCCTCCCCCAAGTCGGCCGTGACGGGCGACCTCATCAAGAAGGTGCTGCCGATCGTCGCGCCCATCGTCCTCGCCTGGTTGGCGAACAAGTTCCTCGGACAGGGGGCGTCGAAGGGCTCGGCGACACAAGGATCCGGTGGTCTCGGCGACCTTCTGGGTGGGCTGCTCGGGGGCGGGTCCTCGTCGGGGTCCTCCGCCGGCGGCATCGATCTGGGAGGCCTGCTCGGCGGGCTGCTGGGCGGCGGGACCCGCTAGCTACTCGCGCAGGGTCGCACCGAAGCGCTCCGCCGCGACGGCGAGGCCCGCGAGCTTCGCCTCCGAAGCCTCCGCCGCGGTGAGCGTGCGATCGGCTGCGCGGAAACGCAGCGCGAACGTGAGCGACTTGCTGCCCTCGGCGACCCCCTGGCCCCGGTAGTCGTCGACGAGACGGATGTTCTCGAGCAGCTCGCCCGCGCCCTCCGCCACCGCCGCCTGCACGTCGCCGGCCGGCACGGCCGAGTCGACCACGAGCGAGAGGTCCTGCGTGGCTGCGGGGAGGGTGCCGATCGGCGTCGCCGATCGGCCGTGGTCACCGAGCTCGATGAGCACGTCGAGGTCGAGCTCGAACGCCGCGACGACGCGCGGCAGATCGGACTCGAGCGCCAGCGACGGCAGCAGTTCGCCCGCGAACCCGACGGACACCTCGCCGACACGCAACTCGGTGGTGCGGCCGGGATGCATGGCCGGGTGGGAGCCCTGCACGGGGCGGATGTCCACACCGATCGCGAGGGCGACGTGCTGCACGGCGTCGAGCGCGTCGGCGATGCCGGCCGGCACCGCGGCGGCCCCGGGCTGCTTGGGCACCGCGTCGCCGAGGAAGAGACCCGCGACACGGCGTGACTGCGGGGGGATGCCCGCGCCGAGCCGAGCGAGCGTGTCATCGCCCGGACGAGCTGCTCCCATCGGGATGAAGTCGGTGCCGTAGGTCACGCCCGGCTCGGGCCGGAAGACCGTGCCCAGTTCGAACAGTGCGAGATCGGTGAGCCCGCGCGCGAGGTTGCGATGCGCGATCTCGACCAGCCCGGGCAGCAGGGTGCGGCGCAGCAGCGACACCTGCGCGTCGAGGGCGTTCTGCAGGCGCACCGAAGGCGCACCCGGCTCGAAGCGCTCGGCCACGGCATCCGAGACGAACGGGTACGCGAGCACCTCGGTGCCACCGGCCGCGGCGAGCGTCAGGGCCACGCGACGGCGAGCTGCCTGCGCTGCGGTGAGGCCTCGGCCCGCTGGTGCGATCGGCAGCAGCGACGGGATGCGGTCGTAGCCCGTGATGCGCGCCACCTCTTCGACGAGCGACACGTCGTCGACCAGGTCGGGGCGCCATCCGGGGGGTGTCACGGTCGCGACGTCGCCGTCGACCACCACCTCCGCGCCGATCAGCTCGAGGGTGCCGACCACCTCATCGCGCGTGTAGTCGACGCCGATGACCGACGCCGCCCGGTCGAGGGGAAGCCGGATCGGGGCGAGCGGCTGCGACTGGTCGAAGTCGGCCCCCAGCGTGTCGAGCGTGCCGCCCGCGAGCTCGACGAGAAGCTCGGCGACCCGCGTGACGGCGGCTCCCGACATCCTCGGGTCGACGCCGCGCTCGTAGCGCTTCGCCGCCTCGCTCGGCAGCTTGTGCCGGCGGACGCTGCGCGCCACGGTCACCGGATCCCAGATCGCCGCCTCGATGAGCACATCGGTCGTGGTGTCGGAGATCTCGCTGTAGGCGCCGCCCATCACGCCGGCGAGGCCGAGCGGGCGCACGGCGTCGGCGACCAGGAGGTCGGCGGGGTCGAGCGTGCGCAGCTTGCCGTCGAGCGTCTCGATGCTCTCGCCCGCGACCGCCCGTCGGACCACGAGCCCGCCCGCGTCGATCTTCGCGAGATCGTAGGCGTGGTTCGGGGCGCCGAGCTCGAGCATCACGTAGTTGGAGATGTCGACCGTGAGCGAGACCGAGCGGATGCCGGCGAGGCGCAGGCGGGACACCATCCACGGCGGGGTGGGGCGCGTCGGGTCGATCCCCCGCACGATGCGCACGGAGAACACCGAGCATCCGGCGCGTCCGCGCACGGGGGCCGAGTCGCCCACGACGAGCGGGTAGCCGCTCGCAGGCACCACGTTCACGGCATCCGCCGGGTCGCGGAAGGCCGCCCCCGTGGAGTGCGAGTACTCGCGGGCGATGCCGCGGATCGAGAACGCGTACCCGCGGTCGGGCGTGACGTTCACCTCGACCGCGGCATCGTCGAGGCCGAGGAGCGCGATCGCGTCGGTGCCCGGCTCCGGGTCGAGGCCGAGCTCGGCGAGGCGCAGGATGCCGTCGTGCTCGTCGCCCATGCCGAGTTCACGCGTGGAGGCGATCATGCCGTCGGAGACGTGACCGTAGGTCTTGCGGGCGGCGATCGGGAACGGCCCGGGCAGGACCGCGCCCGGCAGGGTCACCACGACCTTGTCGCCGGCTGCGAAGTTGTGCGCACCGCAGACGATGCCGCGCGGCTCGGCCTCGCCGACATCCACCTGGCACCAGTTGATGGTCTTGCCGTTGGACTGCGGTTCGGGCTCGACCGAGAGCACCTTGCCGACCACGATCGGACCGGTGAGAGGCGAGCCGTGGACGTCCTCCTCCTCGAGGCCCACCTTCACGAGCGCCGCGTGCAGGTGCTCGAGGGTGACATCCTCCGGAAGATCGACCCATTCGCCCAGCCAGCTGATCGGGACGCGCATCACACCACCATCCCGAACTGCTGCGAGAAGCGCACATCGCCCTCGACCATGTCGCGCATGTCGTTCATGTCGTTGCGGAACTGCAGGGTGCGCTCGATGCCCATGCCGAAGGCGAAGCCCTGGTACTCGTCCGGGTCGATGCCCGCGGCACGCAGCACGTTCGGGTTGACCATGCCGCATCCGCCCCACTCGACCCACCTCGCGCCACCCTTGGCGTTCGGCTGCCAGACATCCATCTCGGCGCTCGGCTCGGTGAAGGGGAAGTAGTTGGGGCGCAGGCGGATCTGCGCGCCCTCGCCGAACATGGCGCGCGCCAGATGCTCGAGGGTGCCGCGCAGGTGCGCCATGGTGAGGCCCTTGTCGATCGCGATGCCCTCGATCTGGTGGAAGACGGGGGTGTGCGTGGCGTCGAGTTCGTCGGTGCGGTACACCCGCCCCACGGCGGCGACGTAGACGGGCAGCGGGCGCGAGAGCAGCGAGCGGATCTGCACGGGGCTCGTGTGCGTGCGCATCACCAGGTGCCGCTCGGCGGGCTCCACGAAGAAGGTGTCCTGCATGGCGCGGGCCGGGTGATCCTCGTCGAAGTTGAGCGCGTCGAAGTTGAACCACTCGTGCTCGAGCTCGGGGCCCTCGCCGATCTCCCAGCCCATCGCGATGAAGAGGTCGCTCATCTCCTCCATGAGGAGCGACAGCGGATGCCGTGCACCCCGGCTCGAGCGCGACGGCACGGCGGTGACGTCGACGGCCTCGGCGACGAGCCGCGCCTGCTCCTCCGCGACGAGCACGCGCTCGTCGGCGGCGGCGAGCGCCTGGTTCACCTGGGCGCGAGCCTGCCCGACGAGCTTGCCCGCCGCGGCCTTCTGGTCGCCGGGGAGGTCGCGGATGGCGGCGTTCAGCAGCGCGAGCGGAGATGCCTCTCCGGCGTGGGCGGAGCGGGCGGCCTTCAGGGTCGCGGAATCGCTCGCCTCGCCGATCGCGGCGAGCGCCGCGGAGACGGCTTCGGAGACCGCGCTCTCGGTGATGGGGCTGGGGGTCGACACGAGGATCGAGTCTATCGGCGCAGCAGCCCCTGCCCGCTCAGATGGGGCCTCCTGCCTGCAGGCTCTGATCGGATTGCGCCTTCGCGAACGCGTCGTCGGCCCGCTGCTTCGCGATCCGCTTCTCCGCGCGCCGCGAGATCCGCGAGGAGCCCGGCGGGATCCGGCCCTGCTGCACGCGCCGCGCGATGACGCGCGCCAGCCACGACAGCAGCAGGTTCATCGTGAGGTAGATCGCGAAGGCCACGAAGAAGAGCGTGAAGAGGTAGCGGCTGCCGTAGTAGTTGGTCATGTAGACCGTGGTGGTGCGCAGCAGCTCCGGGTACCCGATCACGTACGCGAGCGAGGTGTCCTTCAGCAGCACCACCAGCTGGGCGATGATGATCGGCAGCATCTGGCGGAACGCCTGCGGGAACTCGATGGAGAGCCGGGTGCGCACGTGCCCCAGGCCGATCGCCAGCCCCGCCTCGCGCTGACCGCGCGGCAGCGCCGCGATGCCGGCGCGTAGCGCCTCGCCGATGATCGCACCGTTGTAGAGGGCGAGGGCGATCACCCCGGCCCAGTAGTTGCCCGTGGAGAAGATCAGCAGGATGAACAGCATCATCAGCAGCACGGGCATGCCGCGCAGGAACTCCAGCACCACCACCATCGGGTAGCGGATCCATGCGGCCCTCGCGGTCCGCGCGAACGAGACGAGAACCCCGAGCAGCAAGGCGCCCACCGCGGCGACACCGGCCATCGCGAGGGTGTTCCAGAGCCCGTCGGCGATCCCCCGCCACACGGCGCGATCGGCGAGGATGTCCCACCGGCTCGGGTCGAACATCCCGGGAAGCTCCGTGCCGCTGGCCGTCACGCGCGGCGCAGCGAGTGCCAGGATGACCGCTGCGAGACCGAGGGCGATGACGACGAGACCGACGACCGAGATGATCCGGGAGAGGCGCCGCGCCTTCGGGCCCGGCACGTCGTAGAGCACGTTCGTCATCGCAGCACCGCCACGCGCTTCTCGACGACGGCCGCGATCCGGCCGAGCGTGATCGTGACGATCAGGTAGAAGATCGCCACCGCGATGAGGATCGCGAACACCTGGTCACCGCGGATGTTGATGACGTCCTGGGCGGATGCGAAGAGCTCCTTCACGAAGAAGGCGCCCGCGACGGACGTGTTCTTCGTGAGGGCGATGAGCACGTTGATGAGCGGGGGCACGACCATCCGGATCGCCTGGGGCATCACCACGAGCCCGAGGGTCTGTCCGAACCCGAGGCCGATGCTGCGGGCGGCCTCCGCCTGGCCCACCGGGACCCCGTTGACGCCCGACCGCACGGCCTCGGCGACGAACGGCGAGGTGTAGGCGGTGAGTCCGATCGCCGCGAGGATGAAGAAATCGATCCGCACCCCGAGGTACGGCAGGATGAACGCGCAGAAGAACAGCACCAGCGTGAGCGGGGTGTTGCGCAGCACCTCCGTATAGACCGTGGCGAAGCCTCGCAGCGAGCCGACGGGCGAGATCCGCATCGCCGCCACGAGCGTGCCGATCACGAGGGCGCCGACGCCCGCGATGCCGAGCAGCGCGAGCGTGATCCCGAAGCCGCGCAGGAAGGTCGGCAGGTTGTCGATGACGGCGTCCATGCGGCTCCTTCCTCGTCGCGGGTGCGGGATCGGGTGCGGCGCCCGTCAGGGGACGGACGCCGCACCGATGACTCAGCGGGTGTAGCGGTCGACGGCCGGCGGATCCGGCGTCTCGAGCACCTTGCCCGCGGTCGCCTCCCAGGCGTCGGCCCAGCGGCCGTCCTCGTAGGAGGCCTCGAGCACGTCGTTGATCCAGTCACGGAACACGTCGTCCTCGAGCGCCAGCCCGATGCCGTAGGGCTCCTCGGTGAAGGGGTTGCCCACCACCTCGAACTCGCCCGCATTCTGGTCGGCGAGCCCCGCGAGGATCACGTTGTCCGTCGACACCGCAACCACCGCGCCGTTGCGAAGCGGCTCGAGGCAGTCGCTGTAGCCGGCGGCGGGCAGCACGACCGCGCCAGCGTCGATCAGGTTCTTCTCCGATGTGGAGCCCGAGACCGAGCACACGTTCTTGCCGGCGAGGTCCTCGACCCCCGTGATGCCCTCCGGGTTGCCCGCAGGAACCAGGATGTCCTGGCCGGCCGTGTAGTACGGGCCGGCGAACGAGACGACCTTCTTGCGGTCGTCGTTGATCGTGTACGTGGCGACCACGAGATCCACTTCACCCGACTGGATGAAGGGTTCGCGGTTCTTCGACACCGTCTCGGTCCAGGTGATGCCGTCAGGCGCGATGCCCAGCTCGGCGGCGATGATCTTGCCGATCTCGACGTCGAAACCCTCTGGCGTGCCATCGGGACCGGCCAGCCCGAACAGCGGCTGGTCGAACTTGGTGCCGATCGTGATGGCGCCGGCCTCGTTGAGCTCTGCCATCGTGGTGCCCGCCTCGAACTCGACGGTGTCATCGACCGTGGGTTCCGCGTTGGGAGTTCCCGAATCGGTACAACCTGCCAGCACGAGCACGCTCGCGGCGGCGACTGCGGCGATGCTGAACGACTTCGTGAGTCTCATCTCCTTGCCTCCTTCTCTTGGTGCACCCTCGGGTCGCGGGCACGGATGGTGGGTAAGCAGTCAGTGGCTGAGCACCTTCGCCAGGAAGTCCTTGGCGCGGTCGGTCTGTGGGTCGGTGAAGAACGCCTCCGGCGTGTTCTCCTCGACGATGGCGCCGTCGGCCATGAAGAGCACGCGGTCGGCCACCTTGCGGGCGAAGCCCATCTCGTGCGTGACGACGATCATCGTCATCCCGTCCTTCGCGAGTCCTGTCATCACGTCGAGCACCTCGGTGATCATCTCCGGGTCGAGCGCAGACGTCGGCTCGTCGAAGAGCATCAGCTTCGGGTCCATCGCGAGCGCGCGGGCGATCGCCACCCGCTGCTGCTGGCCACCCGACAGTTGGGCCGGCAGCTTCGCCGCCTGGTTCGCGACCCCCACCCGCTCCAGCAGCTCCATGGCCCGCTTGTCGGCTGCCGCCCGCGAGAGCCCCCGCACCTTCGTCGGCCCGAGGGTCACGTTCTGCAACACCGTCTTGTGGGCGAACAGGTTGAACGACTGGAACACCATGCCGACGTCCGCGCGCAGATGGGCGAGCTCGCGGCCCTCGTTCGGCAGCGCCTTGCCGTCGATGCGGATCTCGCCCGAATCGATCGTCTCGAGGCGGTTGATCGCCCGACACAGGGTCGACTTGCCGGAACCCGACGGCCCGATCACGATGACGACCTCGCCGCGGGTGACGTTCGTGGTGATGTCCTTCAGGACATGCAACTCGCCGAAGTGCTTCTCTACGTGGTCGAGCTCCACGAGCGTGTCCATGCGGTTCACCCTCGCATGCCCCTCATTCGGGGGTCAACCCGTGGACATCACGATGCGGATGCGATACGAGGGCGGGCCTGAACCGCTCAGGTGCGCTGCGCGAACGCGCTCTGGTACAGGCAGACGGATGCGGCGGTCGCCAGGTTCATCGACTCGGCGTGGCCGTAGATCGGCACCTTCACCGCACGATCGGCGAGGGCCAGCTGCGCGTCGTCGAGGCCGTGCGCCTCATTGCCGAACAGCCACGCGGTCGGCCGCGACAGCTCGTCGCCGAGGGTCGGAAGCTCCTCGCCCGAGATGTCGGCGGCCAGTACGGTCATGCCGGCGGCGCGCACCTCGCGCAGCGCGTGCTCCAGGGTGCCGCCCTGGGCCAGTGGCAGGTGGAAGATCGACCCTGTCGTCGAGCGGACCACCTTCGGGTTGTAGGCGTCGACGCTCTTGCCCGTGAAGATCACGCCGTCGGCTCCCGCCGCATCCGCCGCCCGCAGGATGGTGCCCGCGTTGCCCGGATCACGCACCTCCTCGAGGATCGCCACCAGCTTCGAGCCGCCCTCAAGGAGATCCTTGATCGTCACAGGGAACTGGCGGCAGACCGCCACGACGCCCTGCGGGGTGACCGTGTCGGCCATCGCATCCAGCACCGCGCCGGAGACCAGCTCCGGCTCGATACCGGCCGACGCGACCGCGCGGCCCAGATCGGGGTGCCGCTCGAAGACGCCGCGCGCCGCGAACACGTCGACGATCAGCTCCGGATGGAACGCCAGAGCCTCGCGAAGCGCCTGCGGCCCCTCGACGAGGAAGAAACCGGTCTCCTCGCGTGCGGCGCGCTTGGCGAGCTTCGCCACGGCGCGCACCCGGGGGGAACGGGGGTTGTCGATCACGAACCGATCGTATTGAGCGGATGTGAACAGACGACGACGGCGCGCCTTCCGTTGGGAAAGCGCGCCGTCGTGCGTGCGAGGTTACGCGGCGCTCTTGGGAGCGTTGACGTCCTTCGGGAGCGCAGCCTTGGCCGCCTCCACGAGACCCGTGAAGGTCGCCGGCTCGTTGACCGCGAGGTCGGCGAGGATGCGGCGGTCGACCTCGATGCCCGCAAGGCCGAGGCCCTGGATCAGGCGGTTGTAGGTGATGCCGTTCGCGCGGGCAGCGGCGTTGATGCGCTGGATCCACAGGCGACGGAACTCGCCCTTCTTCGCGTGACGGTCACGGTAGGCGTAGACGAGGGAGTGGGTGACCTGCTCCTTCGCCTTGCGGTACAGGCGCGACCGCTGTCCGCGGTAGCCCTCTGCGCGC
>Ga0160436_1000258_pt1 | contig 24660 bp, 25 predicted proteins | sample HID1973M_E0MG_FD_108264 | JGI IMG/M metagenome (GOLD analysis project Ga0160436, IMG submission 108264) | Enriched mosquito-associated microbial communities from UW Madison campus, WI, USA - HID1973M_E0 MG | ecosystem: Host-associated > Arthropoda: Insects > Digestive system > Unclassified ...
CCGCGGGCGCATCGACGCCGCAGTCGGCGGCGGATGCCGAGTGGGGCGCGGCCAGGGTGAGGCTTGCGACGACGACGCCGGCGAGGGCGAGCGCACCGAGCGTGCGGCGCCCGCGGCGTCGGGTGAGCAGCAGGGCGGCACCGCCCGCGAGGAGGAGCAGCAGGGCGACGACCGCGATGGGCAACAGCTCGGCGCCGGTGCCCGGCAGCGTGGTGCAGGTATCCACAGAGAACTCCGGATTCGAGGGCTGCTCAGGGGGAGAGCGACGCCGAGAGTTTATCGGCGCGTTCGACCCTGTCGACGGTTCGCCCCCCGAAGTGGGGCCGCTCAGACCCCGGCGGCTGCGTGCTCGAGCGCCACCCAGCCGAGCATCGCGCACTTGATGCGGCCCAGGTACTTCGAGACCCCGTTGAGCGCGACCGCGTCGCCGAAGCGCTCCTCGTCGAGCTCGAGCCTGCCGCGCGAGTGCATCACCTCACGGAACGCGGATGCGAGCGCGAGCGCTTCCGGAACCGTCTTGCCTTCCACGAGCCCCGCCAGCAGCGACGCGGACGCCTGCGAGATCGCGCACCCGCTGCCCTGCCAGCGCACCTCCGCGATCCGGTCGCCGTCGAGGCGCAGGGCGAGGGTGATGTCGTCGCCGCAGGTGGGGTTGATCTGGTGCGACTGCGGCGCCCACCCGGTCGTGTCTCCGAAGCCGTCCGGGTGCCGGGAGTGGTCGAGGATCAGCTGCTGGTAGAGCGTCTCCAGTTCGCTGCTCATGAGCTCACTCCGAAGAAGCGGGCGGCGTCGGCTGCGGCCTCGAGGAAGAAGTCGACCTCGGCCTCGGTCGTGTACACGGATGCGGATGCGCGCGTCGAGGCGGTGAGGCCGAGCCTGCGGTGCAACGGCTGGGCGCAGTGGTGCCCGACCCGCACGGCGATCCCGCGGTCGTCGAGGAACTGGCCCACGTCGTGCGCATGCACACCGCCTAGGTCGAAGCCGGCGAGCCCGACGCGCTCGCCGACGCCCAGCACGCGAACGCCGTCGATCGTCGCGAGGCCGTCGGCGAGGCGGTTGCCGAGGGCGTGCCCGTGGGCCGCGACGCGGTCCATGCCGATGCCGTCGAGGTAGTGCACGGCGGCTGCGAGGCCGATCGCCTGCGAGATGCGCTGCGTGCCCGCCTCGAACCGCATCGGCGGCGGCAGGAACTCGGCGGACTCCATCGTGACGGTGGTGATCATCGACCCGCCGGTGAGGAACGGCGGGAGGGCTTCGAGCAGCTCGCGCCGACCGTAGAGCGCACCGATGCCGAGCGGCCCGAGCAGCTTGTGGCCCGAGAACACGGCGAAGTCGACGTCGAGCTCACGGAAGTCGACGGGCAGGTGCGGCACCGACTGGCAGGCGTCGAGCACGACGATCGCCCCCACCTCGTGGGCTCGGGCGACCAGTTCGGCGACCGGCGCGATCGTGCCGAGCACGTTCGACACGTGGGCGAACGCGAGCACGCGCGTACGCTCGGTGACCCGCTCGTCGAGCAGCTCCATCCGCAGCGCGCCGTCGTCGTCGACGGGGATGTAGCGAAGGCGCGCGCCGGTGCGCTGCGCGAGCTGCTGCCAGGGGATGAGGTTGGCGTGGTGCTCCGACTCGGTCACCACGATCTCGTCGCCGGGTCCGATGCGCAGGCCGTCGAATCCGGGCGTGGTGGCGGCGTTCGAGAGCCCGTAGGCGACCAGGTTGATGCCCTCTGTCGCGTTCGAGGTCCAGACGAGCTCATCGGCATCCGCCCCGACGAAGGCGGCGACGGTGGCGCGCGCCTCCTCGAACTCGTAGGTGGCCTCCGCGGCGAGGGTGTGCGCCCCGCGGTGCACGGCCGCGTTGCGGTGCAACAGGTAGTCGCGCTCGGCGTCGATCACGGCGAGTGGCTTCTGGGCGGTCGCTGCGGAGTCGAGGTAGACGAGTGGGCGCCCGCGCACGCTCTCGCGCAGGATCGGGAAGTCGTCGCGGATGGCGGCGACCTCCGCCTCGTCGAGCGGCGCGATCTCCTGAGCCGTGGGCATTGTTGCTCCCCTCTGCCAGGCCGTCTCAACGATAACTCGCCGGTGCCTGCGGCCGCCGGGCGGGCCTCCCCGGTCGGGGCGCCATCCGCGAGCATGATGGCCGCATGGCCCTCATCGACAACGCCGTCTACCGCGACGGGCGGCGCGTGCGCACCCCCGAGACGCTCGACGAGACCTTCGAGGTCACCCGCGCCGAGGAGGGCATGGCCTGGATCGGCCTCTACCGGCCCACCGACGAGGAGCTGGATGCCGTGGCGGCCGAGTTCGGGCTGCACCACCTGGCCGTTGAGGATGCCCGCAAGGGCCACCAGCGCGCGAAGCTCGAACGCTACGACGACACCCTGTTCGTGGTGCTGCGTCCGGCCCGCTACCTCGACGCGGAGGAGGTGGTCGAGTTCGGCGAGCTGCACGTGTTCGTCGGCAAGGACTTCGTGGTGACGGTGCGGCACTCGGAGACCCCCGATCTCGCGCATGTGCGGGCCCGCATGGAGGGCACGCCCGAGCTGCTCGCTCTCGGCCCCGAGGCGGTGCTGTACGCGATCGTCGACGAGGTGGTCGACGAGTACGAGCCGGTCGTGCTGGGGCTCGAGAACGACATCGACGAGATCGAGGACCAGCTCTTCGGCGACGATGACGACGAGCGGCTCACCCGCCGCATCTACGACCTGTCGACCGAGGTGATCACCTTCCAGCGGGCCGTGCATCCGCTCACCGGGATGCTGGAGGCGCTGCTGAAGGGCGGCGATCGCTACGGCGTCGACGTCGAGCTGCAGCGCTCGCTGCGGGATGTCGCCGACCACGTCTCGCGGGTGGTGGACCGCGCCGACTCGTACCGTGCGCTCCTCTCGAACGCCCTGCAGGTGCAGGCGACGCTCGTGACCCGCGCGATGACGCGCACCAGCATCCAGCAGAACGAGCAGGTGAAGAAGATCACCTCGTGGGCGGCGATCCTGTTCGCGCCGTCACTCGTGGGCGCCGTCTACGGGATGAACTTCGTCTACATGCCCGAGCTCGACTGGCCGCTCGGCTACCCGTTCGCACTCGCGCTCATGCTGGCGATCGGTGTCGGGCTGTACGCGGTGTTCAAGAACCGGAAGTGGTTGTAGCCGCTCAGTCGAAGTCGTCGTAGTCGCGCAGTTCCTCGCGCAGCCGTTGCAGGGCGCGCGATTTCGCGACCCCGCGCAACGGCTCGACGGTGCCCCGGCCCGGAACGTGGGATGCGGTGGCCGCGATCTCGTCGAGCGCGTTCGCGCGGGCCTCGTCGATGAGGGCGGTGACGAACTCGTCGTCGTCGGCGCGGGCCCGCAGTTCGGCGGCCAGGGCCAGCATCACCTTCCGGCGTTTGCGCAGCGCCGGAACGTCGCGGTGCACGTAGTCGCGCGCGGTGACCGCCTCGTAGTAGCGGCCCTTCGCGTAGTCGTGCTCGCGTTGCAGTCGGGCGGCATCCGTCTCCGTCTCGACGGCCATCGCCTCCAGCTCGGCGCGCACCGCATCCGCGTACCAGTCGGGGTCGAAGTCGGCGCCGTCTCGCAGGGCGCGCACGATGACCACGTTCTTGACGCTCTGCCGCAGCCCGGCGCGCGCGACGAGCAGCGCGTCGGCGAGCAGCTCCGCGAAGGGAACGCGACGACGGCGTGCAGGTTTGCGGCGGGGTGGCATCGACGCCACGCTAGCTCGGATGGGCCGCGCGGAGGGCCCCTACGCCAGTTCCTTCCGCGGCATCACGATCCCCTTCAGGATCAGCAGGATCGCCGCAGAGATCGGTATCGCCACGAGCGAGCCGGCCAGCCCGCCGAGAGTGCCGCCGGCGAGCGCCGAGATCAGCACCACCGATCCGGGCACCTTCACCGCCTTGCTCATCACCTTCGGGGTGAGGATGTACGCCTCGACCTGCATGTAGATGAGCATGAAGATCAGCACGATGAGCCCGGCGGTCGGGTCGTAGATGAAGGCGATGATCGACATCGCGATCGTCGTGAGCACGGTGCCGATGAGCGGGATGATCGTGATGAAGAACGCGATGATGCCGAGCAGCAGTGCGCCGGGGATGCCGGTCACGACCAGCAGGATCGTGGTGAAGGTGGCGTTCATGAAGGCGAGCGTCACCATGCCCGAGAGGTACCGTCCCACGTTCTCGAGGATGCGCTCCGAGTAGTCGCGGAAGGTGTCGCGGTGCGAGCGCGCCACCAGCCGGTAGGCGGCCTCCTTCGACACGTCGTAGGTGCCGATGAAGTAGATCGTCAGGATCAGGATGAAGAAGGCGCTGCTGATGCCGGATGCGATCCCGAGTCCGAGTTTCACGACGCCCGTGCCGATGGCGGCCCAGAACGCCGGATCCTTCACGGCATCCGAGATCGTGGTGAGCACCGTTCCGAGAACCCCGTTGGAGGCCTCGTTGGTGCCGTCGAACCAGCCTTCGTCTTCGAGGTGGGCGATCGCCGCGGGCAGCGAACGGATGAAGCCCCGCAGCTGATCGACCACCACCGGCGCCACGACCCAGATGATGGCGACCGCGATGGCGATGATCGCCAGGATCACGATCAGGATCGCGATACCGCGTTTGAGGCCCTTCCGCTGGAGCCACCGCACGAGCGGGTCGAGGCCGACCGTGATGAACGCGGCCATGAAGATCGAGAACACGAGCCCGCTGAGGCTGAACACCGCGAACGCGAGCATCGCCACGAGCAGCACGCCGAGGGCGGCGGTGGCACCCCAGATGAAGGGCCGGTCGATCATCCGTCGTGGCTCGCCGGCCTCGGGGGCAGGGACAGCGGGAACGCCTGCGCGGGGTTCCCGCCGGACCGGGCTCATCGGAGGCTCTTCGACATGGCTGAATACTAGGGGCGGGGTCGGCCGACGGCGCAGAAACTTTTCGCCCGGTCAGAGGGGCCCTGCGCAATACTCAGCCATGGAGTTCTTCCTCGGCGCGGCGATCGTCTTCGTCGTCGATCGGGCCATCCGCATCGCGGCCCTCATCGTGATCCCCCGCGACCGCAAGCCGACCGCCGCGATGGCGTGGCTGCTGGCGATCTTCCTCATCCCGATCGTCGGCGTGATCCTCTACCTGCTGATCGGCAGCTACAAGCTGCCGAAGGCGCGGCTGGAGAAGCAGAAGTTCATCGACGGGGTCATCGCCGAGCGGCTTGCCGGCACCGAGACGGGCGCGGATGCGGGCGCCGGCCCCGCGTGGCTGCCCGGCATCGAGCGCATGAACCGGGCGCTGACGGCGATGCCCGCGGTGGGCGGCAACACGGCGACGCTCATCGAGGACTACCAGGCCTCGATCGATGCGATGGCGGCCGACATCGACACCGCCACGACGTTCGTGCACGTCGAGTTCTACATCGTGTCGTTCGACGAGGTCACGCGCGGGTTCTTCGGTGCGCTCGAGCGGGCCGTGAAGCGGGGGGTCACCGTGCGGGTGCTGCTCGATCACGTCGCATCCGTGCGTGCCGCGAACTCGAAGGCGACCTTCGCCGAGCTCGACCGCATCGGGGCGAAGTGGAGCTTCATGCTCCCGTTCCAGCCGCTCAAGGGCAACTTCCAGCGGCCCGACCTGCGCAACCACCGCAAGCTCGTCGTGGTGGATGGGCGGGTCGGCTACATGGGTTCGCAGAACCTCATCTCCCGCGACTACAACTCGCAGAAGAACATCAAGCGCGGCCTCATGTGGCAGGAGCTGGTCACCCGCGTGACCGGCCCAGCGGTCACTGCGATCAACACGATTTTCCTCGGCGACTGGTTCTGCGAGACGGATGAGCGGATCGACTCCGAGAATGTCGCCTTCGCCGACGTGCCCCGCACGGGCGACCTCGACATGCAGCTCGTGCCGAGCGGCCCGGGCTACGACTACGAGAACAACCTGCGGCTGTTCCTCGGGCTGCTGCATTCGGCGCAGAAGCAGGTGATCATCACGAGCCCGTACTTCGTGCCGGATGAATCGATGCTCTATGCGATCACCTCGGCCCGCCAGCGGGGGCTGGAGGTGCAGCTCTTCGTTTCGGAGATCGGCGACCAGGGCGGCGTGTTCCACGCGCAGCGCTCCTACTATTCGGAGCTGCTGCGCGCCGGCGTGCGCATCTTCATGTACCCGGGGCCGTACATCCTGCACGCGAAGCATGTCTCGATCGACGACGACGTGGCCGTGATCGGTTCGAGCAACATGGACATCCGCTCGTTCAACCTCGACCTCGAGATCTCACTGATGGTGCGCGGCAAGACCTTCGTCGACGACATGCGGACCGTCGAGCAGCACTACCGGGATGCCGGGCGCGAGCTCACGCTCGAGGAGTGGAGCAAGGAGCCGAAGGGCGGCCAGTTCCTCGACGGGATCGCGCGGCTCACGTCGGCGGTGCAGTAGCGGGCGGCCGCTACGGTGACCTTCGTGCCGATGGACGCCGCATCCCTTGCCCGCCGTTGGTGGCTGCATGACCTCGACGCGTGGGACGAGGTCGAGGAGATCCTGGATGCAGCCGAGGCCGTTCCGGCACTCATCCGGTCGCTGGCGACGACGGCACCCCCTGGCGCCTTGTCGTACATCGGGGTGGCGGTCCTCGAGAGCATCGCGATGCAGGCGGACTTCGACGGACGGCCCGACACGGCGATCGATGATCTCCTTGCCGCCGATCTCGACGCGCCGACCGTCTTCGAGATCCTCGCGGGTCCGTATCCCGACTTCCTCGAACGCTGGCAAGTGCGTCGTCGCTTCGCCGACCGGTTCACCGCCGTGCAGCTGGAGGTTCTCTACGACTGGCACGGCAGGGTGAACCGGAGGGTCGTGCTCGATGGCGAGGGGACTCGGCTTCTCGAGCAGTCGGAGTGGTTCTCAGGCTGAGTCGATCGGCGGGGCTTACGCCTGCGGAGCGGCGGCCGTTTCGACGGCGGCAGCCAGGGGCCGTGCCCCTCGCCGATCCACGACGGCGAGCGCGATCGCGGTGATGCTGAGCGCGCCGAGCACGGGCGCCGCGATCTCGACCGCCGTCTCCAATCCGACGTTGGTGGCGAGCGCGCCGGCGCCGACCGCGGTGATCGCCTGCGCGAGGTACGAGTACAGGTAGAGCAGCGAGAGCGTCGCCCCCCGGTGGTGCACGGGAGCGACGCGGCTGACGAGCGACAGACCGCCGGTGAAGGCGAAGGAGTAGCCGACGCCGCCCACCAGGCACCACGCCAGCAGCAGGCCAATCGATCCGGTGGCGCTCGCCGCGACCATGAACCCGAGCCCGAGGATCGAGAGGCCCGCCCCGACGGCGATCGCCACGTGAGCTCCGACCCGCGAGAGGAAGAGCGCCGTGATCCCGATCGACAGCGACGAGGAGCCGAGCAGCAACCCGATCACGAGGAGGTGGGATGTGCCGGTCAGTTCTCTGGCCATGCTCGAGCCGAGCGAGAGGAAGATCGCGCCCACCGAGTAGGCGATCGAGACGGAGATCGTCGCGAGCACGAAGGGACGCAGCAGACCCGCCGCGAGGCGGGGTGCGGTGAACGTCCAGCGGGCGCCGGCCGTCGCATCCCGCGGCGTGAACAGCGTCAGCGTGAACGTGATGACCGCGAGCACGAGCAACACCCCGAAGCTCAGCACGAGCGGCAGCGGTGCGAGCTGGGCGAGCGCACCCGAGATCACGAGCGCGAGCGTGAGGCCGGTCGAGGTCGCGACGGTCGTCAGCGAGCTCGCGAATCGTGGGTTGCCCGTGAAGTTGTTCTCCACGAGCGAGGCGCTTGCGGCACCGATCGCGAGCCCCGTGCCGACGCCCTGCAGCACGCGCCCCAGATACAGGAAGCCGACGTTCGGCGCGAGCGCGAACACGGCGGCGGATGCGGCGATGAGGGCGACGCCGATGAGGATCGCGCGGCGGCGGCCGACCGTGTCGGAGATGCTGCCGAAGAAGAAGAGCACGAGCAGCAGGGCGAGCGGGTAGGCACCGAAGACGGAGGTCGTCACCACGGGGGTGAGGTTCCATTCGGCCGCGTAGACGGGGTAGAGCACGCTCGGAGCACCGCTCGCCCACAGGCAGAGGGCGAGCACGAGCGCCGCGGTCCAGAAGGTTCCCCGCTTGCTGAGAGTCATCACCGCCACACCCTAGCTTGGTTTTTCCAATTCAGCTAGGATGTGTGCATGGCGACATCGACGAGCTCGTGCCAGGTGGTCCGCACGCTCGACATCATCGGCGAGAAGTGGTCCCTCCTGATCGTGCGGAACGCGCTGCGCGGCCAGACCCGCTACTCCGAGTTCCGCGACAACCTCGGCGCCCCCACCGACATCCTCACGAACCGGCTCGCCAAGCTGGTCGACGCCGGCATCCTCGAGAAGCGCGCCTACCGCGAAGCGGGGTCCCGCGAGCGCACGAGCTACCACCTCACCGAGCGCGGTGAGGCGCTGCGCGTCGTGATCGCCGCGATGATCCAGTGGGGCGACGAGTTCAATCCGGCCCCGCAGGGCGTCTCGTCGCGAATCGTGGATGCGGTCGACGACCGCCCCCTCCGACTGGGCTTCCTCGACGAGGCAGGTGCCGAGGTAGATCCGGATGCCGTGGGCATCGCCCCCGGGCCCGCCGCGACGATCGGCTGGGAGTACCGCCGGGCGTAGCCCCCCGAAGACAGTCCGGCGACTTTGCAACACTCGCTGCCCCTCCGGCCATGTTCTCCATGAAGGCACCTATACAGATGGGAACGCACATGGACGACTCGACGCTCGACACTCTCCTCAGGCGCAGCGCCCCCGCGGCGCTCGCGGATCACCCCGCCGTGGAGGCGAACGTTCTCGCGCTCGTCGGGGAGACCGATGCCGCCGCGCGGCCGGCTCGCCGGCTGCGTCGCGCGCTGCGATTCGCGGCGATCCCCGCCGTGCCGTTGCTCGCCCTGGCCCTCAGCGCGGGGGTCGAGGAGCGACTGGTCCCCGATCTCACCATTCCGGTCTCCTACGTCACCGACACGGGCGTGCCGGTGAGCTGCTCGATCTTCGTGTTCAACGGCGAAGTCAATTGGGTGGAGGAGAGCTTTGCCGCGGTCGACTACCTGAAGGCCCGAGAGTGGTCGGGAATCGGGCAGCGAATCTACGCCCAGGCGCTCATCGAGGAAACGGAGGTCGCGCGGCTGGCGAGGACCGACGAGGCGGTGTGGAGCGTCGACGGCGTCAACCCGCCCGACGCCGCCACCATCGAGCAGATCGCGTGGAGCATCGCCGAGAGCAAGCTCATCGACGGCAGCGTCCCCGCCCAGCCCGGAGACCATTGGGGCGGCGACTCCGACTGCTCGGGGCAGCTCCATTGAGCGCGCAGGTCCCGGTAGCGGCCACCGCCCACGTGTCGATGGCCCCCGACCGCGCATCCGTCGTCCGTGGCCTCGTCGAGCGGGAGTCGCGCAGTCTGCTCGACTACTTCGTGCGCCGCACCGCGAACCCGCACGACGCCGCCGACCTTCTGGGTGAGACGCTCCTCGTGGTGTGGCGTAGGGAGAGCTCGATCCCGTCGGATCCGACCGAGGCGCGAATGTGGATGTTCGGTGTCGCCCGGCGTGTGCTGGCCGGTCACCGACGCACCCGATCGCGTCGACAGGCACTCAGTGAGCGCCTCGGCGAGACGCTCACGACAGTGGCCGAGCGGAGCGCCGACACGGATCCCGACGGGGTCCGCGCCGCGATCGCGACCCTCCCGGAGGTCGACCGTGAGATCGTGCGCCTCGTCTACTGGGACGGCTTCACCCTGGCCGACGCGGCGAAGATCATGGGGATGCGGCCGGCCACGGTGCGCAGCCGCATGGCGCGTGCTCGGGAGCGGCTACGAGCCCACCTCGATGAGTGACCTGCCCAAGTCCCCTGATGCGAAGGCTGCATCGGACGCGACGTGAACGACGAAAGCCCCCGGCGAACCGGGGGCTTTCTCTCGTGGTGGCTCCGACGGGCGTCGATCCCGTGACCTCACGATTTTCAGTCGTGCGCTCTACCAACTGAGCTACAGAGCCTCAGCGGCGAACCGCTGATTGTGCAAGAGCCTCTCCTTGCGGAAAGGCTCTCAGCACCAGCGACCCTGACGGGACTTGAACCCGCGACCTCCGCCGTGACAGGGCGGCACGCTAACCAACTGCGCTACAGGGCCTTGCTATTGAGTTGTTCGGTTTGGTGACCCCAACGGGATTCGAACCCGTGCTGCCGCCGTGAAAGGGCGGTGTCCTAGGCCACTAAACGATGGGGCCATGTCGGCGAACCGCATAGCAACCGAGGGTCAAGCATACGTGCCTCGGCGCCTTAACGCGAATCGAGCGCCGCCGCCATCCGCCACACCGGGTGAGGCGCGCATCCGCCTCGCTTTCGCGCCCGAAAGGGGGGCTCGCGGCACTTTGGCGCGGTGGGCGTGCCGCGCCCCAGAAACTTCGACTGATGGTTGAGGCTTGGGAAGGTGCGAGCCCTCTGGAAATCGAGGGCGGCGTGTTGTTAGTGTGGTTGGTGTTGTCCATGTGACATAACGCCATCGGCTGTCACGGGATCGGGGAGACATGAACGAGCGACGGGGGACCCGCGCGTTGCGTCAGGGACGATGGAGCGCGCGCGGCACGGCGACATTCGCCGCCATCACGGCAGGCGTGCTCATCGCCACCTTCGGCGCGACCACCTCGCAGGCGGCTCCCGCCGACTTCCCCAGCTGGGCCGACGTGCAGGCATCCAAGCGCGACGAGGCAGCCGCCAAGGCGCAGCTCAACGCCCTCAACGCGGCCATCACCGCCGCCCAGGCCGAGGTCGACCGCACCCAGAAGGAAGCCGAGGTGCGCGGCACCGAGTACGCGAAGGCCCAGCAGGCGTACGACGAGCAGGTCGTCGTCACCGACAAGATCGTGCAGCAGCAGTCGGCGGCGCAGGCCGAAGCCGACAAGGCGAAGCTCGAGTCGTCGCAGCTCATCGCGGGCCTCGCGAAGCAGGGCGGCACCGACCTCAGCAGCGGCCTCCTCGACGTGAGCGGCGCCGACGGCTACCTGTACCGCATCGGCGCGATGCAGAAGGTGACCGAGCGCACGGATGCCGTGTACGCGAAGGCCGTGCAGCTGCAGAACACGGCCCAGGCGCTCGCCGATCAGGCGGCCGTCGCCCAGGCGAAGCTCGCGGAGCTGAAGGCCGACGCCGAAGCGAAGCTCATCGTCGCGCAGCAGGCCGCCGAGACCGCGGCCGTGAAGTTCGAGGAGCTGCAGGAGGCGAAGGCGAAAGCCGAGGCACTCGTGGCGTACCTCACCGACAAGCGCGAGGTCACCGAGGCCGACTACCAGGAGGGCCTGCGCCAGAAGTGGGGCTCGGGTGCTGCGGGCGAGGTGAGCGCATCCGGATGGGCGCGTCCCGCCGCCGGCTACATCTCGAGCATGTACGGCATGCGCAAGAACCCGGTCAACGGCGTCTGGATGCTGCACACCGGCGTCGACCTCGCCGGCCAGGGTTGCGGCGCCCCGGTGTACGCGGCCCACGGCGGCGTCGTCACCTACGCCGGATGGTTCGACTCGTGGGGCTACTACGTGGCCATCGACCACGGCGACGGCACCGGAAGCGGCTACGCCCACATGCCTGCGGGCGGCATCGCCGTGCGCATCGGCCAGCAGGTCGACCCCGGCCAGCTCATCGGCAAGGTCGGTACAACCGGCATGTCGACCGGATGCCACCTGCACTACATCGTCCGCGTGAACGGCAACACCACCGACCCGGTGCCGTTCATGCGCAATCAGGGGATCAATCTTGGCTAGCACACCCGAATCCGGTCGTCCCGCATCCCGCCGCAGCTCGGCAGGTCAGGCGGCCACCGCAGCCGTATCGATCGCGGCAGCCTTCGCGCTGACCGCGACGGGTGGCATGTCGGCATCCGCGGCCCCGCGCCCCGACTACCCCACGTGGACCGAGGTGCAGGCGGCGAAGCAGAACGAGGCGGCCAAGAAGGCCGAGATCGCGAAGATCGAGCAGCTGGTCAAAGACCTGCAGGTCGAGGCGGATGCGCTCGCGAAGGTCGCGATGGAGAAGGCCGAAGACGCGCTGCTCGCCCAGGGCGAGCTGCAGGCGGCGGAGGCGAAGACGTCTCGGCTGGCCGACCAGCTGGCCGACGCCCAGAAGCGCGCCGACTCGTCGGCGAAGCTTGCTGCGGCGCTCGTCGCCCGGCTGGCCCGCAGCGGCGGCAGCGACGCGAGCATGATGCTGGCCTTCTCGTCTGAGGCGGATGCCGACCGCCTGCTCTCGAGGCTCGGCACCATGTCGAAGCTGACCGAGTCGTCGACGGCGCTCGTCGAGCAGGCGATCTTCGACAAGCGCACCGTCGAGTCGATCTCCGCGGAGGCGGAGGTCGCCGAGACCGAGCGGCGCAGCCGTGCGGATGCCGCGACGAAGGCCCAGGCGGATGCCGAGCAGGCGGCCGCGCAGGTGGAGGCGCAGGTGGCGGCCCAGAGTTCCAACCGCAGCCTCATGTACGCGCAGCTGGCGAGCCTGAAGGGCACCACCGCGGCCGTCGAGCAGCAGTACGCGGAGGGTGTCGCTGCCGACAAGGCTGCCGAGGAGGCGAACCAGCCGCCCGCCGGGGGGAACCCGGGCGGCTCGACCCCCGGTGGGGGCACTCCCGGTGGCGGCACCGCACCGACCCCCGTCGCCGCGGCCGTCGAGGGTGCGATCAACTACGCGAAGGCGCAGCTGGGCGAGCGGTACCAGCTCGGCGGCATGGGCCCGGACGTGTGGGACTGCTCGGGCCTCACGAAGGCGTCATACGCATCCGTCGGCGTGTACATCGGCACGCACAGCTCGACCGACCAGTACAACTACATGGCCCGCCAGGGCCGTCTCGTGCCCTACAGCCAGGCACAGCCGGGCGACCTGCTGTTCTACTCCGATGGCGGTTCCGCGTCGGTGGCGCGCAAGTACCACGTCACCATCTACCTCGGCGCCGGCAAGATGATCGAGGCGCCGAATCCGAGCGTGCCGGTGCGCATCGTCAACGTGCGCAACAGCGACCTGGTGCCGTACGCGGGACGCCCCACCGGCTAGAGAAGCAGCGTCAGTGCCCGTGGGGCACGTACGCGGCGATGCCCGCCTGCACGATCGCCTCAGCCTCGGCGGCGTCGCCCCATCCCTCGGTCTTGACCCACTTGCCGGGCTCGAGGTCCTTGTAGTGCTCGAAGAAGTGCTCGATCTCCTTGCGGGTGTACTCCGGGATGTCGTTCACGTCCTGGATGTGCGACCAGCGCGGGTCCTTGGCCGGAACGGCGATCACCTTCGCGTCGGAGCCGCCGTCGTCGGTCATGTTGAAGACGCCCACGGGGCGCACGGTCACGCCGACGCCGGGGAAGAGGGGGTAGTCGAGCAGCACCAGCACGTCGACGGGGTCGCCGTCGAGGCCGAGGGTGTTCTCGAAGAAGCCGTAGTCGGTGGGGTAGACGAAACCGGTGAACAGCACGCGGTCGAGGAAGACCCGGCCGGTCTCGTGGTCGACCTCGTACTTGTTGCGGCTCCCCTTGGGGATCTCGATGACGGCGGGGTAGTCGGCCATGGTCTTCTCCTGATGCGGCTTGAGGTTCCCGATAACGTTAGCCGATGCCTTCTGAGGTCCCTCGCCCCCGTTTGACCCCCGCGATGGCCGACATCCGTCGTGCCGTCCGGCAGTCGCTGACCGACCTCGCCGACGGCGACCGGCTCGTGCTGGTGGCGCTCTCCGGCGGCCCGGATTCGCTCGCCCTCGCCGCCGCTGCAGCGTTCGAGGCGCCACGGGCCGGCATCCGTGCGGGTGCCGTGGTGGTCGACCACGGCCTGCAGGAGGGTTCGGATGCAGTGGCCGCCCGCGCGGCGGATCAGGCGCGCGAGCTGGGCCTCGATCCGGTGCGGGTGGTGCGCGTCGCCGTCGGTGCGGGCGGCGGCCCGGAGGCGGCGGCCCGCGAGGCCCGCTACCGGGCTCTGGATGCGGCGGTCGACGAGACCGGAGCCTCTGCCGTGCTGCTGGCCCACACGCTCGACGACCAGGCGGAGACGGTGCTGCTGGGCCTGGCGCGCGGAAGCGGCGCGGCCAGCCTGCAGGGCATGCCCCCGGCATCCGGTCGCTATCGCCGGCCGCTGCTCGGCATCCGGCGCGCGGAGACCCACCAGGCGTGCGCCGATCAGGGCCTCGAGCCGTGGCACGACCCGCACAACGCCGACCCCGGCTACGCGCGGGTGCGCGTGCGGGAGCGCGTGCTGCCGGTGCTCGAGGCGGAGCTCGGCCCGGGGGTCGCGGAGGCCCTCGCTCGCACCGCCGAGCAGGCCCGCGAGGATGCCGACGCATTCCAGCACCAGATCGACGAGTTCATCGAGGACATCTGCGAGCCCGCCGAGGCCGGCATCGCCGTGTCGATCGCGGCGCTCGCGGCGAACCCGGCCGCCCTGCGGCAGCGCGTCATCCGGTTCGTGGTGCTGGCCGAGTTCGGCGTCTCGCTCACCCGCGCCCACACGCTCGAGGTCGCCCGACTGGTCACCGACTGGCACGGGCAGGCACCCATCGACCTTCCCGGCCTGACCGCCCGCCGCGAAGGCGGGATGCTCGTGTTCGCGGCCGCGTCATAGGGTTGACCCCATGGAGCCGGCCGACATCCAGGGTGACCTGACCGAAGTTCTGCTCAGCGAGGCCGACATCCGCGTCAGGATCGCCGAGCTGTGCCGCCAGATCGAGATCGACTACGAGGGCCGCGAGCTGCTCGTCGTCGGAGTGCTGAAGGGCGCGGTCATGGTGATGGCCGACCTGTCGCGCGAGCTGCGCCGCCACGTCGAGATGGACTGGATGGCGGTGAGCTCGTACGGAGCCGGCACGCAGTCGTCGGGTGTCGTGCGCATCCTGAAAGACCTCGACACCGACCTCACCGGCCGCGACGTGCTCATCGTCGAAGACATCATCGACTCGGGCCTCACCCTCTCCTGGCTCCGCGAGAACCTCGAGAGCCGTGGGGCCGCATCCGTCGAGATCTGCGCCCTGCTGCGCAAGCCGGAGGCCGCGAAGGTGGAGGTCGACGTGCGCTACGTGGGCTTCGAGATCCCCAACCATTTCGTCGTCGGGTACGGCCTCGACTACGCGGAGCGGTACCGCAACCTCCGCGCCGTGGGCATCCTCGCCCCGCACGTGTACAGCTAGCGGCGGCGTTCGCGGTCAGCCTGGGGCGAACATCCAGCAAGGTGTATGGCGCCTGGCGGTAGCCTGACAGTCACTCGTCAGAGGAAGGATGTGGGCTCGCGCCCGCACACATATGGACTTCAAGCGCATCTTCCGCGGCCCGCTGATCTACGTCGTGCTGGGCGCGATCATCCTGGTCGTCGGGTTCAACCTGCTCACCGCATCCGGGTTCCGTCAGGTGACCACCCAGGAGGGCCTCGAGCTGCTCTCCGGCAAGACCGTCGAGACGGTGAAGATCGTCGACGGTGAGCAGCGCGTCGACCTCACGCTGAAAGAGGCGTACGTCGACGCCGACAAGGTCGACCAGGGCAAGTCGGTGCAGTTCTACTACGTGGCCCCCCGCGGCGACGAGGTGGTCACGGCGATCAACTCGGCCGATGGCGTCACCTTCGACGACGAGGTCCCCCAGACCAACTGGTTCACGAGCCTGCTCGGCATCCTGATCCCGTTCCTGCTCATCGGCATCATCTTCTGGTTCCTGTTCAGCTCCATGCAGGGCGGCGGCAACCGGGTCATGCAGTTCGGCAAGTCCCGCGCGAAGCTCGCCTCGAAGGAGAGCCCGAAGGTGACGTTCGCGGATGTCGCGGGCGCCGACGAGGCCGTCGAGGAGCTCGAGGAGATCAAGGACTTCCTGAAGGATCCGGCCAAGTTCCAGGCGGTCGGCGCTCGCATCCCGAAGGGCGTGCTGCTGTACGGCCCTCCCGGAACGGGTAAGACGCTCCTCGCCCGCGCGGTCGCGGGTGAGGCCGGTGTGCCGTTCTACTCGATCTCGGGTTCGGATTTCGTGGAGATGTTCGTGGGTGTCGGCGCCAGCCGCGTGCGCGACCTCTTCGAGCAGGCGAAGCAGAACTCGCCGGCGATCATCTTCGTCGACGAGATCGACGCCGTCGGTCGTCACCGCGGCGCGGGTCTCGGTGGCGGGCACGACGAGCGCGAGCAGACCCTCAACCAGCTCCTGGTCGAGATGGACGGCTTCGACGTGAAGACGAACGTCATCCTCATCGCGGCCACCAACCGCCCCGACATCCTCGACCCGGCCCTGCTGCGCCCGGGACGCTTCGACCGCCAGATCGGCGTCGACGCCCCCGACCTGAAGGGCCGCGAGAAGATCCTCGAGACCCACGCCAAGGGCAAGCCGATGTCGAAGAACGTCGACCTCGCCGTGCTCGCGCGCAAGACGCCCGGCTTCACCGGTGCCGATCTGGCGAACGTGCTCAACGAGGCCGCCCTGCTCACCGCGCGCAGCAATGCGCAGCTGATCGACAACCGCGCCCTCGACGAGGCCGTCGACCGCGTGATGGCGGGCCCGCAGCGACGCACGCGCATGATGAACGACAAGGAAAAGCTCATCACGGCGTACCACGAGGGCGGCCACGCGCTCGCGGCAGCCTCGATGCGCCACACCGACCCCGTCACGAAGGTCACCATCCTGCCCCGCGGCCGTGCCTTGGGTTACACGATGGTGCTGCCGCTGGAAGACAAGTACTCGGTCACCCGCAACGAGCTGCTCGACCAGCTCGCCTACGCGATGGGCGGTCGCGTCGCGGAGGAGCTCGTGTTCCACGACCCCACCACGGGCGCATCGAACGACATCGAGAAGGCCACCGCCACGGCCCGCCGCATGGTCACCGAGTTCGGCATGACCGCGAGCATCGGGCCGGTCAAGCTCGGAGCCTCGGGCGGCGAGGTGTTCCTCGGCCGCGACATGGGCCACGGTCGCGACTACTCGGAAGACCTCGCCGAGAAGGTCGACCTCGAGGTGCGCGCGCTCATCGAGCAGGCGCACGACGAGGCGTACCAGGTGCTGAGCGACAACCGCGACATCCTCGACCGCCTCGCGCGGGAGCTGATCGAGAAGGAGACCCTCGACCACAACCAGCTGGCCGAGATCTTCGCAGACGTGCGTCGCCTGCCGGAGCGCCCGCAGTGGCTCTCCAGCGAGAGCCGCCCGATCAGCGACGTGCCCCCGATCGACATCGCGGCATCCCTGCCCGTCGACCCGGATGCGGTCGACACCGGGGTCGACTCGGAGCCGCCGGCGAAGCCCAAGCGCACCCCGCGACCGCGCCAGACCCCCGGCATCGCCCCCGCGTAGGCGACCGTGGCGATCGACCAGGGACGCATCGAGGCGGCCGTCGTCGAGCTGCTGCACGCCATCGGCGAGGATCCGGAGCGCCCGGGGCTCACGTCGACGCCGCAGCGGATCGCGGCGTCGTACGCCGAACTCTTCGCGGGACTCGACGAGGACCCGCTGGAGCATCTGGCCGACGCCGCCGAGTTCACCGGCGACGACGCGGTGGGCGAGCTCGTGCTGGTGCGCGACATCGCCTTCCGCTCGACGTGCGAGCACCACCTGCTGCCGTTCACCGGTGCCGCCCATGTGGCGTACGTGCCGGGTGAGCGGATCGTGGGGCTCGGCAAGATCGCCCGGGTGGTCGAGACGTTGAGTTCGCGTCCGCAGCTGCAGGAGAGACTCGGCGACCAGATCGCCGACGCTCTCGAGCGCGGTCTCGCGCCCCGGGGGGTGCTCGTGGTGCTGGACGCCCGGCACGGATGCGTGACCGCCCGCGGCACACGTCAGGCCCAGTCCTCGACGGTCACCGTCGCGAGCCGCGGCACCCTCGCGGAGCCGGCTGCCCAGGCGGGTGTGCTCGCGCTCGTGGGCGGCGCATCCGGGGGTTCGTCATGACCGCGATCCTCGGCATCCTGAACGTCACCCCCGACTCCTTCAGCGACGGCGGGCGGTGGCAGAAGCTCGACGATGCGGTGCAGCATGCGGCGAAGATGCGCGCGGCGGGGGCTGCATGGATCGACGTCGGCGGCGAGTCGACGCGTCCGGGTGCCCGCTCGATCGACCCCGTCGAGGAGCAGGCGCGCGTGATCCCCGTGGTGAGCGCGCTCACCGAGGCCGGCATCCCGGTGTCGATCGACACCCGTAATGCGGCCACGGCGGCCGCTGCGGTCGAGGCCGGTGCCACGATGATCAACGACGTGTCGGGCGGGCTGTACGACCCGCACATGGCCGTGGTGGTCGCCAGCACCGACGTGAACTTCGTCGTCATGCATTGGCGGGGCGGCGCGGATGTGGCGCCCGAGTACATCGACGTCGTCTCGGAGGTGCGCACCGAGCTGATGTCGCGCATCGCGGAGCTCGTGGTGATCGGGGTGAAGCCGGAGAGGATCATCATCGATCCGGGTCTCGGGTTCTCGAAGACGGCCGAGCACAACTGGGAGCTGCTCCGCCGGCTCGACGAGCTCACCACGCTCGCCCCGGTGCTCATCGGCGCCTCGCGCAAGCGTTTCATCGGGCGTCTCCTGCCCGACAACGCCCCGCTCGGCAAGCGGGACGCACCCACCGCCACGATCAGCGCGCTCGCCGCGCAGGCGGGCGTCTGGGGGGTTCGCGTGCACGACGTCGCGGCCACGAGGCTCGCGCTCGATGTCGTCGAGCACTGGAAGTCGGGAGGCGCATCGTGACCGGTCGTGACGAGATCGCCCTCACGGGCCTTCGGGCGATGGGATATCACGGTGTCTTCCCGGAGGAGCGGGTCGAGGGCCAGCTGTTCATCGTCGACGTGGTGCTGCATCTCTCGCTCGCGGCGGCCGCGTCGGGCGACGACCTCGCGTCGACCGTGCACTACGGAGAGCTCGCCGACCGTGTGGTGAAGGCCGTCGAGACCGATCCGGTCGACCTCATCGAGACGGTGGCCGAGCGGGTTGCAGAGATCGGGCTCTCGTATCCGATCGTCGACGAGGTGGCCGTGACGGTGCACAAGCCGAGCGCGCCGATCGAGGTGCCGTTCTCGGACGTGAGCGTGACGATCCGGCGGGGCCGGGCGTGACGGCGGCGACGCCTGCGGTCATCGCCTTCGGGGCGAACCTGGGGCGACGTGCTGAGACGATTGCGGCGGCAGCGGAGCAACTCGCGGCGACGGATGGTGTGGAACTCGTGGCGATCGCGCCCGTCATCGAGACCCCGGCGTTGCGACCGTACGGTGTCGATCCCGACGCGCCCGCCTACCTGAACACGGTCGCGGTGGTGCGCACGACCCTGGAGGCTGCGGAGCTGCACGCGGTGCTGCAGCGCCTGGAAGACGAGTTCGGGCGCACGCGGACCGAGCGCTGGGGCGACCGCACCCTCGACCTCGATCTCATCGCGTTCGGCGAACTCGAGCAGGACGACCCCGAGCTGACACTGCCGCATCCGCGGGCGCACGAGCGCGACTTCGTCCTGCGACCCTGGCTCGCCGTCGACCCGATCGCGGTGATCCCGGGCCGTGGCCGCGTGGACGAGCTGCTCGCCGGGCTCTCGAGCGGTGCCTCATGACACGCACGCCGCCGCTGGTGCTCGTGGTGCTGGGTGTGCTGAGCGCGGTCGTGGCGCTGCTGCTGCAGCTGGCTCTCGGCGCGTTCGGGCTGTCGAAGCTGGTGCCGCAGCTCACCCTCTCGGTGACGCTCGTGCTGATCGCGGTGATCGTGGTCGTGCTGGCGCTGCCCGTGCGGCGGGCCACTCGAGGGTCGCGGAGTTCCGACAGCGGGCGCAGACCCGCGCAGAAGCGTCGCGTCGACCCGTTCTACGCGACCCGCGTGGTGCTGATCGCGAAGGCGAGCGCGGTCGCGGGAGCGATCCTCGCGGGGGCGGGAGTCGGGGTGCTCGTGGAGCTGCTCACCCGCCCGGTGAGCGCCGCGAGCACGGTCTGGGGCGCGGTCGCGATGCTCGTCGCAGCGGTGCTCGTGCTCGTGGCGGGGCTGGTGGCCGAGAGCTGGTGCACGGTGCCGCCCGAGGATGACGAGAAGCCCCAGGGCGGGGCTCCGGCCTGATCGCGCAGACTCCCGTCTGACCAGGGAGTTCGTCGAAGTGCATTGCGATGGTGACGTTCACATGTTAACGTCACCATCGCAACACTCCACCAGGGGATGCTCAAGGACGAGCACACAGCGAGACGCAGCGCAGCGTCCCGGGCATTCCTTCACCAAGGAAGGATCCATGCTTTGAAGCGAACGACGAAGATCGCTACGGCTGTCGCGATGACGCTCCCTATCGCCCTCATCATGAGCGGCTGCAGTGGAGACGGCGGCGGCGGCGGAGGCGGCAACGCAGACGACAACACCCTCACGGTCTGGACCTGGGACCCGGCGTTCAACATCTACGCGATGCAGGAAGCCGAGAAGATCTACGCGGCGGACCACCCCGGGTTCAAGCTCGACATCGTCGAGACCCCGTGGGATGACCTGCAGACCAAGCTCACCACCCTCGCCCAGTCGCAGGAGTTCGGTGAACTGCCCGACATCTTCCTGATGCAGAACAACGCATTCCAGAAGAACGTCATCAACTACCCCGACCTGTTCAGCGAGGCCACCGACGCGGCCGACTTCTCGGAGTTCCCCACGGCGGTCACCGACTACTCGACCGTCGACGGCGTGAACTACGGCGTGCCGTTCGACGCGGGCACCGCGATCCAGGCGCTGCGCACCGACGTGCTCACCGAGGCCGGCTACACGCTCGCCGACTTCACCGACATCACCTGGGACGACTTCCTCGTGAAGGCGAAGGACGTGCTGGCCAAGACCGGCAAGCCGCTGCTCTCGGGTCAGGCCGGCTCCGCCGACACGATCATGATGATGCTGCAGTCCGCGGGTGCGAGCCTGTTCGACAAGGACGGCAACCCCACGATCGCCGACAACGACGCGCTCAAGGCCTCGATCGACATGTACACGCAGCTCGTCGACGCGGGCGTCTTCACCGAGGTCAACACCTGGGATGAGTTCATCGGCACCTTCGTGAACGGCTCGGTCGCCGGAACCATCCAGGGTGTCTGGATCTCCGGATCGATCCAGACGGCCACCGACCAGGCGGGCAACTGGGGGGTCACCAACCTCCCCAAGCTCGACATCGACGGCGGCACCAACTACTCCGCCAACGGTGGATCGTCTTGGGCGATCAGCTCGAACGCCAACGTCGACCTCGCGAACGACTTCCTGAAGTCGACGTTCGCCGGCTCCACCGAGCTCTACGACACGATCCTGCCGTCGTCCGGCGCGGTCGCGAACTGGATCCCGGCGGGCGACAGCGACGTCTACACGCAGCCGGTCGACTTCTTCGGCGGCCAGGCGATCTACGCCGACGTCGTGAAGTTCGGTGCGGACGTGCCCAGCAACAACACGGGTGCCTACTACTACGAGGCCCGTGACGCGGTCAGCGCCGCGATCACGAAGATCATCGGCGGTGCCGACCCGGATGAGGCGCTCGCCGAGGCGCAGTCCACGGTCGAATTCGCCATGGGGTAGTTCCCACGTGCGCGGACGGGCGGGGCGACTCCCGCCCGTCCGCGCCACGCCCGACCCCAGACACGACCCACAGACAACGAGGACTGAGGTGCGACAGTGAGTGCGCTGACCGTGACCCCCGAGGGGGCGACCCGCGAAGAGGCGAAGAGGCCCCCGCGCGGCGACCGACCCTGGCTCGGCACCGACCGACGCCACAACCTGACCGGGTGGGCCTTCCTGCTGCCCGCGGCCCTGCTCATCTTCGCCGTGAGCTTCGTGCCGATGATCCAGGCGTTCATCCTGTCGCTGCAGACCGGCCGCGGCACCCGCCTGGATTGGGCCGATCCGCTCTGGTACAACTACCAGCGCCTGCTCGGCGACGAGATCTTCAAGCAGACGGTCGGCAACACCTTCATCTACCTGATCATCCAGGTGCCGATCATGCTGCTGGCGGCGCTCCTCCTGGCGAACGTGCTCAACAACCCGCGCCTGCGCTTCAAGGCGTTCTGGCGCACCGCGATCTTCCTGCCCGCGGCGGTCTCGCTCGTCGCGTACTCGCTCGTCTTCCGCACGATGTTCGCCACCGACGGCTTCGTGAACGACTTCCTCGCGAACTTCGGGGTCGACCCGGTCAACTGGCTCGGCGAGCCGGACACCGCACGAGCGGTGCTGATCCTCGGCCTGCTGTGGCGCTGGACCGGCTTCAACATGATCTTCTTCCTCGCCGGCCTGCAGAACATCGACCGCTCGACGATCGAGGCCGCGCGCATGGACGGCGCGAACAGCTTCCAGGTGTTCTGGCGGGTGACGGTGCCGCAGCTGCGCCCCATCATCCTGCTGACGGCGATCATGTCGACCAACGGCACTCTGCAGCTCTTCGACGAGTCGTGGGCGCTCACCCGCGGCGGCCCCGCCTACGCCTCGATGTCGATGTCGCACTACCTCTACGAGGTCTCGTTCCAGCGCAACCCCAACTTCGGATACGGCGCCGCTCTCGCGTACGTGATCCTCATCCTCGTCGCGATCCTCGCGTTCATCCAGCTGAAGGTCGGTGACAAGCGTGATTAGAAAGCTCCGGGACGTTCCCGGCTACCTCTTCCTCGGGATCTTCACGATCTTCTCCCTGTTCCCGCTCTACTTCATGGCCGTCTCGGCCACGAACACGAGCCAGGACGTGCTCGCATCCCAGCTGCTGCCCGGCGGCGAGCTGTTCAACAACATCGGCAAGCTCTTCGCGGCGCAGGATGTCGGCGCGGCGATGCTCAGCTCGTTCCTGATCGCCGCGGGCACCACCGTGCTCGCGCTCATCATCTGCTCCATCGCCGGCTACGGCTTCGAGGTGTACCACTCGCGCGGCAAGGACGTGATGATGGGCGTGCTGCTGCTCGCCATCATGATCCCGTTCGCGGCCACCATGATCCCGCTGTTCCAGGTGTTCGCGAAGCTCGGGCTCGTGAACTCGCTCTTCGCGGTCATCATCCCGGCGATCTCGACGCCGCTGCTCATCCTGCTGTTCCGGCAGTCGTCGCGGGCGTTCCCGAGCGAGATCCTCGAGGCCGCGCGCGTCGACGGTCTGCGCGAGGTCTCGATCTTCGCCCGCATCTACGTGCCCACCATGCGCGCGACGTTCGCCGCGGCGGGCGTGATCACCTTCATGACCGCGTGGAACAACTACCTGTGGCCGCGGGTCATCCTCATCAAGAACGAAGTGCAGACGATGCCGATGCTGATCGTGAACCTCAGCGCGGGATACGTGACCGACTACGGCGTGCTCATGCTCGCCGTGCTGTTGGCATCGTTGCCGACCGTCGTCGTCTTCCTGCTGTTGCAGCGTTCATTCGCGGACGGCGTGACCGGAGCTATCAAGTGAATTTCAATCTCTCCCGGGTCGCCGACCCGTCGTTCGTCAGCGAGCACCGGCTCGCCGCCCACTCCGACCACCGCTGGTTCCGTGACCACGCGGAGGCGGATGCGGCGCGCAGCGGATACGAGCAGCTGCTGAGCGGGGTGTGGAAGTTCCACTACGCCCCGAGCCCGGCCGACACGGTCGACGGCTTCGAGGCGGCCGGCTTCGACGCATCCGGATGGGATGACATCCCGGTGCCGGCGCACATCCAGATGCAGGGGTACGACCGCCCGCAGTACACGAACGTGCAGTACCCGTGGGACGGGCACGAGCAGGTGGAGCCCGGCCAGGTGCCGACGCTCTTCAACCCGGTGGCGTCGTACGTGCGCGACTTCGCGCTCGACCGGCCCCTCGAGCCCGGCGAGCGCGTTTCGATCGTGTTCGAGGGCGCGGAGAGCGCCATCGCGGTGTGGTGCAACGGCATCTACATCGGGTACGCGACCGACAGCTTCACGCCGTCCGAGTTCGACCTCACCGCCGCGCTCGTACCGGGGGAGAACCGGATCGCCGCGCAGGTGATCAAGTGGAGCAGCGGCTCGTGGCTCGAGGACCAGGACATGTACCGGTTCTCGGGGCTGTTCCGCGACGTCGTGCTGCGCCGCCGCCCGGCGACGCACGCCGAGGACCTGCGGGTGAGCGTCAACCTCGCCGACGACCTGTCGTCGGCCGAGGTGCGCCTCGCGGTCGACCTGGTGGGCGAGGGGGCCGTGAGCGCGCGCATCGAGGGCGTGGGCGACCTCGTCGCCAGGCCCGACGGAACGCTCGCGATCCGGATCGACGGGCCGCGTCTGTGGAGCCCCGAATCGCCGGCGCTGTACGACCTCGTGATCGAGGTGCGTGACTCAGCGGGCTCGCTCACGGAGGTCATCCCGCAGCCGGTCGGCATCCGCCGCTTCGCCATCGAGGACGGCCTGATGCGGTTGAACGGCCGCCGGATCGTGTTCGCGGGCGTCAACCGCCACGAGTTCGGACTCCAGGGCCGCGTCATGACGCGCGAGCAGACCGAGGCGGACCTGCAGGCGCTCAAGCGCATCAACGTGAACGCCATCCGCACCAGTCACTACCCGAACAACTCGTTCTTCTACGAACTCGCCGACCGCTACGGATTCTTGGTGGTCGACGAGATGAACCTCGAGACCCACGGACTGTGGGATCGCATCCGCTATCTCGGTGCGGGCGACTCCGAGGCGACTCCGGGCGACCGCCCCGAGTGGCTGCCGGCCCTGCTCGACCGGGCGGCGAGCATGCTCGAACGCGACAAGAACCACGCGAGCGTCGTGATCTGGTCGTGCGGTAACGAGTCGTACGG
>Ga0160436_1000260_pt1 | contig 24647 bp, 23 predicted proteins | sample HID1973M_E0MG_FD_108264 | JGI IMG/M metagenome (GOLD analysis project Ga0160436, IMG submission 108264) | Enriched mosquito-associated microbial communities from UW Madison campus, WI, USA - HID1973M_E0 MG | ecosystem: Host-associated > Arthropoda: Insects > Digestive system > Unclassified ...
CCGTTGTTGTCTTGCTCCAGCAGCCCAGTACCTCCACCTGTCCTTCCGTCTCCGGTGTCCAGCTTTAGTCCAAGCTTGCCAATCAAGTCGACACCGACCCCCACCGTCCCTTGCGTAAACCCTGATTCGAACACTCCCAAAAATCCTTGAGCCCATTCTTCAGCATGGTTTTGCGCTGCACCTTCCTGTCTGAAGTTTCGGTTCATATACATATTACGAAGTTTAATGGAAGCCTTTGCGCCCTCGATAAATCCTTGGCTTTCGTCCTGCTGACTTGCAACGGCAAGGTTTGATGCGATGACACATACCGTGGCAGTCACGCCAGTAATTAAATTCTGCATGTAAGCTCTCCTAGGGAATGTTGTTAAACTTTTGATCGGCTTGCCATGGCAGGGAGCAAAGTAATACGACAGGCATTGCGCCTGTCGCCTTATATTATTAGGTTCTCAGTATCAGTGGGCGTAGACGCCTTCCACGTCATGAAACCCTTTCAACTCAATCGGGTTCCCGCAAGGATCTTTGAAAAACAGCGTTCCTTGCTCGCCAGGCTCTCCGGGGAAGCGGATAGTCGGTGGTAGTATGAAATCAATTCCTGCCTTTTCAAGGCGAGTGGCAACCGCACGCCAGTTGGTCATTGATAGGATGGCTCCAAAGTGCGGCATTGGCACCATGTGCTCGCCTACACGACCTGTGTTTGCCACCGAGAAGGGGGTACCCAGATGCAATGAAAGTTGGTGACCGAAGAAGTCAATGTCCACCCAAGTATCGGTACTTCTTCCTTCCGCGCACCCCAGCGTACCGCAATAAAACTTTCTGGCTTGATCGAGATCAGTGACATGAAAGGCAAAGTGAAAAAGTGACTGCATAAATTTTTCCCGCTGTAGCGTAAACGCCATATGGTAGTTAAATCGAGGCGCCGTCCAATCGGCGACGATTGATCCACACGTCGTCATTCTTGAGGTGAGTCGGCTTGACGTCCGAAAAAGCACTGATGATGTTGTCTGCACATTGGACGGCCGTAGCATAGAGCGCGTCTTGTGTAGAGCCTGCGCTGTGAGGCGTTAGCACGAGCCCAACAGCGTCGTGCAAGGGGGAGTCGGTCGTCATTGGTTCATGCTCCAAGACGTCTAGTCCTGCTGCCCTCAATCTGCCGCTCCTCAGTGCTTTCGCTAAGGCATGCTCCTCAACGAGGCCGCCTCTAGAGGTGTTGATCAGGGTTGCACCGTGTTTGAACTTTTCGAGTGACTCGTCGTTGATCATATACTGGGTTTCAGGCAGCAGCGGGCAATGAAGAGTCACGAAGTCGCTCGTCTCGAACAAGCTCTCAAGACTGGTCGAGAACTTGATTCCCGGAGCCTGTGCCTGCTCCTCCAATGGTGCCCAGAAAGTGACATTCATGCCGAATGCTGATGCTAGCTGGGCAACACTGCGACCCACCCGACCATACCCAACGATTCCGAGTGCTTTGCCCTGCAGCGCAATAAAAGGCACGTCGAATCGGAACTTTGCATTTCCACGCTGCGTTGCTGCGTGAGCTTCGACGAGATGCCGCGAGGTCGCCAGCATCAGCATTATGGCGTGCTCGGCCACCGATTGAGTATTGGTCGACGGGGTAACCGCCACGGGAATACCCAGGGTATTGGCGTGGTCAACATCTACACCGTCAGTCCCCGTGCCATGATTGGCGATGAAGGAAAGCCGAGGCGCGAGATCCATGGCTTTTGCAGTCAGAGTGCTACGTACGATGATGGTGTCAACATCAGCGAGTTCAGATTCGATGTCTTCGAGCTGCGGGGTCGATGCAAGTCGGACGGTAAAACCAGCCGCTTGAAGACGCTCCACGCCAACGGCGTGGATAGGTTCAGCAATTAAACATACCGGCATGGAGCGTTCCTCATTACTGGCTGAATACCGGATTACTGCCGGTAGGAATATGACGTGCAGCTTTGAGGCCGATATCGTCCCAATCCATACCTGCTGAAAGATCCCGAGAGGCGGCGAGTTGCGAAGCACGATTCTGTGTGTGATCTGTAAGAGGGCGCTCACGAGATTCCCAGAGCTCCAAGGCCTCCTCAACGGTCGCAGACTCCTCGATAGCCACCGCCAGACCCAAAGCATTGGTGATCGCACAGCCCGCACCCTGTGCCAGAGTCGGCGGCATCGCATGGGCAGAGTCACCAACGATCGCTACCTTTCCGGACGACCATTTTTCCAGCATGGTCTTCTCGTAAATGTCGTAACGTCCACCGTTGCCGATTGCTTCCAGCACTGGACGCAGCTCTGGGAATGCTTCTGCCCAGATCTCAGGGTTCACCGGGATGGCGGTGCCTTCTTTGTCGTTCAGCTCAGCCATCATTGCCATGTAAAGCGTATCTTCGCCACAAGGCGTGTAGAGAATACGCAATGTGCGCTCAGGTTTTGTGCTCCAAAAGTCGATCACGCTATCCCATTCACCGCCTTTCAAAGACAGGCGTGGCGTGATTACACGAGTCAGCCCATCCAGATACCGTTCACGCTTCATCGGGATATCCAGCGAGTCGCGTACCTTGGATCGAACACCGTCCGCGCCTACTACCAAATCAGCTTTGAGTTTGCTGCCGTCGGCCAGCCAGAGCTCTCCCTCAGGGGATGCCCCGATCGCCTCCGAACTGGTGACGAACTCAACCCCAAGCCGCTGAGCTGACGACAACATGGCTTGATAGAGATGTTGACGAGTCATTGTCAGAAGGCGGTAGTTGCCCTCGCTGTTGATCTCTTGATTTGCAGTGCGCACGCCATTGGTACGTGATTCGTAGGCCGGCGCGGCGAATGCACCGTCGAGGACATCCTTGTAGGCATCCAGCGCATCAAGAACGTGCAACCCGTTGTCCCAGATGAAAATGCCCGCACCGAAAGCGCGCAGTTCGGCGCTGGACTCATGCACCCTGGCAGTCCAGCCGCGCTGAGTCAGTGCGATGGCGGTAGCCAGTCCGGCGAAACCCGCACCAGCGATCTCAGCATGTTTTTTGGTACTCATGATTCGTACTCCTGACAATCCATAATCGTGTGTAGAGGATGTTGCGTAGCTTTACGTACCGACCCGCAGCGGGCTAGTCAGGCCTCGCAGGAGGGCAATGACGCTCTGTGCTGTGATCCGACCTGTTTTAGGGTTACTGGTCGGGATGTTCTCGATGGTCATGGAAAACCTAGCGCTGTCAGAGTCGACGACGATCGTATGGGTGTTGCGTGTGATCGTCGGATCAGCCCAGATCTCTAACCGGGTAAGGTCTGGCCCAATCCCTGCTAACGATAGAGATATCGCCACATTCAAGTTGGCAGGGAAGCCTGATGCCGCTTCGCGTGCTTCGCCGGAGAAAAGAAGCTTCGGCTCGGTGATCCCTTCAATGTCGATGTTGTTCTCCAGGAGGAACGGGGCACCTCGGAAACCCTCCACCGGCTTACGGGAGATCATTTTGATGCTATGCACTACGCCTTCAGCCGCAGCCTTTACGGCATCAAGTCCCAGTAGCGCACCCGTGGGGATAAGTATCTGGCCGGTGCAGTCGCGAGCGAGCTCTATCAGATCCAGGCGATCAAGAAGCGCGCCAGAACTGAGAACGACTACTTTTTTGCCCGCGCGCAGCATGGGTTCCGCAAGCTGTCGCATGACCGACGCAGGAGCGCACTCGACTACAACATCGCAAAACGGCTCTAGCTCTTCGATGCTCATCACGGGGACCGAAATCTTTTCATCGGCCAACCAATCGATAGCACCCTCGATATCACGCGCCGCAACAGCTGAGAGGGATACGCCCTCGACACCCTGCGAGAGCGTTTTCACTAGCGACTTACCAATAGTGCCCAAGCCTGCGATACCAACCCGGGTGGTCGTATTCATGTGGGTATTCATACTCGATCTCCTAAATCGTGGGCCGATCTTGGATATTTGCGGGGTGGGGGAACAAACGATTTTTAGTCCCCGTATACATGACTCGGGTTCATGCATGCGGGATGGACCTATGGTTTATTCAGACTCATGCATACCTCCCATATAAATCATTTGTTTGCCGCTCGCTTACGCTCCTACCGTGTGCAGAAGTCGCAGCTTCCCCGCCAGGTTCTGGCGCAAATTCTGGTCCCAAAGGACAAACGTCTATGGTTACAAAAACTGATTCTCTGCTTACTCGACGAACCTTCATGAAAGGCGTTGGAGCAGTGGGCGCCATCGCGCTCGCGCCAACTGTTTTTGCCCAGAGTTCAAGGACTGTGAGCTTTACGCTTCCATGGATGGCTCAGGGGGCAACTGCTTTTCTATATGTCGCGCAGGACCAGGGAATGTTCAAAAAGCGCGGTATTAATGTCGAAATCGCGCGTGGGTTTGGCTCACTAGCCGCGGGACAGGCTGTGGCCAACAAACAATTTGACTTCGGAATGGTGTCCACGAGTTCAACTCTGCTTTGTCGTGCCAATGGACTGACCTTGAAAGGTCTGGCTACCACGAATTACGAAGCATACCTGGGCATTTTGGTAAGAGCTGACTCCCCGATCAAAAGGCCAGAGGATTTACTCAACAAGCGCCTGGGAGGGGTGCCCTCGTCCGTTGAATTCCCACTGTGGGCGGCGTTCGCCCAGCGGACCGGCGTAGATGCGTCGAAGGTGGAGATCGTTCAGGCTGACCCGCGAATTCTCGAGCGCACGTTGGTAGAGGGTCAGATTGACGCGGCTTTTTGTGTGGCGAGTTCCTCGTACGCCGTGGCTCAAGGAATGGGGGTCGATACCCGTGCAATGTTACTGCAGGACCACGGCATGTCTTTCTACTCCAACAATATTGTGACGACAGAAGCCATGTTCGCTGCGGAGCCGAATCTATGTCGAGATGTGACCGATGCTGTGCTGGAGGGGCTTGCGTTCACTGCAAATGACCCAGAAGCAGCTATGGGAATACTCCTTAAAAAAGTCCCTGAGTTGGCGTTAAGCAAAGGGGGCAAGGAAAACGTGCGTCTTAGCCAGGGTTTCATGCTGGCCTCTCTGCCGACACCAGAATCGAAGTTGAATGGCTTAGGGTTCACCGACCTAAAACGGATCGATGAAATGACGGACCTGATTATGCAGTATGCCGCACCCAAGTCAGCGCAGCGACCAGTTGCAGATCAGCTCTTCACTAACGAATTCGTCGGCACGCAACATTTGAGCGACGCTCAATGGACAGCAGTCCAGCAGTACGCCAACGAATTCCCCAAGCTGTTGAAAGGTGAGTCGGTATGAGTAAGCACTTGGAAGTATGGAACGCCTCAAAGGTCTATGAAACAGATTCCGGTCCTGTGAATGCGGTTAGCAGTGCATCATTCAATATCAATAGCGGCGAGTTTGTCTCGATTCTAGGTCCCAGCGGCTGCGGAAAATCGACGCTCATGATGATGATGGCCGGCTTGGAAAGCCTCAGCGACGGCTCGATGATTAACCAAGGTAAGGAGATCACAGAGCCAAGGGCCGATGTAGGCCTGATATTCCAAGAAGCGCTGCTTCTACCATGGCTATCCGTCTATGACAATGTCATGTTTCCAGTGAAAATTCTCAAGCGCTCCATCAAAGACTATGACGCACGAGCGAAGCAACTGCTCAACATGGTGGGGTTGACTGATTTTCATCACAAGCGGCCGTCTGAGCTCTCTGGCGGCATGCGTCAACGAGTCGCGATATGCCGATCTTTGATCTTAGATCCACCATTGTTGATGATGGATGAGCCATTCAGTGCATTGGACGCGATTACCCGGGACGAGATGAACGTCGCGCTGTTGGACATTTGGCAGAATAATCCGAAAACCGGTGTGCTGATCACCCACAGTATCCGCGAGGCAGTATTGCTTTCGGATCGTATATTGGTCATGACGCGGCGGCCTTCAACTGTGGTCTGTGACGTTAAAGTTCCGTTTGAGCGGCCGAGAGATCCCCGAATTGTCGAAAGCGCTGAGTTCAATGAATTATGTTCTGAAATTAGAGGGTATATCGAGTCAGGTTACGGTGCTGATGAAGGCAATGAATTAAGAGCCGCTGCGAAAGCGATGGCCTCGACTGAATAATTGTGAGTTCTCCAAAGGTACCCGTCATGAATGCCCGTGAAGCAGCCCCCGTCTCTAAAATTACGCAATCTGCCGCCACTGTAGTGCCTGGTCCCGCCAAGCAGCAGCGGCGAGCGGTTTCACCGTTTAAGAAAAATTTAAAGTTGGTATTTGAAACTTCTGTACTCCCACTTTTAGTGGTTGCGGTAATTTTATTTCTCTGGGAAGTCTTGACTAGAAATTTCAAGGTCCCGCTCACTCTTCTTCCCCCCCCAAGCTATATCTACACGCGCATGATGGAGGTCTGGCCGGTACTGATGGACCAGGCGGTACCCACAACTGTTGAGTCTATCGTGAGCTTTCTGGCAGCTATTGTGATAGGTATAACACTAGGATCAATACTGGCCAGCTTTCGGCTCCTAAATGCTGCGTTCTACCCAATTATCGTGTTTTTTCAGCTCATCCCCAAAATCGCATTGGCCCCCCTATTTGTTGTATGGGTAGGGATCGGTAGTCAGTCGCGAATCGAATTCGCCACATTCATGGCATTTTTTCCGATCGTCGTCTCCACCATGGCAGGATTGCGTGCCACCCCTCCTGAAATGTTGAGGATGTGTAAAGGCCTGACTGCATCGGGGTGGCAGGTCTTCACTCTGGTGCGTCTACCGTATGCCATCCCCCATATTTTTAGCGGTATGAAGGTAGCCATCACCCTGGCTATCATTGGCGTAATCGTCGCTGAGTTCATCAGCGCGCCGAAAGGTCTGGGGTATCTGATCGTGTTCGCTTCATCGCAGGCGGATACGGCGCTCATCATGGCGGCCATACTCGTGCTGTGCGTCGTGGGGCTGATTCTCTATGGCACGGTGGCGCTACTCGAGCGCATTTGCATCCGCCGTTACGGCTAGTCGTCTGAGCGGCATTCTGAGCTACGTTCATTTTGAGCTTCAGTCAGCAGCCAATTACAGAATGTTCTAATTGGTCGACTGGAGCTTGAGTCTTCCCGAGTCAAAAGGTAGTACGCGCCGTCACTTTCAATCCGGGCGGGGAACGGTTGAACTAGCTCACCTCGAGCAAAAGAATTTTCCACCAATATAGACGGTAGTAATGCAACGCCTTTACAGTTGACCGCAGCACGAAGTGCCATGAAAAAATGCCCATAGCTTATGGATTCGGTACGAGCGGTCAACTTCACGCCTTGGCTGGCTAGCCAGTCGCCCCATGCATATTTTCGGTTGGTATTGTGAATAAGGCGATACTTGAGCAGGTCTTTTGGTGTTTTTATCTCAGCGCCTTGCGACAGTAACTTATTCGATATGACTGGGGTTAAGATGTCTGGCATCAGATAATCTGCTCGAACCCCTTTCCAGTTTGTCACCATCTCCATCTCGATACGCGGGCGGTTGGGAGTTCTCGCAGCTCCAGGCAGGAGGCCTGCCCGTATCGCGATATCGACATCATTAGACTGGAAATTTACTGTATCAATTGCTGAGATCATTCGGATCTCGATATCGGGATAGGTCTCGCTAAAATTTGCCAGCTTGGGCATCAACCATGTAGCCCCCAGTGTGGGCATGACATTAATCGTCAGAGCTTTGCGCGCTTCGAACTTGGTCGCACGCAGTGTCGCCTCTTCAATCTCGGTCAATGCATTATGCACGGCACGGTAGTATTCCAAGCCAACCGCTGTCAGCTCTACCCGCCTGGTAAAGCGATCAAACAGCTTCTGGCTCAGAAACTCCTCTAGCCCTCGTACATGTCGACTTATCGCCCCTTGGGTCAAAAAAAGCTCTTCCGCTGCGGCTGTGAATGACAGATGGCGTGCTGCTGCCTCAAAAGCCCGAAGGGAGAGAAGAGGAGGTTGTCTTTTTGACATGAGTAAAGCTCCCATCAAATCAATGCCTCGATTATGCCTGAAATAGAAGCGGCCGCGGGATAAACGCGGCCGGGTAGGATTGAAACGACTAAAATTCTAGCTTTTTAGTCCAAAATAGACGTGCAGCTTTGGCGGTGATTGGATACGGCATTCGCGTATATAAAACATACCAACGATGACACACTGCAGACACACATTACGATAGCCATCGACTTGAGACTGCCGAGCTCATGGATGAGAGTAATGACAAAGGTCGCCGCTGCGGCCGACAACATTTGGGATGAGCGTAGTAGCGCCGCCCCTGTGCCGGCGGTGCTACTCAAATTTTCCAGCGCTTTATGTGTACCATTTGGCAACACCATTCCAGTGCAGACGTTAGCGCCTAGGACAAGAAATATAACCAAGCTAATGGGTGAGTAGCCAAGAAGTGCACAGCCCAATTGCGTTGTCGAGAAAACCACACTGGCCAAGGTTGCAGCTCGTAGAATGGAGGTGTCTGCGACACGGCGTACGGCTAAGCGTTTGTTCAGCATTGCTCCTGAGAAAGTACCAAGGGCCGTCAGCGCAAAAATGGATGCATAGGCTGATGCGGAGGTACCAAAGTGCTCGACGAACACCAATGGCGAAGTCGTGATGTACGCAAACAGCCCGCCAAAATTGAACGCCACAACTAGCGCTGACGTGAGGTATTGTCTATCGCTTAGGGTAATTCGATACGCCGTAAACACGCTGTGGCCTGGAGGCTCTGGATGTGCTTGCCTGGTTTCGAGGTACTGCGTATATGCCAGAACGGTCAGACCCAATCCGGCTGCAGCTAGAAACCCGTAGACGGCTCGCCATCCAAAAAACCACATCAATGCTCCACCGATCAACGGAGCGATCATCGGTGCAACGCTGTTAAGCATCGCCAGAGTGCTTTGTAGCTTGCGGGCTTCGGTCCCTGTAAAGCGATCACGGACAATTGCCATCGGGAGAACGCCTGCCGCGCCAGCGGCACACCCTTGCACGAATCGCAGTGAGAGCAACATGTCCATGCTGGGCGCGAAGGTACATCCTACTGCAGCAACGGTATACACCAGCAAGCCAGCAACAAGCACCGGCCGTCGTCCGATCCGATCTGAAAGCGGTCCGAATAATACGGGTGCAAGTGCATTACCGAGTATAAATAGTGCGAGCGTTTGCGTTGCGACCGCAGTGGCCGTGCCCAGGTCGACAGACATATTCGGTAGCGCTGGCAGACCGATGTCGATGGACAGCGGGGGCATTGCCGTGATCATACCCAGCATGATCATGTAGAGATTGAATCGCTTGTTAACAGGCATAGCTCGGCCTCTGGCGTGAAAGCGATGGGGGATCTGTCACGAGCCATTAGGCTGTGCGTCGCGGGAAGCGGATCGAAAGGTGGACTGCTCGCTGGCATGCTGCCGAGTTGCCGCAATCCGAAACAAACGATTTGTTTGCGGTCGATTCATGACTTTCATGCAGCGGTATTGCACCCCCACATCCCAGTACGGATGACCTGAAGGGTTGTTAATGAGCGCAGATGCGCAGATTTTTCAAAGACGAGGCCGTTGGACCTGAAGTTTCTTGCGATTCATGAGCGTGACTCATTCATGGACAGGTGATAAATCGTTTGTCGTTCACCCTCTGATTTCTCAAGATCGGGGCAGTCGATTGGCGAACATGCCCTGACCTTCATCTACGAGGAACTCGCAGTAATGGCTAAGATCACTCTCGGAATTGGATCGTCCCACAGCCCAACCCTACTCATGGAGCCCGAGGCGTGGCTGGCGCGTGCTGGTCACGATGATGTGCACATTCATGCGCTGTACGATGCGCAAGGCGAGAAGGTTTCGTACGAAGAGTTGCTGAGCAAAGCGGACCCTTCGGTCCTGTCGGAAATTGATACGAAGGTTCTGTGGGAGCGCCATCACAAGAATCAGGCCGCAGTCGCCAAAATCAGGGAGGCTATTGCAGCAGAAAAACCAGACGTTATTTTGGTGATCGGTGATGATCACAAAGAGGTTTTCCAAGATGACAACATGCCGGCCATCTCTCTGTATTGGGGTGAAACGCTGCCGTACAAACCCCAAGGCATGATGAAGTGGAAGTATTCGTCAGAGCTCAAAGCCGCCGACTGGTATCCGCAGGAGGAGTGCGAATACCCGGTCGCCAGTGACTTGGCGAAGCGGATGATTGGGCAACTGATGGACAGGGATTTCGACGTAGCGCATTCCAAGTATTACAAGCCTGAGCAAGGCATGAGCCATTCGTTTGGCTACGTCTATTACAAGATGCTTGGCGAAACACCGATTCCGATCATCCCTGTCAGCATCAATACTTACTATCCGCCTAACCAGATCTCGCCGACGCGCGCGTTTCGGCTGGGCCAAGCGATCCGCGAAGCAGTCGCGACCTGGCCAGAAGATATCAAGGTTGCGGTCATTGCAACGGGTGGCTTGAGCCACTTCGTCGTTGATGAAGCCTTTGATAAAGCCTTCCTTGACGTGATGGCTAATGGCACTGCTGACGATCACGGAGCCTTACCACTCAAGAAGCTGCAGTCCGGTAATTCGGAGTTCCGATGCTGGTCTGCCCTAGCCGGTGCCGTGACCACCATGCAAATGGAGCTGGTCGATTACGTACCTTGCTATCGGAGCCCGGCGGGTACTGGTTGCGCAATGGCGTTCGCCATCTGGCGTTGAGTTCGATACAGGTTTAGCAGGTGAGGTAGGTATTTTGAGCAAGCTCAGTACACCGGATGGCGCGACGCTTTATTACGAAGTGTACGAGGAGTACGTGCCACCGACGGCCCCGACTCTGGTCCTCTTGCACGGAGTTGGCGGCAACCATGCGAGTTGGTATCTGCAAATCGCAGAGTGGCGCACGCAGTTCCGGCTGATCATCTGGGATGCTAGGGGGTTCGGTAACTCTACGGATCCACAGTCGCACGGTCGCGACAGGTTCGTTGAAGACTTATTGACCATTTTGGATGCGACTGATACCAAAAAGTGTGTACTTGTCGGTCAATCGATGGGCGGAGGGACAGCGCTTAGCCTCACCTGCAAACACCCTGATCGAGTGTCTGCGCTGGTCCTCGCTGACACGCTATTCGGCATCGAAATGGCTCCGCACCAGCAAACTCGCATGCAAATCTTGTCTCAGCGCAACGCGGACTTGCTGCAAGTCGAGAGGGTGTTGGGTAGGACCACTATCGCTGATAGTCCCACCCAGTGTGCGCTCTACACACTGATTGCGAGCTTCAATAGCGTCAATGTCCGTACTCTCCGAGGGACCCAAGAACTGAACTCGCCCAAGAGCTTGGCAGCTACGGGGGTTCCGGTACTGTTCATAGTCGGCGAAGAAGACGTACTTTTCCCACCCTCTGAGGTCGAGATTGCAGCGAGATCCGTGGAGGGGGCGGACTTCATCCGCCTGCCTCAGTCTGGACACTCTGCATACTTCGAAACGCCTGAGATTTTCAATCAAGCTGTAGTGTCCTGGCTCGCATCCAAAGAAATTGCAGGACAGTAGAGTGGTCGCATGCAGCCCGCTAAACGTCGCTATTGTTGGGGAGGGGGCGATGGGGGAGATTCACGCCAAGGTCCTTTCAGCCATCGATGGAGTGTCGTTGAGCGTGCTTGTTGCAAATGACATCCCGCGTGGTCAGCATTTGGCCACCCAGATGGGCATCGCCAGAGTCACCGCAGATTATCAAGCCGTGCTTTCTGACCCTCAGATCGATGCAGTCGTTATTGCTACCCCATCGGATATGCATGTCGATCATGCGGTAATGGCGGCAGAGGCTGGCAAGGCTTGTTTGCTAGAAATTCCTGCAAGCCTGAATTTGGCAGGGGCTTATCAAATAGCCGCTGCACAAGAGCGCAGCGGCACACCAATTATGGTGGCTCACAGTCGCCGCTTCTCGCCAGCGCATCAGTTCATAAAGCGTGGGATTGAAACCGGCAGCTTCAATCTTCAGCACTTGGTTGCGCAGACATTCTTCATGCGCCGGTCAAACGTGAACATGTTGGGTCAGTCGCGAGGCTGGACTGATAGCCTGCTTTGGCACCATGCCTGCCATACCGTCGATTTGTTTTCCTGGTTGCTGGATGAGGACGCATATGACGTATGGGCCCAGCGTGGTCCCATTCATCCCGAATTAGGCATTGCGATGGACATGAGTATCGGGATGCGTTCACGTACGACTGGCCAGTTGCTAACTCTCGCACTGTCGTTCAATAACCGGGGCCCCTTTGGAGGTTTCTATCGTTACATAGGTCAAGAAGAGACTTATTTGGCGTACCGAGATGAGCTGACGGACGCAGATGGTCAAATTATCTCTTCTTCAGGTAGCGCTTTCGACATCCAGGACCGCGAGTTCATCGACGCCATCAGAAGCCGGCGTCCGCCCCAATGCGGCATCCACAGCGTCATGCGATCAATGATCCTGCTGGATCAGATTGAGCAGGTGATGCGTGCGGGGGAGTGCTGAGCCCCGTATCCCATCCGAGACTATGGAACAGAAGATATGGTGAATCCTACGGTAGGACCTCGCTCGCGGGTGGCCGCTGTTGTCGTTGGTAAAAAGCAACTATCTCCGCACCTTGTGCGTATCACCTTTGGTGGCTATCAGCTTCAACAATGGATAAACGAAGAGCTGGGTGATGAGCCCGCGCAATGGGTGAAAGTTTTTCCCCCAATGCAAGCTGGTCGAGCCTATACAATTCGCTTTGTACGGCGCAGCGTGGCACCTTCAGTAGATATCGATTTTGTGACCCACAAAAGTCCAAGCGGCCACTCACCCACTGTATCGGATTGGGCACTTGCTGCTGTGCTCGGGGATCAGGTGGAACTATCTGGACCACGGAGTGGCGGGTTCGATCTTCTGAGTGATTCTGACTGGGTATGGCTCGGCGCGGATCTCACAGCACTACCAGCACTGATGTCGATTGTTGAATCGCTGCCGCTGGAGCTAAACATCTACGTGTGCTTGCAGATCGATGAGCAGGACAGAAGCGACATGAAATTTCCCAAGAATGTTACCGTTGTTGAGTTCGACGCTCATGAGTATTTACCCGGTGATTGGGAGAGTGATCAATCAGGGCAGGTCTGGGTGGCCGGAGAGATAAAATTGGTGAAGTACTGGCGCGCCGCTTGGCTGGAGCGAGGGTTAGATGGATCGAGAATCAACGGCAAAGGCTATTGGAAAGCCTGCGCCGTTGATTTCAGGGACTCAGGTGAATGACGATCCCACCCTGATGGCTACTGACTCGGCCATCGTCAAAGGCTGCGGACGATCTGTATCTAGTCAGTCTTCATGCGTCTATCACTAATCGGCTTGACGGAACTGCCAGACAGGCCAAGCAATGTGTAGCACTTTGAAAGTCCGTCTTGCGAAGGTGGCTGACATCACCTGAGACGATACGTAGCGCACACGACTCACATTGGCCAGCTCTACATCCACTCGGAAGACTCAAACCCGACCGTTCCGCCATCTCCAATATCGAGCCGCTTGCGCGCGACCAGGTTAACGTGCGCCCTGATCTGATAAATTTGACCTCATAAGGGCCGGCCGGGATAGGCAACGTGTCATTCGTAGCGCTCGCAAAATTTTCCTCGAAGAAGGCTTCGATCGCGATTGCATTGGAGTCGATGTCGCGTCGCAACGCTGCGCCCATTTCGAGTGGTCCGCAAAAATAAACAGACGCAGGCTTCGGGAACGAATCAAACGGAATATCAGATAGCTTGAATCGACCGCACCTTACTTCAACATCATCAGCTACATCCACTTGGCTCCAGTACCGCGAGATTGTGAGGCTTGGTATCTTCAAGCGTAGTAGTTTGAGACGCTCGACGAACGCCTCTTGTTCGCCATTTTTGCATGCGTAGATCAGATGGATTACGGGCTGCGAGTTAGCTTCCGCCACCGATTGCAAGAAACTTAAGAAAGGGGTGATCCCGATTCCGCCTGCGATCAATACCATCGGGTTATGTGCGTTCAAGGGGATCACGAAACTCCCTTTGGGGGGGCGTATGTGGATCCGGTCGCCCTCGCGGAGCTGGGTGGCGATGAATGACGACGCACTTGGCTGCCCATCCTCTCTTCCCTCTGATCTTGATCTGACCGCTATCTGATACTCGGTACGGCACTCGTCTTTAGCTGGTCCGATGAGTGAATAGCACCTGATCAGTGCTCCAGCAGCGCTTCCATTGCCGATTCGCAATGTAAGATGCTGACCAGGGAGGTAGTCTGGTAACGGTATACCATCGATTGATTCAAAAACGACCCTGGTCACATTGCGCGATTCTTTCTTCAGTTTGCGCACGCGGACTTCTATGAAGCCACTGAAAGCATTCGATGGTGAGATAGGAGCGATGGAACAGGGTTGTGACCGATGGGGTGCGGTACCACTTACCGGGTCGAGGTGGGTGCTGACCACAAGCCGGTTATAATTCGCGCCATCGGCAGCAAACGGGTCATAGCCTGGCAGTCCCATCTGACTGTTTTGCTGCCACCAGCCATAGGAGGCTTGTACGACGCGCTTATCTAATGAATCGTCGAACAGAACCTGCATCCTGATACTTCCACCGGCGGTAGAGAGTTCTGCCCAGTCACCCTTTTCCAGGCCAATCTCGCTCCCAAGCTGAGGCGAGATGCTAACCGAAGGCTCTTTCTCACGCTTTCTAAGGGATGGGATTTGCCTGTGCTGTGAGTGGCAAAAATACCCTGCTTTTGCAGTTGTCAGGACGTAGGGGAATCGCACATTGTCTTGGAGCCTTGAGGTGTCAAACATTGGTACTCCAGGCTGGCCATGCCTTGCGAGCAGTGCCGAGTACAACTCCACGCGATGAGTTTCGGTGTTGAACCCTACAAGCTTTCGGTCCACTACCTCAGCGTATTTCTTGAAGGACATCTTTAACGGCCGACGTAGCCCACCCGAATATTCTCTGAGCTGCGCCACCGTCAAACCAAGCGGTTCCAAGATGTGGTTATGACCACGCTCTACATCACCGTCAAAAAAATCCTCGGACAGTCCAAAGGCCTCGGCCATCAAAAAAACGATGTCGATATCGGACCGTGACTCACCCAATGGCTCAACAGTGCGTTGCCTGTACTGAATATGCTCTTGAGCATTGAGGCCAGAGCCAAATCCGACCCGTAGGGCTTCCCGTTCCCATTGTGTCGCTACAGGTAAAAATAAGTCGGCACAAGCAGCACTTGGATTTTCAAACATATCGCAATGCACATAAAAATCCAGAGCCTCCAGGGCCTGTTTACCCCTATCTGAATCTGCATGCGCGACGCAGAGATTGCCTCCGAATGCGATGAGGCTCTTGACCGGATATGGGCGGCTTTCGATGACGGCCTCGTAGAAGTCGTGTGCAGTGATGCGTCCAACTTTGGGCGGTCCCAATGGATATTTTTCAATGCCAAGCGATTTTGCCATTTGGTTCGGATCGAGCAGGTGTGGCCCTCTAACCGAATTGGTGGGATGGCTGGGAAGGACAACATTCCCGCCGGGGCTATCATAGCTACCGGTGAGACTCATCAAAGTAGCAAGGGCTCTGTCAATTTGGGTGGCATCGGAGTGCTGCCCCAGCCCAGTCCAAGTGTAATAAACAACGGATCGTGCATTACCGATCAGGCGTGCTGCCGCGCGAATTTCCTCTGCATCGATCCAAGTCAAGGCAGCTGCTTCATCGAGGGACGTAGTAGAGGCTGCGCTGGTCAGCAGATTCATCGCCGTGCGTGCTGTTGTTCCATCAGGCAGGTGATACTCAGCATCCAGGTCCACGGCTTTCACTGCATCTGTTGACTCCGGGTCGTAGGGATCGATAAAGACAAGTTTCTGGCCCGAGACACAGACGAAGGAATCGGGTTTTGAGGTGGCCCCAATGTCATGGGCGCGCAGCCACTCGCCGTTATCTTCTTTCACTAAAAACGGTGCATTACTCCATTTTCGTACAAAATCATCATCGTACATGAGCTCTTTCAAGATGATCTGAGTAAGCGCTAGCGCGAGTACACCATCTGCACCGGGGCGCACTCGCAACCATTGATCCGCTCCTAAACCAAAGCCAGCTTTACGGGGGTCAATGACTAGGATTCTAGCGCCACGGCGACGTGCATCTGCTATCTGCGCCGCCTGATCAAGCCAGACCGCGCTCGGGTTGAATCCCCATAGGATAATCAGATCGGCGTTTTCATAGTCTGGATAGGGCAAAGCGGTACCGAAGGTCAAGGCATGAGAGTAATCCTTATGCCAATTACAAATTTCGGTGGTACTGACCCAATTGGGTGAGCCAGAGAGGCGAATCAGCCTTTCGATCCAGTCGTCTGCATCGCTCAGCGATGAACCGCTCGGGGTTGTCGTGCTGAACGCAATAGCTTCTGCCCCATCTGTCGCCTTGATATCGCGCACTCGTGAGGAGATTTCATTCAACGCCTCCTGCCAGCTTATTCGTTCCCATCCAGGATCATTTGCTCCTTTCGGATTGGTGCGTCTCAACGGGTAGAGCAATCTCTCGGAGCTATAGAGGATTTCAGGAGCAGCTTTGCCTTTTAAGCATAACGCTTTACCGGTCGGATGATCGGGCGCGGGGCCGGCCTTGATCAGGACGCCATCCTCTACCGTAAAAGTTGCTCCACACCGCGAGCGGCACAGTGCACACCAGCCTTTGATTTCAGTCGTACTAGTCACTGTCTCCCCCCCCCCCGGAATCTGCAAGTCAAACATCACACGGTATTAGCTGTAGTGATCAGTGAGATTTTTCTGTACGCGGACGCATTTAATTTCGTGATTTTATGATGAGTTGATGGAGTGAGGCTCAACAAGTGATTAATAGTCATGCATTGAGTGTGTTTCACTCATTCGTATGCGTGACCACCGCTCATCAAAGCCCTGCAAATAAATCACTTGTCAGCAATAGGCAGGCAGCATTTACTCCAGTTGGCTAAGGCGTCTATAAGTCCTATGCAAACATGGTACTTAACACTGAATGCGAGGTTTATTCGATGAAACCTGTTGATCCGTTTACTATTTCTCGACGTTCAGTATTAAAAGCAGGTGCAGCACTGAGCGCCGCAGCCTTGGCGCCAACAGTGTTTGCAAGAAATAATAGAGCGGTGTCCGTGACATTGCCTTGGTTAGCACAGGGCGCCACTGCCTATATGTATGTTGCTGAAGATCAGGGATTTTTCAAAAAGCGTGGGATCGATATAAATATTGTCCGAGGGTATGGGTCATTGGCCGCTGCTCAAAATATCGGTAATGGTCAGTTTGATTTTGGATTGGTCTCGGCTAGCTCTACCATTTTGACCGCTGCTAATAAGGTGCCTTTGGTGGCCCTTGGCACCACAAACTATGATGCCTACATAGGAATTCTAGTTCGAGCCGATTCGTCCATCCGTAGTCCTGCCGATCTCGAGGGCAAGAAAATGGGCGGTGTTCCGGCTGGAGCGGAATTCCCTCTATGGAAAGCTTTTGCAGCCAACGCCAACGTTGACCCGTCTAAAGTCGATATTATTCAGGCAGACGCGCGCGTTTTGGAGCGTGCGCTTGTCGAGAAACAAGTTGACGCCATTATGTGCGTAGCTAGCAGCTCTTACGCAGTCATGCAAGGCATGAATGCCAAGTGCCGTGCTTTGCTGCTGGCCGATCATGGAATTTCATTTTACTCCAACAATATAGTTACTCGACCAGAGACTCTGAGTAAAGAACCAAGGCTATGCCAGGACATGACCGATGCGATTCTGGAGGGGCTAGCCTTTGCGGCCAATGATCCTTCGGCTGCGATGGGTATCCTGCTGAAGAAAGTCCCAGAGCTGGCTCTGAGCAGCGGGGGAAAGGAAAATGTCCGCCTCAGCCAAGGGTTCATGCTTGCGTCTCTCGCGGCACCTGAATCTATTGCTCATGGCTTGGGATACAGTGATTTTTCTCGACTGGAAGCGATGACGGATACCATTATGAAATACGTCGCGCCTAGCACCGCCATTCGACCCAATATGGAGTCTCTCTTCACTAACGAATTCGTTGGACGGGTCAAACTAAATGACGCTCAATGGGCTAAAGTGAAAGAGCAGAATGCAGAATTTCCAAAATTATTGTTGGGATGATACTGCTAAGCTGCCCCATCACGTAGATGGCAGGATCTGATGACATCTCCATGTAGCGTAATCATTGACCTGGATTTTCACCCCTCACAGGCATTAGATTGGGCGGATCCATTATTTGTCGGCTAAAGCGAAGTCCACGCCAGCTTCGACATGAATAGTTGTCGAGTCGAAGCTTGGCAGTGGTAGGCCGTCGGGCTCGAGGATCATGCCGATTTCAGTACATCCGAAAATTACGGAGTCTGCACCTCGTAGCTTGGCCGCCTCGATCAGTTCAATCAGAGCCTGTCGGGATTCGGCCAAGACTATTCCCAAACTTAGCTCCTCAAAAATAATGCTATGAATTTTTTCGCGGCCACCTGATGGCGGTACAAGGACTTCGATGCCGTGTTCTGCCATCCTAGAGGGGTAAAAGCCGTTCTCCATTGTGTAGCGGGTCGCGATGAGAAGAGGTCTGCGCAGAGCACTTGCTTTCATACGGTCTGCAACTACGTCGACAATATGAATGAATGGTAGCTTTGTGGCTTTCGCAACGGCGTCGGCAACCAGGTGCATTGTCACCGCACAGATCATGATGCATTCAGCGCCTGCCTTTTCCAAGCTTCGGGCAACCGTGGCCAAATGCTCGCCGGCGTCATCCCAGCGGCCTGACTGCTGCATCTCGACGATTGTTTCGAAATCAACTGAATGTAGGAGAACTTCCGCCGAGTGCAGCCTGCCCAATCGTTTGTTTATGCTCTGGTTAAGTTTACGGTAGTAAGCCGCCGAGCCTTCATAGCTCATGCCTCCAATCAAACCTATTTTACGCATGCGTTTGTTCCTGTGAGTAGTGGTCGCAAAGCGGGCTGAAATACTAGATCAGGATTTGGCTGCCATACACTCAACCTCTACGCGGGAGCCTAGTGCCAAGGCTCTGACCTCAACTGCACTTCGCGCAGGGTATCTGCCAGTAGCAAAGAAACTCTTATAGTTATCGTTGAAGACTTTCAACTCCTTCAGGTCTGTTAGGAAGATGGTGCATTTCACTATGTCACTCATGCCGTACCCATAGGCTTCGGCCACGCTTTTGATATTTTCCATCGCCTGGAGAGATTCGGTTTGAATCCCTCCCTCGATCAGCTTCTGCGTTTTAGGTACGATTCCAACTTGGCCAGAAAGGTACAAGACGTTCTCCACCTGGACCGCTTCCGAGAAAGGTAGGTCTCCTTTCGCGACGATTCCCGCGTTTAAATAGTCCGTTTCAGCACATACCCATGGTGCGTTGACGATTGAAAGAAGGCCGATTGCCGCGACTCGCACATATTTCATATCCACCTCTCAAGAGCTGATCCGCTGACTGCGGTCGCTTAGCAATTGACGAATCATCATTGAACGACATCGACCCAGTGCGCGCTGACGAGCTCAGCGAGACGGTCTGGGGCGAGACGCACTGCCGCGTTGGGCGCGCCACCGGCCGGGAACACAACTTCGTAGTCCTTCAACGATTGATCACAAAAAATCTGAAGGGGCTGGGCAAGCCCGAATGGGCATACCCCCCCTACCGGATGGCCGGTTTGCGGTTCGACCTCGGCTGCGTCGAGCATTTTTGCCTTCACGCCAAACTGCTGTTTGTACTTGCGGTTGTCCAGTCGAGCATCGCCCCGCACGACCAGCACTATCACTTCATCCCCGACCCGCATCGATAAGGACTTTGCTATCTGGCCCGGCTCTACGCCTAGCGCTTGCGCAGCAAGAGGAACGGTGGCGGTGCTTACCGCGAACTCAACAATCTCAATGTCCGGAGAGTGTTCGGCGAAAAAGGCTCTGACTGACTCCAAGCTCATGGTTGAATTGTCCTGATTGACGTGAACTTTGCGTGCATAACTACGGGCACCTCTAGATACGTAAGGTATGGCTAGCTCTGCCGCCAGTTGTGGTGGTCGGCTCAACAGGCTGCAATAGCAGAGGCAAGTCGTGAATTGTTCAACCCTAACTGGACACTGGCTTGGCGAGTGCCCGCCACCAGTTCATCCAGACGTGCGATGAGATAGGGCGTGATCGCTTTTCCCTCAATACCATCCATGCGGGCTTCCTCCAGCGCTTGACCAATCGCTTGGTCGAGTTCTGCTTCAGGCAAGGCGTAGTGTCTGGGAATCGGGTTGCAGACAAGCAAGCCGCCGCGTAGTCCTAAAGCTCCGCTCGCCCGTAATACGCGTGCAATTTGGCTTGGTTCGTCAATACGCGCGTCAACCGAAAAGCGAGTCTCACGGCAGTAGTATCCCGGTAGCCTGTCAGTTCCGTACCCGATCACCGGCACACCGAGTGTCTCCAAATACTCCAGCGTCAGACCAACATCCAAAATGGATTTGATCCCTGAGCACACCACTGTCATTGGTGTATTCGCGAGCGCATGTAGGTCATTCGAGACATCAAAGCTTTGCGATGCGCCACGGTGTACTCCGCCAAATCCTCCAGCCGACAACACTCGAATACCTGCCAGGTGAGCGATGGTGATCGTAGCTGCAATGGTGGTGACCCCGGTGCCGCCGCAAGCCGTGAGGGTGGCAATGTCGCGTTGGCTCGCTTTGATCGCCCTCCCATGTGACTTCGCCAGACGCGCTTTCTCATCGGTGGAAAGGCCTACAGTAATCATGCCGTCGATGATCGCGCACATCGCAGGCACCGCTCCGCATGCACGGACTTCGTTTTCCAGAGCAACGGCGGTTTCCAAATTAGCTTCCCAGTCGGTGCCACGAGCAAGGAGCGACGATTCGAGTGCAACGACAGCACCCCCGGCTTTCAGTGCAGTGCTGACTTCTGGATGGATAGTCCAATTGGTTGCGGGGATCATCACTTCTCCCTGATTGTGGAGTTGACCATGCGTCAATTCTCATCACGAGTACGATCGTTCAATCCAAAGATACGGTGCCATCAACACAGGTGATCGCTTCGCCACCCACCTTGATCGATTGAGTCTGGATGTTTAGGTAAATAGCACCTGCACGACCGAGCATCTGGCCTTGAGAGGCCTGCAACTCCTCACCGAAATACTCGACTTGCGCTGTGTGTCGAACGAAAGCTGCCATTGCGCCGTTGCCACTGCCGCACACAGGGTCTTCGCTCACACCACAAGCTGGGGCATACGCCCGAACTTCCATGTCGGAAGGCCCCTCATCGGTGTATTCACCAAAGATAACAACCCCGGTCGCTTGAGCCCTCACAGACGCAATTTTCACCTGTTCCATATCAGGACGATTTGCCAGCACTGCTGCAGCATTGGATAGCTGGGCTACGATCCAGCGAGCCCCCACATCAACCAGACACGGCTGGAACTCGCGCAAGATCGGAGATCCCAATGAAGTCTCGAGCTGGTCAATGTCTTCGGATGTGAGCGTGATGATCTTCGGAGTCGGTAACTCAAAAGCGATCCGTCGGGCTCCGAGCGTGTCCGTAGTTACATCGAGCTTTACCAATCCGGCGCCGCACTCTTGAGTCAGAACGCCGGAGCGAGGAGTTACCAAGCCGGCTTCGATGAGGGCGTGAGCTGTGCCAATAGTGGGATGGCCTGCGAAAGGCAGCTCTGAGCCCGGAGTGAAAATACGCACCTTGTAATCCGCTTCGTCTGACGTTTTGCTCACGACAAACGTCGTTTCGGAGAGATTTGTCCAATTGGCAATCTGCTGCATTTGAGCATCAGTCAGGCCGTCGGCCTCAAGGATGACCGCTACCGGATTTCCCTTGAAGCGCCGGTGAGTGAAAACGTCCACCTGCTTAAACCTGACTGTGTTCATATGCCGTCCAGCTCCGCACCGTGCTTAATTGACCACGATAGTAGACGGACCATTTTTTTGGATACAGACTCAGTGCGTTGAAAATATATTGGGTACAGTCCCATAGCTGAGAATGCTAATGCCGATTCCGCAAGATCGAACGCGCTACCAACAACTGGCGAACGACCTATCCGTAGCCATTGGGGAGGGCCGCCTCCCGCCCGGTTCAATGCTGCCTTCAATCAGGGAGAGCGCCAGGCGGCACAAAGTCAGCGTGAACACTGTCATTAGTGCCTACCGGCTGCTTGAGGATCACGGGCTTGTACAGTCGGTACCACAGTCGGGATTTCAGGTGTGCTCTCGGCTGGCAGAGATGGACCAGCCGCTTCAGACCGGAAGGGTAGCCAATCAAAGCGAAAAGGATTTGATGGCGTTGCTGCTGGAAGCTCAAGGCCAATCAGGGGTAATGGATCTGGCATTTGCAGCGCCGAGGGGGGAAAAGCTTTTTCCAGGTCGGGCGCTGACTCGGCTGACCAAACAGGTTCTTCAGGAGCGGGAGTCCGTTGTCTCCACGTACGCTCTGCCCCCAGGCTCGACTCTGCTCCGAGAACAGATCACTCGAAGAGCAGTTCTTCAGGGTATGGCATTGGGATCTGAAGATATCGTGCTCACTCATGGGGCAACTGAGGCTTTGCAGCTTGCTTTGAGGGCAGTGGCGAAGGCCGGGGATAAGGTCGGGATTGAAACCCCAACCTATTTCAACATCTACCCTCTACTCGACAGCCTGTGCCTGACGGGTATTGAAATTCCAACACACCCACGCACGGGTTTGGTAGTAGAGGAGTTGGAGTCGATGTTGGCGAATGTACCGCTGGCAGCCGTAGTCACCATGCCGACTGTACAGAACCCCCTTGGCTGCACGATGCCCATCCAGGCGAAGCGGCAGTTAGCACGTCTCGCTGCTAAATATCAGCTCCCTGTCATCGAAGATACAGTGTACTCAGACCTTCAATTTGGGGAGCCCCTTCAACCCTCTGTAAGATCTTTTGATGAGGAAGGATGGGTCATGGTTTGCGGCGGTTTTTCAAAAACGCTCGCTCCAGACTACAGGCTGGGCTGGTTGGAGGGAGGCCGATTCAGCCAGCAGATCAGGCGGCTAAAATTCACTTCCAGCGCTACAGAGTCGGTTCTCTTAAGCGACACCATCGGCAGATACATGCTCAGCGGTGGTTATGATCGGCATCTCAGGACACTCAGACGAATCTACCAATCGAACATCGAGACTGTTCGGGGTCTTGTTGCCAGCCACTATCCTGAGGGCACTCGAGCTACCCAGCCTGATGGAGGATTCGTTCTGTGGCTGGAGCTGCCCACCCACGTACACACGACGGCCTTGTTTCGTCAGGCTTTAGAGCTTGGAGTCGTGTTCATGCCCGGCGAGCTTTATTCAGACAGCCCGCGATTTATCAATTGCATGCGAATCGCGTGCTGCAGAATCGCAGATGATGAATTTATCGATGCGATCAAGCTTATCGGTACTCTCGCGAAGCGAGGCGGTCCGCAAATGTAGGCTTGGAGGGCGCTCGGCATCTGCTGGCATGATCGCTGCTAGAAATTAAAAGACTATTCAATTAATTTGTCTTTCAAAGTAGTCAAGGTCTCACTCCTTGTAACACTTCAAATTTTTTGAATCTCAGGGTGGCGCGTTCCATGCAGACAATCGTTGGTCGTCGGGGTAATACACCGGCTCCGGCCGGGAAAGGAAAAACGACGCGCAAGGGGCCGGGCCGACCCGAGGGGGCCAGTAATCTACGTGACGTAATTTTGGATGCGGCGGAGGAGCTGTTTTCAGGCCTTGGGTATGCCGGTACGACTATGCGCGAGGTCTCACAGCACGCCAACGTCACGCAGGCTCTGATCAGCTATTACTTCGGCTCCAAATATGGGTTGTTTGAGGAGGTGTTCCTGAGGCGCGGTAGCGCGATCTCGACTGAACGTCTCAAGAATCTTGAAGCGTTGCAGGCCCAAGGGCAGACACCTGGTGTAAAGGCAATTGTCGAAGCGTTCTTGTTGCCAACGGTCGTGCTGCGTACATCGGTACAAGGGCGGCATTTTCTGCGTCTACAGGCACGACTGCACACCGAGCCGCCGAATATCTCTTACGCACTGCGGGACAAGGCCTACGGTACCTCGACTCAGCGGTACGTCGAAGCACTCCAGGAGGCTGTGCCAGGACTGAGCGACTTGGATGCAAACTGGCGGATAACGTTGATGGTTGGGACTTATCTCTATGCCTTTTCAGACAGTCACCGCATGGAGGAACGCTTGCCAGAGGGGCAATTCGATCCAGACGACTGGCAGTCCCTGATTCAGCAGGTTACGAGTTTCGTGGTCGGAGGGATGTCCGCTTAAGTAGCATCAGGAGTTCCTAAGAAGCACCAGTATGGGTAGGTTTGCGCCAAGGTGGTGCGTGGTAACGGATCCATCAAGCACCATCTGCTAGCGCGGTTTCTTAAAAATCAACAGGATAGGGTTCACTGAAAATTTGGCACGGCTTCTGCAATGGATTAATTAAAAGGTTGATTAATTAATTGTTGCTCTCCACAGAGCGAATTTGTGAAAGCTAAGGAGTCGTGATGAACCTGATTGCCGTTTCGTCTCATCAACCGGTCACCGCAGCGGACGGGTGCCAGGACCCGGTGCTGCTTAACGACTGGCATGTTGTTGGCTACAGCACTGATTTTGTCGCTGGCACCATCTACCCTGTTCGTTTGCTGGAGCGCGAACTTATCGTGTGGCGAAGCGATGACGGAGGTATCCATGTATGGGAAGACCTCTGCATCCACCGGGGTGCACGCCTGTCGAAG
>Ga0160436_1000264_pt1 | contig 24153 bp, 21 predicted proteins | sample HID1973M_E0MG_FD_108264 | JGI IMG/M metagenome (GOLD analysis project Ga0160436, IMG submission 108264) | Enriched mosquito-associated microbial communities from UW Madison campus, WI, USA - HID1973M_E0 MG | ecosystem: Host-associated > Arthropoda: Insects > Digestive system > Unclassified ...
GCCGCCCACGAGGCGGGCGCGCCGAGCCCGAGCGCGGCGCCCAGCGCGAGGCCGAACGACGGCAGCGTGAGCGCCCCCGCCAGCAGGGTGAGGCCCATCAGGGCGAGACCGGTGGTGAACGTCGCACCCGGCACCCGCTTGAAGATGTTGTCTCCGGATGCCGGCACCGGGATCACGATGTAGGCGGAGCTGACGGCGCACACGCCGAGCCCGATCAGCAGCGCCGCGATGCAGCATCCGAGCACGCCCGGCAGCAGCAACCACTCGCCGGAGAACCCGACCGAGACGACGGCGACGACGATCACGAGCGGGAGCCCGACGCTGGCGGCGGCGAGCAGCCGGCCGGCGCGATCGGCACGGCCCCGGATGCCGGTGGCGAGCACCGTCGCGAAGGCGGTGCCGTCGAAGGCGACATCCGCGTACGGGACCAGGCCGAGCAGGAGGGCGGGGAGCACGCCGACGAAGGCGAAGACCGTGCCGTCGACACGCCCCCCGACGGCGAAGGCGAACAGCGCCGGCAGCAGCGCCACGATCAGCAGGTTGCGGGTGTAGCGCGGATCGGTGAGCCAGTACTGCAGCGACCGCGCCCAGCTCGCGCCGGTGCCGCCCGTGGGCAGCACGCCGTACCAGCCGAGCTTGCCGGAGCGGACGACCGCGCGCGGACGCGGGGCGAGGGCGGCGGATCGCACGTTGCGGCGCCACAGCAGCCACAGTGCCGCGAGGGTACCGAACGCGATGAGCAGCTTGAGTGCGGCGGCGGCCGGGTCACCGGCCGCGAGGTCTCCGGGGACCGCCCAGATGGCGCCGACCGGCGTCCAGGAGATGCCCTCCGCGGCGACGACCACGCGCGCCACGAATTCGTCACCCGAGCCGCCGGCGAGGCCCACCAGCCCGGTGATGATCGGACCCGCGAGCACGAGCGCGGCGAGGGCGATCAGGCCGATCGTGTTGCCGAGGCGGCGTCCGCCCCGGGATGAGAAGGAGGCGACCGTGCGCGAGACGAGGATGCAGGTGAGCACCCCGAGCGGCAGGCACGCGATCGCCGCGGCGAACGCGACCGGCCAGTGCACCCAGGCGGCGAGGGCGCTGACGGCCCCGATCGTCGAGGCGGCCCCTGGGATGCCGATGACCCCGATCGCGGCGAGCGCGATCATCACCTGGCGGGTCGACATCGGGAAGGGCGCGAGCCGTTCGGCGTCGACGGTGGTGTCGACCCCGCCGGCGAGCAGGGGCGCGACGCCCCATCCGATGACCAGCAGCGCGCCGCCGAGGGTGATCACGATTCGGGTCGGGTCGAGGCCGGCGGCGCCGATGAGCGCGAGGCCGAGCACCACGAAGACGAGCGCTCCGGCGGCGGCGAGGGCCCCGGCGATGAAGCCGATGAGCTGCCACACGCTGCGCGCGAGCATGTTCCCGAGGATGCGGAGGCGGATCCTCAGGACTGTCGCAACCACTGCGGCCCTTCCGACCGGGTGCGTCCGCCGACGAGGTCGAGGAAGCGGTCCTGCAGGCTGGTGCCCGCGCGCACCTCGTCGGTGGTGCCGGCGACGAGCACGCGGCCGGCGGCGACGATGGCGACGTGGTCGCACATCCGCTGCACGAGGTCCATGGAGTGGCTCGACACGATCACGGTGCCGCCGCTGGCCGTGTAGCCGCGCAGCACGTCTTCGATGTTGGCCGCCGACACGGGGTCGACCGATTCGAACGGTTCGTCGAGCACGAGGAGGCGCGGGGCGTGCACGAGGGCGCAGGCGAGCGCCACCTTCTTGACCATGCCGGCCGAGTAGTCGGCGACGGGCATGCCGGCGGCTGCGGTCAGGTCGGTGAGGCGCAGCAGGTCGGCGGTGCGGCCGGCGAGTTCGTCGCGCGGCAGCCCGAACATCATGCCCGTGTAGGTGATGAGCTGCTCGCCGGTGAGGCGGTCGAACAGGCGGATGCCGTCGGCCAGGTTGCCGATCATCTTCTTGGCTTCGACGGGGTCGCTCCACACGTCGCGCCCGTGCACGGTTGCGGTTCCCGCGTCGGGCCGCAGCAGCCCGGTGGCCATGGAGAGCGTCGTGGTCTTGCCGGCGCCGTTCGGTCCCACGAGCCCGTAGAAGGATCCGACGGGAACGGTCAGGTCGATGCCGGCGACGGCGGGCACCCCGCCGAAGCTCTTGGTGAGGCCGAGCAGTTCGAGTGCCGGGGGCGCGGTGGCGGGCGGGACGGATGCCATCCCGTCACGCTATCCGGTCGCCGCCATCGCCTCGTCGACCGACGCGTGAACTCGCCCTGCCGCCACGAGCCCGGCGAACCAGGCCGTCCGGCCGGCGACGGCGGATGCGGATGCGGGCAGGGCTGCGAGGTGCAGGACGGCCCCGACGGCGACGAGTTCGCGGTCGAGGTCTTCGAGCGCCTCGAGCACCGTGATGGTCATGATGTCCTGCCGCTCCAGGTCCAGCACGACGGTGCTGACCGGGTCGGGCTCGGCCGCCACCAGGTCGAGCACGGCTCGCTCGTTGGCGAGCGCGCTCGCGGTGTACATGGCGCGCCCGAGGTGGATCGCGATGGTCCCGTCGGTGCGCTCGATCACCTTCAGCCGCGGGGTGTTGATCTCGCGCAGCACCAGCACGAGGGTCACGACGACCCCGAGCGCGACGGCGGCCAGCAGCCCGGCGACGAGCCCGAAGACCGCGACGACGAGCGCGACCCAGAAGTCGACACGGCTGATGCGCGCCCACTTGACGAGCAGGGGGATGTCGATGAGGCCGATGACGGCGACGAACACCATCGCGGCGAGCGTGGCCTGCGGCAGCAGCGACAGCACCGGCCCGAGGAAGAGCGCCACCAGGATCGCGAGCACCACCGTCACGAGCGACGACACCTGCGTCTTCGCCCCGGCGCTCTGGTTGACGGCCGACTGCGAGAAGCCGCCCGCGGCGGGCATCGTGGTGAAGAACGCGCCGACGACGTTCGCGGCGCCGGTGGCGAGCAGCTCCTGGTCGGCGTCGATCGCGGTCTCGTCGGTCTTGCGGATGCCGCGGGCGACGGCAGCCGATTCGAGGAACGCCATCACTGCGATCGCGAGTGCCCCCGGCAGCAGGTCGAGGATGTGGGTGACGTCGGGGATGCCGGGCAGCGGGAATCCAGACGGCACCGGTGCGATGAGGTCGACCCCGAGCTCGTCGATGTTCGCGAGCCCGACGAGGAGGATGCCGCCGACCACGACGACGAGCGAGCCGGGGATGCGGGGTGCGAAGCGCTTCAGCAGCACGAGCACGGCGATCGACCCGACCGAGAGCGCGACCGTGGGCCAGTTCACCGACGAGAACGCCTGACCGACGGCGAGGAGCGAGCGGATGAACCCGTGCCCGGAGAAGTCGAAGGTCTCCCCCAGCAGTTTCGGCAGCTGGCCGACGGCGACGGTCGCGCCGACGCCGATCTTCAACCCCAGCACCGTCGCGCTGCTGATGTTCTCCACGAGCGAGCCGAGCCGCAGCAGCCGCGCCGCGAGGAGGGCGAGCCCCACGAGCAGGGTGAGCATCATGAGCGAGCCGAGCGCGTCATCCGATCCGGCGGCGATGCCCGCCGAGACGAGCGTGGTCGCGGTGAGGGTGGCGATGGTCGAGGTGGTCGAGACGCTCATCGCGCGCGATCCGCCGAGCAGGGCGTAGACGGTCATCGGCACGATGCACGTGTAGAGGCCCACCTCGACGGGCAGCTGCGCGATGGTGGCGTACGCCATCGCCTGCGGCACGACGACGGCGCCCGCGGAGAGGCCGCCGACGATGTCGGGCAGCAGCCAGGCCCGCCGGTAGGAGGCGAGGGTCGGCAGCAGGACGCGCTGCCTGCGGCGCGGGGGTGCGCTCGCCGTCACGCGGGGTCCGTCGCGGTGGCGGCCACCGCATCCGGGTGGATCCGCGCCCAGTCGTCTTTCACGCTGACGACGAGGATCGAGCCGTCGGATGCGGCGGCGAGCGCGTCCTCGACGCCCTTGTCGTAGGCGGGGTCGTCGCGGTCGGGGTCGTCGTGGTGCACGAGCAGCGCGAGGCCGGGGCGCGGCCCCGCGAGCGCGTACTCGAGCATCGGCAGGTCGCCGTTCGAGTTGCCGCCCGCGAACAGGGGGCGCCGGCCGACGCGGCTCCAGATGCGCACCGGCTTCTCCGCCCCGTCGTCGAGGATGTCGAGCGCCGCCGTGTACCGGACCTGGCCGGTCTCGCTGTGGTAGCTCAGCCCGAAGGCCGACCCCACGACCCGCTCGGGCGGGATGCCGTAGTTGCTCTGCGTCATCGGCCGCATGAAGTCGCGCTCGCCACCGGAGACGATGTAGCAGGTGAAGCCGTTCGCCTCGAGGTAGCGCAGCAGTTCGACCATCGGCTGGAACACCAGCTGGTCGTAGGAGCGCTTCAGCACCGGGTTCACGGCCGTGCGGTAGAACTCGGAGACGGATGCGGCGTACGCGTCGACGTCGACTTCGACGGTGAGGCCGATGATCCCCGCGATCATCTCCTTCAGGTCGGAGTCGTCGCCCGCGTAGTGCTTGTCGATCGCGCCCGCGATCCACCCGACGTCGCCGGTGGTGGCCGCGAGGTAGGGCTGCTTCTGGGCGAGCGCCGGGTCGGCGGCGGCCGCCGCCTTCCACTGCTCGACGAGGTAGTGCAGCTGGGTGGGCATCGGCTTCTCGCCCCACAGGGTGCCGTCGTTGTCGAACACGGCGACGCGTTCGGCGACCGGCACCGCATCCGGTCCGTCGACGACGCCGGCGACGAACGCCTCGATCGCGCGGCGGGTGGGGGTGTCACGCCATGAGGGAAGAAGGTCGGTCACAGGGCGGCTCCTCGGGTGCTGGGGTCGATGCGCCGCACCTGGTCGATCTCGAGGCCGAGATCCGCGAGCCGGGCGAGCACGGAATGCAGCTCGGCCTGGTCGTGCAGTTCGCCGACCAGCACCGTGCGCTCGTTCGCGATGCCCGCGCATTCGAACTCGGGGAACGCTGCCGCGAGGCGATCGGAGCGGGCGTGCGGCAGGACGATCTCGTAGGTGATCACGGATCCTCCTCTCGCCGACACCAGGGTCGCGCCTGGGCGGGGATCCGGCATCACCCGGCCGGGGTGACTAGCCGATGAGGCCGGCTCCGCGGCCCACGGCGACGGCGTCGGCGCGGTTGTCGACGCCGAGTTTGCGGTAGACGCTCTTCAGCTGGCTCTTGATCGTGTTGGGGCTCACCTGCTGCCGGCGTGCGATCTCGGCGATCGTCTGGTGCACGGGCAGCTCGTCGAGCAGGCTGCGTTCGCGGACGGTCAGGGAGGAGATCGACGGCGCCGAGGAGCCCGAGGCGTCTCGGGCGGCCGCGAGCAGCTCGGTGGCGGCCGCGCTCCAGGCGCCGAGGCGCGCGCAGTCGTCGGAGAGCATCGCGAGCGCGTCGCCGTCGAACAGCAGGAACGGGCGCACGGCGCGGTAGTGGGTGACCGCCATGACCGCCTCGGTGAGGTCGGCGCGCGCTTTCGCCGACGCTCCTCGCACGTGCGCGTGAACGGCGAGCCTGAGCCGCGCGTGGGCGACGGTCAGCGGATCCCAGGTGGGGGCGCCCGAATCGATCGCGTCCCGCAGGGCGTGCTCGGTGTCGCGGTCGGGGGCGATCAGGAACGCCGCGAGCAGGGTCTCCACCGCGCCCGGTCCGAACGCGTGGCGAGCCCGCCATCCGATGCTCTCGAGGGCTGGATGGTTGGAGTGGTGGTGCGCGGCCGACATCCAGGGCACCAGCGCGAACGAGAGGAACGCCGGGTCGTTGCCGGCATCCGCTGCGAGCGCGTCGAAGCGCAGCAGATCCTCCCGCGTCTGCGTCTCGCCGAGCCTGTCGAGCAGCGCGACCGCTCGTGCGTGCCGCTGGGTCTCGGGATGCCGGCCGCCGAAGTCGCTCGAGAGCAGCAACCGCATCGCGCGGCCGGGCAGCTCCTCGGCCCGCAGGTAGGCGAGATCGATCTCGATCAGCAGCAGGCGGCTGCCCGCGACGCTCGCCCCGGCATCCGTCGTGACGGGTCGCTCGGATGCGGAGCGGATGATGCCTTCGGCGTCGCGCCAGTCGGGGGTTCCGATCGAGCAGGCCACGATGGACTCGGTGGCGACGGCGCGGAGCCAGTGGTGGCCCTGGTCGCCGGCCTGCTCCATGAGGGCGCGGAGACGTTCGAGCGCGGCGTCGCGCGTCGGAGTGTCGGTCGTCTGGGTCGCCATCCGGGCCCGCAGCACGGCGGCGAATGCGGCGGCCGCGACGTCTTCGGCCGACTGGCCGGGCGCTTCCGGCGCCACGGCGTCGACCGCCTCCCCGCGCGCCGCGCGCCACAGCTCGCCGAGGGCCGCCCCGACGACGGCACGCGCTCTGCTGCTGGTCTCGAACGCCTCGAGTCGCGCATCCGGGTCGGCGGCGCCGGAGAGGTAGGGGGCTTCCGCCATGCGCGCGTACAGGCCCGCGAGCCCCGGTTCCGCCGCCGCGGCGAGCTGCACCGCCGACCGCAGCCCCGGAGCCCCCCTCGCCGTGAGCGCGATGCCGTGCACGCGGAGGACGGCCGCGGCCGTCGCGGGGTCTTCGCTGGCGATCGCGTGCTGCAGCGCGTCGCCGGGGAGACCCGCCGCGAGGAACCATCTGGCGGCGGTGGCGTGCGATCCGTGCGCGTCGCCGCCGGACCTCCTCGACTCGGCGCTCAGGTAGGCGAGCAGCACCGGGTGGTAGACGATGTCGCCGTCGGCCGCGCGGTCCAGGAGCAGGTTGCGGCGCGCGATCCCGGAGAGGATGCGGCCCGCCTCCGGCTCACCGCTGAGGACGGAGGCCAGCTCGGGCGGCACGCGCTCGCGCACCGCCGAACGCACGAGCACGCTGCGCTCGCTGTCGGTGAGCGTACCGAGCACCTCGCCGAGCAGGTAGTCGCCGATCGCGCGATTGTCGCCGCCGAACTCGCGGGCGGCCGCCTCGGCGTCGCTGCGGCTCGCCAGCAGGTGGCTCGCGAGGGCGAGCCCGGTGGCCCACCCCGCGGTGCGGTCGCGGAGCATGGCGGTCATCGAGGGGTCGAGGACGATCCCGCGTTGACGCAGGAGGGTGTCGACCTCCTCGAGAGTGAACGCGAGATCCGCGGTGCGCAGTTCGCGGGTCGTCATCCATCGGGCGGGGGATGCGGGGAACGGGTCGCTGCGGCCGGCGACGACGAGGCGCGGCACGCTCTCGTCTTCGAGGAGCGCCTCGAGTGCCGTGCGGGCGGATGCTCCCAGCGCGTCCGCGTTGTCGACCACGACCACGTCGGAGGGCTCGAGGACCGCCGGGGCGAACCGGTCGGGGCCCGCCACGCGGCCGTCGATGGTGGCGACGCGCAGTCCGCCTGCCGACGCGGCATCCGCCCACTGGTGCAGCAGGGTCGACTTGCCCGAACCCGGGCTGGCCCAGATCACCAGATGACCGGGCGCCGAAAGCTCGGCGATGAGCCGCTCACGCGTCACATGCATAGGCTGCCCCCGAAAGTTTCTGCCTTCGGGGGCAGCCTATTGACGTCCCGAGGATCTGTCACCCCTCCACGGGTGAACAGACCGGTACACGACCCGCACGGGGGTGAATCATCACCCCGGCCGGGTGATGCCGCGGCCTCCGCACGGCGTCATGCTGGCGTGGTCGCAGACCCGAGGAGGATGCCCCGTGCAACGACCGCTCGCCGGCCTCACCCGGCGCAACTTCGGCCGCGAAGCGCTCGCCGGGGTGACACTGCTCGCGATCGCGATCCCACTCAATATCGGGTACGCCCAGATCGCCGGCCTCCCGCCGACCGCCGGGCTCTACGCCCTCATCGTGCCGACCGTGCTCTACGCGCTCGTCGTGTCGTCGCGACAGCTCGTCGCGTCGCCGGATGCCGCGGCCGCGGCGCTCGTCGCATCCTCGATCGGCGGGCTCGCGGTCGCCGGATCGGCCGACTACGCGACCCTCGCGATGGCGCAGGCCATCATCTGCGGTGTCATGTTCGCGCTGCTCGCCTTCTTCAAGCTGGGATTCCTGGCGAACTTCCTGTCGAAGCCGATCCTCGTCGGATTCGTGGGCGGCCTCGCCCTCGACATCCTCGTGTCGCAGATCGCGAAGATGCTCGGCGTGAAGATCGACTCGGGCGGCGAGTTCGTCGACAAGGTGGTGGGCCTCGTCACCGGCCTGCCGACGCTCAACGTGTGGTCGCTGCTCATCTCGGTGTGCGCGGTGGCGGTGCTGCTGCTCGGGCGACGCCTGCTGCCGGTCGTGCCGTGGGCGCTCGTCGTGCTGGTCGTCGCGACGATCGTCGTGGTCGTCACGCCGGCCGTCGACGCCGGAGTCGACGTGCTCGGTGAAGTGCCCGCCGGTCCCCCGAGCCTCACCTGGCCGATCCTGCCCTGGGGAAGCTGGCTCGCACTCATCCCGTCGGCGATCGCCCTCACCATGGTGACGGTGGCGGAGGGCCTGCTCGTGGCCCGCGCCTACGGCGAGAAGAACCACTACCCCACCCGCCCCAACCGCGACCTGCTCGCCTTCGGCGTCTCCAACATCGCCGCCGGTGCGAGCGGCAGCTTCGCGATGGGATCGTCGACCTCCCGCACCGCGGCGATGGACCAGACGGGCTCCCGCACCCAGCTGCCGTCGCTCGTGCTCGCCGTCGGCACCCTGCTGCTGCTGCTCTTCGGCACGGCACTGCTCGCCGACATCCCCTCGCCCGCGATCGGGGCGATCGTGGGGGTCGCGGTGCTGCCCCTGCTCGGCATCGCCGACTTCCGCACCCTCTGGCGGCTCGACAAGTACGAGTTCTGGATCGGGGTGGCGTGCTTCCTCGTCACCCTGTTCATCGGCGCGATCCCCGGCATCGTCGTGGCATTCGTGCTGGCCCTCATCAACCTCGCGCGCCGCGCGGCCAGCCCGGCGATCGACGTGCTCGCATCCGACGACGCGCCCACCGACTCGCTCCTCGACGAAGCCCCCACCGGATCCGTCACCGCGCCCGGCATCATCGTCGTGCGGATGGCGGCGCCCCTGTTCTTCGCCAACGGCTCCGTCTTCGGCCAGGCGGTGAAGACGGCGATCACCGCGGCAGGCGGCCCCGACGCGGTGCAGCACCTCGTGATCGACATGGAGGCCGTGAACGACGTCGACGTGACCGGGGCGGAGAGCTTCGAAGGGTTGCGCGACTGGCTCGACGACCTCGGCATCTCACTCGGGTTCAGCCGCGTGCGCGCCGGCGCGCGCCCCCGCCTCGAACGTTTCGGCATCCTCCGCGACGACGCCGTGTACGCCACGAACCGGGCGGCCGTCGCCGCCCTCGCCACCACGACACCGAAGGAGACATGACCGTGGGAGCCGCCATCGGGGAGATCCTCCCCCTCGCCCTGGGCATCGCGATCAGCCCCATCCCGATCATCGCCGCGATCCTGATGCTGCTGTCGCCGAAGGCACGCGTGACGAGTGTCGGGTTCCTGCTCGGGTGGGTGCTCGGCATCGTCATCGCCGTCACCGTCTTCACGCTGCTCTCGTCGGTGCTCCCCGAAGACGACCCGGATGCGTCGAAGCCGATCCAGGGCGTCGTGCAGCTGATCCTGGGGCTGCTGCTGCTGTGGCTCGCGCTCTCCCAGTGGCGCAAACGCCCGAAGCACGGCGAAGAGCCGGTGATGCCGAAGTGGATGCAGGCGATCGACAAGATCACCTTCCCCGTCGCCCTCGGCCTCGGATTCCTGCTGTCGGCAGTGAACCCGAAGAACCTGCTCATGGCGGTGGGCGCCGGACTCGCGATCGGAGAGGAAGGGCTCACCGTCGGCGAGATCGTCGTCGTGATCGCCGTGTTCACCCTGCTCGCCGCATCGACCGTGCTCGTGCCGGTCGTCGGCTACCTGCTCGCCGCCGACCGCCTCCGGGGAACCCTCGACGCGCTGCGCGCATGGCTCGCGCACAACAACGCGATCATCATGGCCGTGCTGCTGCTGGTGATCGGTGTCTCGATGCTCGGGAAGGGCATCGCGGCCTTCTAGTCCGCACACCAGAAAGGGAACCCCATGTCCGAATTCAGATACGGGCCGGTCGAGTTGCATCTCGTCGGGTTCGAAGGAGAGCGGCCGGACCCCGGCGTCGTCGAGGCGCTCTCCGACCTGCTCGAGAGCGGCCTGTTGCGCCTGCTCGATGTGGTCGTCATCGCACGCAGCGAAGAGGGCGACATCACCGTCACCGAGATCGACGACCAGGACGACATCTTCGGCGACCTCGCCATCGAGGCGGTCGGACTCGCCGGCGACGAAGACGTCGCAGACTTCGCGGAGCACGTGCCCCCCGGAGCCTCCGCCGCGCTCTTCGTGCTCGAGCTCGTCTACGCCCGCGCGCTCGCGGACCGGCTCAACGCATCCGGAGCCGTGCTGCTTCGCAGCGAACGCATCCCCGCGCCGGTCGTGAACGCGATCGTCGACGCAGTAGAAGGAGAATGATCATGCCCCTCCGCAGAATGGGCCGCCCCGGCCTCATCGGGCTCGCCGCCCGCACGGCGGTCGTCGCCGGCACCGCCACCGCGGTATCCGGTGCGATGGCCGGACACCAGCAGCAGAAAGCGCAGTCCGAGTACGAGCAGCAGCAGTACGAGGCCGCCCAGCAGCAAGCCCAGATCGACGCTGCGGCGGCTCAGGCCGCGGCCGCGTACGCCCCTCCGCCCGCCGCGGCCGCGCCCGCTGCCCCCGCGGTCGACGTGGTCGCTGAACTGCAGAAGCTCGCCGCCCTCAAAGAACAAGGACTGATCGACGACGCGGAGTTCGCCGCCGCGAAGGCGCGCCTGCTCGGATGAGACCCGTCCGCACCAGCCGAGAGGCGCCGGTATGGGCGAGCTGATCGTCCAGCTCATCCCGGTGGCTCTCGGCGTCGTGCTGAGCCCGCTCGCGATCATCGCGCTCGTCGCCGTGCTGCTCTCGCACCTGCCGAGAGTGAACGGCGTCGCCTACCTGCTCGGCTGGATCGTGGGCCTCTGCGGACTGCTGGCCCTCTTCCTCTGGATCTTCGACGCGCTCGACATCAGCGCCGTCTTCGAGCCGCCGCTGTGGGTTGCCCTGCTGCAGCTGCTGATCGGGCTGCTGCTCGTCGGCGCCGCCGTGTGGGTGTATCGCCGAGGTGCGGCACGCATCAGGCGGATGGCCGCCGCATCCACCCCGCACGAGGTGGCGCGAGCCGCCAGCCTCCCCGGATGGTTGCAGGGGGTGGAGAGGTTCCACCCCGGGCGCTCCTTCCTGCTCGGCGTCGGCCTCTTCGTGATCAACCCGGTCGACGCATCCTGTGCGCTCATCGCCGCGCTCGACATCTCGCTCGCCGCCGTGACACCCACCCAGGCCACTTGGGCGGCCGTCGGATTCGCGGTGGTCGGCATCCTCCCGATCGCGATCCCCGTGACCGTCGTCATCGTGCGCGGGCAGCGGGCCCAGCCGATGCTCGACCGGGTGCGCACCTGGATCGCGGGCAACACGCACGTGCTGAACGCGGGCCTGCTGCTCGTGATCGGCGCGCTCCAGCTGGAGAAGGCGGTGACGGCGCTGCTCTGACCGGGTGCCGTAGCCTGGGCCGGTGCGAGCGACAGCGGAGAAGGTGCGGATACGCCCCAAGTTCTCGCTGCTGAGCAACGCGTTCGCCGCGATCGTGCTCGGCACGGCGCCCATCCTCGGGGTGGCGTACTGGTTCGCCTCCGCGAAGGGCGGCATCTGGCTCGTCGTCGTCGCGACCGTCGTCGTGCTCGTCGGAGGCCTCCTGCTGCTGTGGCGCCAGCTCTCCGTCTACAGCGCCATCACCGAAACCGAGCTCGTCGGCAACGGCATCTTCAGCCCGCTCGTGCGGGTGAAGCTCGCCGACATCCGCGAAGTGCAGCTCGTGCCGACCTACCTGGGTGCGGCCCCCGAGCCGGCACTGCAGCTGCTCGTGAGCGGCGAGAACGGCGAACGGATCTTCCGGATGCGGGGCAACTTCTACAACGCGAAAGAGCTGCGCGCCTTCGCCGCCGCCCTGCCGGTGCCCGTCGAGACGGTGACCGAACCCATGGCGCTGCAGGACTTCTTCCGCGCCTACCCCGGATCCGCGTTCTGGTTCGAGAACCGCCGACCGCTGCAGGTGGCGATCGTTGCGGTCGCCCTGCTGATCGCCCTCGCCGCGGCCGTCGCGATCATGAGCGCGCTCGGCCTCCCGATCCGCTTCCTGTGACGCCGTCCGGCTGACCCGGTCAGCGCGGAGAGATCCAGCGGCCGAGCACCGGCGCGTCCGGGGTGCTCGAGGGGAGATCCTCGAACCCCACGGCCGTGTAGAAGTCGCGGGCGGCCGTGTTCGCCGGATCCATCGTCAGGTGCACCCCCGGCACCCCCGCCTGCGACAGCGCCGCGACGAGCGCGTTCTCGATGAGGGCGCGGCCGTAGCCCCTGCCCTGGGCTTCGGGCAGCAGGTCGATGTGCAGGTGCGCCGGATACTCGTCGACCTCCGGGATCAGCAGGATGCGGGGGTCGTGGCCGCGCATCACCAGCTCCTCCTCGGCCGAGAACGGTTCGTTCGGCACCGGGTAGCCTTCCGCGAACCAGGGCGTCCACGAGGTGCCCCACCAGCGCACGAACGCGCGGGTGCTCGGCACCGAGACGATGTACCCGATCGGCCCCTCGCCCTCGTCGACCACCCACGCCCAGTCGGGGGATGCGGTCACGTACGGCTCGAGGAACAGGTCGGGCAGCAGGTCGTCGCTCGACCAGCGGCCGGTGGCGTCGCCGCCTGCGGCGCCGGTGAGCACGCAGATCTCGCGTAGGCGCGCCAGATCGTCGGGCCGGTAAGGGCGGATTCCGTTGGTCACGAGCCCGAGGTCACCGGGCCGTGCGATCGTCGAGGCCCCAGGCCTGACCGTAGCCGCCCTCGGCCAACGGCTTCGCCATCAGCTCCAGGAACGGGGTCGCCGGGAAGGACTCCGGGCCGAGCACGCCGGTGCCCGACCAGACGCCCGTCGAGAGCAGCTCGAGCGCGATCACCGGGTTGAGGGCCGTCTGCCACACCACGCACTGGCTCTCGTACTCGGCCATCGTCCACTCGTTGTCGCTCACGTGGTACAGGTAGACCTCCCGCGGCGAACCGTCGGTGCCGGTGCCGGTCACCCACAGGCCGGCACACGTCTTGCCCGTCATCCGGGGCCCGATCGTGGCGGGATCCGGCAGCGACGCCGCGACGACGTCGCGCGGCGCCACCTCGACGGGTCCGTTCGCGCTGCGCACCCGCACGGGCGCCGTCTTGTCGAGGCCGAGCAGGTTGAGGGTCTTCAGCACGCCGATGAACTCGTCGCCGAGCCCGTACTTGAAGGTGACGCGCTTCGCATCCACCCAGCGCGGCATCAGCAGCACCTCTTCGTGCTCGACGTTCACGCATTCGACGGCCCCGATGCCCTCCGGGAACTCGAACACCTCGGGCTCCGAGAACGGCGGCGTCGTGTACCAGCCGCGGTCCTTCTCCCAGATGACGGGAGGGTTGAGGCACTCCTCGATGGTCGTCCAGATGCTGAACGACGGCGCGAAGATCTCGTTGCCCGCCTCGTCGCGCACCACCAGGTTCGCGCCGTCGCGGGTGCCGAGCTCGTCGATCTCGCTGAACAGCTCGTCGGCGGCGTAGCGCGCGAACACATCCGAGAGGCCCGGCTCGACACCCATCCCGACGAGCGCCAGACGGCCCGCCTTCTCCCAGTCGGGCGCCTGCGCGAACTGGTCGTCGCCGAGCTTCACGCCCGTCTCGGAGTACGGCTGCTCCGGATGCGGCTCCGAGAGGCTCATCGCCATGTCGAGGTAGTCGGCGCCGGCGGCGAGCGCGCCCGCGAAGATCGTGGGCACGAACTTCGGCTCGACCGCGTTCATCACGTGGGTGGCGCCGTGCTCCCGTGCCACGGATGCGACCGAGTCGGGGTCGGATGCGTCGATGCGGCTGGCGACGAAACGTTCGCCCTGCGGGCCGTGCTTCGCCTCGATCCAGCGGAGCGTGCGTTCGGCGCGAGTGATGTCGTAGTCGGACACGACGATGGTCTCGAAGAAGTCGCGGCGAGCCGCGATCTTGGCGATGGCGTCGCCGACACCGCCCGCCCCCACCAGGAGGATTCTCATGCTTCGAGGCTAGTGGTGGGTGCCGAGCGGTTCCAGCCGCAGCTTCGGCTGCATCGCGCACCACACGAGCAGGGCCACGCCCGCGCCGAGGAGCGCCCCGCCGATGGTGTCGGTGAGCCAATGGGCGCCCAGGTAGGTGCGACTGAGGGCCATCGCGACGACGTACAGCGCGCCCAGCACCCACACCCACACGCGGTTGAGCAGCAGGCCGAGGCTCACCGCGACGACGGCCGCGTTGGTGGTGTGGCCGGAGGGGAAGGAGCCGTTGTCGAGCGGGAGCAGGATCTCCTCCGGGCGGGCGCGACCGAAGAGGGCCTTCATGAGCTGACAGATGGCGGCCGCGACAGCCGATGCGATCACGAAGTCGAGCGCCGACCAGGGTCTGCGCGCGAAGACGAACGCGACACCCACGCCGATCGGCACGACGAGGATCGCGAACCAGCCGCCGCCGAGGAAGTCGAAGACGAGGCTGATCGACTCGCCGACGGGGCCGCGGAGCTCGAGGACCTCCTCCATCCACTCCTCGTCGATCCAGCCGACCCGGCCGCGGAGGCCGACCAGGAGCCCGAGGGCGACGGTGACGAGGATGGCGGTGGAGCCGGCGATCACGAGAGGGCGGCGGGTGATCTGCGCTCTCTCCTGCATCCGACCACGCTATACCGGAGCGCTCACGCCTCCAGCGGCGGCACGGTGCTCGGGCGCACGACGGTCCACAGCACGAGGATCGCGAGGAGGACCGCCACCACCATCACGCCGCCCATCGGGATCGCGTTCGTGATGGTGAAGAGGCCGACGATCGGCGAGACGAGGCCCGCCACGCCGAAGTTCACGGCTCCGAGCACGGATGCGGCGGTGCCGGCCTCGTGCCCGTGCTTCACGAGCGCGAGCGCCGAGATCGCCGGGAAGTTGAACCCGCATCCGGCAATGAAGAACCAGAGCGGGATCGCGATGCCGAAGAATCCGGCACCGGATGCGTCGAGCACCATGATCGCGACCGCCGACACGAGCTGCAGGATCGTGGCGCCCGCGATGATCCACTGCGGCCCGATCCGCTTCTGCAGCCGACTCGACACCTGGACCCCGACGATCACGCCGATCGAGTTGATGCCGAACAGAAAACCGTACTGCTGCGGGGTGAGGGCGTAGACGTCCTGGAACAGGAACGACGAGCTCGACAGGTACGCGAACAGGGCGGAGAAGTTCATGCCCGCGATGAGCACGGCGCCCACGTACACGCGGTCGCGGAAGAGCGCGCCGTAACGCTGGCCGACCGAGGAGTGGCCGCGCACGCTGCGCGCCTCCGGCGCCAGGGTCTCTCGCAGGAACAGCGCGGTGGCGACCAGCACGAGGAAGCCGTAGATCGACAGGAAGACGAACAGGCCGCGCCAGTCGACCGCGAGCAGCAGCTGCGACCCGATGACCGGCGCGAGCACGGGTGCGAGACCGCTCACCAGGGCGAGCCGGCTGAGCATCTTCACGAGCGGGTAGCCGCCGAACAGGTCGCGCACCATCGCCATCGCGACGACGGCCCCTGCCGCGGCCCCGAACCCCTGGAAGACGCGAGCGAGGCCGAGCCAGAACAGGTCGGGTGCGAGCGCGGCGGCGAGGCACGCGACGATGTGCAGGCCGGTGGCGACGAGCAGGGGGCGTCGGCGGCCCACCTGATCCGACAGGGGGCCGACGAGCAGCTGGCCCACGGCGAAGCCGATCATCGTGGCCGTGAGGGTGAGCTGCACCGCGGCGGTCGGCACGTCGAGCTCGCGCTCGAGCACCGGCAGCGCCGGCAGGTAGAGGTCGATCGTGAAGGGGCCTAGGGCGGTGAGCGCGCCCAGCACGACGATGTAGGTGAGCCGCTCGGCGCGCGACAGGGCGTCGCCCGGATGCACGGCAGCAGACACAGGAAGACCTCGGAGATTCGCGAGAGGGTGCGGGGGCACAAAAAGAGGAGAGGATCCACCTCTCCGTGCCCACCCATCCTATGTGACGTTTCACCTACTTCCCAGGACCTTTCGAAGATCGAAAGGCTACTTCGGTCGATCTGTGTGCCAAGCTTCACTCATGACCGACATAAGCGAGGTCTCCCCCTCTCGGCACATCGACGCGCTCGGCTCGTCGGTGGCGAGCGACCTCTTCCAGATCCTCCGCGACGGGCGCCCCCGCACCCGCACCGAACTCTCGGCGATGACCAACCTCGCCCGATCGACCGTCGCCCTGCGCATCGAGGCGCTCATCAAGCTGGGCCTCGTCGGGCCGGTGGGCGACGCGGTGTCCACCGGAGGGCGGCCGTCGTCGCAGTTCGCGATCGCCGCGAGCGGGCGGGTCGTGCTCGGGGTCGACGTCGGGGCCTCGCACGTGCGGATCGCGGTGAGCGACCTCGCGGGCGGTGTGCTCGCGCAGGCCACCGAACGCATGGATGTGGCCGAAGGCCCCGAGGCCGTGCTGTCGTGGGTGATCGGCGAAGGCGAGAAACTGCTCGCCGAGCTGGGACGCGGCGGTGGCGACCTGCTGGCGATCGGCATCGGACTGCCCGGACCCGTGGAGCACTCGACCGGGCGCCCCATCAATCCGCCGATCATGCCCGGCTGGGACCGCTTCGACGTGCCCGGCTTCCTCTCGTCGACCTTCGCCGCGCCCGTGCTCGTCGACAACGACGTCAACATCATGGCCCTCGGCGAGCGCGAGCACGCCTGGCCCGATGTCGACCACTTCATCTTCGTGAAGGTCGCCACCGGCATCGGATCGGGGGTCATCTCCGGCGGGCTGCTGCAGCGCGGCGCCCAGGGGACCGCGGGAGACATCGGCCACGTGTACGTCGCGCGCGGAGCCGACGTGCCGTGCGCGTGCGGCAACCGCGGATGCCTCGAAGCGCTCGCCTCCGGTCCGGCGATCGCGCGCGCCCTCGCCGCCACGGGACTCACCGCCTCATCGAGTCAGGATGTTGTGGAGCTCGTGAAGCGGGGCAACATCGACGCGATCCAGGCGGTGCGGCAGGCGGGGCGCGACATCGGCGAGGTGCTGACCACCTGCGTCAGCCTCATCAACCCGTCCGCGATCGTGCTCGGGGGTGCGCTCGCCCAGGCCGGCGAGCACCTCATCGCCGGGGTGCGCGAGGTGGTCTACACCCGCTCCATGCCGCTGGCGACCGAGCACCTGCAGATCACCCAATGCAAGACGGGTCCGGATGCCGCGGTGCTCGGGGCGAGCATGCTCGCGATCCACCACGCGCTGGCCCCCGAGTCGATCGAGGCGATGGTCGCCTCGACGACCCGCTAGTCGTTCGCGGCGAACGCCGCGTCGAACGCCGCGTCGGGGGCGTCGAAGGCCAGCCGCCGCACGAACTCGAGGGCTTCGGGGGCGCCGATGAGGCGGTCCATGCCGGCGTCCTCCCACTCGACCGAGATCGGGCCGGTGTAGCCGATCTGGTTCAGCATTCGGAACGCGTCCTCCCACGGCACGTCGCCGTGTCCGGTCGAGATGAAGTCCCATCCGCGGCGGCCGTCGGCCCAGGCGAGGTGCGAACCGAGGCGGCCGTTGCGGCCGTTCGTCATGCGCTTGCGGGTGTCCTTGCAGTCGACGTGGTAGATCCGGTCGCGGAAGTCCCACAGGAATCCGACCGGGTCGAGGTCCTGCCAGACCATGTGCGACGGATCCCAGTTCAGCCCGAACGCCTCGCGGTGCCCGATGGCTTCGAGGGTGCGCACGGTCGTCCAGTAGTCGTAGGCGATCTCGCTCGGGTGCACCTCGTGCGCGAACCGCACACCGACCTCGTCGTAGACGTCGAGGATCGGGTTCCAGCGGTCGGCGAAGTCCTGGTAGCCGGCATCGATGGCGGCCTGCGACACCGGCGGGAACATGGCCACGTACTTCCAGATCGACGACCCGGTGAAACCGATCACCGTGTCGACGCCGAGCTTCGCCGCCAGCCGCGCCGTGTGCTTCATCTCCTCCGCGGCACGCTGCCGAACCCCCTCGGGCTCGCCGTCGCCCCACACCTTCGACGAGAGGATGTCGCGGTGGCGCTGATCGATCGGGTCATCGCACACGGCCTGACCCTTCAGGTGGTTCGAGATCGCCCACACCTTCAGCCCGTAGCGATCCAGCAGCTCGAGCTTGCCCTCCACGTAGCCCGGCTCATCCCACCGCCACGGATCCAGATGATCCCCCCAGCATGCGAGTTCGAGGCCGTCGTAGCCCCACCCGGAGGCCAGCTTCGCGACCTCCTCCAGCGGCAGGTCGGCCCACTGGCCGGTGAACAGGGTGATCGCGCGTGACATGTGGTTCTCCTCGTTGAGTGATGTCGACGATACGGCGGATGCCCGTGTCAGGAAACGGGGGTCCAGGCGCTTCCGTTGCCCGCGCTGGTCTCGACGGCGCCGAGCACCCGCTGCACCTGCAGGCCGTCGGTGAACGACGGGGTCGGCTGCTCGCCGGCCACGATGCTCTCGACGAAGTCCTTCGCCTGGTGCACGAAGCCGTGCTCGTAGCCGAGCATGTGTCCGGCCGGCCACCAGGACCCCACGTAGGGGTGCTCGGGCTCGGTGACGTAGACCTTCGTGAAGCCCTGAAGGGTGCCGGGTGCGGTGCGGTCGTAGACCTGCAGCGAGTTGAGGTCTTCGAGGTCGAACGCGATCGCGCCGTCGGATCCGGAGATCTCGACGCACAGGGCGTTCTTGCGCCCGGTCGCGAATCGGGTCGCCTCGAAGCTGCCGAGGATGCCCGAGTCGAACCGCCCGGTGAACATCGCCACGTCGTCGACGGTGACGGTGCCGGTCTCGGTGCCGCCGACGCCTCCGAGGCCCGAGGTGCTCTCGAGCACGGGACGCTCCCGGATGATGGTGTCGAGCGTGCCGGAGACGCCGGTGAGCTTCAGCCCGGTGATGAACTGCGCGAGGTCGATCGCGTGCGCGGCGATGTCGCCGAGCGCGCCGGAGCCCGCGTACTCCTTCTGCAGGCGCCAGGCGAGCGGCACGGAGGAGTCGACGAGCCAGTCCTGGCGGTAGCTCGCGCGCACCTGGTTGATCGTGCCGAGCTTTCCGGCGGCGACGAGGTCGCGCGCGAACGTCGCCGCGGGAACCCGGCGGTAGGTGTAGCCGGTCATCGCGTAGACGCCGCGGGCGAGCGCTCGCTCGGCGGCCTCGGCCATCGCCTCCGCCTCCGCGACCGTGTTCGACAGCGGCTTCTCGCAGATCACGTGCTTGCCGGCGTCGAGGGCGGCGATGGCGATCTCGGCGTGCGAGTCGCCGGGCGTCACGATGTCGATGATGTCGATGTCGTCCCGCTGGATCGCCTCGCGCCAGTCGGTGGCGCTCTCGGCCCAGCCCCATTTCCGGCCTGCGGCGGCCACCGCATCCGCGTGCCGCCCGACGATGAGGGCCTGCTCGGGGAAGGCCGGCAGGTCGAAGATCCGCGGCGCGACTCTCCAGCCCTGCGAGTGTGCGGCTCCCATGAAGCCGTAGCCGATCATGGCCACGCGCATCGACGTCATTGTTCTTCTCCTGTCAGCGTGGAGGACGAAATGGTGGGGCGCCCGCCCCGGTCAGAGGCGGGCGCCCGGGTGGATCCGATTAGGAGGCGAATGCCGTCGGCAGGTACTGGTCGACGTTCTCCTTGGTGACGACCGGCGCGTACAGCACGATGCGGCTCGGGATGTCGACCTCGACGAGGTCGGCCATCGACTTGCCCTGCACCAGCAGTCGGGCGAGGCGCACGCCGTCGGCGGCCTGCGTCGACGGGTAGATGATCGTCGCCTTCAGCACCGTGTTGTCGGCCTTGATCATGTCCATCGCGTTCTTCGATCCGGCACCCCCGACCATCAGCATCTCGTCGCGTCCTGCGGCGTCGAGGGCGGCCATGACGCCGACACCCTGGTCGTCGTCGTGGTTCCAGAGGGCGTCGATCTTCGGGGCCGCGGCGAGCAGCTGCGAGGTGGCGGCCTCACCACCGGCGACGGTGAAGTCGGCGGCGACGCGGTTGTTCACCTCGAGCCCGCAGTCCTCGAGCGCGTCGGCGAAGCCGCGCGAGCGGTCCTGCGTGAGCGGAAGCGAGTCGATGCCCGCGACCTCTGCGACGACCGCGTCGGTGCCGCCGAACTGCTCGCAGATGTAGGTGCCCGCCGAGACGCCCATGCCGTAGTTGTCGCCCAGCACGGTGACTCGCGCGGCGAAGGTGCTCGAGAACTCGCGGTCGACGTTGATGACCGGGATGCCGGCCTCCATCGCCTTGATGGCCACGTCGGTGAGGGCGGCTCCGTCGGTCGGGAGCAGCACGATCGCGTCGACCTTGTCGTTGATGAAGGTCTCGATCTGGCTGATCTGCAGGTTGGCGTCGTTGGTGCCGTCTGCGACCTTCAGCTCGATGTCGGGGTACTTCTCCGCCTCGGCCTTGGCTGCCGAGTTGATGGCGCCGAGCCATCCGTGGTCGGCTGCGGGGCCGGAGAAGCCGATGACGACCTTGTCGCCGCTCGACTCGTTGTCGGCGTTGTTGGTGGGCTCGTTGCTGGTGGTTCCGCCTGCGGTGCATCCGGTGAGGAGACCGGTGACGGCGAGGGCGGCGCCTGCTGCGACGACGAGGTGTCGTCGCGTGCTTCGGACTGCGCGCATTGCATTTCCTCCATAGCTCGGTGAGTGCTGTGCGCCAGCGGGACGGGGCACCGCTCATTCCGAGCTCGGTGAGGTGTCTCCGTTGACGTGGGCCACGCTAGCAGAAACGTCGCGAACACTTCCAACTTTTTTATGTCGCTCGACATAAGCCCCGGATGCTATGGTTCGAACCATGATCAAAGGCGATTATTCGACGTCATTACTGTCGATGCGCGGGATCACCAAGTCGTTCGCGGGGGTCAAGGCCCTCAAGGGAGTCGATCTCGACGTGCGGGCGGGTGAGGTGCATTGCGTGCTCGGCCAGAACGGCGCCGGCAAGTCCACACTCATCAAGGTGCTCTCGGGGGCGTACCAGCCCGACGGCGGCGAGATCGCGTGGAACGGCGAGACCGTGACCATCCCCGACCCGGTGGCCGCCCTCGAGCTGGGCGTCGCCACCATGTACCAGGAGCTCGACGTCGTCGACGGCTTGACCATCACCGAGAACATCTACCTCGGGCACGAGCTGTCGACCGCTGGGGTGCTGCATCGGGTCGCCGCCAATCGGCGCACCCGCGAGCTGCTCACGCGGCTCGGCCACGGCGACCTCAACCCCAACCGCGAGGTCGGCACCCTCTCGGCCGCCGGCAAGCAGATCGTCAGCATGGCGCGGGCGCTCTCCCACGACGCGAAGCTCATCATCATGGACGAGCCGAGCGCCGTGCTCGACTCCGAAGAGGTGAACAACCTGTTCCGCGTGATCCACGAGCTCACCGAGCAGGGCATCGCCATCGTCTACATCTCGCACCGCCTCGAGGAGATCCGCCAGATCGGCGACCGCATCACGGTGCTGAAGGACGGCGCGAGCATGGCATCCGGCCTCGCGGTGGCCGACACCCCGACCCCCGAGCTCATCCGGCTGATGACGGGCCGCACGATCGAGCACGTCTTCCCGTCCCGCCGACCGGTCCCGGCGGATGCGCCCGTGCTTCTCGAGGTCGAGGGCCTGGCGCTGCGCGGCGTGTTCTCCGAGGTCGACTTCACGGTTCGCGCGGGAGAGGTCGTCGGACTCGCCGGCCTCGTCGGCTCGGGCCGGTCCGAGATCCTCGAAACCATCTACGGGGCGCGCAAGGCGACCGCCGGAACGGTCAGCGTCGCGGGCTCGAAGCTGCGCGCGGGCTCGGTGAGGCACGCGGTCAACGCGGGCATCGGCCTCTCGCCGGAAGAGCGCAAGAGCCAGGGCCTGCTGCTGGAGGAACCGGTCTACAAGAACGTGACCCTCGCGACCTTCGCCCGCTACGCCCGGATCTCGGTGCTCGACGAGCGCCGCGAGCGCTCGGTCGCGCGGGAGCAGATCGACGCGCTCGAACTTCGGCCCGCCGACCCCGACCGCACCACCCGGAACCTCTCGGGCGGAAACCAGCAGAAGATCCTGCTGGCGCGTTGGGTGGTGGAGGGCTCGCGCGTGCTGCTCCTCGACGAACCCACCCGCGGCGTCGATGTGGGCGCCCGCTCCGAGATCTACGCACTCATCCGCCGTCTCGCCGACGCCGGGAACGCCATCGTGGTGGTCTCCAGCGAGATCGAGGAGGTGCTCGGCCTCGCCGACCGCCTGCTGGTGATCGCCGAAGGCCGGGTGCTCACGACCACAGACAGCGACAGCATCGACGAGCACGGAGTGCTCGACCTCGTCATGAAAGGAACGGCCGCGTGAGCGAGACCACGACCACCCCTGCACCGTCCGGTCCAGGAGAATCCCAGCCCAACGTGTTCCGCCGCTTCCTGGCCGGTTCCGCCGGACGCAACCTGGGTCTCGTCATCGCGCTCGTGCTGATCGTGATCGTCGGAGCCATCACGGGAGGCGAGCGCTTCCTCGACCTCGGCAACTTCGTGACGATCGTGCGGTACGGGTCGATCCTCGGCGTCGTCGCGATCGGCATGACCTTCGTGATCACGGCGGGCGGCATCGACCTCTCCGTCGGATCGCTCATGGGGCTCACGAGCGTCGTCGCGTCGCTGTCGTGGGTGCAGACGGCCGCCACGGAGACCACGTGGGTCCTGATGGTGGTGGTGGCGATCGCGGTCGGCGGGCTCGCCGGCTTCATCAACGGCATCGTCATCGCCTACGGCAAGGTGGTGCCGTTCATCGCGACGCTCGCCATGCTGGTCGCCGCCCGCGGCCTGGCCGAGATCTTCGCCAACAAGTCCACCCAGGTGGTGAACGTGACCGGGTTCCTGCAGTTCTTCCGCGGCGACCTGCTCGGCATCCCGTGGCTCATCTGGATCTTCGTGCTCGCCGCCGTGGTCGGCTGGTTCCTGCTGGCCCGCACCACTTACGGCCGCCGCACGATCGCGATCGGCGGCAACTACGAGGCGTCGCGTCTCGCCGGCCTCAAGGTGAAGCGCCACACGGTGTCGCTGTACGTGCTGTCTGGGCTCGCCGCCGGCATCGCGGGCGTCATGATCCTCGCCCGCACGAACGCCGGCACCTCCACCCACGGCCAGCTGTACGAACTCGACGCCATCGCCGCGGTCGTGGTCGGCGGCACCCTGCTGGTCGGCGGTCGCGGCACGATCGTCGGCACCGTGCTCGGCGTGCTCATCTTCTCGGCGCTCACCAACATCTTCACGATGAACAACCTGAACATCTCGACGCAGCAGGTCATCAAGGGCGTCATCATCGTCGTCGCGGTGCTGCTCCAGCAGCGCTTCGCGGCGCGCTCATCTCGGACGTAGCCGTCCGGTGGTGTGGGATGCGCGCGCCCCGGGTCCGAGAGATCGGCCCGGGGCGCGCGTCGTCTAGGCGGTGAGCTCGACCGCGGTCCACGACACGGGCGGCAGCTCGATCGTGAGCACGCCGTCGGCGATCGTCGCCGAGTCGTTCGCGCTGAGCCCCACCCGATCCGGATGCTGCAGCGTGTTCGTGGCCGAGATGTCGGCGTCCGCGAGCGTCTGGGCCGAGACGACGGCGGCGCCGCCGAGCGCGCGCAGGTCGACCGTGACCGTCACCGGGGTGTCGAGCGAGCGGTTCACGAGGAACACCGCGGCGGCACCCGTCTCGTCGTCGTGGGTGGCGACCGCGTCGACCACCGGCACGCTGCCGAACCGCGCCGTGTCGTACTCGGGGCTCTCGAGCTTGAGCCGCAGCGCCGCGCCGCGGGCGAGGCGCGACGCGGTGGCGAACGGGAAGAACGTCGTCTGCCGCCACGCCGGGCCGCCAGGCTCGGTCATGATCGGCGCGATCACGTTCACCAGCTGCGCGAGGGACGCGCTCGTGACCCGGTCGGCGTGCTTCAGCAGGGAGATCATCAGGCTGCCGAAGACCACGGCATCCAGCACCGAGTAGTTGTCCTCGAGGATGCGCGGCGCCACCGGCCAGTTGTCGATGCCGGTCGCCTTGTCGACGTCGTGGTAGCGGTCGATGTACCAGACGTTCCACTCGTCGAACGAGATGTCGATCGTCTTGTCGCTGCCC
>Ga0160436_1000266_pt1 | contig 24137 bp, 14 predicted proteins | sample HID1973M_E0MG_FD_108264 | JGI IMG/M metagenome (GOLD analysis project Ga0160436, IMG submission 108264) | Enriched mosquito-associated microbial communities from UW Madison campus, WI, USA - HID1973M_E0 MG | ecosystem: Host-associated > Arthropoda: Insects > Digestive system > Unclassified ...
GATGGTTGGCGAGACCAGCGGCTTGCGCGCGCAACGACGGTTGGGCGCGAGCGCAGGTCGTTGCCGCATCGCCCACCGAACAAATCGCACGAATGTCCCCCATCACCATCCTGTTCATCGGCCTGGCCATGTCCACCGACGCCTTCGCCGCAGCCGTCGGCAAGGGCGCGGCGATGCGCCGGCCCCGCTTCGCCGATGCCTTGCGCGCCGGCCTGATCTTTGGCGCGGTGGAAACCATCACACCCTTGATCGGCTGGCTGCTCGGCCGCGCCGCTTCGCAGTACGTCGAAAGCTTCGACCACTGGATCGCCTTCGGCCTGCTCGGCGTACTCGGCCTGCACATGATCATCGCCGGCCTGAAACCCGAACCGCCCGAGGACGTCGCCGCGCAGCACGCCGAGCGCCATGGCCGGTTCTGGTCGCTGGCCGTCACCGGGTTCGCCACCAGCATCGACGCGATGGCGATCGGCGTGGGCCTGGCCTTCCTCGATGTGCACATCGGCGTGGTCGCCGCGGTGATCGGCCTGTGCACCACGGTCATGGTGACGGTCGGCATCCTGCTCGGCCGCGTGCTCGGCACGATGGCCGGCAAGCGCGCCGAGATCATCGGCGGCGTGATCCTGATCATCGTCGGCAGCACGATTCTTTACGAACATCTCAGCGGCGCGATCGGCTGAGCGCAACGACCTACAACGGCAACTCCGAACGCGCCTGCTCGTGCAGCGCGCTCAGGAACGCACGCAGCGAGGCCGGCTTCACCGGCTTGGTGAGCACGCGGTAGCCGCGTGAGCGCGCCAACTGCTTGAGTTCGTCGCGTCCGTCGGCGGTGAGCAGCGCGCCGGGAATCGGCAGCGGCGAAGCGGCCTGCAACGCGTCCAGGGTCTCCAGGCCGTCGAGCCGATCGTGCAGGTGGTAGTCGACCAATACCACGTCCGGCCGCGCGGCCAGTTGCTGCAGCGCCTGGTCGACGGTGCTGGCGGTGATGACCTGGACCTGCCAACGGCCCAGCAGCGCGCGCATGCCGTCAAGAATCTCCTGGTCGTTGTCCACGCACAGCACGCGCAGGCCGGCCAGCAGGTTGTCGCGATGCAGCGGTTGCAGGCGCGTCGCCGCCGGGGCGGGCGCCTGGCCATGCAGCGCGGCCACGCGCGGCAGCAGGATCGAGAACATGCTGCCGTGGCCGACCTCGCTGCGCGCATTGAGGTCGTGTTCGAGCAGGCGCGAGATGCGCTGGCAGATCGACAGGCCCAGCCCGAGGCCCTGCTCGCCCCAGTCGAACGGCTGCTGGTAGCGATGGAACTCGTCGAAGATCTGCCGCATGTGGTGTTCGGGGATGCCCGGCCCGGTGTCCCAGACCTGCAGTTCGACCTGCGCGCCGCGCGGGCGCACGCCGAGCACGATGCGGCCGGCACGGGTGTAGCGCAGCGCATTGGCGATGAAGTTCTGCATCACCCGCCGCATCAGGCGGCGGTCGCTGCGCACCCACAAGGCACTGGCATGCGCGTGCAGGCGCAGGCCGCGGCTGGCGGCGATCGGGGCGTACTGCGAGGCGAGTTCGCGCATCATCAACCCGGCATCGAAATCCTCGATGGTCGGGCGCAGGCCGCCGGCATCCAGCCGCGACACGTCGAGCAGTCCGTCCAGCAGTTCCTCGGCCGCGCGCAGCGAGGCATCGACGCGTTCGGCGAGGTGGCGCTGTTCGTCGCTGTTGGTGGGGTGCTCGCGCAACGCCGAGGCGAACAGCCGCGCGGCGTTGAGCGGCTGCAGCACGTCGTGGCTGATCGCCGCCAGGAAGCGCGTCTTCGACTGCTGGGCAATCTCGGCCTCATGCGAACGCTCGGCCACGCGCTGCTCCAGGGTCTCGTTGGCCTCCAGCAGCGCCTGCTCGGCGTGCTTGTAGTCGGTGATGTCGTTGTAGCTGGTCACATAGCCGCCGCCCGGCAGCGCCTGGCCGCGCATCTCGATCACCTTGCCGTCGCTGCGGGTGCGCTCGAACACATGCGGCGAACCGGCGCGCATGTGGCGGATGCGGCGCTCGATCTGGTCTTCGACGTTGCCTTCGCCCAGCTCGCCGCGCTCGGCGTTGTAGCGGATCAGGTCGGCGACCGGCCGGCCGACGTAGAGCATGCCGTCCGGGTAGCCGAACAACTGCTGGTAGCGGCGATTCCACGCGGTCAGGCGCATGTCCGGATCGACCACCGCGACCGCCGCGCTGATGTTCTCCAGCGTGGTGGACAGGATCTCGCGGTTGAAGCGCAGCTCCTGTCCGGCTTCATCGAGCACCGCCACCACCTCACCCAGCTCCATGCCCGAGCCGCGCAACAGGCTGGTCAGCACCAGGCGTGCCGAAGCCGCGCCGATCGACGCCGCCAGCAGGCGTTCGGTGAACTGCACCCAGGCGCGATCGGCGGGCGCGTTGGACTGCAGTTCGCGGCCCAGCGAGGTCGCCTGCTCGACGAAGGCCCGATGCGCGTGGCGTTCGCCGACCACGCGTTCGGCCAGTGCGAGCAGGTCCGCGACATGGACATGCCCGGGCCACACGCCGGCCACCGCCGGCCGCTGCGAATACGGATCCAGGAACGGTGCCGCGCGCAGGCGCTCGTCCACGCCGGGCCGCCAGCGCGCCGATACGATCATCAACGCACCGGTGTTGGCCAGCAACGACCAGAACGTGCCGTGCGCCAGCGGATCCCAGCCGCTCATGCCGAACAGCTGCTGCGGCCGCAGCCAGGAGATGCCGAACGGACCGTTGAGCAGCCACGACGCGTCCAGCCCACCGGCCATCGTCATCGCCGGCAGCAGCAGCGTGTAGATCCAGGTGGCGAAGCCGAGCACCATGCCGGCCTCCACGCCCTTGCGGCTGGCACCACGCCAGTACAGGCCGCCGAGCACGCCGGGCGCGAACTGCGCCACCGCCGCGAACGCCATCAGGCCATACGACGCCAGCGTGCTGTCGTCGCTGCTGCTGCGGTAGTAGCCGTAGGCCATCACTGCCAGCAGCAGGATCGCCAGGCGGCGGATCCACAGCACCCGGTCGGCCGCGGCCGCGCGGCCGCCATTGCGGCGCAGAAGCACCGGCATCACCAGGTCGTTGCTGACCATCGTCGCCAGCGCGATCGAGGCCACGATCACCATGCCGGTGGCCGCCGAGAAGCCGCCGATATAGGCCACCAGCGCCAACACCGTGCTGCCTTCGGCCAGCGGCAGCGCCAGCACCATGCTGTCGTCGGCGATCTGCCCGCCGCCGCCGAACAAGGCCACGCCGGCCGAGGCGATCGGCACCACCATCGCCGAGATCAGCACCAGGTAGCCGCCGAACAGCCAGCGCGCGCGGCGGATATCTCCCACGTCGCTGCATTCGACCACCGCCACGTGGAACTGGCGCGGCAGGCAGATGATGGCCAGGAAGCTGAGGATGGTCTGCGAGACGAAGCCGACCGAAGGCGTGTGCTCGAACAGCATGCGCGCCGAGTCGGTGATGCGCAGCTGGTGATCGCCCAGCCACGACCAGGCGAAGATGCCCACCGCGATCATCGCGACCAGCTTGATCACCGACTCCAGCGCGATCGCCAGCATCATCCCGTGGTGGTGCTCGGTGGCATCGACCTGGCGGGTGCCGAACAGGGTCGCGAACAGCGCCATCAGCAGCGCGACATACAGCGCCGGGTCGGTGATGAAGGAATGGTCGTCGTTGGATTGTCCGGTGAGCACTTCCAGGCTCATCGCGACGGCTTTGTACTGCAGGGCCAGGTACGGCACGATGCCGACCAGCGCGATCACCGCCACCAGCGCGGCCAGCCGGCGCGAGCGTCCGTAGCGCGAGGAAATGAAGTCGGCGATGGAGACGGTGTTTTCCGAGCGGGCGATCAGCGCCAGCCGTTCGATGATGCGCCAGCCGAAGATCAGCATCAGCAGCGGGCCCAGGTAGATGGGCAGGTAGCCGATGCCGTTGCGCACCGCGGTGCCGACCGCGCCGTAGAACGTCCACGACGAGCAGTACACCGCCAGCGCGAGGCTGTAGACCGCCGGCCGCAGCCACGGCCGGTCCGGATACAGCGGCCGTCGGTCGCCCCACCACGCCACGCCGAACAACAGCGCCGCATAGCCGATCGACACCAGCAGCAGGATCCAGCTCGAAATCAACGTGCCCCTCCAGGCGACGTGTCACCAAAGCAGTGTACCCGGTGCGCATCCGCTGCCGGGATTGCTGCTGCTGCCACTGCTGCTGCCGCTGTTGCTGCTGCCGCTGTTGCTGCCGCTGTTGCTGCTGCCGCTGCTGCCACTGATGCTGCCGCTGCTGCTGCTGCCACTGATGCTGCCGCTGCTGTCACTGCCGTTGTAGGAGCGGCTTCAGCCGCGACCGCGAGGTCGCTCAGCCGCGCCTGGGGCCTTGGTTCTTTATTCATCGGCCGGCGCCCAAGTTTCTGCGGCTTACGAGGCGGGGGTTTATTGAGGGGCGCGTGTGCGGTTTGCGGTTGGTTTTGTCGGCTTACGGTGCGGGCACCGCCCTGACGGGAGGGGGATGGCCCGGCTCGGTTGGACATCCTGTCCAACTCGCCTACCGCGGCCATCCATGGCCGCTGGCCACCCCCTCCCGCCAGGACGGCGCAAGGCGCGTTGGTGGTCCTGTCTTCGATCGGGGCGCGCCGGGAGGGTGGGAGGAGAAGAGCCTTCGTCCCGATCGCGACGGCGATCTGCAAGTGCCCGGCTTCGATCGAAGCGGCGGACCATCAGGTGTCATTAGCAATGGGGAGCCGAGCTTTTCTCCTCCCCCCTCTCCGGCGCGCCCCAAACGAAGATTGAAACTCAAAGCGCCTTGCGCCGTCCTGCCGGGGTGGGCGCGTCGAGCGGCACACGGATGTGCCGCGCGGTGAGTGCGGACAGGATGTCCGCCCGAACCGAAAGCGAACATCCCGGCAGGGCGGTGCCCGCACCGTAAGCCGACAAAACCAACCGCAAACCGCACACGCGCCCCTCCATAAACCCCCACCTCGCAAGCCGCAGAAGCTGCAGAAGCTGCAGAAGTCCCATCAACACGAGAAGAGCATCGCCCCCGGTCGCGCACCGGAACGTGTCATGCGTCGCGGCTGAAGCCGCTCCTACAGGGGCAGCACCACTTCCACGATGTAACACCGACCCGGCTGGGTGGGCGCGATGCGCGCCTGCGGACAGGCCACGCCGTCGACCGTGACCTGCATCGACGTGGCGGCCGCATCGCGCCGATAGCTCACCTCGAATTCCGCTCCACGGAAACTGCGCGCCACCCGCGCGCCCGGCCAATGTGACGGCAACTGCGGCTGGATGCACAACCCATCGCCCTCGCCGCGCAGGCCGAACAAGCCTTCGACCACATCGCGATAGACCCACGCCACCGTGCCGGTATTGAACAACTGGCTGGAGCGCCCCGCGGTGCGCGGCCACTCGCGCCAGGCGCCGCGGTAGTAGTTCGGCAGGAATACCGGCAACTGGCCGCGCTGCAGCAGATCCTCGCGACCGGGCCCCGGTATCATCGCCCGCAGCACCGACCAGGCGCGATCAGCCTCGCCGACCGCATACAGGCTGTGCAGGTAGAACGCGGCGGCATGGTTGTAGACGGCGCCGTTCTCGGCCGAACCCGGATGCTTCTGGGTCAGCCGGCCGACGTCCTCGCGCATGCCGGAATACGGCGGCGCCAGCATCACCGGGCCATACGGCGTGTGCAGCTGCGACGCCACCGCATCGAGCAGCGCTTGCCGGCGCTGCTCGTCGGCGGCGCCAGACAGCATCGCCCAGCTCTGCGGGTTGAGATAGATGCGCCCTTCCACATCGCTGGACACGCCGAAGCGCACGCCGTCGTCGGTGATGCCGCGCGCGTACCACTGGCCATCCCACAGCTCGCGGTTGGCATCGGCGTTCACCGCCTCGACGGCCGCCCTGTAGCGTGCGGCCTGCGCCGGCCGGCCGTAGCGCGCGCATTGCGCCGACCACAGCCGCAGCGCATAAGCGGTGGCCAGGGTGAGCCAACCCGATACGCCGATGCCGCGATAGCCGACCATGTTCATCGGATCGCACCAGTCGCCCTGCGCGATGTAGCTCAGGCCGCGTGCGTCGCGCGCCTGCAGCAGCCAGTCCATCGCCGCGTCCAGGCGCGCGGCCACGCTTAGCGCATGTCCTTCGCGATCGATGACGATCTCGTGCAACAGCTGCGCATCGCCGGTCTCGCCGAGATAGGCATCGAGGAAGATCGGCAGCCACACGCAATGATCGGTATGCGGCACCTGGTTGATGTACTTCAACTCGGCCTGCTCATCGAGCAGGATGCCGTCCGGCATCGCGCCGCTGGGCTCCTGCTGCGCCAGCGCGTGCAGCAGCGACGCGCGCGCCACCGCCGGCACCAGGTAGGCCATGCCTAAGTGGTCCTGCAGGAAGTTGCGCGTCTGCGGATCGGTGGTCAGGCGGTTGACATCGCCGTGATAGAACACCTGCCGCGGCAGCCAATGGTTGACCAGGTTGTCGAAGGCGGCGTCGGGCGTGGCGACACGCACGCAGCCGTGGCCGGCCTGCAGGTGCGCTTCATGCGCACGCGCCGCGTCGGCGAAACCGGCCTGCGACAGGAAGCGTTCGCGCAGTGCGGCGATCTCCGCCTCGTCGTGCGCCGGACCGAACAGATAGCGCAAGGTCGCCGTCTCGCCTTCGGCCAGTTGCAGACGCTGGTGCAGCACCGCGGTCGGCATTTCGTAGCGCGCATCGCTGTTGCCGAGACGATCGCCGTCGGTGATCGCCGCTGGCGCATGCAGTCCGCCCTCGCCCTCGAACGCGGCCTGGCGCGCTTCCCAGCCTTCGACCGGCTGCTCATGCAGCAGGAAAGTGCAGTCCTTGAAGTCGCGCTGGCGCCAGTAGTCGGCGACCTTCTGGTAAGGCGTGATGCTGCGGCAGACAATCCCGCCCAGCTCGGGCCGATACTCGCCGGACTGGTTCATCCACGACATGTAGCCGACCGGGAAGTACGGATACAGCGACAACCGCCGCTCGCGCCCGGAAAGATTGCGCACGGTGCAGCTCCACAGCTCGACCGCGGCCTCATCAGGCAGTTGCAACCGCAGCTCGAGTTCGATCCCGTCGAACGCCACGATCCAGCCGATGTCGCTCTTGCCCGCACGGAACTCGAAGTGCTCGGCCGGCGCACGCACCGGCTCGTAAGGCGCCGAGTACAGCGCGCCGCTGTCCTCGTCCTTGAGGTAGAAGAAACGTCCGGGATGGTGCGCGTAGTACGCATGCTCCGGCTGCATGAAGGTGCGCGCCTCCAGGTTAGGCGCGTGCGCGTACTTGGCCGGCTCCGGCTGCATGAACTGCGCGGTCGCGTAACCGCGGCAGTTCACCTGGATCATCATCCTGCGGTTCCACAGGAAGGCGCTGGCCAACGGCATCGCCGTGGCGCTGTACAAGGCATAGCGTTCGCCGTCGGCGCTGGGGCCGAGCAGGTCGGAGGTATCGATGGGGGTCTGCGAGGTCATGGGGTGTCCGGCGCGGCCTTGCGTTCGGCCAGCGCTTGCTGGATGCGCGCCAGTTGCGCGTCGTCGAGGGGATAGAAGCGCATCGTCCACGCCGCCAGCAGCGCGACGAGGCCGGGAATCACCGTCATCAGCAGCACGATGCCCTGCTGCGAGGCATCGCTCTGCGACTGGTTGGCGACATAGCCCATCGCCGCCAGCACCCAGGCGATCATCGCCGAGGCCAGCGCGCCGCCGAGTTTCTGCGAGAACGTCGCCGCGGCGAAGGTCAACGCGGTGGCGCGCCGCCCGGTACGCCATTCGGTGTAGTCGGCGGTGTCGGCATACATGGCGAACGCCAGCGGCGACTTCGGGCCCAGCGCCAGGCCGATCAGCAGGTTGAGCGCAAACGCCGCGCCGACCGCGTGCGGCGGCACGAAGTACATCGCGCAGCTGAGCACGCCGACCACGCCCATCAGGATCATCAGCAACCGGCGCCGGTCGCACCAGCGGCTCAATAGCGGCGTCATCGCCGCGCCCACCGCCAGCGCCAGCGAGTAACTGCCGAGGAACCAGCCGGTGAGCTCGGGACGGCCCAGGTAGTACTTGAAGTAGTACACGCCGGCGCCGCCGCGCATCACGATCGTGACCATGATCACCAGCGCCAGCACGAACAGCACCAGCCACGGCCGGTTGTGCAGCAGGTCGGCGACATCCTGCCGCCACGGCGAGCGCTCGGCATGCACCGGCTGCACGCGCTCGCGCACGCCGAAGAACACGCTGGCGAACATCAGCATGGCCACTACGCCGTAGACCATCAGCGTTCGCTGCCAACCCAACGCGGCATCGCCGCCACCCAGCCAGCCGACCAGGTCGAGGGTGGCGTAGTTGACCGCGGTGGTGCCGGCGAAGGCGGCGATGAAGCGCATGCTCACCAGCGTGGTGCGTTGCTGCCCGTCGGCAGTGATCACCCCGGACAACGCCGAGTACGGAATGCTGACCACGGTGTAGGCCAGCATCATCAGCGAGAAGGTCACGTACGCCCACAGCAAGCGCCCGCCCTGGTCCAGCGCCGGCACGGTGAAGGCGAGCACGCCGGTGGCGGCCATCGGCAACGCCCCCCACAGCAGCCACGGCCGGAACCGCCCCCAACGCGTGCGGGTGCGGTCGGCGAACATGCCCATCAGCGGGTCGGCGATGGCGTCGCCGATCTTGGTGAGCAGGATCATCGTGCCGACCACGGCCACCGGCAGGCCCATCACGTCGGTGTAGAAGATCAGCAGGAAGGCGGAGATGCTGGCCCAGTAGAGGTTCAGCCCGAAATCACCGAGCGCGTAGCGGGTCTTCTCGCGCAGCGGCGGCGCGGCGAGCGGTTCCGGTTTGGACGCAGGCGGCATAGGATCTCCGCAGAAGGCAGGCGCGCTGCGCCGGGGGCGTCCACGCTACACCATCGCCGCCGCGCGTGGCCGTCGCATGCCGATTGGACCTGCAGCTATAACGACACGTGATGATGCCGACCGATAAACCCGCACCGCTGGCAGTGGCCGCCGGCCAGCCCTGGGCGCTCGCCGTGATGGGCGTGTCCGGCAGCGGCAAGAGCACCTTGGCCGCCGCACTGGCCCGGCACTACGGCGCGCTGTACCTGGACGCCGACGATTACCACGATGCGGCCGCGCGCGCACAGATGGCACGCGGCGTGCCGCTGGACGACGCGCAGCGCGCGCCGTGGGTCGCGCGCCTGGCCGACACCCTCGCCGCCGAGGCCGCTGCCGGCCGCAACACGGTGTTGGCGTTCTCCGGCCTGCGCCGTGAGCACCGGCAACGCCTGCGCGAAAGCGGCGTGCCGATGCGCTTCGTGTTCCTGCATGCCAGCCCGGCGTTGATCGCCGCGCGGCTGGGCGCGCGCGCAGGCCATTTCATGTCGCCCAGCCTGCTCGACAGCCAGTTCGAAGCGCTGCAGCCACCGACCGACGAGCCCGATGTGGTCGCGGTCGACATCGATGGCACGCCGGAACAGGTACTGGCGCGCGCAATCGCCGCGCTGGAAGCGGAACGCCTGTAGGAGCGGCTTCAGCCGGGATCCTAAGGTCTACCCTCATCCGCCCCTTCGGGGCACCTTCTCCCGCATGCGGGAGAAGGGAGAGATCCAGCATCACGCGATCTGTCCGGAGAGCAGCCCCTCTCCCGCTTCGCGGGAGAGGGGTAGGGGTGAGGGCGCTTTACGCGAGAAGCCACCCTCATCCGCCCTTCCGGGCACCTTCTCCCGCAAGCAGGAGAAGGGACCTCGGGCATCGCGCGATCTGTCTTTAGGATCCCCTCCTCCACTTACGGATCAGGGAGAGCGTCCCATCTCCTCCAACAGCTGCGGTGCCGGATAGACCTTGGCCAGCAGCCAGCGCAGGTAGCGCATGTCCACATGGATGGCGCGCTTGAAGCGCGGGTCGTACCACCAGCTGGCGCTGACCGCTTCCCAGTTGCTGTCGAAGTTCAGCCCGATCAGCTCGCCGCGCGCGTTGAGCACCGGCGAGCCGGAATTGCCGCCGGTGGTATCGAGATTGGTGAGGAAATTGACCGTCTGCGTCTTCAATACCGGATCGGCGGTATCGCCGAAATCGGCGCGGGCGATCGCTTCCAGCAACGGCCTGGGCGCATCGAAGGGCACCTGGCCGGTGTTCTTCTCGACGATCCCGGCCACCGTGGTCACCGGCGCGAACGTCACCGCATCGCGCGGCGCCAGCGGCTCGACACGGCCGTAGCTGACCCGCAGCGTGCTGTTGGCGTCCGGGTAGACCGCGCCGCCCTGCTTCTCGCGCCAGGCGATCAGCGCGCGCATGTAAGCCGGGCGCAGCCGCAGCTGCTCGCCTTCGCGCGCCTTGCGCCCCTCCTCCAGCCGCAGCTGCGCCGGCACCAGCTTGGCCGCCAGGGCCAGCAGCGGATCGGCCGCCAGCGGCTTGCCCTCGCGTGCGGCGGCGAAGCGCGACAGCCGCTCGCTTTCGGTACCCAGTCGGGTGCCGGCGTACAGCGTGTCCAGCGTCTGCTTCAGCTGCGCCGGGGTGCGCCCGAACGCGGCATCGAACTCGGGCACGCGCTGCGTCTCGGGCAGTTGCTGGTAGCGGGTCAGCAGCGCGGTCAGCAGCGCCTTCTCCACCGCTGGGGCATAGCGGCGCTGGACCTGCTTGAGCATGCCTTCGATCAGCGCCTGGTCGCGCAGCTGGTAGCCGCTCTCGCGCTCGCCGTCGGGCTTGAGCGATTCCAGCCGCAGCCGTTCCAGCGACAGCGCCGAGCGCATCAGCTGGGTCTGGCTGGTGAACAGGTTGAACAGCAGCTCGCGGTCACGCAACGCCGAGCCCTCGGCCAAGGTGGCCTGCAGTGCAGCGATATCGCGCGCATCGTCGCCGCCGGTGGCCGCCAGCATGCCGCGCTCATCCTGGGCACGCAGGCGGACCGCGTCGCTGCGGCGCAGGCCTTCCAGCTCGCCGGCGGCGCGCTTGCTGTTGTTCTTCAGCGACTGCAGCTGCGAGGCATAGCTCGTGCGCGCCTGCGCGTCGTCCTTGCCGGCGGCCTCGATCACTTCGATCAGCGCATCCAGCACGGCCACGCGCTGCGGCAGCGTCCAGTTCACCTGCTCGTCGAACTCGGCCGCCGTGCGGTGGCGGAAGGTGACGCCCGGATAGCCGGCCAGCATCGCGAAATCGCCGGTCTTCGGACCATCCTTGGCCAATTGCAGGTGCGCGGGCGGCTGGTAGGGCACGTTGTCCGCGTTGTAGTCGGCCGGCTTGCCGTCCTTGCCGACGTAGGCGCGCAGCAGGGTGAAATCGCCGCTGTGACGCGGCCACACGAAGTTGTCGATCTCGTCGCCGTAGTTGCCGATCGCGCGCGGCGGCGCGTAGACCAGGCGCACGTCGCGCAGTTCGAGCTGGCGGATCCGGTAGAAATCGGTGCCGTAGTACATGTTGGCGACGCTGCAGCGCACACCGGCCTCGTGCTCGCAGTCGGCTACGATGCGCTTGCTCGCCGCGTCGACCGCGTCGTAGTACGCACGGCCGGTCTTGCCGCGCGCGTCGCCGAGCACCTGCTCGGTGACCTTGTCGAAGCCGATCGTGACCAGCACCCGGAAATCCGGGTTGGCAGCGCGCTCGTCGGCGCGGCCCTGGGCGATGAAGCCGTCGTCGATGAAGTTGTGCTCGGGGCTGCTGTTGTACTGGATCACTCCCATCGCGACATGGTGGTTGGTCAGCAGCAGGCCGTCGCCGGACACGAACGAGCCGGTGCCGCCGCCGACCTTGACCACCGCGCTTAGTGGCGCGCGGGTGACGTCGGCCAGCGCGCCCGGGTCGCCCTTGAAGCCGGCCTCGCGCAGTGGCTTGGCCAACTGCGGCAGCTGCGAAGGCATCCACATGCCTTCCTCGGCACGGGCGGAGGCGGTCAGGGCCAGACCCAGGGCCAGGGAGGCGGACAGCTTGCTACGGACGGACATGCGGAGATCACCGGACGAGAACCAGGCCGCGACCTTAGCGGCTCAGGCCCGGACTCGTAAACCAGCACGCCACCCGCACGCCATCCGCACGCCGCCAGCTGCGCGCCGGCGATGCGGGCGGCCGCTCAGTATTTCGCGTCGAACGCGAAGATCGGCTTGCGCGACTGCCAGGCGCCGGCGGTGAAGTCCGGGAACTCCAGCGTGCGGTAACCCTCGGCGATGGATTGCTCCGACAACGGGGTGATCGCACTCCAGGTGATGGCATCAAAGATGTCGATCGGCATCGGCGCCTGCGCCTTCAACGCCTCGACGAAGGCGTGGATGACGAAGTAGTCCATGCCGCCGTGCCCGGCGCCGGCGGCCGCATCGGCGTACTTGCGCCACAGCGGATGGTCGAACTCGTCCTGGTAGGTCTTGAACGGCTCCCATTTGTGCGCCGGGCTGCGGCCCTCGATGTGGATCGACTGGTTGAGGTCCATCCACAGGCCGTGCGTGCCCTGCACGCGGAAGCCCAGCGAATACGGCCGCGGCAACGAAGTATCGTGCTGCAGCAGGATGGTCTCGCCATTGGCGCAGGCCAGCGTGGTGGTGACGATGTCGCCGAGCTTGAACTTGACCTGCGTGCTGGGATGGGTGGTGCCGCCGCTCTGCGCCACGGTGTACTCGTGCAGGCCGCGCGCCTTGCTGGCGAACGCGTTGATGTGGGTGAAGCGGTTGCCGCGGTTGATGCCGGTATACATCGCGCATGGGCCGATGCCGTGGCTGGGGTAGAGGTCGCCGTTGCGGTCCACCGAGTGCTGGGTGCGCCAGCGCGCCTCCGACCAGGCCTGGGGGCCGAATTCCACGCCGCCGCCATAGGGCTGCTCGGGGTCGCCGGTATTGAACTTCACCGCGCGCAGGTCGTGCTGGTAGCCGGCCTGCAGATGCACCAGCTCGCCGAACAGGCCGGCCCGCACCATCTGCAGGGCGGCCATGACGTCACGCCGGTAGCAGACGTTTTCCAGCAGCATGTACGGCGTGCCGGTGGACAGCTGGGTGGCGAGCACGTCGTAGTGGTCCTTCAGGGTGATGCCGGCCACCACTTCGCAACCGACCGCGACCTTGGCCTGCATCGCTTCGATCGCCATCGGCGCGTGCCATTCCCAGGGCGTGGCGATGATGACGGCGTCGAGCCCGCGCTGCTGCAGCAGGCGCCGATAGGCATGGACGTCGCCGTCCTGGCCGTAGGTCTTGGGCATCGGCTTGCCGGCCTTGGCCACCTCGGCGAGCGCCTGCTTGAGCATGATCGGCTCGACATCGCACAGCGCCACCACGTCCACGTCGTTGCGGCGCAGCAGCTCGCCCAGGTGCACCTGGCCACGCATGCCGGTGCCGATCAGGCCGACGCGTACCCGCCGGTTTGCGGCCCAGGCAGGGGTCTCGGGCAGCAGCGTCGCAGCGCCGATCGCGGCACCGGCCAGAAGGAAATCTCTACGTTTCATGGAACTCGTACCTCGCTGGAAGAATCGTGCCAGCCAGAGGCCGGCACGATGGACGGTCAGAACTTGTAGCCGGCGGTGACACTGTAGACGCGGCCGTAGATGCTGGCGTAGTCGCTGGAATCGCCGAGGAAGCTGTTCGGGTCGTAGAACGGCAGGCGATTGAACAGGTTCTTGACGGTGAAGCCGACATTGAACTTCTCGGTCGGCGCCCACGCCACGGTCAGGTTGGCGGTCCACCACGACGGCACGCCATCGCACTGCGGCTCGGGCACCGGCAGGTAGCCGGCGGTGCAGGTCTCGGCATTGTTGTCTTCGGCATCGATGCGGTCCCACGCCCACTTGGTGGTACCGACATAGTTGATGAAGAAGCTGGTGGTGACCTGGCGATAGGTCCAGTCGGCATTGAAGGTGGCGCGCAGGCGCGGGTTGCCGTAATAGCCCGCGGTGTTGCCGTAGTACCAGCGCAGCTCGTCGTCGGTGTAGATCTCATTGCGGCGCGCGATGGTCGCGGCGATGCCGATGTTCATATCGCCCCACTCGCCCAGCGAGAAGCGGCTGCGTGCGTCGATGTCGAAGCCATCGACCAGGGTGCGGCCGCGGTTCTTGTACTGGCCGACCACGCTGGACACGTTGCCGGCGCTATAGCCTGGCTGCGGATCGGGGCAGGCCACGCCACTGGCCGGGTCGGCGCACATCGAGGCCAGCTGCGCCTGTGCGGCGCGGTCGGCATCGGTGATCGGCGAGCGGGTCATCGACAGGATGTCCTCTTCCTTGCTGTAGTCCGGCGCGGCGATCTCGTTGCGGCGGTAGATGAACCAGTAATCCGCCGACAACGACAGCCACGACGCCGGTTCGACCACGAAGCCGAGGGTGGCGATCTTCGCCTTCTCCGGCTTGAGGTCCGGATTGGGCTGGGTCATCCGCGCCACGGTGCGACTGCAGTCGGCGTTGAGCAGCGAATTGCCCGCGTCCACGTCGCCGGGGCGGTTGGACTGCAGCAGCAGGTTGGCGATCGCATTGGTTTCGTCACAACGCAACTCGTCGCGGAAACCACCGAGCTGTGCGTACACGCCGCCGCTGCCGGACTCGGCCAGGCTTGGCGCGCGGAAGCCCTCCGAATAGGTGCCGCGCAGCATCAGCTGCGGCAAGGCCTGGTACTTCAGGCCGATCTTCGGCGCGAGGTTGGCGCTGAAGTCCGGATACTTGTCCAGGCGCAGCGCGGCATCGAGCTCGAGCTTTTCGGTCAGCGGCGCCACGGTCTCGGCGAACAGCGCATAAGTGTTGCGCGCGCCGTCGAACCACGAGCCGCCCTGCTGGCTGATCAGGCCGTTGGCCGCGTCTTCGTTGCCCGGGGTGTAGAAGGTTTCGCGGGTGGCGTTGAACCCGAACGCCGCGCGCACTTCGCCGGCCGGCAGGTTGAAGATCGGGCCTTCGACCTTGCCGTCCAGCGTATGCAGGCGGGTCCACGACTCGATGTCGAAGGTGGGGTAGGCGGCGCGCAGCAACGCCGCGTTGGCGTCATTGATCACGCCGAACTGGTAGGCCGGATGATCGGAAATGATCACCCGTCCGGTCGCCGGGTCGATGGTGTACGGCCCGAATGCCTTCTCGAAACCATCCAGATTGACGTTGACCGTCTGGTAGGTGACCGAGTGGGTACCGGCGGTGGCCAGGGCGGTTTCCCAGTTCCAGTCGCCGAGGCTGCCACGCAGGCCGGCCACCACGCGGTAGCTCTGGTCGGTATTGCGCTGGCCGAAGTAGTTGCCGCCAGCATCCTGCATCAGGTACTGCAGGCCGACCACGCCGCCCATCAGCGCCTTCAGCTCGGGGCTGGCGTGGTTGTAGTCGTTGTTCGGGCCCAGGTACGGGTACAGGAACTGGTTGACGGTGTCGCCGGTGTTGCGCGAGAACCAGCTGGTCGGGTTGCCGGTGGTGGTGCTGAAGGAACGCGGCGTGCCGCCGTTGGCGCGCAGGTCGATGTCGGTGTAGGTCGCCTCGGCGAAGGCCTCGGTGGTTTCGCCCAGCAGGAAATGCGCGTTGACGTAGGCGGTGTTGCGCTCGGATTTGGCGCCGCCATCGATCTCGTTGTTCATCCAGGTCTGCCAGATGCAGCGCGGGCCGGCGGCCTCGGTGGTCAGCACGTTGTTGCAGCCCGGCGCCGCTTCCTGCACCCGCGCCCCGGTCGCCGGATCGAAGGCGAAGTACGAGCCCGGATTGAATTCGCCCGGCTTGCTGCCGGTACCCAGGCGCAGATTGGGCAGGTAGTTGGGATTGTTGATGTAGTACTGGGCCGGCTTCTTGTCGTAGACATCGGCCAGCGGGATCGCATCGCGGCGGTACAGGTTGACCGCGGCGTAGACGTTGTAGCGGTCCTTGTCGAGGTCGCCGAAGCCACCGGAAATGCTGGCCTGGTGTTCGCCGTAGGAATCGACACGCGACGACATGTCGCTGGTGACATTGATTTCCGCACCCTGGAACGAGTGCTTGGTGATCACGTTGATCACGCCGGCGACCGCGTCGGTGCCGTACACCGCCGAGGCGCCGTCAGTCAGCACTTCCATGCGTTCGATCGCCGCGGCGGGAATCGCATCGATGTTGACGAACTGGGTCTGGAAGCCGGCCGGTGCGCCGTAGTACGACAGCCGGCGGCCGTTCAACAGCACCAGCGTGCCCTGCGCGCCGAGGCCGCGCAGGTTGGCCTGCGAAGCACCGTCCGAACCGGTGAACAGCGAGCGCGAGTCCTGCTGCGCGGGGCGCGCGGCCGGCAGATTGTCGAGCACCTGCAGCAAGGTGCGCGCGCCCATGTTCTCGATGTCCTGCCGGCTGATGATCTGCACCGGCGAGGCGGTCTCGACGTCGGTGCGCCTGATATTGGAACCGGTCACTTCGACGCGGGCCAGGTCGGTGGCGTCGTCCTGGGCGTCCTGCGCGAGGGCGGGTGCGGCGAAGGCGAGCAGCACGTTGGCCACGGCCAACGACAATGGAGCGAAGCGATGACACAAAGGACGGCGGCGGGCGGGCAACATCGGGATTCTCTCCTGGCAAGGTGGCGGCGCGAATGGGGTGGCGCGGGCAAAGCGATCCCGTGCCACGGCCGTCGGGCCGTAGTCGGTGTGGGCGGGGGAGGAGCGGTGTTACGCGGGGTCAGGGGGCGACGATGCTGGCGGTATCGCCCTCCTGGCCGATCAGCACGGCATTGGCCCAGTTGCCGCAGACCGCGCTGGGTTGCTTGCCCTGCGCACCCAGCGTGCGCAGGCTCAAACGATGCAGGCCACGGATGTCGAGTTCGGGCTTGACCACGCCCGGCGCGCGCACCAGGCCGCTGTCGTACAGCAGGTGGTTGTCGCCCCAGACCTGGAACTGCAGGCCACCGGCTTCACGGCAGCTGTCGTCGATGCCGAGATCGGCACGCAGCAGGCGCCAATTGCCCTGCAGCTCGACATCGAGCCGGCTGCTGGCACCGACGCCCAGGCCACGGCGGAACTGCAGGCCATTCATGCGCATCTCGGTGTTGCCGCCATGGGCACGGTCGCGTGCAACGCCGGCCGGCAGGGTCAGTTCGGATAGGTAGCGTTGCTGGTTTTCGCCGGCGGCGACGCTGTGTTCGAGCACGTGGAAGGTGGACAGCGTGATCGGGCCGACATCGCGCGGCTGCAGCGCATCGATGGCGCGCGGTGCGTTGGCCTGCGCGGCCTCGACCATCGGATCGCCGCTGGCCGCGCCGTCGCCATCGGGGTTCTGCGTGCTCAGTACGCGGAAGCGCAGCAGGCGGCCGGCGTGCGCGGGGAAATCGATCCGCTGCAGGTCCTGGCGCAACTGCAGATGGCCGCGCGCTATCGGCTCGCCCCATTCGCCGTTGCTGTCGGCGATATAGATTTCGTAGTCGCGGACCTGCCCGCTCTTCCAGTGCGGGTCGTTGCGCGGGGCCAGCTCGATGCCGTCGATCAGGCGGCGCTCGCCGAAGCCGATCGTCCATTCGTGCGCGCCGGTGCGCACTGACTGGTTGCGCACGCTGCGGAACCAGGTGGCCGGGTCGTCGTCGAAGGCGTTTTCCAGCGGATGGCCGGGTTCTTCAGCCGGGCGGTTGACCACCAGCAGGCTGTCGGCCGGCAGCGCACGGCCCTGCGCCGGCGCAGCCGGGTAATCGTCGTTGGCGGGTGCCGGTGCGGTCGCGAAAGCCAGGCGATACGCCAGTGGTTGGCGGATGTCGTGCGGCGCGCTGCGCACATGCACGGTGCCGCGCCGCTCGCCGGCATCGAAGTACCAGCCTTCGGCGGCAGCTTCGTACGCGGCGCGGTCGGCCAGCGCCGGCAGCGCGCGGCCATCCAGCTCGACAACCTGCGGTGCCTGCCGCGACAGCACGCGCAGCGCATAGCGGCGCTGCGGCAGCTGCCCGGCGTATTCGCCGTGCACGCCGTCCACGCGCACCCGCACCTCGCCGCTGCCGCTGGCCGGCGCCTGCATCGCGATGTCCTGGGTGGCGAAAGCGCCGGCCGCGTAGCGCCGGGTGCCGCCATCGTCTTCATACAACGTGTAGTGCGACTCGCCCTGCGGGTAGAGGTCGAGGGTGAGTTCGTCCAGTGGCTTCTCGCCGTCGTAGAGCATCGCCGGGTACATCGGCAGGATCGCGCCGGCGCGTACGAACAGCGGCAGCGTCGCCAGGTCGACCTGGCGATCGAGGTCGCGGCCGCTCGCAGCGGCGTCGAGCTGGCGGCCATCCCAGTAGTCGATCCAGCGGCCGGGCGGCAGGTGGATGCCGCGCCGCCAGCCGCGGCTGGCCGCCTGGCTGCGATAGACCGGCGCCACCAGCAAGTCGCGGCCGAGCAGGAACTGGTCGGCATGCGCTTCGCTGGCGGCCTGCGGATCCTGCGGGTAGTCCCACATCAGCCCGCGCACGATCGGCGCGCCGCTGCGCTCGGCTTCGCGCGCCAGCCCGTACATGTACGGGGTCAGCCGCATCTTCAGCTTGAGGTAGTCGCGGTTGATGCTGCGGTAGGGTTCGTCGTACCACCACGGGTGCTTGCGCGCGGTTGCCGACCAGCCCGACATGCCCATCAGCACCGGGGTGAAACTCTTCCATTGCAGGTCGCGGGTGTAGGTCTCGGCGCTGCCGCCGAAGATCGCGTCCACGTCGCCGGCCGCATACGCCATGCCCGACAGGCCCGAGCCGATCAGCGTCGGCACATGCCAGCGGATATAGTCCCAGCTGCTGCTCTGGTCGCCGGTCCAGGCCACCGCGTAGCGCTGGATGCCGGCCCAACCCATCACCGTCCACAGGAACGGACGCGAGTCGGCGTTGTCGAGGATGCCGTCGAAGGCGGCGTGGTTGGCATCCATCGCGAACTGGTAGCCCTTGCCGGTCCAGGCCACGTCCAGCTTCTGCACCCGGGTGCCGGCCTTGCCGACTTCCCAGGCGATCTTGCCGACGCCGTTCTCGGTCCACAGGCCGGTGCGGAAGCCGTACTTGGATAGATCGCGCACGGTGTCCGGCAGCGCCTTGTAGCCGCAGCCGTAGCCGTCGTTGGGCAGGATCCAGCCGCCCGGCATGTCGTGCTCGCGGTATTGCCGCGCCACGCTGTCGACCACGTCCGGCGTGGTGCCGGTCGGCCCGTCGTGCCAGCCTTCGGGCACGCTGCCGGGCTTCTTGCCGTTGTCGCCGTCGTTGTAGCAATCGGCGTCGCCATAGGACAGCGCCCAACGCGGCGGCAGATGCGGGCGGCCGGTCAGCGCGGTATAGCGTTCGAGCAATGCGCCCAGGCCGTCGCCGACAAAGAAATACGCATCGAAGCGGTCTTCGCGATGCAGCAAGGTGGCCTGGTCGGGCTGGCGCAGGTCGTAGTCGCCGTCGCGCCAGGTGTTGCGCAACATGCCCCAGCCGCGCGAACTCAGCAGCATCGGCGCCGGGCTCGGGCGATCGCCGTCCTCCCAGCCGCCGGAATAGGAGATCTCCAGCTCGCGGCCCTTGAACGCGAAACGGCCGTTCTGCTGCCCGCCGCCGTAGAACTGCTCGTCCGGGGTGCTCGACAGCACCTGCACGCTCTGCGCCTTGTCCAGGTCCAGCGGCTGCAATTCCTGCCACAACAGCTGCGGCTGGCCATCGACGATGCGCGCCAGCGCCAGCCGCAGTGGCGAGCGCTCGATGCGCAGTTCCAGCGCATCGGTGCGCAGGCGGATCTGCTTATCGTCCTGTTCGAGCCGATGCGCGAACGTGGCGGCCGGCTGCGGCAGCACGATCGGCGTCTTCTGGTCGCCGGCCGGCACCAGCTTGCCGCCGCGCCCGGCCTGCACCCGCACCGTGTCGGCGGCCAGCAGCTCGATACGCAGCCGGGTGCCGTGGTCGGTGTCGATGTCCCAGGCCGTGCCGGTGGTGCCGGCGGGCGCGATGCGGCGCAAGCTTCCGATCGGCTCGGCCTGCGACGGCGCGCTTGCCAGCAGCAGGCATACCGCGGCGCTCAGCAGGCAGGCAATACGGGTCGCGCGGACATCCATTCAATCTTCCCCTGGCCCGGTCAATGCGGGAATTCGAAACCGTGGCGGCCGACTCTAGGACAGGCGATGAAAAAATGTCAACGAATTGAAAAGGTAAAAGAAGGAAATATCTGTCATAGCGAAAGATTGTGCGCCGCGGAAGCTTCGCTTTGGCCACCGCGGCAGCCTTGGAATCCCGCTGCCGGCACAGGCTACTGTGCAAATACCCGGAAACGGGGCGACGGGGCCGAGAACTTTTGTATTTCTTTCGATATTTGACATTTCGAAAGAAAGAACGGATCTTGCGCTCGCCCAACAGGAACCACGAATGGACGCCACACCGCTTTCCGACCCGACCGCCTGGCAGCGCCTGGGCGGCGCCCATACCGCAGAGGAGATCGCCCAGCAGCCCGCGCTGTGGGAGCAGCTCGCGAACACTCTGGCCAATGCGGGCGCCGGGATCTCCGCCTTCCTCGGCGACTGGCTGCAAGACCCGACCCACCGGGTGATCTTCACCGGCGCCGGCAGCTCGGGCTTCATCGCCGAAATGGTCGCCGACCAGGTCAACGCGCACGCCGCCGCCGACGTCCGTGCACTCCACACCACCAACCTGCTGACCCATCCGGCGCTGTATCTGGCCGCCGACCGCCCCACCCTGCTGGTGTCGTTCGGGCGCAGCGGCTCCAGCCCGGAAAGCGTGGCGGCGGTCGAACTGGTGCGCGAGCACGTCGCGCAAGCGCGCTTCCTCGACATCACCTGCAACCCCGACGGCGAACTGGCGCGCCGCGGTGCCAGCCGCGCCGATACCTACACCCTGCTGATGCCGCCGGCCAGCTGCGACCGCGCCTTCGCGATGACCAGCAGCCTTAGCTGCATGATGCTGGCCGCCTTGGCCTGCTTCGACAGCGCGCCGTGGCCGCAGCGGCTGCAGCGCCTGTCCACGCTCGCCACGCTGGGCCGCCAGTCGCTCGCGCAGTGGGAGCCGGCGTTGGCCGCGCTCGCGCGCACGCCGTACACGCGGGTGATCTACCTCGGCAGCGGCCCACTGGAAGCGCTGGCGCGCGAGGCCTCGCTGAAGCTGCTCGAACTCACCGCCGGCCGTGTGATCGCGCTGGCCAATACGCCGCTGGGCTTCCGCCATGGGCCGAAGTCCACGCTCAACGGCGACACCCTGGTGGTCGTGCTGCGCAGCGCCGATCCGCTGGCGCGCCGCTATGAGCAGGACCTGCTCGACGAACTGCGCAGCGACGGCATCGCCGGCCGCGTGCTGTCGATCGGCCCCGACCCGGGCGACACCGCGCACGGCGATCTCGCGCTCGCGGTACCGGCCTTGCCGGACCCGTGGCTGGCACCGCTGTGGCTGACGATGGCGCAGGTCTACGCACTGCGGCGTTCGGCCGCGTTCGGCATCACCCCCGACAATCCCTTCCCCGACGGCACGGTCAACCGCGTCGTGCAGGGCGTGACCATCCACGCAGCGGCCTGATCCGGCGATGACGACAGCCACGTCCTACTACGGCCTGGACATCGGCGGCACCAAGATCGAACTGGTCGCCTGCGACGCGGACATGGTCGTGCGCCACCGGCGCCGCATCGCCACCCCGCAGCATGACTACGACGGCTTCGTCGAAGCGGTCGCGGCATTGGTGGAAGCCACCGACGCCGAACTCGGCGAGCGCAGCGACGCGATCGGCCTGGGCATGCCGGGCATCTGCGAGCGCGCCAGCGGCCGCCAGCTCAGTTCGAACGTGCCGGCGCTGACCGGCCGCACCGTCGGCGCCGATCTGCAAGCGCGCCTGCAGCGTCCGCTGCACCTGGGCAACGATTGCCAATGCTTCGCGCTGTCCGAGGCCAATGGCGGCGCGGCCGCGGCCTTCCCCAGCATGTTCGGCGCCATCCTCGGCACCGGCGCCGGCGGCGGCTATTGCGTCGACGGCCGCCTGTTGGCCGGCAGCAATGGCATTGCCGGCGAATGGGGCCATTGGACGGTGCCGGCGACGTTGTTGGCGCAGCATGGACTGGCCGTGCTGGACTGCGCCTGCGGCCTGCGCGGCTGCCTGGAGCGCTATGTCTCCGGCAGCGGGCTGGCGCATATCCACCGGCAACGCGGCGGCGATTCGGCCGACGCCAGCGCGGTGATCGCCGCCGCGCGCGCCGGCGACAGCGCCGCGCAAGCCGCGCTCGATGTCCATCGCGACCTGCTCGGCCACAGCCTGGCCGGGCTGGTGCTGGCGTTGGACCCGCACGTGATCGTGCTCGGCGGCGGGTTGTCGCAGTTCGACGGGCTCTATCGCGGCCTGCGCGAAGCGGTCGCCGCGCATCTGTTCGATGGCGTGCAAGTGCCGCCGATCCTGCCGCCGGCCTTCGGCGATGCCGGCGGCGCACGCGGCGCGGCGTTGCTCGCGCGGCAGCGCGAGCGCACGTCCTGACCCCTTTCCCCGGCCGCTCCCCCATGCCGGCCACTTGCCCTGGAGATGCCATGTCCGCCGTCCAATCCCTGATCGCCGCGCATCGCCGCGGCGCGCCCGTCGGGCTGTACAGCGTGTGCTGCAGCCATGAGCAGGTGCTGCTGGCGGCCATGCAGGTCGCACGGCGCTACGACACCGACCTGCTGATCGAAGCCACCTCCAACCAGGTCGACCAGTTCGGTGGCTACACCGGCATGAACCCCGCGCAGTTCCGCGACTACGTGCAGTCGCTGGCGCAGCAGCAGGGCTTCCCACGCGAGCGCCTGATCCTCGGCGGCGATCATCTCGGTCCCAATGCCTGGCAGAAGCGGCCCGCCGCCGAGGCGATGGCCAACGCACGCGAGTTGATCGCCGCCTACGTCGCTGCCGGTTTCCACAAGATCCATCTCGATTGCAGCATGTCCTGCGCCGACGATCCGAGTCCGCTGCCCGACCAAACCGTCGCGGCGCGCTCGGCCGAACTGGCGCGCATCGCCGAGCGCACCGCCGCTGCCGCCGGATTGCCGCCACCGGTCTACGTGATCGGTACCGAAGTGCCGGTCCCCGGCGGCGAAGCATCGCTGGAAGCCGGCCTGCAGGTGACGCGGCCGGAAGCGGCGGCCCGCACGCTGGAAATCCATCGCCAGGCCTTCGCCGCGCCCGACCTGCAAGCGGCCTGGGAACGGGTGATCGCGATGGTGGTGCAGCCCGGCGTGGACTTCGACCACAGCCAGGTCCACGACTACGACCCGACCGCCGCGCGCGCACTATCGGACTTCATCGGCAGCCAGCCGCGGATCGTGTTCGAAGCGCATTCGACCGACTACCAGACCGAAGCCTCGCTGCATGCGCTGGTCCGCGACCACTACGCCATCCTCAAGGTCGGCCCGGCGGCAACTTTTGCGCTGCGCGAAGCGCTGTTCGCCCTGGCCGCGATCGAGCGCGAGCTGCTGCCGCCGGAACAGTGCTCCGAGCTGCCGGCCGTGCTGGACCGCTGCATGGTCGAGCGCCCCGCCCACTGGCGGCACCACTACCACGGCGACGAACGCCAGCTGCATCTGCTGCGCGCCTATTCGCTAAGCGACCGCTGCCGCTACTACTGGGGCGAGCCGGACGTGCGCGCCGCGGTCGAGCGGCTGGTCGACAACCTGCGCCGCCAGGTGCCGCCGCGCATCCTGCTCAGCCAGTTCATGCCCGAGCAGCAGCGCGAGATCGAAGCCGGCCGGCTGCTGCCCGATCCGCACGCACTGATCCAGCACAAGGTCGCCCAGCGCCTGGCCGAGTACGCCCGCGCCTGCGCCCGCAACCAGGCGGCAGGCGCGGTTGGCAGCGCCGAAAACGAAACCTCCGCTGCCTTCGCGCTTTCGGACCGGTAAGCTTCGGCTTTCCGTTTTCTTCCGGACCTTCCGCCATGCGCAATACCCGCCAACGCCGGCAACAGATCATGCAACTGCTGATCCAGCACGGAAGCGTCCTGGTCGCCGACCTGGTGCCGCGCTTCGGCGTCTCGGCAGTAACCATCCGCGCCGACCTCAGCCACATCGAGGCGCAGGGCCTGGCCACCCGCAACCACGGCGGCGCCGCACTGGTGCGCACGCCGCCGCAGGAACAGGACATCCACGAGAAGGACACGCTCAACCAGCCGCTCAAGGAATCGATCGGCGCGCGCGCCGCGCTGCTGGTCAGGCCGGGCGACAACATCATCATCGACTCCGGCTCCACCACCATGACCCTGGCCCGCCACCTGCGCAGCCACCAGGACGTCACGGTGATGACCAACGGCCTCAACATCGCC
>Ga0160436_1000274_pt1 | contig 23639 bp, 21 predicted proteins | sample HID1973M_E0MG_FD_108264 | JGI IMG/M metagenome (GOLD analysis project Ga0160436, IMG submission 108264) | Enriched mosquito-associated microbial communities from UW Madison campus, WI, USA - HID1973M_E0 MG | ecosystem: Host-associated > Arthropoda: Insects > Digestive system > Unclassified ...
CGCTCTTCCAGCCGGTCGACGCCTTCGGAGGCCAGGACCTGTGGGCGGTCGCGACCGAAGCCGGCGTGCAGATCCCCGGCGGATACCCGACCCCCACCTGGTGGGCGGGAGCGGTGGACTACCTCGGCAACAACCTGCAGCTGATGCTCGACGGCAAGCTCACCCCGCAGCAGGTGATCGACGACTCCACGGAGCAGATCCAGACGAACCTCGTCGACCGCCAGTAGCCGCGACCGCATCCGCACACCGAACACCACGACACGACCGGGAGCCCCGTTGACCACGACATCACAGCTGCGCCGCGCGCGGCCGCGAGGGCGGTCGGCGGGGCTCCCGCTCCAACGAAGACTCGCCCCCTACGTCTTCGTCGCGCCCTTCGTCATCCTGTTCCTCGCCTTCGGCATCTACCCGATGCTGTTCACGCTGCGCCTCAGCTTCACCAATTGGCACGGTGCGGGCGCCGCCCAGTGGGTGGGCTGGGACAACTACCTGTACCTGCTGGGCAGCCCCGCCTTCTGGAACTCGCTCGCCAACTCGGCCGTGCTGTGGCTGCTGATCATCCCGTTCCAGCTGGTGCTCGCGCTCACCGCGGCGATCCTGCTCGACAACGCGAAACTGCGGATGCGGGGGTTCTACCGCACAGCGTTCATCGTGCCGTTCGTGACACCGCTCGTCGCCATCGCCCAGATCTGGGTCGTGCTGTTCGACCAGAACTACGGCGCCATCAACGCCGTGCTGGGACTCGTCGGCCTGCCCGACATCGGCTGGCTCACCACGAGCGAATGGGCGAAGCCCACCCTCGCGCTGCTCTTCATCTGGAAGACCACCGGATTCATCATCATCATCCTGCTGTCGGGGCTGCAGGCCATCGACTCGTCCGTGTACGAGGCGGCCTCCCTCGACGGGGCCGGACGACTGCGCAAGGTCACGAGCATCACCATCCCGCTCATCCGCCGCACGATGATGTTCGCCGTCGTGCTGCAGACGCTCGCCGTGTTCCAGATGTTCGCCGAACCCTACGTGGTGACCCAGGGCGGGCCGTACTCGTCGACCACCACCGCGGGCCTCTTCCTCTACAACCACATCACCCGCGGCGACCTCGGCACGGGGGCCGCCAACTCGTTCCTGCTCGTCATCCTCGTGATGGCGCTGTCCCTCGGATTCGTCCGCCTGCTCCGAGCGAAGGACTGACCCGTGACCGTCTCCTCCCAGGCCGGCGAACGCACCCGCCCCCGCATCGGCTCGCACGTCTTCCTCGTCGTGCTGACGCTCGCCTTCCTCGCGCCCGTCGCGTGGGCGATCCTCTCCGCCTTCAAACCGGCGAACGACATCATCCGGCATCCGCTCGAGTTCGACCCGACCACCTTCACGCTGGACAACTTCGTCGGCATGTTCGCCGACGTGCCCATCGGCCACGGCTTCCTCAACACGGCCATCGTGCTCGTGTTGAAAGGCTCCATCACGCTCTTCTTCGCGCCGCTCGCCGCCTACGCGTTCGCCAAGTACGAGTTCCGGTTCAAGAACCTCATCTTCGGCACGGTGCTGCTCACCCTCATGCTGCCGACGATCGTGCTCATCATCCCGCTGCTGCTGGAGATGAAGGAGCTCGGCTGGGTGAACACCTACCAGGCGCTCATCCTGCCGGGCGCCATCGACGCCTTCGCGATCTTCTGGATGCGGCAGGTGATCGCCGCCGTCCCCGACGAGCTGCTCGACGCCGGCCGTGTCGACGGATGCGGTGAGTTCGGGTTGTACTGGCGCATCGTCGTGCCGATCATCCGCCCGGGCCTCGCCGGCCTGGCCGTGCTCACCGTGATGAACATCTACAACGACTTCGTGTGGCCGGTGGTGGTCGCCAGCTCCGAGCAGATGGCCACCCTGCAGGTCGTGCTGTCGACACTCGCCTCCACCATCTCCGGCAACAAGATCGGCGCCGACTACGCGACCGTCACCGGCGAGCTGCTCGCCGCGAGCTCGGTGGCCCTCGTGCCGCTGCTCATCATCTTCATCGTCCTTCAGAAGCACTTCATCAACGGCATCCTCGCCGGAAGCGTGAAGGGCTGAACCATGGAAAGGTCCCGCATGTCCCACCCCAAGCCCGAGTACCCGCGCCCCGACCGCGACCGCTCCGATCGCTGGCTGACGCTCAACGGAACGTGGGACTTCGCGAGCGCCGACGGTGAGACGACCATCACGGTGCCGTTCGCGTGGGAGACACCGGCATCCGGGGTGCAGCGCACCTGGCTGGAGCGCGGTGTGTACCGGCGCGAGCTGCCGGCCACCGACTGGCCGCGCACCTACCTGTGCTTCGGGGGCGTGCACCACCGCGCGCGCGTGCTGATCGACGGCGAGCTGATCGGCGAGCACGTGGGCGGCAGCGTGCCGTTCGAGTTCGAGATCACCGGCCGCTCCGGCCCGCTCGTGGTGGAGGTGGACGCCCCCGCCGACAAGCGCGAGATCGTGCACGGCAAGCAGCGCTCCATCCCCCGCGACGACTACGACGGGGTCTCGTTCACCCCGACCTCGGGTATCTGGCAATCGGTGTGGCTCGAGGGCCGCGGGCGCGAGGAGATCCGCACGATCACGGTGCGCGGCGACTCGCTGACCGGCTTCGACGTGTCGGGCACGGCGGATGCGGAGGCCGTGACCGTGGCGGGCGACGGCGTCGGTTCGCACGAGCTGCCCGTCGTCGACGGGCGCTTCGCGGGGCGCATCGAGGTTCCGGAGCCGCGGCTGTGGTCGCCGGCGGCCCCTGAGCTGTACGAGCTGGTCGCCACCACCGCCGACGACCGGGTCGTCGTGACCGCCGGCCTGCGCCGCATCGAGGCGCGGGGCGAGCACCTCTTCCTCAACGGCGAGCGGATCTACCTGCGCGGCGTACTCGACCAGGGCTACTGGCCCGAGTCCGGGCTCACAGCGCCCAGCGACGAGGCGCTGCTGCGCGATCTCGAACTCGCGCGCGACCTCGGCTTCACGATGGTGCGCAAGCACATCAAGCTCGAGGAGCCGCGGTGGCTGCACTATGCCGACCGGATGGGGATGCTCGTGTGGGCCGAGCCGCCGGCGCCCAGCCGCTGGACCCCCGCATCCGCCGACGCGTTCCTCGAGCAGCTGGCACCCATGGTGGAGCGCGACGGCAACCACCCGTCGATCGTGGTCTGGGGTCTGTACAACGAGGAGTGGGGGCTCGACTGGGACATCCCCGGCAGCCCGGAGCGCGCGGATGCGGCGGTCACGGCGTACGACGCGCTGCGGGCGCTGGATGCGTCGCGACCCATCGTGGAGAACTCCGGGTGGTCGCACGTGCGCAGCGACCTCGTCGACTGGCACTACTACGACGAGGACCCGGCGTCGTGGGCGCGCAACCTCGCCGAGCTGGCATCCGGCGCCCGCCACGACTGGCCGGTGAAGCTGGGGCCCGACTTCGTCGTCGACAAGAGCCTCTACGGATCGGCCGACTTCCCGCGCACGGGTGTGCCGATCGTGAACAGCGAATACGGCGCCGGATTCACGAGCCTCGAGCGCGCCTGGCATTCGCGCTGGCAGACGCAGGAGCTGCGGCGCCACGACCGATTCGCCGGCTACGTGTACACGGAGCTGACGGATGTCGAGCACGAGATGGCGGGCGCGGTCGACGCCGACCGGCGGCCGAAGGATGCGGGCGGGCTCGAGTACGCGGCCGCGCACGCCGACACCGTGCTCGTCGTCGACATCGTGCCCGCGCACGCCGGCGCCGACATCCCGGTTCCCACCGAACCGCTCGACGTGGTGGTGCACGTGTCGCACCACGGCGCCGCACCGCTGTCGGGTGCCGTGCACGCCGCCTGGGCTGCGGCCGGGTCGCCCTTCCGGGGCGGGCTCGCCTCTTCCGCGCAGGCGGGGGTCGAGGTGCAGCCGTTCGTGCTGACCCCGGGTGTCGCCCTGACCGTGCCGCCGGCGGAGGGGCCGGCGAGACTCCACCTCTGGCTCACGGGCGACGACGGCGAGATCTCGGCACGCACCTTCGTCGACGCTGCGCCCATCGAGCCTCCGAACCGCCGGGGCGCGCGCCCGGAATGAGACGTGGCGCGCGTCGGCTCCGCCAACGTCCGGCGCGCGCCGCTCACCTCAGAAGGCGGGAGCGTCGACGATCTCGAGCCCGGCGCGCGCCGAGAACGCGATCGACTCGGCCGTCTGGATCGACCCGGCCTCGGCATCCACGATGGTGCTGTAGCCGAGGCGGCTGCCCTCCGCCGCGCGCTGCTTCGCGCCCGCGACCGGGCGCACCTCGCCCGCGAGGCTGATCTCGCCGATCGCGGCGAGCGTGCGGGGCAGGGGCTTGTCTTTCGCGGCGCTCGCGATGGCGAGGGCGATGGCGAGATCCGAGCCCGGCTCGGCGAGGCGGATGCCGCCGACCGTGGACACGTAGATCTCCTTGTCGGAGAGCTTGATGCGGCAGCGCTTCTCGAGCACGGCGATGAGCATCGCGACGCGCGCGCCGTCGACTCCGCTGACGACGCGGCGGGGGTTGGGTGCCGTGGTGCCGACGACGAGCGCCTGCACCTCGACGGGAAGGGCGCGCCGGCCTTCGAGGGTGACGGTGACGCAGGTGCCCGGCACCGGCGTGCGCGAACGGGAGAGGAAGAGACCCGACGGGTCGGCGACCTCGGCGATGCCGTCGCCGGTCATCTCGAAGCAGCCCGACTCATCCGTGGGCCCGAAGCGGTTCTTGAGGGCGCGCACGAAACGCAGGGCGGTGGTGCGGTCGCCTTCGAAGGCGAGCACCACGTCGACCAGATGCTCGAGCATGCGCGGGCCGGCGATGGTGCCGTCTTTGGTGACGTGGCCCACCAGCAGCAGCGGGATGGCGCGCTCTTTCGCGACCCGGATGAGCGTGCCCGCCACCTCACGCACCTGCGCGGGCTGGCCGGGGGCGCCATCGGACGCCGCCGACGACACCGTCTGCACGGAGTCGACGATGACGAGCTGCGGCTTCACCGCGTCGATCTGGCCGAGCACGGTGGCCAGGTCGGTCTCGGCGGCGAGGTAGAGCCGGTCGTCGAGGGCGTTGGTGCGTTCGGCGCGCAGCCGCACCTGGCTGGCCGACTCCTCGGCCGACACGTAGAGCACGCGGATGCCGCGGCGGGCCGCGCGCGCCGCCACCTCGAGCAGCAGGGTGGACTTGCCGACCCCGGGTTCTCCTGAGATCAGCACGGTGGCGCCCGGCACGAGGCCGCCGCCGAGCACGCGGTCGAATTCGCCGATGCCGGTGGGGCGGTGCGCTGCTTCGCCAGCAATGTGGTCGGTGATGGGCCGCGCGACCCGCGACTCGGGCACGGCGACGGCGGTGACCTTCGCGGTGGGTGCGGCACGGTCGACGATGGAGCCCCAGGCCTGGCATTCGGGGCAGCGGCCGAACCATTTGGCGCCCGTCCACCCGCATTCGTTGCATGCGAATCCGGGTGTGGTGGGGCGGGCCATGCGGTCAGCCTAGGTGGCGCTGCCGACGTCGGCCGTCGCCCCGCCCGCGCCTGTGGGGGCTCGACTCAGATGAACAGCTGGGTGGCGATGCTCACGGCCGCGATGGCGGAGGCGCCGAAGGCGAGCCAGCCGAGAGCGAGCACCGTGCGCTCGTCCGACCAGCCGAGCACGTTGGCCGGTTCGGGGGCGGCGGGCTGGTCGAGCAGCTGCTTGGCACCGGCGAGGCTGTGCGAGCGACCGAGTCGCGTGCCGCGTTCGTCGGATGCCTCGAAGCGGCCGTCGACGAACTCGACGGTGCCGCGGAACTCGCCCGCACCCGACCCCACCCAGAGTCCTTCGGCGACGTTCAGCCAGGTGGTGGGGGAGGTGGCCGTGACGTCGCTGATGGCGGCGGTGGCGACGGTGGGGGCGATGGTGGCGGTCATCGTTTTCGTCCTCTCGTGGGGGCGGGTATTCACATCCTCGCGATCCGGCGCGGCGGCACCAACTTTGATCCGGGGGCTTGCCCGCGGTGGATTCCTGGTGCTAGGCGGAGGCTCACAGCTTCCCCTTAGCAACCGACAACGAACCATCCACCCGGCGTCCATACCGTCACCGACGAGACCCGGCGCATCCGCGAGGGCTCGGAGAGGCAACCGGTGGCATCGTTCCTGAAGCGCGTGCGCAGACGCACGTGGATCATCGTCGGCGCGGCGCTCGCGCTGGTACTGGGCGGCACAGCCGTCTACGTGTTCGGTTTCGCGATCCCCGGCGCCCAGGGCGCGCAGGCGCAGTCGTTCGAGGTGACCCAGCCGGCGAGCCTGCAGACGCTCGAGAAGTCGGTGACCGCGAACGGCACCCTCACCCCGCTCGTGAACGAGACGGTCGACTTCGCGGGAGCCGGCACGGTGCTCACAGTCGACGTCGCCGAGGGTCAGACGGTCACCGCGGGCCAGCAGCTCGCGACGATCGACACCCTCACCCTCAACGCCGAGCTGCTCGACGCGAAGGCGACCCTCGCATCCGCCCAGGCGCGCCTCTCGAGCAGCAAGAGCTCATCGAGCGGGACGGCCGCCGACAAGGCGCAGATCGCCGCGGATGCCGCAGCGGTCGAGGTGGCGCAGGCGGGCGTCGCGAGCGCGCAGGCGGCACTCGACGGCGCCACGCTGCTCGCACCGGTCGCGGGCACGATCACGTCGATCGGGATCGAGGTGGGCGACACCGTCGGCGCATCGAACGGCAACGGCGCGAACGGCGACGCCCCCGCATCCGCGTTCACCATCGTCGGCACCGACGCGTGGCGCGTGGATGCGACGGTGAGCGAGTCGGATGTGGCGCTCATCTCGGCGGGCGACGCCGTGCACCTCACCACCGACGACGGAACGGCCCTCGAGGGCACGGTCACCGAGGTGGGCATGCTTCCCTCCACCGACTCGGGGGCCGCGGAGTACCCGGTGACGATCGCGGTCGACGGCACCGCCGAGGGCCTGTTCGACGGCGTCGCCGTGGATGTGGAGATCGTCTACGAGAGCCGCGAGGGCGTGCTCACCGTGCCGAGCGCCGCCGTCACCACCGCAGACGACGGCACGAGCACGGTGACCCTGATCGGCTCGGACGGCTCCCGCACGACCACGGCGGTCGAGGTCGGGGAAACGGTCAACGGTCTCACCGAGATCCTCTCCGGACTCGCCGAGGGCGACGAGGTGCTGGTGGCCGCGTTCACCCCCGGCGAGGGGAACGACGGGCAGATCCGGCAGCTGCCGGGCGGCGGCACGTTCAGCCCGCCCGACGGTGCGATGCCCGACGGGGTCATGCCCGGCGGCGTCATGCCGGGTGGCGGCACCTTCACCCAGAGCGGCCCCACGCAGGGATCGAACGGATGAGCGGGGCGCAGGCGACCGCATCCGAACCGGTGATCCAGTTGAGCGGCGTGCGCAAGACGTACCGTTCGGGCGCGATCGAGTTCGAAGCCCTCCGCGGGATCGACCTCGACATCCACCGCGGCGAGTACGTCGCCGTGATGGGCCCCTCCGGCTCCGGCAAGTCGACGCTGATGAACGTGCTCGGCTGCCTCGACGTGGTCACGGCGGGCAGCTACCGCCTGGCGGGGGCGGATGTGGAGGAGCTCGACGAGGGCGAGCTGGCCCGCATCCGCAACCGCGAGATCGGGTTCGTCTTCCAGGGGTTCAACCTGCTGCCCTCGCTCTCGGCGTGGCGCAACGTGGAGCTGCCGCTCGTGTACGCCGGGGTCGCGAAGGACGAGCGGCGCGAGCGTGCCGCGCTGGCGCTGGAGCGGGTCGGACTCGGCGACAAGCTGGACAACAAGCCGGGTGAGCTCTCGGGAGGCCAGCAGCAGCGGGTGGCCGTCGCGCGGGCACTCGTGGGCGAGCCGACCATGATCCTCGCCGACGAGCCCACCGGAAACCTCGACTCGGTGTCGTCGGCCGACGTGCTCGCCCTCTTCCAGGAACTGCACGAGGCGGGCCGCACGATCGTGCTCATCACCCACGAGCTCGAAGTGGCGGAGCACGCGGGACGGGTCGTGAAGGTGCGCGACGGCCTCCTCCAGCACGACGAGGCGGTGGCCGCATGAACTGGTCGGAGACCCTCGCCACCTCGTGGTCGGCGGTGCGCTCGCACACGCTGCGGTCGCTGCTCACGGTGCTCGGCATCCTCATCGGCATCGCCGCGGTGATCCTCACCGTCGGCCTCGGCCTCGGCACCCAGAAGGACGTGTCGGCCCAGATCGACTCGCTCGGCAGCAACCTGCTGATCGTGTCGCCCGGAAGCTCGACCGACGCATCCGGCATGCGGGGCGGCTTCGGCACCTCGACGACGCTCACCCAGGCGGATGCCGAGGCGCTCACCTCGAAGGTGAACGCCCCCGACATCGCCGCGGTGGCGCCCGAGAAGACCTCCTCCCTGGCCCTCGAGGCGAACGACACCAACTGGACGACCCAGGTCACCGGCACCACCGTGTCGTGGGCGGATGTGCGGGCGCGGGACCTCGAGTACGGCGCGTTCTTCACCCAGGACGACGTCGACCAGGCCGCCCGGGTGGTGGTGCTCGGATCGGAGACCGCCACCGAGCTGTTCGGCCGCACCAACGTGGTCGGGCAGACGGTGGAGATCGACGGCACGGCATTCGAGATCGTCGGCGTGCTCGCCTCGGCGGGCTCCGACTCGTCGTCGAACCTCGACGACGTCGCCGTCGCCCCCATCTCGACGGTCGCGAACGTGCTCGTCGGGGGTACCTCGGCATCCTCGGTGTCGACGATCTACGTGCAGGCAGCATCCGCCGACCAGCTCGCCGCCGCGTACCAGGAGGCGCAGACCGTGCTGCTGAACCGGCACGGCATCACCCAGGCCGACGCCGCCGACTTCACCATCTCGAGCCAGGAGGCGCTCGTGGAGACCGCCACCTCCATCTACCAGACCCTCACGATCCTGCTCACCGGCATCGCGGCCCTGTCGCTTCTGGTGGGAGGTATCGGGGTGATGAACATCATGCTCGTGTCGGTGACGGAGCGCACCCGCGAGATCGGCCTGCGCAAGGCGCTCGGCGCCCCGCCGTGGGCGATCCGGCGCCAGTTCCTCACCGAGGCGGCCATCCTCGGGCTCGCGGGCGGGGTGCTCGGCGCGCTGCTCGGCGCCCTCGGCACGTTCGTGCTGCCCGCGATCATCGGCAGCTCGGTGGTGCTCTCGGGCGCCGCCGTGGCCGGTGCGCTCGCCGTGTCGATCGCGATCGGCATCGGGTTCGGTGTGTACCCGGCCACGCGGGCGGCACGCCTCGCCCCCATCGACGCCCTGCGAACGGAATGACGGAGACGTGACTGTGACTGTGAAGAAGACGAAGAAGAAGACCGGATCGCGTGGCTGGCTCACCCGCGGACGCCTGATCGGCGCGGGGATCGTGACGGGTGCGCTCGTGCTCGCCGGAGGCGGAATCGCGTGGGCGGGCGCCGCCGGTGCGGGAGGCGGGTACCGCACCGCTGTCGCCGAGATCGGCTCGGTCGACGAGACGCTCACCGTGAACGGCGCGCTCAGTTCGGCGACCCGACGGGATCGTGCCTTCGCCGCATCCGGAACCGTCGACGGCGTGAACGTCGCCGTCGGCGACCGCGTGGAGGCGGGCGACGTGCTCGCCACGATCGACCCCGGCGCCCTGCAGGATGCGGTCGACGCAGCCGAGTCGAAGCTCGCGGATGCGAAGCAGACCCTCGCGACCGACCTCGCCTCGCAGAGCTCGAGCTCGTCGGGCTCGGGTTCGTCGGGTTCGTCCCCGGATGCGGCTGCCGGGTCGTCGGGCGGCTCCGGCTCCGCGCCCACCGGTGGCGCCGTCGACCCCGCGATCACGGCAGCGGTGGAGAAGGTGGCCGCGGCGCAGCAGAGTCTGCTCGCGCTCGCGCAGGCGGCCTCCGACGCGCTCGCGGCATCCGAGGGCAGCTCGGCGTCGGCGTCCACGGTATGTGCACCGTTCCTCGCGGCGACCCTCGACGACGGCACGGTCGAGCCGACGCAACCCGCCGAGGGGGAGGAGCCCGCGGCCGAACCCGCCGACGGGGCCACCCCGCTCACCCTCGAGGCCGTGCAGCAGCTGCTGGCAGACTGCCAGACCGCGATCGCCGGGGTGGGCGATGCGCAGACCGTCGTCGCCTCGGCGCAGGCGGCGGTGCAGGCCGCGATGGCCGACCTCGACGCGGCCGTCACCGAGCTCCGGGATGCGGTCGCCGCATCCGGATCGGGCGACTCGGGCGGATCGGGGACGGCCGCACCGTCCGGCGCCGGCACCGACTCGCCGACCGGGAACAGCGGTGGTGCGGCGGCGAGCGCCGCAGACATCGTGGCCGACCAGGCGCGCATCGCCGTCGCCGAGGCGGAGCTCGCGATCGCGCAGCACGAGCTGCAGGCGGCGCAACTGACGACCCCGATCGCAGGCACCGTCGCATCCGTCGGCTTCGCGGTGGGCGACGGTGTCACGGCCGGATCGTCGACGCAGGTGGTGACCATCATCGGCGACGACGGGTACACCGTCGAGGCGACGGTGACGCTCGCGCAGATCGCGAAGATCGCGGCAGGGCAGACCGGCACTGCGGTCGTCACGTCGAGCGGCGCGAGCTATGCGGCCACGGTGTCGTCGGTCGGGTTCGTGAACGTCTCCGACACCTCGACCCCGAGCTACGTCGTGGAGATCGCGATCGACCCGGCGGGTGCGACGCTGCTGAACGGCGCCGCCGTCGAGGTGTCGATCGATCTCGCCGCCGCGAGCGACGTGCTCACGGTGCCGCTCTCGGCACTCCACGTCGACGGCACCTCGTACAGCGTGCAGGTGCTGGTGGACGGCGTCGCCACGAGCGTGCCGGTCGAGGTGGGTGCCATCGGTTCGGAGTCGGTCGAGATCACCTCCGGCCTCTCCGAGGGCGACGAGGTGGTGATCGCCGACCTCGGCGCCGACATCACGAGCGACGACACCACATCCGGCGGCTTCGGTGGTCCGGGGGTGGTCGAGTTCACGGCGGGCACCGGGCCGGCCTTCACGACCGACGGCGGCCCCGCCTTCGGCGGCTGACCTCCCGCCCCCTTGAGGGGTCGCAAAGTGCTGCTTCAACGGCGTGTTGAGGACACTTTGCGACCCCTCACCCAGGGGTGCCGCGTGTCGCACCACCGTGCCAGAATCCCGGCATGACCTTTCAGGCGTACCTCGACAACATCGAGGAGAAGACCGGACTCACCCCCCGCCAATTCGTGGAGCTCGCGAAGGAGCGCGGATACGACGCGCCCGGTGTGAAGTCGGGAGTCATCGTCGACTGGCTGAAAGAGGACTACGACCTCGGCCGCGGCCACGCGATGGCGCTCGTGCACGTGATCCAGAAGGGGCCGCAGATCTCCGACAAGCACGTCGGCACCGGCACGGCCCACAGCGACCCGTCGAACATGCTCTGGCTCGACGGCAAAGCGACGAACCCGGCCAACTCGGACGGCTGAGCCAACACGACAGCAGCCCCCGGCGCGCGTGCACCGGGGGCTGCTGCGGGTGGGGACTACTGCGTGAAGTAGGCGGTGTCCATCGCCTTCAGGATGTCGTCGACCGAGGCCTGGTCGCCGAACACCTTCTGCACACCCTCCTTGTGCACGGTGGCGACCATCGGGTTGGGCCACAGCTGGTCGGGGAACGGGTAGGTGCGCCCGCTGTTCCAGAAGTCGCTCAGCACGGTGAGCGTGCTGTCGAGCTCGAACGAGTCGGAGCTGACGGACGGCAGCGAACCGGCGACCTTCGCGTACGAGCCCATCGCCTCGGGCGAGGTGATGAATCGCAGGAACTCGGCGGCCGCCGCGGGGTTCTTCGCCTTGGCGTTGATGCCGAAGCCGTCGAACGCCGCCGCCGGCATCCAGGTCTCGTCACCGTCGTCCGTTGCCGGGAGGGCGAACATGCCGAACGTGGTGCCCGCGGGTGCCAGCGACTTGATCTGCGAGATCGTCGTCGTCAGGGTGACCGTCGCGAGGGCGGTGCCGTTCGCGACATCGGCCTGCGCCACGTCGTTGGTGGTGCCGAGGGGGTTCGCGGTGAAGCACCCGGCGTCCTGCATGTCCATGTACTGGTCGAACGCCGTCTTCCAGCCCGAGTCGGCGAAGGTGGCCGACTTGTCGGCGATCGACTGCTCGAACTCGGGGTCGTCGGCGTAGACGAGGGTCGAGGTGAGCGAGTAGTTGATCAGCTGCGTGACGAACAGCGACTGCAGGCCGAGCGAGAAGCCGACCTTGCCGGCGCCCTTCGCGGCCGCGCAGAAGTCGATCACGTCATCCCAGGTCTGGGGGATGTCGACGCCGACCTCCTCCACGGCCTGCTCGTTGTAGACGGCTCCGATGCCGGCCACGGTGAGCGGGTACACGTACTGCTTGCCGTCGACCTCGGTGACGCTGGCCAGCGCATCCGGGAGCGCGGGGAGCCCGTCGACCGTCGACAGGTCGAGCAGGTAGCCGCCGGGTGCCAGCACCTCCATCGAGCCCGGGTTGCCGTTGCCCGGCCACACCGTGAACAGGTCGGGGGCGGTGCCCGACGACAGCTGCGTGCGGATGGCGGCCTGGTACGGCTGGTTGTCGGCGTAGGTCGCATTGACGGTGACGCCCGGGTTGGCTGCTTCGAACTGCTCGATCAGCGGGTCGAGGGCGGGCTTGGCGGTCGCGTAGGCGCCGATCACGAGCGTGCCGCTGAGCGGCGCGTCGCTGTCGACCGGGGCCTGCGGCTCGGCCGAGCACCCGGCCACCGCGACGGCCATCGTCGCGGTGAGCACGAGGCCCACGGTGGTTCTGGTTCTCATCAGGAATTGCTCCTTCGTGTGCGGGATTGCTGGGTGAGGGAATGTGGGCGGGCGGCTAGCACGCTCACCCCTTCAACCCCCCGGAGAAGCCCTGGATGACGGACTTCTGCAGGAGGAAGTAGACGATCAGGATCGGCGCGATGCCGATGATCAGGCCGGCGAAGACGATCGGCCAGTTCGCCGCGTACTCGCCGACGAATCCGAAGAGGGCGACCGGGATGGTCTGGCTTCCGCTTCCGCTGAGGTAGAGCAGCGGTGTGAGGAAGTCGTTCCAGACGAAGATGGCGTTCAGGATGACGACGGTTCCGGTGACGGGGCGCATCATCGGGAAGACGACGCGCCAGAAGGCGGTGAAGGGGCGTGCGCCGTCGACGGCCGCCGCCTCCTCGTACTCCCGCGGCATCGCCCGCAGGAACCCGGTGTAGAGGAACACCGAGAAGGGGACCTGCAGCCCCGCGTAGAAGAGCACCAGCGACCAGGTCGTGCCGAGGAGGCCGAGGTCGCGGATGGTGACGTAGAGGGGGATGAGCGCCACCTGGAACGGCAGCAGCAGGCCGACCATCACGAACCAGTAGGCCGTCCTCGACAGCGACCAGGTGAGGCGCACGAGCGGGTACGCCGCCATCGCCGAGATCCCGACGATGATCACCACGCTGAGCACGGTGACCATGAGGCTGTTCAGGATCGCCGAGCCGAGGTCCGCTTCGTTCCAGGCCGACACGAAGTTGTCGAGGGTGGGTTGGGCGGTGAGGATCAGGGGCGAGGTCTGGTCGTTCGCGTGCCGGAGCGCCAGGTTCACGAGGATGTAGAACGGGAACGCGAAGACGAGCGCGATCGCGAGGGTGACGACTTCGAGCACGGCGGTGCGCCACGTGTAGCGGTTCATTTGTGGCCTCCCTGGAACAGCAGGGCGCGGTACTGGATGGCGGAGATGACGGCGACCATCACGAGCAGGATGAGCGCCATCGCGATGCTGGATCCGAACAGCCCGAACTGGAACGCGTTCTTGTAGATGAGGGTGGACAGCGAGTTGGTCGCGTTGCCGGGACCGCCGCCGGTCATGATCCAGACCTCCGCGAAGACCTTGAGGCCGTGGATGAGGATCAGCATCACGCTGATCGTGATCGCCGGTGCCAGCATCGGCCGGGTGATCGACCAGAACCGCCGGACGGCTCCCGCGCCGTCGACGGCGCCCGCTTCGAGCAGCTCGGCGGGCACCCCCTGGAGGCCGGCGAGGTAGATGACCATCGCGTAGCCGGACTGCTGCCAGACGATGACGACCATGATCGCGACGAGCGCCCAGTCGGCGTCGCCCAGCCAGTCCTGCTTGAGGGCGGAGAGCCCGATCGCGTCGAGCAGCCCGTTGAGCGGCCCGAGCGGCGCGAAGATGTACTTGAAGAGGTAGGCGGTGACGACGGGCGTCAGCACGGCCGGCGCGAAGAAGAAGACTCTCAGCACGTTGCGCGATTTGATGCGCGAGTTGAGTAGCAGTGCCAGCCCGAGGCCGATCAGGTTCGCGGCGATCGTGGTGACGAAGGCGATCACCAGGGTGTTGATGATGGCCTGGACGGCATCCGGGTTTGCGAAGATCGATTCGAAGTTGCGCAGGCCCACGAAGTCGAAGGTCTGGCTGAGGCCGTCCCAGTCGGTGAAGGCGTACACCGAGCCTCGGAGGGTCGGCACGACGAGCACGAACGCGTAGAACGCGACGGCGGGGACGGCGAAGAGCAGCATCGACTTCGGCAGGGTGCCTGCGCCGATTCCGCGCCGCCTGCGGGGTGCGGCGGGCTCAGACATGTTCGTCCTCTCGTGCGGTGTCACGGTCGCCCAGCTTGCGTCCTTCGCCGAGCTGGCGAGCCATCCAGGCGTTGCCGACGATGCTGTCGCCGTCGGCGACGAGCTGGAGGTAGAGGCTCTCCCGCAGCGCCGGGAGCACCTCGGATGCGGTGGGGTGCGAGATGAGGTTGTGCAGCTCCTCGGCGTCGTTCTCGAGGTCGTAGAGTTCGTCGACGTCGGTCGGATTCCACACGTACTTCCACGACCGGGTGCGGATCATGCGCTGCGTGAAGAGGCCGAACTGCTGACCGTTGTAGGTGGTGACGACATGCTCGCGCCCGGCGATGCCGGCGGAGGGCACGAGCGTCTCGTCGCCGTCGAAGAGGTCGGTTCCGTGAACCCGGGGCGGGCCGGGGATGCCGGTGGCGGAGGCGATGGTGGGAGGGAGGTCGAGCATGTTGTAGGCGAAGTAGTCGGTTCGGGTGCCCGCGGGGATCCGGTTGGGCCAGCGGAGGGCGAGAGGCACCCGGACGACGGCGTCGTACATCACGTAGTGCTTGTCCATCATCCCGTGCGATCCGCCGAGGTCGCCGTGGTCGGTCGTGTAGATGACGAGGGTGTCGTTCGCCTGGCCGGTCGCGTCGAGGGCGGCGAGGACCTTCCCGATGGCGTCGTCGAGCTGGGCGATGATCGCGTAGTAGCGGGCGACGATGGGGGCCCAGTCGTCCCACGTCCACCCTTCGACGCCCCAGTTCAGCAGCTGCTGGCGCTGGATGTAGGGCTTGCCGATCAGTTCGTCGGCGAAGTCGCGCCACTGGGGCACGGACGATGCGGGGTACCGTGCCGCGAACTCGGGGCTGGGGAGGCACGGCAGGTGCGGTTCGAGGAAGTCGAGGCGCAGGTGCCAGGGCGCGTCGGCCGGCGCCGCGGTGATGAACTCGGCGGCCCGGTCGGCCATCCAGTGGGTGCGGCTGTCGGCCGTCGGCACGGTGTCGACCGAGCCGAACCAGTCGTCGGGGAGCGGGCTGCCGGGGTAGCGTTCGGCGCGCCAGCGATCGTAGGCGTCGAGCGGGATCCAGGAGTCGTAGCCGAACGCTTCGGGTCCGTGTTCGGGGTTCACATGCCATTTGCCGATGTAGCGGCTGGTGTAGCCGGCGCTCTTCAGTTCGCGGGGCCAGGCGTACTCGTGAGGGTCGAGGGGTGCGATCCGCGATCCGAGGTCGTAGTTCCAGAGGCCGCCGGTGCTCTCCGCGCGGAGGCCGGTGAGCAGCGCCTGGCGTGCCGGCGTGCAGAGCGGGATGGGGGTGTAGGCGGAGGTGAACCAGGCGCCGTCGCGCGCGAGCTGGTCGAGGTGCGGCGTGGAGACGGGGTAGTCGCCGCTCGCGCCGACGCAGTCCAGTCGATGCTGGTCGGACACGATGAGCAGCACGTTGGGCTGCCCGCCGCGGGGAGAGTTCGGCATCCGTACACCTTTGTATCGTCGTCGGTGGATCGATCCATGAATCGATCCACCGAAACCCTAGCCAGATGTCGGCGTCGGGTCAACCGGGGCGCTACCCTGAGCCGTGGTGGACGAGCTGCAGGCATTCAGGAGAGCGGATCGCGCCGTTCGCATGCTCGACGTCGCATCGGCCGCCGGCGTCTCGCGCTCGACCGTCTCCAATGTGATGCGCGGGCACGAGAGCGTCGCCCCCGAGGTGCGGGATCGCGTGCTCGCGAAAGCGGACGAGCTCGGCTACATCTACAACCGCGGTGCCGCGAGCCTCAGGATGCGCCAGTCGAATCTGGTCGGGCTGGTGATCCCCGACATCGGCAACCCGTTCATCGCGGAGGCGGTGAGAGGAGCCCACGACGCCCTCGCGGCCCGCGGGTTCCTGGTGACCACCATCGAGACCGCCGACGACGCCGAACGCCAGCAGCTGGTGCTACAGTCGCTCGCCGAGCACCGCGTCGACGGCTTCATCCTGATCCCCGCCATCGACTCCGACCCCGCCTCCGTCTCCCGCGACCTCGGCGGCCTGCCGACGGTCGCCCTCAACCGTGACGTCGGCATCGCCGGCGCGGGCTACACCGGGCCCGACGAGCCGGCCGTCGCCTCCTGCGGGGTCGAGCACCTGGTCGACGTGCACCGCTGCCGCTCGCTCGCGTACTTCGGGGGCCCGGAGGCTGCGGGACCCCGACGCGAGCGCCTCGCCGTGCAGCGGGACTACGCCGAGCGCAACGGGGTCGAGGTGTCGGCCGCATGGTCGGCGCCCTGCGACCCGACCGCCGCCCGGGCGTACGAGCTCGCGCGGGAGCTGCTCGCCCAGGGTCCGCCGCCCGACGGCATCCAATGTCACAGCGACACGATCGCGTACGGCCTGTTGCGCGCCCTGCGCGAGGCGGGCATCGGGCCCGAGCGGTGCAGTGTCGTCGGATGCGACGACCTCCCCGACTCGGCCTTCTTCAACCCGTCGGTCACCAGCACCTCCGTCGACGCGGCCGTCATCGGGCAGAGCGCCGCCCAGCAGCTGCTGCGCCGCATGGGCGAAGACGCCGACCCGGTCGTGGTGCCGGCGCCTCACCTCGTGGTGCGCGAATCGTGCGGGTGCTCATAGAGCGAGTCGACGCTCGAGCAGCACCATGACCTCGTAGTGGGTGGTCTGCGGGAACATGTCGAACACCCGGATGCGGCGGGCGCGCAGCGAAGGCATGGCCGCCAGGTCGCGCGCGAGCGACTCGGCGTTGCAGCTGGAGTAGACGACGGTCTGCACGGTCGAGTTCTCCAGCGTCGCGCAGAGGTCTGCGCCGAGGCCGCGCCGCGGCGGGTTGACGATCACCGCATCCGGCGCATCCGCCCCGCCGACCGCGGTCGCGTCGCCCACCTCGAAGGCCACGTCTGCGAGCCCCGCCTCGGCCGCCGAGAGCCGGGCCGACTCGATCGCGGGCTCGCTCACCTCGACGCCGAGCACACGGCGCCCGGGCGCCGCGACGTGCAGGGCGAACCCGCCGACCCCGCAGTACAGGTCCCACACGGAGGCCGGTGCCACCTCGTCGAGCCACTCGCGCGCCTGCCGGTAGAGCCCCGCCGCGATCGCGGTGTTCGTCTGGAAGAAGCTGCCCGGCTGCAGGTGCAGCACCACGTCGTCGAGGCGCATCGCGAGCGTCTCATCGGCGGTGAGCGGCACCTCGAGCTCGCCCTCGAGCACCGCCTTGTGCTCCGGCAGTAGGTTCGCGGTCACCACGGCGAGCTCCGGCAGCTCGGCGAGCAGCGAGGGCAGATGCTTGCGGATGCGGCTCAGCGACTCCGACGACCGCAGCACGAAGCGCAGCATGAGCCGCCCATCCGGGGACTCGGTGAGCAGCACGTTCTTCAGCTCGCCCCGGCGCGCGGGGATGTCGTACGGCACGAGACCGGCGCGCGTGATGAACGCGGTGATCGCAGGGAACGCGGCGCGCAGTCCCACGGCCAGCACCCCGCACGCCTGCAGGTCGACGCCGCGCTGCGCGGCATCCAGGATGCCGAGGGTCGGCGCCTCGACGGTGCCGCCGACGACCATCTTCGCCTTGTTGCGGAAGGCTTCAGGGGCGCTCGCGGCGGGCGGCAGCCACACCGCATCCGCCCACGGAGCCAGCAGCCCCTCGGCATGCGCCACCTTGCCCGCCAGCTGCGCGTCGTACGCGACGCCCATGAGCGTGCACGAGCGGCACACCCCCGCGTCGAAGTAGTCGCACTGCACGTTCGACACCCTACGTCTGCGCGGTCGGTGCGGGGTTTCGAGACGCGTGCGGTGCCTGCGGCGCCGCGCGCTCCTCAACCGGCTTCCATTCGGGGCTAGACAGCACCGTGGTGCCGCCGCTCGAGAGCCGCCCCCTCGACGTCGACGTTGGGGATGATGCGGTCGAGCCACCGGGGGATCCACCAGGCGGAGCGACCGAGCAGGTGCATGAGTGCGGGCATCAGCAGCAGCCGCACCACGAACGCGTCGAGCAGCACGCCGACGGCGAGGCCGAATCCGAGCTGCCGGATGATCACCGATTCGGAGAAGATGAACCCGCCGAACACGGCCACCATGATGAGGCCCGCCGCGATCACGACGGAGCGCCCGGCCCGGAAGCCCTGCGCCACGGCGAGGCGCGCGGGGGCGCCGTGCACGTACGCCTCGCGCATCCCGGATGCGAGGAACAGCTGGTAGTCCATGGCGAGCCCGAAGAGGATGCCGACGAGGATCACCGGCAGGAAGCTCAGCACGGGCCCGGTGGTGGTGACGCCGAACACGGGCGCCGCCCACCCCCACTGGAACACGGCGACGAGGCCGCCGAAGGTGGCCAGCAGCGACAGGATGAAGCCACCGGTGGCGATGATCGGCACGAGCAAGGACCGGAAGACGGCGATCATGATGAGCACGGACAGCCCGACGACGACGAGCAGGTAGAGCGGCAGCACGTCGGCGAGGTTCTCGGAGATGTCGATGTTGATGGCGGCCTGTCCGGCGACGCCGAGCGGGTCGCCGTCGTACTCGGCGGCGCGGAGGTCGCGCACGACCTGCTCGGTGCTCTCGGCGTTCGGGCCCTCCTCGGGGATCGTCTGGAACGCGGCGAGCGTGTTGTCGTCGGAGACGGCGATCGGTGCGACGGCCACGACGTGCTCGACGGATGCGATGGTCTGGGCGATCTCCAGCTGTGCGGCGAGCACCTGGTCGTCGGCGATACCGTCGGGCAGCTGGGCCGTGACCAGCAGCGGGCTGTTCGCTCCGGCGCCGAAGGCCTCCTCGATGAGCTCGTAGGCGCGGAAGGTGGTGGAGCCCTCCGGCTCGGACCCGCCGTCGGGCAGCCCGAGGCGCATCGTCGCGGTGGGGAGGGCGAAGGCGAGCAGGGCCGCGACAGCGAGCACGATGGTGATGATGGATCGCGCCCATCCCATCGGCTTCACGCCGGGCGAGGTGTGGGGGATCGGTCCGGCCGCGAGCTGCCTGCGCCCACGGCGCCCCAGCATCCGGGTGCCGGCGAGTCCGAGCATCGCGGGGGTGAGGGTGACGGCGATGAGCACGGCGACGATGACGCAGAAAGCGCCGACGGCTCCCATGAGGCCGAGGAACGGGATGCCCGTCACGAAGAGGGCCAGCAGCGCGACGACGACCGTCGATCCCGCGAAGACGACCGCGGTGCCCGCGGTGCCGTTGGCGAGCGCGATCGATTCGCGCACCTCGGCCCCTTCGAGCAGTTGACGCCTGTGCCGGTTGACGATGAAGAGGGTGTAGTCGATGCCGACGGCGAGGCCGAGCATCACGCCGAGCACGGGGGTGACGGATGCCATGGTGATCACCCCGGAGAGCGACAGCGCCGTGAGCACCCCGACCGCCACGCCGGTGAGCGCGGTGATGATGGGGAACGCGGCGGCCAGCAGCGAGCCGAGCATGATGATCAGCACCACGGCGGCGAGGGCGACGCCGATCGCCTCCCCCACGCCGACCACCTGCGGCACGCCTTGCGCGATGTCGGTGGAGAAGGCCACCTCCGTGCCGTCGACGGGGTCGGAGAAGTGGTCGACGACGCTCTGCTTGGCCGCGTCGGAGAGTTCGAGCCGGGTCTCGGTGAAGGCGACGTTCACGACGGCGGTGGCTCCGTCATCCGACACCACCTGGATGCCGTCGGAGAGTGCCGCGAGCTGGGCGCCGATCTCGAGCTGCTCGCTCTGGGCGTCCAGCTCGGTGCGCCCGGCGTCGAGCTGCGCCTGCTGCGCGTCGAGGGCGGCGAGCTGCTCGGCCGGCGCACCCATCGCTTCGAGTTGCGCGCGGGCGCCGTCGAGCTGCTGCTGGGCGGTGTCGAGCTGGGCGTGGCCGGCGTCGATCTGGGTGCGTCCGTCGTCGAGCTGGGCGAGTTGGTCTTCGCGTTGCTGCTCGGCCGCGAAGGGGTCGACCACCTCGGAGACGTCGACGAGGTCCGCCTGGTCGGCGACGAGCGCACCGATGGCGGCCTTCTGCTCGTCGGTGAAGGGGGTGTCGTCGTCGGTGTGGAACACCACCATGCCGGCGGCGCCGCTGTAATCGGGCAGCTCCTGCTGCAGCTCGTCGATCACCTCGGAGGAGGCGGTACCGGGGATGTCGAAGCTGTTGCTGAGGCCGCTGAAGAAGGCCACGAAGGAGCCCGCGGCGAGCGCGACGATGAGCACCCAGGCCCCGATCACCCATCCGGCCCGGCGTGCAGCGAACGTCCCCAGTCGGTACAGCAGCTCGGCCACGAGTTCCCCGTTCCTCTCGGCGAGAATGCAACACGAAACGTTGCGTCTCGCATTGACGGACCTACACTAGCGCTCATGGAGCCGGAGCAGCGTCGCGGCCCGGGCCGCAGCGAGAGCGCCCGGCTCGCCATCCTCACCGCCACCGCGCGGCAGTTCGCCGAGCGCGGCTACGACGCCCTCACCATGGAGGGCATCGCCGCGGAGGCGAAGGTCGGCAAGCAGACCATCTACCGCTGGTGGCCGAGCCGCACGGCGCTCGTGGCCGATGCCCTCGCCGAGGGCCTCATCATGCCCGACTGGTTCGTGCCGGCCGACTCGGGCGACATCCGCGCCGACCTGCTCGAGTGGGTGCAGAACGTGGTCGAGTTCATCCGCGAACCGGGGCACGACGAACTGCTGCGCTCGCTCGTGGTCGCCGCCGCGGAGGACGAGCTCGTGGCGGTGCGCCTCAACGAGCGGCTCGGGGTGCTGCAGCTGCTGGGCGAGCGGATGCGGGGCGCGGTCGAGGCGGGCCAGCTCGACGCCCAGCCGGTCGAGGATCTGGTGGAGGCGCTGCTCGGCGCGATCGTGGTGCGCACCCTGCGCCGCGTGCCGCTCGATGACGACTTCGCCGCGCGCCTGGTGGCCACCCTGCTGGGCCCCGCCCGCCAGGGCTCCGACCTCTCCACCTGAGGGGTCGCAACTTGTCGTCAACACGCCGGTAGGGCAGCACTTTGCGACCCCTCAGGGGTGGGCTAGCGCGTGTCGAATGCGGCGCGGGCCCGCTCGATGGCGGGCTGGTTCTCGAGCGCCCACCTCAGCAGCGCGATCGAGGTGTCGATGAGGGTCTCGCCCATCGAGGTGAGCTCGTACTCGACGCGCGGCGGCACCTCGGCGTGCACGGTGCGCTCGAGCAGCCCGTCGCGCTCGAGTTGGCGCAGGGTGAGGGTCAGCATCCGCTGCGAGATCCCGGGGATGTGCCGCTGCAGTTCGCTGAAGCGCAAGCGGCCGTTGCGCAGGGTGCCGATCACGAGCAGCGACCACTTGTCGCCGATGCGGTCGAGCACGCCCCGGATGGCGCGCTCGTCGGCGTCCTTGTCGAGGCAGGCGCCCTCGTATTCGGTGAGGGCGACGGGAGCGGATGCGGTCACGGTTCCTCCGATGTGGCTGCGGCACACGGGTGTGCCTTTTGTACGCGATCCGATGATCACCGAACATGGGGTCTGTTACGGATCGTAACCGACCCCACCTGGAGGAACCTTGTTGATCGCATTCTGGATCGTCGCGGGCCTGACCGCTCTCGCCTTCTTCGCCGCCGGCGCCATGAAGGTGGCTCGGCCCAAGGAGAAGCTCATCGAGTCCGGGATGGCGTGGGCCGGCGACTTCTCGCAGCCGGCCGTGCGCCTCATCGGCGCCGCTGAGATCCTGGGTGCCTTCGGCATCGTGCTGCCGATGCTCACCGGCATCGCACCGATCCTGTCGCCCATCGCCGCCGTCTGCCTGGCTGTGCTGATGGTCGGCGCGACGGTCGTGCACATCCGTCGTCACGAGCCGCCGATCTCCGCGGCTCTGCTGGTGCTGGCGGCGGCGACCGCGATCCTGGGCTTCATCGTCGTGCTCGGCTGATCCCCGAGTGGGCCCCGATCTGGGCCCCGCCCGCCCGCACCTGAGGGGTCGCAACTTGTCGCCAACACGCCGGTAGGGCAGCACTTTGCGACCCCTCAGGTGCGGTCGAGGGCCCGGGCCCCGATCTGGGGGCGCGTTCGCAGCCCGTTTCCAGCCCGTTCGTGTTATCAATGATTACATGACAACTGGGACTCAACGACGAGACCTCGGTACCACCGTTCTCGACCTCGCCGTCGCGCATGTGCGCACCGACGGCATGACCACCCTCTCGGCGCGCGACCTCGCGCGCCAGGCGGGCGTCAGTTCCGCGGCCGTGTACCGCCACTACGCCGACATCGAGCAGCTGCGCGAGGCCGTCAGCCGCGCCGCACGCGAAGAGCTCGCACGAACGATGCTCGCCGCGAAGGCGGTGGCCGGCCCCACGCCGCGCGCCTGGTTCGACGCCGCCTGCACCGCCTACATCCGCTTCGGGCTCGAGCAGCCGCACCTGTTCCGGGCCGCGTTCGGCGGCCCGGAAGGCACCCGCACGTCGCAGGACGACCCGTCGCCGTGGGATGTGTTGCTCGAGACCCTCGACGAACTGGTCGCAGCCGGCGCGATGACCGCCGCGTCCCGCCAGCAGGCCCCGCTGCCCGTGTGGGCATCCGTGCACGGCCTCGCGTCGCTGCTCGCGCTCGGCACGCTGCCGCCGGGGGTCACCGAGACGCTCGCCATCGGCACGCTGCTGCGCGGCCTGCATCGCACGATCGGCGTCGACTAGCCCCTATCGTCGAGGTATGGCAGCACGCGGGCGTCGATGGGCGCTCGTCGCGATCGGTCTCGTCGTTCTCGCGCTCGTGGTGGTGCTCGCCGCCCGCTGGCTGCGCACCCTCGAGCCGGTGCAGCAGTTCCTGGTGCAGTATCCGGGGCAGTACGAACTGCCCGACGGCGCACCCGTGGGGCTTCCGGCGTGGCTCGGCTGGCAGCACTTCTTCAACGCGTTCCTGCTGGTGCTGATCGTGCGCACCGGATGGCAGATCCGGCAGCAGAAGCGCCCCGGCGCCCTGTGGACCTCCCGCAAGAACCGCCGCCGCCGCATGAGCCTCACCGTCTGGTTCCATCTGGTGCTCGACGGCCTCTGGATCGTCAACGGCGTGGTCTACGCGGTGCTGCTGTTCGCGACCGGGCAGTGGATGCGGATCGTGCCCACCAGCTGGGAGGTGTTCCCCAACGCGGTGTCGGCGGGGCTGCAGTACGCATCCCTCGACTGGCCCACCGAGAACGGCTGGGTCAACTACAAC
>Ga0160436_1000278_pt1 | contig 23357 bp, 17 predicted proteins | sample HID1973M_E0MG_FD_108264 | JGI IMG/M metagenome (GOLD analysis project Ga0160436, IMG submission 108264) | Enriched mosquito-associated microbial communities from UW Madison campus, WI, USA - HID1973M_E0 MG | ecosystem: Host-associated > Arthropoda: Insects > Digestive system > Unclassified ...
CCACCTCGCAAGCCGCAGAAAACGAAGCGCCTCACAATGGAGAGAAGAGTCGCTCTCCCCGCAAACGCGAACACGAACGCACTCGCACGCAAATCCACCGCAGGACTCATCAGTGACTCGTCGGGACGCCGGTAATCGGCATCCCCAACTCCAGCCGCATGCTGCGGAAATCCAGCGTCCAGCTGTCGAAGGCATTGAGCACGTCACCACCAAGCACGCCCTGATTGCGCACGCGCACGTCGGCCGAGTCGCGCAGTGTCACTGCCAGCTCGGGCAACACATGGCTGCGGTCGGCGATCGAGACTTCGACGTCGCGCCATTGGGCGATGTCGCGCTCGGTCGCGCCGCCGGCGCCCGCCAGGCGCTGCCGGCTTTGCGGCAGACCGGCGACGATATCCGGATGCGCCGCGGCGAAAGGCGCCGACAGCGACGAAGCACTGCCACCGCTGTCGAGGTGCAGCGGCACAGCGATGCCGTCGACGCTGGCCTCGACATACAGATCACTGCCGACCAGCGACAGATTGCTGGCGAGCGACGCATCGGCTGGGCCGCCCCCCAGGCCCAACGTGCCATCCCGGCCGAAGCGCACCCTGCCGATCGCGCGGAACACCGGCAGGCCGATGATCGCGTCGATGCGATAACCGCCCGGCACCGGCATCTCCAGCTGCGCATCGTCCAGCACCAGGAAGACCACGTGTTCGAGGATGAAACCACCCAGCGCCACGCGGTCGGCGATCGCCACCCGGGTAGCGACGGAAGTACGGCTGGAACTGCCGACGCGCGCCTGTCCCAGTTCGCGCAGCCCCAGCCGCTCCGCCGTCGATGCCGAGACCACCGACAGGTTGGCGCCGGTATCGAGGACGGCGTCCTGCGGGTGGCCATTGATGGTCACCTGCGCGCGCGGCAGGCCCACCTTGTCGCGGGCGAAGGGGGTCGGCCCGGGGCGGGCATCCACCAACCGCTGCGAAGGCGCATCGGCCAGCTGACCGCCCAGCGACGCCAGGGTGCCCGCGCCCTCGATTTCGTCGGCGTCGCCGCCGCAGTCCCGCAGCAACGCCAGGCGGGCGTTGCCGGCTTCGGCCGCACGTTGATAGCGACCGGCGGCGAACGCGGCATCGGCGATGACGGCCTGCGCAAGCGCGGCGTCACAACCCGCCCCGGCGACGCGCAGATAGTCCTCGGCCAGCGCGATCGCCTGCGCCTCATCGAGGCGGGCGGCGGCCAATCGCGCCTGGGCCAAGCCCTGCCACGGTGGCGCGAGACTCGGCAGCGTCGCCCGCAGCGCCGGGATGTCGCCATCGGCAGCCGCCTGCAGCAGATCGTGCGCCCGCGCGTCGCCTGACGCGGACGACGCGGCCCAGGCTGGCAGCGCGCCCAGGCCGAACAGCACAGCGAACAAGCCGGCGCAGGTCGGCCTGCGGATGGTGCATGCGTGCATGAGCAGGTATCCTGATTGAGGAAAAATGTTTTCTGTAAAACAGAAATTAATATGCAAAATACAGAAAAGTCAACTCGCCTCGTGCGGGCCGCCCGCCGGCTGCGCTGGGTCGTATGGCTGGGCGTGGTCGCGGCGCCCGTGCTCACCCTGGCCGGACTGGACGGCGCCTGGCGGGGCGAGGCCAGCGGATGGGGCGGCGCTACGTTGGATACCGGAGGCTTGAGCCTGCCCTGGGCCACCTTGCTGGCGATCGCCCAAGGCGGGCTGGTGGCTGCGGCGCTCTACCAGTTGGCCGTGCTGTTGGGCGAGGTCGCCCCTGGCCGGCTCTTCCCACCGCAGGCCGCGCGCCGCTTCGGGCGGTTCGCCGCGCTGCTGCTCGGCGCGGTGTTGGTGCATGGGGTGCTGTCGGCGCTGATCGCGGCGTTGCTGATGTATGCACGCGGCGATACCCACGTCGTGCTGCAGCTGGACGCGGCCGACTTCCTTTCCCTGCTGGTCACCGCGGTGCTGTGGCTGGTGGCGCGGTTCTTCGCCGAGGCCGCGCGCCTCGAAGAAGACCAGCGTTCGATCGTCTGAGGCGCCGCGCCATGGCCATCGTCGTACGCCTGGATGTGATGCTCGCCCTGCGCAAGGTCCGCTCCCGCGAGCTGGCGCAGCACGTCGGCATCACCGAATCGAACCTGTCGCTGCTCAAGTCCGGCCACGTGCGCGGCATCCGCTTCGAAACGTTGTCGAAGATCTGCGAATACCTGCAGTGCCAGCCGGGCGACCTGTTGGCCTATGAGCCGGGCGAAGCACCAGAGCCGGACGACGCGGACTGAGGCTCGCGCGCCGCCGGAACCCTCAAGCCGCGGCGTTCAACCCACCACGCGCAGGGGCGCACGCACTTCCCGCCGGCCGCTGGCGCCGCCCACGTCCTCGAGCAAGTGGCGGGCCAGCTGCCGAGCGACGACGCGCAGCTCGGGTACCGCGGTGATTTCCCACAACTGCCCGCGCAACAGCGGGCCGATCGCATATAGCCCGGGCTGTGGACGGCCACTGGCGTCGTGCGCGCGCAGGTCTTCGTCCACGACCACACCCAGGCCGAGCGGATCGGGCCGCAGCAGGCCGGCTTCGCGCATGCCGGCGACCAGTGGATCGCTGGTGCGGTCGATATCGGTGTCCAGGCCAGTGGCGCGGATCAGCACGTCGTAGCGTTCGGTGCGGGCTTCGTCCTGGCTGCGCCCGCGCAACACCACTTCCAGCCCTTCCGGCGTCCAGCGTGCGCGCAGCAGGCGCGCGGATTGCAACGCCAGTTGGCCCGAGTCGCGCAGCTGCTGCAGTGCCTGCTCGGCCGAAGGCGCGATGCGATGGCGCGCGACTTCCCAGTACGGCCGCAGGTGGCGCAGGAAACGGGCGCGTCGCCACGCGTCCAGGCGTCGCCAGAAAGGCTGCAGGTGCGGACGCAGTGCGTCGATGGGGCGCCGCCAGTCGTCGCTGACCGCGATCAGTTGGCGCACGCCCCGCACGACCGCGCGCAGGTCGCCCTCGCGCAGCGCGCGCAGCAGGTGCGGCGGCAGCGCGAGCGGCGCGCCAGGCTGCGGCGTATGCGCCTGTGGAGCCAGGCCGCGACGCGAGATCGCCTGCAAGGCGCCGCGATGGCCGCGTGCGCGCAGCGACAGCACCACGTCGACCATGGTCAGGCCGGTGCCGACGATCAGCACCCGCGCATCGGGATCGATGCGCTCCAGCACATCGGCCTGCCACGGCCAGCCGATGTAGCGCGGATGCACGCTCAGGCGCGGGCCGATGCCGGCCAGCGTCTGCGGTGCCAGCGCGCCGACCGCCAGCACCACGCGGTCGCTGTCGAAAGCTTCGCCGTTGGCCAGGAACACCCGATAGCCACGCGCGGTGCGCTCCAGCGCGATCGCCTCGTGCGGTTGGCAGACGATGTGCGCGGCCGCCGAGGCCATCGCCGCACTGAGCTCGCCGCGCAGATAGTCGGCATACGCCAGCCGTGGCAGGAATTCATGCCGGCCACTTTCGCCCAGGTGCAGCGCGTCGGCGAAGCCGCCGGGCTCGTCCGGGTCGATGCCCAGGTCGCGGGCGCGCACGTTGAGCAGATGCTCCGGCCGGGCCGAACCGTAGGCCACGCCGCTGCCGAAGCTGTCGGCCATGCCGATCAGGGTGATGCGGGTGGCGGCATCGGCGCGGTAGGCCAGTTCGCGCACCAGTGCCGTCCCACAGAAGCCGGCACCGATCACGGTGATGTGCTTGCCCATACGATTCTTCCCAACCCGAGGACCGGCCCTTTTGTGCCTGCGTGGCTGCCCCGCGGTGTAAAGGAAGGGTTAGATGGGCGCCGACGAATGGGCATGAGCTGATGGCGAAAGGTGATGAGCCAAGCAGTGCAAGCCGGGACGGCGGGCGGCGCGGTGATAATGCCGAGAATCTTCACGGAGCCGAACATGACCCAGTACCCGTTGCGCGATGCGCGCATCCTCGTCGCCGGCGGCAGTCGCGGCATCGGCCTGGCGATCGCGCAGGCGCTGGCCGCGGCCGGGGCGATGCTGTCGATCTGCGCGCGCGATCCGCAAGCCTTGGCCGAGGCCGGCGAGTCGCTGCTGCGACATGGCGGCCGGGTGCATTGGCAGGTCTGCGACCTGGCTGATCCCGCGCAGATCGAAGGCTGGGTGCAGGCCGGCGCCGAAGCGATGGGCGGCATCGACGCGGTGGTCAACAATGCTTCCGGCTTCGGCCACGGCAACGACGATGCCAGCTGGCAGGCCGGCTTCGATGTCGACCTGATGGCGGCAGTGCGCTGCAACCGCGCGGCCCTGCCCCACCTGCGCCGCGGCCGGCAACCGGCGATCCTCAACATCAGCTCGATCAACGCACTGAAACCGACCCCGCGCGCGACGGCCTATTCCACCGCCAAGGCGGCACTGAACTACTACACGGTCACGTTGGCGACGGAACTGGCGCGCGAACGCATCCGCGTCAACGCGATCGCGCCCGGCTCGATCGAGTTCGCCGATGGCCTGTGGGATCGCCGTCGCAGCGAAGAGCCGGCGCTGTATGCACAGGTACGCGACAGCATTCCGTTCGGCGGCTTTGGCCAGGTCGAGGATGTCGCGGCGGCGGCGCTGTTCCTGCTGTCGCCGCAGGCACACTGGATCACCGGCCAGGTGCTGGCGGTGGATGGCGGGCAGCACTTGAGGGTGTGAGCGCGAGCGTGGGTGGATCGGGTCGTGGCCAAGCCGCGCCTACCTGGGAGAACGATGTGGCACATGCAAAAGTGGTTTCGACCGGTGCGGATTACGCGCACCGCATCAGCAGCGGCAAGCATGAGCTGATCGCCGACGAGCCGGCGGCGCTCGGTGGCCAGGACGCCGGCATGGCGCCGTTCGATCTGTACCTGGCGTCCTTGGCGGCGTGCACGGCGATCACCCTGCGCATGTATGCGCAGAAAAAGGGCTGGGACCTGGGCGAGTTCCGGGCCGAGCTGAGTTCGCGTCGCGACGAGGCCGGCAAGCTGCAGGTGCATCGGGTACTGCATGCGTCGGGGCCGCTCGACGACGCGCAGTGGCAGCGGCTGCTGGAGGTGGTCGCCAAGACGCCGGTGACCTTGGTGATGCGCGAAGGCGCCACGATCACCAGCGAGCGCGGCAGCGAGCGCGTCTAGGCGGCCAACTGTGCCGCGTCGATCACGTGGACGCCGGGCGGTGCGAGGATTGCCGCTTCGATCATGGCTGCGGCGATGTTCTCGGCCGGGCTGATGCGCCAGCCGCGCGGCAGCACCGGGGCGAGCGCGCCGAGCACGACGCTGGCGATGCGTTCGCCGGCGCGCGGTTCGCTGCGGTCGCCGCCGATCAACCCCGGTCGTACCAGCGTCAATGAGGGAAAGCGCAGGTCGCGCAGATCGCGCTCGAGTTCGCCCTTGACCCGGCTGTAGAACACCCGCGAATCCGGATCGGCGCCCATCGCCGAATTGAGCACGAAGCAGGCGGTGCCGTTGGCCTGCAGCGCCTGCGCCAGCCATAGCGGGTAGTCGTGGTCGACGCGGTGGAACACGTCGCGGGAGCCGGCCTGTTTGATCGTGGTGCCGAGTGCGCAGATCGCGGCGTCGGCGTGCCATTGTGCGGCGTGTTCGCGCAGCTGTGCGAAATCCAGCACGGGGTTGTCGAGCTTGGCATGGCTGGTATCGAGCGCGCGCCGCGTCGGTGCCAGCAACGAGGTGCAGCGATCGTCGTCGAGCAAGCGTTGCAGGGTGAGCCGACCGACCAGGCCGGTCGCGCCGGCAAGCAGGATGCGCATGCGTTTCTCCCGAGGCTTTGGCGCAGGATAGGCCTTTGTATCGGGGCGTTGGCGGTTGGTGTTGTCGGCTTACGGTGCGGGCACCGCCCTGACGGGAGGGGGCAGGCCCGGCTCGGTTGGACATCCTGTCCAACTCGCCTACCGCGGACATCCATGTCCGCTGGCCACCCCCTCCCGCCAGGACGGCGCAGGGCGCTTTGAATTTCAGTCCTCGTTCGGGGCGCGCCGGGAGGGTGGGAGGAGAAAAGCCTGGCTCCCGATTGCTATCGGCACCCGGCTGTCTGCGGTTTCGAGAAGGTCTTTCCTGTAGGAGCGGCTTCAGCCGCTCCTACAAAGAGCGACATCGCCTCTGGTGGAGAGCCCCCTTTGTTAAGGGGGCGCGGCAACAGCCGCGGGGATAGGCAAGGTCGAAGTTGGGGCCCGCGGCTTTGCGAAGCACAACCGTGGGGGCGCAGCCTGCGAAGCGGGATGTGCCACGCCCGCGAAACGCGCCCTGCCACGGATCACGTCAGCGCCGTCATGACGCCCTTGCGATACGCGGGACGCTCGCATAACCGCGCATACCAATCCTGCAGATGCGGCAGCTCGGGCCGCTCGATCGGCATCTCGAACCACGCGTAGGCGAATGCGCCCAGCGGGATATCGCCCATCGCGAAACGCGCGCCCGACAGCCAGGGCGTGCGCGCCAGCGCCGCATCCGCGATCGCCAACAGCTGACCCGAGCGCTCCAGCGCCGCGGCAATCCGCGCCGGGTCGCGCTCGGCCACCGGCGTACGCAATACGCCCCAGAACAGATCGCGGAACACCGGCGCGAACGTGGTGCTGGTCCAGTCCATCCACTTCTCGCCGATCGCGCGTTCGGCCGGATCGGCCAGGTACAGCGTGTCCAGCGCATAACGCGCGCTCAGGTAGCGCACGATGACGTTGGATTCCCACAGCGGCAGGCCGTGGTCTTCGATCATCGGCACCAGCCCGTTGGGGTTCAATGCGCGGTATTCGGCGTCGTCGACACGGCCGAAGGCGCCCCCCGCGACGATCGATTCGTAAGGCAGGCCGATCTCTTCCGCGCACCACAGCACCTTGCGCACGTTGCTGGAATTGTGGCGTCCCCAGATCTTCAGCATGACGGTGTTCCTGGCATCGAGGCGGCGATTCTAGCGGCATGCCGGCGCCGCGAGCGACGCGGCCGGAGGCCGCCGATGACATGCAGTGTTGCGTGCCAGGGTACCGCGCCGGGCAGCGTCACGGATCGTGTGCTGACGCCGGCTCGATTTGCCGTGGGCGCCGCGCGGCAGGATGCGAAGCACTGCGCAACACCAGCGAAGGCAGCAGCGTATTGATGCCGGCATAGATCAGCAGGCCGCCGAACAATGGCTCGGGAATCGCGAAGCGCTCCCGCAGGATCTGCGCCAGCACCAAGGTGAAGATCAACGTGGGTGACAGCGACAAGGCGACCCGCCACGCCGCGGCGGCATCGTCGCCATGACGGCGCCGCTGGAAATACACCGACGACAAGCGCAGGGAGAGCAGCAGGCTCAGGCCCAGTCCGATCGCCAACGCTTCCCAGCCGAAGGCGCCTGCCGGCACCTGCGCACCCTGGCGAAAGAAATAGAACGGCATGAAGAAACTGGAGAACAGCTTGACGGCATGCATGGTCCGACCGGTCGACAGCCAAGGCATGCGTGGCCGCAACAGGCGCGCGGCCAGCCCGGCCAGGAACGCGCCCAACAGGAATTCCACGCCCAACTTGTCGGTGACGGCCGCAGCGACGATGGCGACCGTTACCAGCAGTGAGAATTCCGATCCCGGCGCGTGCGGCAGGACCCAGCGCGTCAACGCCACGTAGGCCAGCGGCATCAGCACGATCAGGGCCAGCAGCACGCCGGTTGAGAGGGCGAGCGTCATCGGATCGCTGGCCTGCAGCACCACGAACATCAGGCACAGGGCCAGCAACTCGCCGGCAATCGCCTGGTTGGTCACCCAGAAGCGTTCCGCGGCATCCAGGTCGAAACGGTCCAGCGAGTCGATGATGAAACCCGTCGATGACGTCAGCACCGCCAGCGCCAACAGCACGGCGGCCTGCCATGGCAACCCCAACCAGGCGACGGCAGCCACCGCGAACAGGCCGATGCCGCCCAGGCGCACGAGCAGATAGCGCAGCAGCGGCCCGCGCTGCTCGGCAAGCTCGCGCAGGTCGGTCTCCAACCCGGCGTAAAGGAACAAGGTCGTGATGCCGAGTACCGCCGAAAGATGCAACGCGCCACTGTGGTGGCCTGGCATCAGTACCAGCACCAGCATGCCGATCAGGAAGCAGCTCATCGGTGCCGGCACGCGAAAGCGCTGCAGTGCGCGCGGGACCACCATCAGTGCGCAGATCAGCAACAGAAAGATCAAGCCCTTGTCCATGCTCGCGTCCCCTTCCTTCCCGATGTGCTTGGCCCGCCCGGATCGGCGCCACTCTGAAGGCACAACGTAAACGCCGGGTGAGGACGGCAACCGGCTACACCGGCGCGTGGCCTTCGCCGCCGTCGGACACCACTTTGGCGGTGCTGGCGAGGCGGTCGCGCTCGACGGCCAGCAATGCCAGCGAACGCGGCGCCGCGGCCCAGGCCGTTCCGCCGGGCACCGCGCGACCGCCATGCCGCGCGGTATCGACGAGCACGCGCCAATGCTCGTCGCTCATGGCCGGCAATTGGAAATCGATGCTCTGCTGCGGATCGGCGTTGAGCAGCATCAACAAGGTGACGTTGGCGGCGACCTGGCGCAGGCCGGTCGCCGGCGCGCGGCCATCCATGCGCATCATCAAGGCGCGCGCGTGCGGATCCTGCCAGCCGGCCTCGGTCATTTCGGTGCCGTCCGGCGCCAGCCAGGTGACATCCTTGAGGCCCAGCGCCTCGTCGAACTGGCCGTCGAAGAAACGCGCGCGGTGCAGCAGCGGATAGCGCCGCCGCAGCTGCAACAGGCGACGCACGAAGCGGGCCTGGTCGGCCGCCGGCGCCAGCGCGGCTGCCTCCCAGTCGATCCAACTGGTCTCGTTGTCCTGGCAATACGTGTTGTTGTTGCCGCCCTGGCTGTGGCCGAATTCGTCGCCGGCCAGCAGCATCGGCGTGCCCTGCGACAACAGCAGGGTGGCCAGCAGGTTGCGCATCTGCCGCCGTCGCACCGCGACCACCGCCACGTCATCGCTGGGGCCTTCGACGCCGTAGTTGGCCGACAGATTGTGGTCGCTGCCATCGTGCCCGTCTTCGCCGTTGGCCTCGTTGTGCTTGTGCTCGTAGCTGACCAGGTCACCGAGGGTGAAGCCGTCGTGGGCGGTGATGAAGTTGACCGAGGCCCACGGCCGGCGGCCGCTGCGCTTGAACAGGTCGGCCGAGCCGGTGAGGCGGGTGGCCAGTTCGGCAATCTGGCCTTCGTCGCCGCGCCAGAACGCACGCACGCTGTCGCGGAATCGATCATTCCATTCCGACCAGCCCGGCGGAAAGCCGCCAACCTGGTAACCACCGGGCCCGATGTCCCAGGGCTCGGCGATCAGCTTGGTCTGGCTGAGCACCGGGTCCTGCCGCACGGCGTCGAGGAAGCTGCCGCTGGCGTCGAAGCCATAGCGCTCGCGGCCGAGGATCGTCGCCAGGTCGAAGCGGAACCCGTCGACGTGCATTTCCAGCACCCAGTAGCGCAACGAATCCAGCACCATGCGCAGCGCACCGGCATTGGTGAGGTCGAAGGTATTACCGGTGCCGGTGTCGTTGATGTAGAAGCGGCGGTCTTCGGCCAGGCGGTAGTAGCTGGCGTTGTCGATGCCCTTGAACGACAGCGTGGGCCCGAGCTCGTTGCCTTCGGCGGTGTGGTTGTAGACCACGTCCAGGATCACTTCCAGGCCGGCGCTGTGCAGGCGCGCGACCATCTGCTTGAACTCGGCGACGGTGCGGGTGGCCATGTAGCGCGGGTTAGGCGCGAAGAAGCCGATCGTGTTGTAGCCCCAGTAGTTGCGCAGGCCGCGTTCGAGCAGCTGCTGGTCGTCGACGAACGCGTGGATGGGCAGCAGCTCGATCGCGGTCACGCCGAGGTCACGCAGGTGGTCCACCAGTGCATCGTTGCGCAAGGCCGAGAACGTACCGCGCTCCTCAGGCGGCACCGACGGATGGCGCATGCTCAGGCCGCGGACGTGCGCTTCGTAGATCACGCTGTGCTGCCACGGCACCTGCGGGCGGCGGTCCTGGCCCCAGGTGAAGGCCGGATCGATCACCGCACTGCGCGGCATGAAGGCCGCGCTGTCGCGGCGATCGAAGCTCAGGTCCTTGTCCTTGTGGCCGATGGTGTAGCCGAACAACTGCGGTGCCCAGCGGAGCTGCCCGACGATCTGCTTGGCGTACGGATCCAGCAACAGCTTGTTGGGGTTGAAGCGATGGCCGGCATCGGGAGCGTAGGGCCCATGCACGCGATAGCCATAGCGTTGGCCGGGCCGCGCGTCGGGCAGGTAGCCGTGCCACACCTCGTCGGTGTATTCGGGCAGCACGATGCGTTCGGTTTCGCGGTTGCGCTCGTCGAACAGGCACAGCTCGACCTTGGTCGCGTTGACCGAGTACAGGGAGAAGTTCACTCCCAGGCCGTCCCAGGTCGCGCCGAGCGGGAAGGGTCGTCCCTCGCGGACGCGCGAACGTTGGGTCAGCTTGCGTGGCGGCATGCGGCCTCCGGGCGTGGATCGGTGGCGGTGGCGCTCATGGCGTTGGCTCCGGTGGCGTCGGATCCTGCTCGGCGGCGGCGCGGATTTCCGCGTCGACCAGGCGCTCGGCCATCGACCAGTGCCGCAGCCCTTGGCCATCCGGACGGCCTTCGGCCTGCCATATTTCGCGTGCCAGCTGGCGGATGCGCGCGTCGCGTTGTTCGGGCGTCATGAGCGGTCTCTCAACAGGACAGCCACACTGCCACCGGACTACGTGCAAGCAGCGTCGACAATGCGACCTTGCCGCCCCGCTGTTCGATGCTGCGATCTTCGAGCACCGACTGGTACTGGCCGGGCGGCAAAGCAAGTGCGGCCGCGCCCCAGCGTCGTGGCGGCCAGGCGAGCGTGGTGCCGGCGTCGGCCGACAGCCGCGTCACCGCCACCAGCAGATGGCAATCGCCGCTGCTGCGCGCGAACGCGAGCACGCGGTCGCCTCCGCCGCTCAGTGGCCGGTAGTCGCCTTGCGCGAACAGCGCGGGACGTTGTGCGCGCAGTTGCAGCAGGCGCACGATCAGGCGCGCCTTGACCGCTCCGTCCTGCCAGTCGTGCAGCAACGCGGCCCAGTCGCGGGAATCCTCCAGCCAACGCTGCCGCTGCGGGTAATCGACCGGGCGGCGATTGTCGGGATCGACCAAGGACAAATCCCAGCCTTCGCAGCCTTGGTAGAGATCCGGCACGCCGGGCACGGTCAGGCGCAGGCAGGTCTGGGCCAGGCCGTTGCGTGCCCCGGCGATCGATATGTGGCGCATCGCCCGGCACAGTGCACGCCGCAGCGGCAGGCCGGCGCGGGTGCACAACATCGCCTCGACGAAGTCGCTGCAGCGCTGCTCGTAAGCGGGGTGCGGATCGACCCAGCTGGTGCGCAGCTTGGCCTCCCGCAACGCCTTGCACTGCCATTGCACGAGGCGCGATGCGTAATCGGCCAGCCCCGCTTCGTCGTCGACAGCCAAGGTCAGCGGCCAGGCGGCCACCACGGTCTGCCACAGCATCGCCGTATCGCCCGGTGCCGGCGCGGGCACCGGCAGGCCGCTGGCGAGTGCGTCGAAAGCGCGCAACTGGTCGCGCCACCCGTTCGGTTGTTCGGACAGCACCGCCAGCCGCGCACGCACGTCCTCGCCGCGCTTGTGGTCGTGGGTGGCGGTGGCCAACAACGCATGCGGATGCCGGCGCGCGCGGGCGCGGCAGGCCTCGTGGAACTGCGCGGCGGTCAGCGCGAAGTGGTCCGGATCGCTGCCGACCTCGTTGCGCGACAACAACACGCCATGACGGTAGAACGCCGTGTCCTCGACCGCCTTGGCGTTGAGCGGTGCGGACAGTTGTTCGAAACGCCGCCGCAGTACCCGTCGCAAGGCGATCTGGCTACGGCTCGCGCCGATGTCGTCGCGCAGCCAACGCACCATCGCTTCCAATGCCGCACCCGACGACTGCGGCAAGCCCTGGCGCGCCCGTGCCAAGGCGGCGTCCAACTGCTCCTGCTCGATCGCATTCAACCCGTCACGGCCGGCGTAACTGCGATAGACCGGGTACTCGCGCAGCAGGCAGGCCAGCGCGCGTGCCAGCATCTGCGGGCTGAACTCGCGGGTCGCTGGATCCAGCCGCGCCAAGGCCATCTGCGCGCGCACCGTGCGGATGAATTCGGCCTGCAGCGGGCCGCGCAGGATCTCCTCGCGCGCCTGCCGCTGCTCCTGTCCGAAATCGCCGCTGCGGCCGCTGTGCGCGCGCCACAACGCGGTCAACGGCGCGCGTCCGCCGCGCGCGTGCAGCACGCCGCCGACCTGGTCCATGAAGTCGTAACCGGTGGTGCCGTCGCAGGCCCAGTCCTGCGGCAAGCCTTCGCCGGGCGCGAGGATCTTTTCCACGTACAGCGCGAGGGTGCCCGGCGCCAGCCCGCGCGCGCGTCCGGCCTGGTCCAGGCGGGCGCGCAAGCGTCGCAGGTAGGCGGCGGGATCGGCCAAGCCATCAATATGGTCGATGCGCACGCCATCGACGTGCCCTTCGGCCGCCAGCCGCAGCGGCAACGCGTGGACCGCGTCGAAGACGGTCGGCAACTCCACCCGCAGCGCCACCAGCGAAGTGATGTCGAAGAAGCGCCGGTAGTTGACCATGTCGTTGCCGACCCGCCACCACGCGAGCCGGTAAGGCTGCCGCTCGATCAATTTCAACAAGCGCGGATCGCCCTGCCGGGCGTGTGTGTTGAGTTCGGCGATCCACCCCGCCATCGCGTTCGGCGCCAGCGAAGGCAGGCTCTGCGGCCGCAGCGGGAAACGCTGCTCGTGGTGGGCCAGCTGCACTTGTCCGTTCTCGCCCTGCAGCAGCCGCAACACGCCGTCGGCCAGCGCCTGCGCCAGCGGGCGGTCGAGCACCGGCAGCCACAACTGGCCGTCGTGGCCGGGCGCGCGCCAGTCCAGGTCGAACCAGCCGGCGTGGCGACTGCGCCGGCCATGCTGCAGCACGTCCCACCACCAGGCGTTGTCGGCATGGGTGGCGAGATGGTTGGGCACCAGGTCCAGGATCAGCCCCAGCCCATGCGCACGCGCCTGGTGCGACAACGCGAGCAACGCGTCCTCGCCGCCAAGCTCGGGGTTGACCCGGGTCGGATCGATGCCGTCGTAACCGTGCGGCGAGCCGGGCACGGCGGCTGCGATCGGCGACAGATACAAATGGCTGATGCCGAGCGCCGCGTAGTACGGCACCTGCGCCGCCGCTGCGGCGAAATCGAAGCCGGCATGCAGTTGCAGGCGGACGGTGGCGCGCAACGCGGTCATGCGGCCGGCGCGGCGGCGGCCGCGGTGTGACGCGCGTCGGCGAACGCGGACAGCGCGCTCTGCAGCGTGGATGCCGGCAACGGCTGGGGCAATCGCTGCCGCCAGTTCGGGTGGGTGTCGACCGTGCCGGGCAGGTTCGGCTGCGCGCGCAAGGCCAGCGCGTCCTCGACCGGCAGCAAGGCCAGCGGCGCCGGCGCACGCGCGGTGAAGCGCAGCGCGTCCAGCCAGGCGTTGCCGCTGTCCAGCCCTTCGTTGGCGCAGGCGGCGCGCAGGTGGACCACGGCGCGTGCGCGGTCATGGCGCTCGCTCGCCAGCTGCTGCGCGCTGCCCAGGCCCAGACGCTGCCGCCAGTCCAGGTCCAGGCCCTCGCGCCAGCCGCACAAGGTGGGCAGATCGTGGGTGGTGGTGGTGGCGACCGCCTCGCGCCGCCATTGCGACGGCGGCAGGAACTGGCCGTCGCGATCGCGGTTGAACAGCAGCACGTCGATGCCGAGGATGCCGCGCGCGGCAAGCTGTTCGCGCAGGCCCGGCGGCACCACGCCGAGGTCTTCGCCGATCACCACCGCACGCTGGCGCCAGGACTCCAGCACCAGCAGGTTGAGCAGGTCCTCGAACGGATAGCGCAGGTAGCCGCCGTCGCCCGACGCCGCACCGTCCGGCACCAGCCACAGCCGCAACAGGCCAAGGATGTGGTCGATGCGGATGCCGCCGCGCGCGCGCATCACCGCGCGCAGCAGATTGATGAAAGGCGCGTAGCCGTGCGCGCGCAGGCCGGCCGGCGAATAGCCGCCGATGCCCCACACCTGCCCGTCCGGATTGAACGCGTCCGGCGGCGCGCCGAGTACCAGGCCCGGCAGCACCGCACCGGGCCAGGCGGCGGCCTCGGCACCGCGCGGATCGAAGCCCACCGCCAGGTCGGCGACCAAACCGATGCGTAGGCCGCGCTCACGCGCTTCGCGCTGCAGGTCCTCCCAACCGCGCGTGGCCAGCCACTGCGCGAAGACATGCAGCGAAGCATCCTCGTCGCCGTGATCGTGGGCGGCGAAACGCGCGTAGTCGCGCAGCGATTGCCCGCCCTCCTCGTGGAAACGGCGGTAGTCGGCATGCGCGACGGCATCGGCGCCTTCGAAGCGGTCGTGCAGCCGCCGCAGCCAGGCCCACTTGGCTTGCGCGGAGACCGGCCAGTCGATCAGCGGCTCGCGTTGCAGCGTGTCGAATTGCGCGCGCAGGTCGGGTTGCGCGGCCAGCGTCTCGAGCGCGAACGTGCCCAGCGTGCGCGCCGGTGCGGCGTGCAGGGGGTCGAGGAAGCGCCGGTCGCTGGGCGAGTACGGGCTGTAGCCGTGCCGGATCGGGCGCGAGGCATGCAACGGGCTGAGCGCGAGCGCGTCCGCGCCGGCATGTGCGGCGGTGCGCAGCCAGGCCGCCGCGCCGCCGGCATCGCCAATGCCGGCATCGTCTTCGCTGCGTGCCGAGTACACCTGCAGCGCCAGCCCCCATCCGCGCAGGTCTTTGTGGCCGAGCGCTTCGGCAACGCTCCAGGCCCGCACCGGTGCGACCGCCACGTGCTGTGCGGCAGCACCGATTTCCAGCGTCCAGTAACCCGGGCGCGACGGTGCAGATGACTGGCCCAGCGCGTCGAGTCGGGCGTTGCGCAGCTCGCCGTCCTCGTGGTGCCAACAGCCTGTGCTGCCCGGCGGCCCGAGCGCGTTCATCGCTTCGCCGACGCGCGCGGTCCTCAGCGGCGGCGCGGCGGCGGCGTGCTGCAGCGAACGCAAACTGTCGCGGCAGCGACGATCGTCGTCGGCCGGCAGCCCCTGCGCGGCCAGCAGCGCGCGCAGCGTGGGTTCGGCCACGCGACGCGATTGGCCGCTGACATCGACCCAGTCGACCAGCAGGCCGGCGGCTTCGGCCAGGGCGGTCAACGCCGCGCTCATCGCGGCGCCTCGTACCAGGCGATGAAGCCGTCGACGGGCAGCTCGGCGCGGGCGAGATCGACATTTTCGGCCAGCAGCAGCATCTGCGCTCCCACCGGCAACGGTACCGGCGCGGTTCCGAAGTTGAAGGCGACATGCCACTGGCCTTCAGGCAGTTGCCAGGACGCGGCGATCGCCCCGTCGGCCAGTCGCCGTACCCCCAGGCTACGCGCCTGCGCCAGGCCGCGCACCAGACGGTGCCGGCGCAGCGCCAGCAGTTGCGTGAACCAGTCGCGCCAACGCGCGCCCGCGGCCTGTTCGGACTCGGCCAAGGGCGTGCGCGAGGCCTCGAAACTGGCCAGTGCGTTGGGATCGGGGATGGTCGCGCGGCGCTGCGGGTCGGCGAACGCGGCGAACTGCGCGAACTCGCGTCGGCGCCCCTCGCGCACCGTTTCGTCCAGCGGCGGCGCGAAGTCGGTGAAGAACAGGAATGGCTGGCGCGCTCCCCAGGGCTCGCCCATGAAGAACAGCGGGATCATCGGCGTCAGCGCGGTCAGCGCCAGCGCCGCACGCAGGCGCCGCTCGGGCAGCAGGACACTCAAGCGCTCGCCGAAGGCGCGGTTGCCGATCTGGTCGTGGTTCTGCGCGAAGATCACGAAGTGGTCCGGCGACAGCCCGCCGCTGGGTTCGCCGCGCGGGCGGCCGTGCAGGTCCGCTTCGCCCTGCCAGGCAAATCCCTCGCCGAGCACGCGCATCAGGTGCGCGGTGGGATCGTCGGCGAAACCGGCGTAATAGCCCTCGGTCTCGCCGGTCAGCAGCACGTGCAGCGCATTGTGGAAGTCGTCGTTCCACTGCGCGGCGTAGCCGCGCGCCAGCAGCGAGGCCTGGTTGGCTTCGTTTTCCAGCACCAGGTGGACGTGGCGGCCGGGCGGCAGCGCGGCGGCGATGCCCTCGCGCAATTCATCGAGGAAGGCATTCGGCACGATCGCGTGCACTGCGTCCAGGCGCAGCCCGTCGAAGCGGTATTCGCGCAGCCACATCAGCGCGTTGTCCAGGTAATAGCGGCGCACCGCCGGCTGGCGGAAATCGATCGCTTCGCCCCACGGCGTGGGCGCGTCTTCGCGGAAGAACGCCGGCGCATACGCATGCAGGTAATTGCCGTCCGGGCCGAAGTGGTTGTAGACCACGTCCAGCAGCACCATCAGGCCTTGCGCATGCGCCGCATCGACCAGCGCCTTGAGCTGGCGCGGCGTGCCATACGCGGACGACGGCGCATACGGCAGTACGCCGTCGTAGCCCCAGTTGCGGCGGCCGGGGAATTCGGCCACCGGCATCAGTTCGATCGCGGTGATGCCCATCGCCGCCAGCGCGGGCAGCTGCGCCTGCACCCCGGCATAGCCGCCACAGGCGCCGACATGCAGCTCGTAGATCACCGCTTCGCGCCACGGCCGGCCGGGCCAGTCGCGCATTTGCCAGGCGTGGTCGGGCGCCAGCACGGCGCTGTCGCCGTGCACGCCGTCGGGCTGCCAGCGCGAGGCCGGATCGGGCACCGGCGGCGCGTCGTCGATGCGGAACCGGTAGCGCGCGCCTTCGCGCGCCTGCACGGTCACGGCGAAGCAGCCGCCACCGTCGGGATCCATCGCCCGCACCACGCCGTCGAGCAGCAGCTCGACGTGCTGCGCGCGCGGTGCCCAGAGGCGGAATTCGACCACGCCGGGCGCCACCTCCCAGGCCCCCAGGGGACCGGACGGTGCCGCCGGCGCACTCACGCGTCGGCCTGCAGGTACAGCGTGGCCAGCGGCGGCAGGGTCAATACGATCGACTGCGCATGCCCGTGCATCGGCACCGCTTCGGTGTGCACGCCGCCGGCATTGCCGACATTGCCGCCGCCGTAATGCGCGCTGTCGGTGTTGAGGATCTCGCGCCACACGCCCGCGCGCGGGACGCCGACGCGATAGCCGTGGCGCGGCAGCGGGGTGAAGTGGCTCACCGCCAGCAGCGGCGGCGCGTCGCTCTGCGGTTCGTGGCGCACGAAGGCGAACACGCTGTTGACGTGATCGTCGCCCACGCTCCAGTCGAAACTGTCGGCGCGTCCTTCGGCGCGGTACAGCGCCGGCTGCGAGCGCAGCACCGCGTTGAGGTCGCCGACCAGCCGCGAAATCCCGGCATGGCCGTCCTGCGATTGCCGCGACCAGTCGAGGATTCCATCGTGGTCCCACTCGGCCGGCTGGCCGAACTCGCCGCCCATGAACAAGAGTTTGGCGCCCGGGTGCGCCCACATGAAACCGTAGTAGGCGCGCAGGTTGGCCAGCTGCTGCCATTCGTCGCCGGGCATGCGCGACAGCAGCGAACCCTTGCCGTGCACCACTTCGTCATGCGACAGCGGCAGCACGAAGTGCTCGGAGAACGCATACACCAGGCCGAAGGTCATTTCGCTGTGGTGGTGCGCGCGATGGATCGGATCACGCGCCAGGTAATGCAGCGTGTCGTGCATCCACCCCATGTTCCACTTGTGGGTGAAGCCGAGCCCGCCCTGCGCCACCGGCGCGGTGACCCCGGGCCACGCGGTGGATTCCTCGGCGATCACCATCACCCCGGGGAAGCGCCGCGCGATCTCCTCGTTGAGCCGGCGCAGGAAGGCGATCGCCTGCAGGTTCTCGCGGCCGCCGTGCTCGTTGGGCACCCACTGGCCCTCCTCGCGGCTGTAGTCGCGGTAGAGCATGGAAGCGACCGCGTCCACGCGCAGGCCGTCGACGTGGTAGCGCTCGATCCATTCCAGCGCGCTGCCGATCAGCCAACCGGCGACTTCATGCCGCCCATAGTTGTAGATCAGCGTGTGCCAATCGCGGTGGAAGCCTTCGCGCGGGTCGGCATGCTCGTACAGCGCGGTGCCGTCGAACTGCGCCAGGCCGTGCTCGTCACCCGGGAAGTGCGCGCTGACCCAATCCAGGATCACGCCGATCCCCGCCTGGTGGCAGGCGTCGACGAAACGCGCGAAACCGTCCGGATCGCCGTGGCGTGCAGTGGGCGCGTACATGCCCAGCGGCTGGTAGCCCCACGAGCCGCCGAACGGGTGTTCGGTGACTGGCAGCAGCTCGACGTGGCTGAAGCCGAGCTCGCGCACGTACGGAATCAGCTGCGCAGCCAGCGCATCCCAATCCAGCGTCGCGCCATCTTCGTGGCGCCGCCACGAGCCGAGGTGCAGTTCGTAGATCGACAGCGGCGCCGGCGCCGCGTCCGCACGCCGCGCCATCCAGGCCTGGTCGTGCCACGTCAGCGGCGTGGCCGACGGCACCCGCGAGGCCGTGGCCGGCGGCAGCTCGGTCCAGCGCGCCAGCGGGTCGGCCTTGTGGGCCAGGCGGGTGCCGTCGGCGGCGGTGATCTCGTACTTGTAGCGTTCGCCCGCCTGCAAACGGGGCAGGAACAGCTCCCACACGCCGGCCGTATGGCGCAGGCGCATCGGATGGCGGCGCCCGTCCCAATCGTTGAAGTCGCCCACCAACGCGACCCGGCGCGCATCCGGCGCCCACACCGCGAAACGCACGCCTGGGACCCCCTCGTGCACGAGGTGATGCGCGCCCAACGCTGTGCGGATGGCCTCGCCGTCGCCCTGGCTGATCGCGCGCAAACGGTCCTCGTCCAGCAGCGGACCGAACGCGTAGGGGTCCTCGATCTCCTGCCTGGCCTGCGGCCAGGCGATGCGCAGGCGGTAGCCGATCGCCACCGGCAGCACGGCTTCGAACAGGCCCTCGTCCAGCGGCCGCATTGCCGCCAGCCGATGGCCACGGCTGTCGATCAGCTCGACCCGCTCGGCGCCGGGCAACAACGCCCGCACCCGGCGGGTGCCATCGCCCTGGCGGTGCGGGCCCAGCCAGGCGAACGCATCGGTCGCCTCGCCGCGCACCAGCGCGCGCAACGCCGCGACCTCATGCGGATCGCGTGCTGCTTCGTCCATCGATTCGACGGCGGCTACGGCCTCGCTTCGCTCCCCCGCGCGTTCGCTCATGACGGCTCCATCGCGGTCCGACGGTACAGCGCCAGATACTGGCCGCTGGCCACGTCCCAGCCACTGGGACGCAACATCGCCGCGCGCCGCATCGCGGTCAGCAGCTCCGGCAGGCGGAACGTGCGGAACACGCGCTGCAGGCAGCGTCGCAGCGCGTCGGCGCTGGCCCCCTGGAACAGGAAGCCGGTGACGCCGTCATCGACCGTGTCGATCAGGCCGCCAGTGGCGTGGGCGACCGGCAGGCAGCCGAAGCGCTGCGCATACATCTGGCTCAAGCCGCAGGGCTCGAAGCGCGAAGGCATCAGCAGGAAATCGGCGCCGGCGAACATGGCCCGCGCCAACGCCTCATCGAAGCCGATATAGGCCGCGACATGGCCGGGATAGCGACGCGCCAGCGCGGCGACCTGCTGTTCGATCTGCGGCTCACCGCCGCCGATGATGACGATCTGGCCACCGGCGGCCACGATCTGCGGGGCCACTTCGCAGGTCAGGTCCAGGCCCTTCTGGTGGACCAGCCGCGAGACCACGGCGAACAGCGGACCATCGCTATCGGGCAGCCCGAACACCTTGCGCACGTGGCGCGCATTGGTCGCGCGACCCTGCCACTGGTTGACGCTGAACTGCGCCGGCAGGTGCACGTCGGTGCGAGGATCCCAGCTCGCGTCGATGCCATTGACGATGCCGCTCAGCGCGCCAAGGGCGGCACGCCCGGCCAGCAGCTGGTCCAGTCCGCAACCCTCGTCGGGCGCGATGATCTGGTCGGCATAGCTGCGGCTGACCGTGTTGACCTGGTCGGCATTGACGATGCCGGCGCGCAGGAACGACAACTGGCCGTGGAAGGCCATTTCTTCCTCATGCTCCGGCGGCACACCCAGCGCGGATGCCAGGGCGGGTGCGAACAGCCCCTGGTAGGCCAGGTTGTGGATGGTCAGCAAGCACGGTGTATCGCCGCCGGACCAACGCACGTAAGCGGCGGCCATCGCGCAGGGCCAGTCGTTGAGGTGCAGCAGGCGCGGCCGCCAGCCCAGCCCCGCGCGACCAGCGGCGATCTGCGCGGCGGCATGCGACAAGGTGGCGAAGCGCAGCGCGTTGTCCGGCCATTCCTGGCCGGAGGCGTCCACGTACGGCGTGCCTTCGCGCTCGAACAGCGCCGGGCACAGCAGCACATAGACCGGCAACCCGTCGGCCTGCTCGACGCGGCCGACATCGCAGGCCGGCAGGCCGGCATGCGCGATCACCCGCCCGACCACTTCGACCGCGCCGGCACGGGCCAGCACGTCGCGATAGCCGGGGATCAGCACACGCACGTCATAGCGTCGGCGCAGAGCGCGAGGCAGCGCCGCGGCGACATCGCCCAGCCCACCGGCCTTGACGAAGTCGGCCATCTCCGACACCACGAACAGCGCGCTGTCGCGCATCGGCGCATCGTCGACCAGGCGTTCGTGGTGGCGGATGAAGCGACCGCGCGCGTCGCGCGCACGCAAAGCGCGCGCCGAGCGCACATCGGAAGGAAACTCGCGCACGGGCACGAGCGGAGCATCGAGCGAAATCAAGGCGGCCATCACAGCATCCGTCGGGTGGGGGGAAGACGGAAAAAGCGGGAAAGCAACTACCGTCGCCTGCAGCACGGCCAGGCGACTTGAAAGCAAGACGGGGAAACCACGGATCGGCGCGAGGGCTCCACGACGACCTGAAGTGATAGTCGGCAAGCGCCGATAAAAAGCACGTGAAGCAAAAGCGCAAATTTGATGACGGCGTCGCACCCTACGCGAGCGCATCCAGCGCGCATCTAAAGTGGCCTTATTCGATGCGCGCGCCATTCCAGCGCGATCGGGAATGAGCCAATCTGGTGCATGCCGCCGCGGCGCCGTATTCATCGCACCAAACACGACCGAACGCTCGCGCTGTGGCTTCACCCGGGGGAGCCAGTGCCCCGCCACCTTCAAGCTCCGCCTCGCCGGGCCGATAACCCGGCATCGAAACCTCTGGACGCCCGAGCGCCCGCATGTCCGAACATCGCCCACCGCCGTCTCTCCGCCGTGGCGCCTTGCGCCGCTGGCTGGCGGGCGGCGCCACGGCTGCGCCTGTGCTGGAGCACGACGGGAGCCCTGCCGCCGACGGCACCTGGCTGCCGGCCAGCACCGCCGTGGCCGCATCCCTGGATCCGGCCGCCGCCACCGCCACGCTGCAACGCCTGTTCGCGCCGGCGCGCCAGCCCCCGAGCCTGCTTTGGGCCTTCGCCGAGGGCATGGGCACGCTGCACGGCGAGCTGGCCGACATGGGCCTGCGCCTGCGCAACGCCCATGCTGCCAGCGACTGGGAGGCCTACGGCCGCGCTTTGCGGCAATTGATCGACAAGTACATCCGCACCATCGACCTGGAAACCGGCGACGGCCGCAGCGAAGCCGAACAATGGCGCGACCTGCTGCGCCTGGCGCTGGGCAATGCACTGGCCACCGCACTGCAGCGCGACGGCCGACTGGCCGGCGATGCCCAGGCCCTGGCCGCGTCACTGCGGAGCTGGCGCCCCGGCCAGCCACTGGCCGGCTTCGAGCAGCCGTTGCGCGAGCTCTGCCATCAGATTGGCCTGCGCGCGGAAGACGCCCAAGAACAGCAGAACCTGCTGCTGGGCCTGTTCGACCTGCTGCTGGAGAACGTCGGCGAACTGCTGGACGACCGCAGCTGGCTGCAGGGCCAGATCGGCTCGATCCGCCAGCTGATCGCCGGCCCGATGGACAGCGGCAGCCTGGAACAGGCGCGCGGCAGCCTGCGCGAGGTGATCTACAAGCAAGGCCTGCTCAAGCAGGGCATCGCCGAATCCAAGGACGCCATGCGCGGGATGATGGTGTCCTTCGTCGAGCGGCTGGACGGCATGGCCGCCAGCACCGGCCAGTACCACGACCGCATCAGCGGCTACTCGCAGGCGATCTCACAGGCGCGCAGCATCACCGACCTCGGCCGCGTCCTGCAGGACGTGCTCGCCGACACCGCCGGCGTGCAGGCGCAGGCCTTGCGCGCGCGCGACGAGCTGGTCGACGCACGCCTGCAGGTCGACGCCGCCGAGCAGCGCATCGTGGCGCTGGAGCAGGAATTGCGCGATGTCTCCGGCCTGGTCCGTGAGGACCAGCTCACGGGCGCGCTCAACCGGCGTGGCTTCGAGGAGCTGTTCGAGCGCGAATACACGCGCACGCTGCGCAGCGGCCAGCCGCTGTGCGTGGCGATGCTGGACCTGGACGACTTCCGCCTGCTCAACCAGAACCACGGCCACGCCGGCGGCGATGTCGCGCTGCGCCACCTGGTCGATACGGCCCGCCACGTGTTGCGCGCCAGCGACGCGATCGCCCGTTTCGGCGGCGAGGAATTCGTCCTGCTGTTGCCGGACGCGACCCTGTTCGAAGCGCATGCCGCGGTGGTGCGGCTGCAGCGCTCGCTCGGCCAACGCGCCTGCGTGCACGAAGGCCTGCGCGTGTTCGTCACCTTCAGCGCCGGCGTCGCCGTCTGCCGCCCCGGCGAATCGGCCGACGCGCTCGTCAAACGCGCCGACCGCGCGATGTACGCCGCGAAGCAGGCAGGCAAGAATCGCGTCGTCGACGCGTGATGTGCGGCCCGCTGCTGGGCCTTGTCCATCCCTGTTGCTCGCCGCGCCCTCTTAACCAAGGGTTCTTCTCCCATCAGTGGGAAGGCTGCAACTTGTGCGGCTGCGAGGGGAGGGTTATTGAGAGGCGCGCGTGTGCTGTGGGCGGTTTGTTTTGTCGGCTTACGGTGCGGGCACCGCCCTGACGGGGTACGACCACCGCTGCCGCGGTGGTCACTTTCGGTTCGGGCGGACATCCTGTCCGCACTCACCGCGCGGCACATCCCTGTGCCGCTCGACGCGCCCACCCCGGCAGGACGGCGCAAGGCGCTTTGAGTTTCAATCTTCGTTTAGGCGCGCCGGGAGAGGGGGGAGGAGAAAAGCTCGGCTCCCCATTGCTAATGACACCTGCTGGTCCGCGGCTTCGATCGAAGCCGGGCACTTTCAGATCGCCGTCGCGATCGGGACGAAGGCTCTTCTCTCCACCCCTTCCCTGCGCGCCTCAAACGAAGACATGAATACCAACGCGCCTTGCGCCGTCCTGGCGGGAGGGGGTGGCCAGCGGCCGCGCTCCCTTGCACGTTCCGTCATCAAGGGAATGAAGCCGTCGCCACGGCCGGGGAAATGAACAGCCGAAAGAACGCA